>Ga0247831_1000507_pt1 | contig 83795 bp, 68 predicted proteins | sample LaCruzMarch2015__9_FD_192406 | JGI IMG/M metagenome (GOLD analysis project Ga0247831, IMG submission 192406) | Freshwater microbial communities from meromictic Lake La Cruz, Castile-La Mancha, Spain - LaCruzMarch2015_1m | ecosystem: Environmental > Aquatic > Freshwater > Lake | place: Spain...
TCGTGCATTTTCTCGTACTCGTACTCAGTCCGCCGCGGCGGACGGTACTCGTACTCGAATCGATCTAGTATAGCAATCCGACCTATTGGTGCGCAAGTTCCCGCGAACCGCCTCGATCAACGATCGGCATCGCTGCAGTTTGAACAGCCATCGAGTACGAGTACCGTTTCACTGAGTACCGCTTCGCTGAGTACGAGTACGACGAAATCCGATGCGAGGCAGGAACGAAAAGATCTCCGAGGACGAGGAGTTGCGTCACCAGCATCCGCGATGCGGTATCCAGTCGCAACAAGCCGAAAACCGCTCCTTGGGTGGAATGCCTCAGGCCCCCGGTCGGCTCGTCCGACCGGAAGCACAGCTTCATCCGCTAGCGGGAGGCTGGGTCGTAAAGTGGGGATGGTGGAGATGATCCGCCTAGCTGACGAACCATTGGCTCCGGTGGCTCAAGGCCACCCGGGGGCCGAGGTCGTACGATCAGTGCGCGTGGCTCTGCGAGGCACGAACTTGTTTTTATCCCAGATGGGGTCAATTATTCCTGGATTCTGAGGGGTTATTCCTGATTTGTCAATCAAATTATCCCGGTTTGCGACCAATTATTCCGGTTTCACTATGGCTAAGATTTAGAGCATGCAATCAGGAATATTTGGATATCCCCGATTGAGTGACTTCATTTCTGGGCGTGTGGTCAGTACGCAAAACGCGAGGCTGTTTCTAAAAAATATTGACCCCTTATTGACGATCGCTTTTTGCAGGAGTTACAACTCGAGGTTTTGGAAGCGTTTCGACAGGTGGAACCTGGATTGGGTTACGTTACGACAAAGGGAGACTTGCCATGGCCCAAGAACGGACTTTCAGTATCCAGGAAACCGATGAGAAGTTCGGGCGTCTTTGGTTCGCGTCACTGGCAAAATTCCATCGGGTTAGCGACCCTACAACTTGGGATTTTGACGAACAACATGTGATTGCGTTTCTGCGATCCAAAGTCAAAAAAAATGTCCCTGCCTGGAAACGACTTAAGATTGTCCAAGGTGTGATTTGGTATCGGAACCACGTTCTTGCTTCAGGACTGATTTCCTCGTACTCGTACTCAGTGAAACGGTACTCGTACTCGTACTCGAAAGGGTGTAGATGACCGATCCAATCTTCGACCACGAACGACTTGACGTATATCGACTTGCAATCGATTACGTTGCTTCGTCTTATCGAATCGCGAAATCACTTAATGGCCCGGAACGCCACGCTCGTGATCAATGGCTGCGAGCGGCCCAATCGATCCCACTCAATATTGCAGAGGGTAATGGGAAGCAAAGTCTCAAAGACAAGAATCGGTTTTTCGAGATCGCACGCGGTTCGGCTTTGGAATGCGCTGCAATTCACGATATACTCCTATCTTTCGAGGTGATCGATTCCGAACTGAATCTGGTGGGCAAGACCGACCTGAAGCGGATCGTTTCGATGTTGACTCGATTGATTCAACGAACTGCGACGGTATCGGAGGGATCGATCGAGTACGAGTACGAGTACCGCGACGCTGAGTACGAGTACGAGAAAACGCATGAACAAAGTGGTGGACCAATTCCGCCACCGGTGCGTTGTTAGCTTTTAGAATCGTGTTCTCCGGCTCCATTGGTGACCACGTCTGTTCGCAAAACGAGCACACCAGATCTCGAACACATTCGCTCGAAGCTCAGGGATTTAGCAGCTCAAGAACGCGACCGCGTGATGAAGATCGTTGCTCCCGCCCGGATAAACCGAGACGGAGAGCGGTGGACGTTCCGTACTCTTTATGTAGCTTTCAGTTGTGGTCCCGCCGGCGTGAAGCCAACGGAAACCTTCATTGTTCCAAAAACGGGCAAACGCCATCGTCATCATATGCACAGCGATACATTCCCTGTGCATTTGAGGGAAGCTGTTGCGAAGGCCAATTTGAACAAACATGTGTCATCGCATACGTTTCGGCATTCGTTTGCAACTCATTTACTTCAGGACGACACCGATATTCGCACGATCCAGGAGCTGCTGGGGCATAGTGACATTTCCACAACGATGATCTACACGCACGTTTTGGCTCGGCCGGACATTCATATCATCAGTCCCTTGGATCGATTGGTGATGGCTTCGAACAAGGACGCGCCAAAACGCAGTGAATCTGGGGGCTCACGCAGCAGCCAAACGTCTTCAGAGAGCCATTCTTTGGAAGCTTTGGTTCCAGCTTCATTGGAAGCATCCCGGGCGAGCGTGGTTGAAGCAACGGCTGTTTCCAATGCGAAGCCCGATAACGCGAAAGCAATGCGTTGCGATGTTCAGAATGAAGCAAGCGAAGTGGTTCGATCGTTCGCGATCGATAATGATGCTTGTAAATTATCTTCCGATCCGAGCGTTTCCAATCGTCATTCTGCATCCACTAACTTGAGGCATCGGGTTGCGGGACTCGTCGGAAGGATTACCAAGTTTTTGCATCGAAGTTCCCCGCAAAAAACTGGGACTTCTCGTCAAGTCGCCGGATAATGGTGTAAGTTCCTGCTGATCGTCACCGGATGATTTCCGTTGGGGGGTTAGCCCACCAAACCTATTGCGGTCTTCGGGCTCGAGGCCCTGGACCGCGATCGTATTTGGGGGGCACTTCGGGGTAGCGCACCAAACCTTTTGCGAAATTCGGGCACGAGGCCCTGTTTCGTTTTTTTGTGGGACCGGGGACTCGTTCCCTCGGCCATTAGGCGGGTTTTTGATTTCGAATCATGCCGTAAGGAAACCACAACGAGGTGGTTGCGCGATAACTCAGATACTCGGCACCAAATCGTTCCGTGAGTTCTCGCTCCTCCACCGGCCGTACCACATAATGCCGAGCAAATGCCCCAAGCAACGAATAGATCAAGACCCCGAAACTACCCAGGAACAAGCCTACTGCAAGTCCCTGCACTATGCCTGCAACCGCCATCGGGTTTCGAATCAATCGATACGGGCCTTTGCATACCAGATTCGGAGCAGCTGCGGTTGGCAAAGGAGTGCCTTTGCCCAGGGACGACATGGCCCATGCACTCCAAAGCCCCAATAAAGAAGCGATTGTAAAAATTGCTACAGAAGCCGGTTTCTGACCAAGAGCTGTAAATCGCGGAAGATTCCAATGAGCTTCGCATTCCACAATCCCCATCGGAAGTATCCATAAAAAGACACTCCAGAAAATCACAACCTGCAGCACGGTCCACAAAACCGCAGATGATCGCTTTAATGGGGTGGGGCGAATGAAAGCCGGTACTTGTCCTGGGATCCCCTGGATGGTTGCAAACGCAAGGCTTAATCCTGCCATGCTTACCATCATGGCGGTAGCGATCCATGCTTGGCTTGTCGCAACACTAATCGCAAGGCAATAGAGCGTTGGATACCAAGCCGCTCCGGCAAGCAACCAAATCGCATTCGATGCCCACGCCAAGTTTCTGGAAACGGCTATCGCGGTCAGCAACGATCCAAAGGCAAGTAGCACAACATCCGCAAGCCAAAAGCTAAGCAACGCTTCCTTGGGCCAACTTCGTGGCTGGAAGAGCTGGATCGACTCTGGGATGACGATCAACAGCACCCACCACAACATAACTCCTAGCGCTTGGCAAACGAGATAAACAGGAATTAGAACTCTCGTTTGCATTTTCTACCTACGAATAGGGAAGCCAATTCACTTGCACCTGCCGATCGGATCAACGAACCGCAATTGCCCAAAGGATTTGAGGGAAAGCCAACTGGCAATTCTAGCATTCTATTGTCCTGCAAAAACATCAACCTGAACCTTCACTTCAACTTCAACAGCCGGGACACGTGGCCTCGTCCACTACCAAAGCAGCCGGCCTTGTTGCCTCGTCCACTACCCGAACAGCCGGGCCTCGTTGCCTCGTCCACTACGACTTTGACGTCTTTTGGTAGCTTTCAGTTGTGCGCTCCGCCGAGATAAACTCGACGGAAGCGAGAGCTGGACCAGGTCCGGTAGCACGCCAAACCTGTTGCGGTCGTCGGGCTCGAGGCCCTGGACCGCTTTCGCAAGCGGGGGACGCTTTGGGGTAGCGCACCAAACCTGTTGCGAAATTCGGGCTCAAGGCCCTTTTTCGCTTTCTTGGTGATAGCGTGGACTCGCTGCTTCTTCAACTTCAACTTCAACTTCAACGCAAACGCAAACGTAAACGTAAACGTAAACGTAAACGTAAACGTAAACGTAAACGTAAACCAAAACCAAAACCAAAACCAAAACCAAAACCAAAACCAAAACCAAAACCAAAACCAAAACCAAAACCAAAACAGCCGGGTCTCTTTGCCTCGTCCACTACGAAGAATCGGCCTCGTCGCCTCGTCCACTACGAAGACTACAGCCTTGATAACGTTTCTGAGAAGTAGCGAAAGAATTTTTGTACACTACTAACCTGAACGCGTTCGTCGGGCGAATGAGCCCCCAGAATATTGGGGCCGAAGCTGATCATCTCCATCCCAGCATACTTGCTGCCGATAATCCCGCACTCCAAGCCAGCATGGCATGCCGCGACATGCGCTTTGTCCTGAAACAGCTCCTCGTAAATCGAACTCATCAATTGCACAATCTTGCTTGTTGGAACTGGTTGCCAGCCCGGATACTCTCCCTCTACTGTAACTCGACCACCCAATTGCGACAGAATAGAGGCAAGAGATTCGGATAGTGCATCGCGTTCCGTGTCGACGGCGCTACGTGCGAGGCACATGACCGAAATCTTGCCATCGCGTGCGACCACGCGAGCAAGATTGTTGCTGGTTTGCACCAAACCCGGAATCGATGGACTCATTCGGTAGATTCCACTGACCACACCAAAAACCACTGCAATCAGAGTCTTCTGAACGGAATCGGGAAGCACCGGTATCGGTGATGCATCATGCGATTCGCATGTGATACGCAACAGAGGGTCGGTCACCGCATTCTCCGCTTGGATCACTGCGCTCATTTGAGCCAACCAAGCCGTAAAGCCTTCAACCTGCTTCTTTGGAAGATACACAATCGCAGTCGACTCGCGAGGAATCGCATTCCGCAAGCTTCCCCCCTCTAACGACGCGAGCCGTAATCCAAATCGCTGACTTGCTCCATCGAGTATGCGATTCATAATCTTATTCGCATTCCCAAACCCAAGATGTATTTCCATCCCAGAATGCCCCCCCTTGAGCCCTCGCACAAGAAGCTTCTTTCCTACATACGAATCATCCAGCGATTGCGCTTGATAGCTCGACACCGACGTCACATCCGCACCACCAGCGCACCCTATCGTTAATTCGTTGTCCTGTTCGGTGTCCAGATTTAGCAGAACTCGTCCCTTCAACCACGAAGGATCCAACGACTTCGCGCCCGTCATGCCCGTTTCTTCATCCACCGTAAAAATGCACTCCAACGCCGGATGGGTCAGCGAGTTGGATTCCAGCACGGCAAAAATCGACGCGACGCCGATGCCGTTATCCGCACCGAGCGTTGTCCCAACGGCTAGGACCCAGTCGCCATCCAACCGCATTTCAATCCCCTGCGTGTCGAAATCAAACGTGGAATCGGAATTCTTTTGCCAGACCATATCGATGTGAGACTGAAGCACCACTGTCGGGTGATCTTCAAAGCCTTTCGAGGCTGGTTTGCGAATCAGAACGTTGCCCATCGAATCGACTTCGGTCTCCAGTCCCAGCTTTCGCCCACGCTCTGCAACAAATCGTGTGACAGCGGCCTCATTCTTGGACCCGCGTGGGACCGCATTCAGGTCGGCGAAGGCGTTCCATAGCAAAGTAGGTTCAAGCTCGCGAATGGCCTGATGATGTGACATGAAAGGTAACTTTCGTTGTTGATGAAGTGAGATTGGCTTGGCAAAGTTCGATTCGCACGCTGCATCCAGAACGATGCATGCTGGGCGATTCTCTTCGCTTGCTATTGTCTGCCACTCGATCGATTTCGCAACTACTAAGAAGCGGAAAAGCATATACAACGATACCCAATCACCTCTTGGTGTTATTGGTGGCTTGCACGATGGGTTGTTTCCAAAATTCGAAGGCTAGCATTTTGTTGAGGATTGGAGCGGGGACGGTGCGGTGTTATACTGGCCCCATTGGTACGGATGGTTCGCGGGATTAAACTGAAGATGCGTGCGATGGCAGCGGCATCTATTTCTCACAAGTCACCGTTGACGCGGCTAACGCCCGCGGCTCATTAAAAGTAGTCGGACCAAGCAAGTGATGGATCGCTTTGCACGCAAAAAACAGGGTATGGAAGCTTATGAACAGCCACTTCAATCTTTTGGTTCGTCGTTTACGCAATTCGCTCTCTGCGATTCTGCCAATACTTGCGTTCTTTTTAGGTTGGATTGGTCAAAGCGGTGCTTCGCACCCTCAGGAAGAAATGCCGCTGGAAGAGTCAACTCATTCTAGCTTGGATGTGGTGGTCGAGCCCGCGACGGCATCCGATGCCCAGCGCATTGCCGAGCTTCAGGAATCATTGGAGCAGGACAAGCAACAACTTCTTAAGCTGGACCAGGAACTGGACAGCCCCAACAGCGAGTACGCGATCGCGGAGCGCGAGTTTCGCGACCTTCTGACGGAGCTGGAAAAGACGCAGGAGTCGCTGGAGGTGGCCAAGCAAGCGCAGAACTCGGCTGAAATTTTGCGACTCGAGCAAGAGATCGCGTCGTTGGAGCGTCAGAAGAAGTTGGCGCAAGATCGAATCGATCTTGCCATCGAGGATCGCAAAACAAATCGAGATCAGCGGGCCATCCTACGCAGCAAGATCGAAAAGGACCAAACCGCATTGGACTCGCTTTCTGGGACTCTGGAAGAGCCGTACGGATCCGAAGAATCACCTGTCAAACTCAGTCCGGAAGGATCCAAGCCTTCATCTGCCGACAGCGAAGGCAAGCGGGATCAGACCGATTCCGCCCCCTCGGATTCCAACGAGAAGGAGCAGGACAACACCGTTTCGGACGAACTGACTTCGGAAGAGCAGGAAGACGAAGAACTGGCTCAAGCGGCTGCCGAAGCAGACCATAAGGAAGAAGAGGCGGCAGAGGCCCAAGAAGAAACAAAGTCGATAGCAGCCCGTCTGGCAGATATTCAAAAACTGGTCGCTCAAGAGCAAAAGGAATTGGACCTTGCGAGGAAAAAGGTGGACCTCGCCACAGCCGCGCAGTTGGGGCTGTCGCAGGAGCTAGCGACGCGACAGTCGGAAAATGCGGACGCGCAGGACCTGAATGACTTGCGTTCCGCGATCAGCCAAGCCAGCCAACGCTTGATTCAAGCTCGAACGGAAGTGAGTGAGATCAGCGAACGCCTGAACGACCGTCGGGCCGAACAAAGCAGTTTGCAATCCGAACACATCGTTGCCCTTCACGAGATGGAGCGCAAGCGTCAAGAGGCGATTGCAGCCGATGAACATGTCGATTCGCTTCGCAATCCATTCTCGTTGAAGAATATCCTTCAATGGATCATAGAACATGGTCCTCGTCTGCTAATGATCGCCGTGGGCATGTTTCTTCTTAATCGCATGGCGTCGTTTTTTGCGTATCGATCGGTCAGGCTGGTAACGTCCAGTTCAGGTCGAGGTTCCAAAGTAGAACGGGAGAATCGTGCGAAAACTCTTGTGGGCGTCTTTCAAAACGCGGCCACGGTTGCCATCTTTATCGGCGGCACCTTGATGATGCTTGAGGAGGCAGGAGCAAACATTACCGTACTGATGGGTGGGGTTGCTGTGATCGGTTTGGCGGTTGCCTTCGGTGCTCAAAACTTGATCAAGGACTATTTCTACGGCTTCGTGATGCTGTTGGAGAATCAATACATGCTGAACGATTCCGTGCGAATCGGAGGGGTGAGCGGCCAAGTGGAGCGAATCACCCTGAGAATGACGGTTTTGCGCGACGCGAACGGCGTTGTGCATTTTATCCCCAACGGAACGATCAACAGCGTCAGCAACGAAACGCATGGCTGGTCCCGGGCTGTTTGCGACATTACCGTCAACCGCCGCGAGAATTTAGAGAGCATCATGCATGCTCTTCGCCAGGTGGCTCATGAATTGAAGGCAGCTCCTGAATTCGCTTCGCTGATGATCGACGATCCGTCCGAACCTGCGATTGAGACCTTGAATGAGTCGGCCGTTCAGATCAAGATGTCCGTAAAGACGCTTCCGAATCGCCATGGAGCTATCAAGCAGGAATGGCTTCGAAGAATCAAGAACAAACTGGACGAACAGAACTTGGAGCACTTCGGCCAGCATCGCATGACCATTCCCAACAAACTCGCTGGTTAGTGACGTGACTTTCGGTGTTCGGGCATGAGTAACTTCAAGCGATCCCCATTTGGGTTTTCGCAAAAAAGCATAAAGGCACTTTTCGCAATGTCCCAAATCTTTTACATGCAGCTGGAGAGCCCTATCGGCTCCTTGTTTTTGACTCTTGAGGACGAACATCTGACGAACATATGCATGTTCAACCAAAAGCGCAAAGTAGAGGTTCAACCCGATTGGGTTGCAAATGATCGGCACTTTCGATCGATTGCTCGGCAGCTCCAAGAATACTTTCGTGGTAAGCGTCGGCAATTTGACATTCCGATGAGGCTCCAAGGTACCGACTTTCAATTGTCGGTTTGGCAGCAGCTTTCCAAAATTCCTTATGGCGAGACAGCCACGTATGGTGACATTGCGAAACGCATCGATAACCCTAAGGCCGTTCGTGCAGTTGGGTTAGCCAACAGCCGCAACCCAATACCCATTATCGTGCCTTGTCATCGTGTCATCGGGAAGAACGGTAAGCTAACTGGGTTCGGTGGTGGGCTGGAAAACAAAGCCATCTTGCTGAAGATCGAGCAGACTTGAGGCATGTTTTCTTTTTGCAGTTCTTCATTGAGGAGTCCGTGTGATCAATAATTCAAGGACCGAGAACAACCTGCTCAGCTCAATAGCCACCTACGGCAGCGGATGCTGGAAGAGTATGATTATCACCGATTTGGCATACAAGCTTCTCGCGATGGCCGTTTTAACACCTTTGCTGGCGATCTTGCTGCAGGGGTTATTGATGGTGCGTGGCAATCCGGTTTTATCTGACGTGGATATTGCTTGGTTCTTCATCGGTCCACTTGGCTGGCTCTGTGCGATTGTGATTGGCGCCGTTTGGTTAGGAATCCTTGCCTTGGAGCAAGCTTCGTTGCTTGCGATCCTTGCGGCACATTCCCAGGGAAAGCAACTGAGTGCGTTGGGTGCGTTGCAATACGCGCTGACCTATACGGTATCCGTCGTTCGCGTGGCGGGCCGATTGACTGCGGCTTCCTTGTTGGTCGCTGCTCCGTTTCTGTTGACGGCCGGTTCGGTCTACCTTTTTGCTATTAGCGAGTACGACATCAATTACTATCTCGATGAGCGGCCTTTGATTTTTCGCGTCGCGGTGGGCTTAGGGGTTATTCTTGGGGCGGGCCTGTTGTCGATTTTGCTGCGACTTTATTCGGGTTGGTTTCTCGCGTTGCCCTTGGTGTTGTTTGATCGCGTCCCGACTTCGTTGGCTTTGCCGAAGAGTCGACAGATGATCGCGGGGAAGCGTCTTATTGTCTTTCGATGGATGGTCGCTTGGTTGGTGGTTGGGGTCATTGCCAACGCCCTTGCAACCTTCTTCTTGGGAATGGCAGGGCGTTGGCTTATCCCGAGCACCCTTGGGTCCCTGACCTTTCTGGCGGGGCGAGTTGGATTGATGCTTTTAGCGTTTTCTGTTGTCAGCCTTATTCTTCATTTGATTGGATCGTTAGGCTTCGCGCTGCTGTTATTTCATGCATATCAAAAAATGAATCCAGATGCTGAAAAATCGCTTGCGATCGCTCCGCTATTGCACAATCGTCACCACTTTCCGAAGCTGACTTTGAATCGCTACAGGGCGATGGCCATCTGCCTGATAGGATTGCTTGCGGTAGCCTGGATTGGTGCGAGCGCAATTGGCCGTTTGCAATGGAAAGAGGAAGTGAAGATCATGGCGCATCGTGGTGCTTCCAAAGCAGCACCCGAAAATAGTTTGGCCGCGGTACGTCTGGCTATGGAGGCCGGCAGCGACTGGGTCGAGATTGACGTTCAGGAGAATGCCGATGGCGAGGTGGTTGTCATCCACGACAGCGACTTTATGAAGTTGGCAAGAAACAAAACCAAAGTCTGGGACGCTCGATTGTCGGATCTGCAGAGCATTGATATCGGCGGTTCCTTCGGCCCATCGTTCCAGAACGAACGTGTTCCAACACTTTCCGAGGTACTGCAGCTGTGCCAAGGCAAGACTGGGGTTCTGATCGAACTGAAGTATTACGGACACGACCAACAACTGGAGCAAAGGGTAGTGGACATTGTGGAAAAACACGGGATGTCGAATGAGATCATGGTGATGTCGTTGAAACCAGAAGGAGTCAGAAAAATGAAGCGTCTGCGTCCGAAATGGAAATGTGGTGTTCTGCTTTCTGTGTCGGTGGGGAACATTCAAAAGATCGAAGCCGATTTTTTAGCCGTCAATGCCCGGTTTGCAACGCGAGGCCTTATCAATAAGTTGCACTATGCAGGTAAGGAGATCTATGTTTGGACGGTGGATGACCCCGTAAGCATGTCGATGCTCATGAATCGTGGGGTCGATGGCGTGATCACCAATCGCCCGGAGGTCGCAAAGGATGTGCTGAAGCAACGCTCCAACATGAGCAGCACCGATCGATTGCTAACCGAAATTGCAGCCTTGCTTGGAAAGCCGCCAAAGTATGAGGAGCAATAGCACGCCTAAGAACTGGGCATTGCTAGCAGGACGCTGCTTGTTTTTCAAATAGAATGCAAACCTTATTTGGTGGACGTTGTTTTGACCAGGACTACAATAAGTCTTCGTCCAGTGACACTCCTGATCGAACCTAGCGTTGTTTGAATTTGGCGTTTGCTGAATCCGGCGAAGGATGGACAATACCCGATGAGATGGATTGAGAGCAGTGCCTTCCAAATCCTTCAATTACCAGCTGAACCTGCCGTGTGACACCGACCAAGCGTCCCTTGATTTTCTTGATGGAACGATCGTGCTGAACCGGTGGTCGCAACAAGCGATCCAGTCCGTTTTCGGTGATAACATCTGGTCTTGGGACTCACGCATCCGCGCTTGGCGAGCGAGCGCCCTTCATTATCCTAAGGTTCGTCAGAGATTGATCGCAAATGCTTATGGAACGCTTGATCGCGTTTCGCAGTGGCAAAGCGTGGTTTGGTCGAAAGTGAATTTGCCAGATCTTCGTCAGGAACAAAGCGATGCCGTACGCGCGTGGTCTTTGAATCGACGCGGAGTCATTGTGATGCCGACGGGAACAGGCAAAACCGAAGTGGCCTTGAAGATCATGGCGGAGCAAGGCACCAGCACTCTGATTGTCGCACCGATTCGCGACTTGATGTATCAATGGCACCGACGCATCCGAGACGGGCTTGGATACGACGCTGGAATTGTGGGAGACAACATTTATAACGCGAAGCCAGTTACTGTCACGACGTACGACAGTGCCTGTATCCATATGCCTGCCTTGGGAAATCGATACCGCTTGATCATTTTTGACGAGTGCCATCATCTGCCGGGACCGATTCGAGGCGACGCGGCTCGGATGAGCATCGCTGAGATGCGATTGGGCCTGACAGCAACCCTGGAGCGGGGCGATGGGCGACATACACTTTTAGAACAGTGGATTGGTCCGACGGTCTATTCACTGGACATCAGTCAAGTGCGTGGTGCCTCGCTGGCGGACTACGATGTTTTTCGAGTAGCCATTCAGCTGAATAGCGAGGAACGCGAGCGATACGACCATTTATCGGAAAAGGTATCCATGTACGTTTACGAACGACGTCAAGAAGACCCGACGTTCACTTGGAAAACTCTGTGCACTGAAACTCAATCGATTGGCGAGGCGGGAGTGATCATGAGAGCCTATCGCGAGAAGCAAGCGATTGAGGATCGCGCCGAAGAGAAGCTTCGAGTTCTGGAAGATCTTTTCCGGCTTCACAAGGGAAAGCCCATGATTATCTTCGCTGGTTCCAACGCGATGGCTCGAGACGTGTCGCGTCGATTTCTGATTCCGTGTTTGCTGAATTACTGTGGCAAAGCCGAACGGATCGATTACCTCGAGGGGTTGCGAGACGGGGTTTACCCTGCGATTGTCGCGAATCAGATCCTTGACGAAGGGGTGGATTTGCCTGCTGTCAAGATTGCTGTGGTGATCGGGGGAATGTCATCGACCCGGCAAGCAAAGCAGAGACTTGGCCGAATTTTGCGACGTCGGGGTGACGAGCGAGCGATATTGTACGAGGTGGTTGCGAACCACACCAACGAAGCGGGGCGTTCGCGAAAACGGAGGAAGAGCGATGCTTACGCGGGAACTCGCAATCGCAAGCTATGATGCAGGGCAAGTGACCCCGGATCGCCTGACGCGAAAGTCACACGCCCAATACCTTCAGTACGCAGACCAGATGCTCCAGATTTACCGCACGGGTATTGGACAGACTCGGCGTGTCTTGCATGCGAAAGTCCATCGCGTCTTCGATCAACAAATCGATTGCCCTGGGCGGCGAATATTGGCATTCTGCAAGCTGCTGGATGAAGTATCGGAATTTGAAAGTGGGGATCGACGCAAGATCGCTCAGTTGCGGAAGTCCGTATTCCGATCTGCCTCGCAAGCTCATCCCTTGATATCGCAACGCGATGGCTTATGTGGGGAACTGGAGCATGAAGTCAAACGCAGAATCGCCAGCGAGCACGGGATGAGTTGGCCGGAACTGAATGACAAACTGTTCTCGGACTTGATTGAATACCACGAACTGAGGAGCTTTCAAGGATATCCCGACGCGAGTGCATTGCTGTCTCGATACAACGTCGCCCAAACGCAGGTGATTTTGTACGATGCGGTTCGATTGCAGGTCCGAGCGATATGCGATTTCAAGCGTATTTTGCGATACGCAAAACTTGCCCGATTGATGTACCGGTTGGTCAAAACGAATCACGGTTACGAATTTGAATTTGGCGGGGCGACATCGGTTCTCCATACAACGCACCGGTACGGAACCGCGATGGCTCGATTTCTTCCCGGCTTACTCTCTTGCCAAGGCTGGTCCATGATTGCCACACTTCGCGCCCGTGGATTTCGGCCTCCCATTCAATTTCGGCTAGACGATCCGTGCGGCTTAACGAGCGGCGTCCTGTGCAATCAGGAGTTTGACTCTAGCCTAGAGCAAAAGTTCTTCGAAGAGTGGGGGGGCGAGGTCCGGGAAGGGTGGCGACTTGAGCGAGAAACAGAGATTCTCCATTGCGGCCAAACTGCGTTCTTTCCAGACTTTGTCTTGGTTCATCAAAACGGATCGCGAGTTATGCTTGAGATCATAGGTTTTTGGACTCCTGAATATCTCCAGGAGAAGGCAAGGGTGCTCCAACAGTTCCGTCACCAACCCATTCTATTAGCGATCTCGAAACCTCTGAAGGATCGATTGAAGGTTCCGCCGGGACTGCCAGTAGTCTATTTCAAAAACCGGTTGGATCCCGTCGAAGTTTTGAAGACGGTCTCTCTTCTTCGGGATGATGTTCAATCCGACCAACCGCTTGGAGGAATCACTTAGCGAATCCTCCTGTACATCTTGTGCATCCATGTTGATTCCCTATTGTTCGAAAACGGATGCATCGGTACTAAAACCGAATGATCGGCACTGAAGAAAGAATCGCTACGTTCGATACAGAACGTTGACGGAAGGGACGTAATGCCTTTCGATCCGATATCAAATCAAGAAAATTGACTTCGATTCTCCAGATTGCTCGAAACTGCTCCGATAACTTTTCCTGTTATGCCCTTGAGTGATGATCGCAATTTTGGATTCGATCTAGCCCGGATGATTCAGACTGAGTTGCTGGCGGTTGCTAGGTTAAGGATTTCCGGAAAAAACGTTTGTCGCGGCTATTGCCTGCGGCTCAAGTTGATCCTAGGAAAAGTCCTCGCAAGCAAGTGCATGGGAATGCAGAAGGTAAGCATGTACGGTATCAGCCCAAAAAATCTAAAAAATTTAACCGTGGGAAATTATGGGATTTTCCATCAAGACGTGGTGAGGCTTTTTCAAAATCCGATCGCCAAGATCCAACCCGACATTTTAAGAGAAGTCGAGTTCGATTCAGCGTGCGACCTGAGCGATGCCGTTTCGATGGTTCGATTGGCTATCCAGAATCAGGTTCCCTATCGGGTCTGTTTTGTTGACGGTTCTTCATTCCATGACAAAGGGACCCAAATTCTAGGGTGGGAAGCGACGGAGTTATTGACGCGATTGTGGGCCGCGGATCCAGATCTTCAAGTTGTTTTTTGCTCGGAACCGAATGACTCTTTATGGGGTAGGCTCCAAACCCTTTTGAACTACTCTGAAAAATTGATTCTGGCAGTGAAGCCACTATCAGCCCCCCATGTTCAGCAAATCACGCTTTCGTTAATTCACAAGCGCAACCTGATCGATCGGACCTTGCGGCAGAAGATCGAGGTTGATGAACTTTTAGAGCAGCAAACAGCCTCCATGGCTGATGCGGCACGCGCTCTGTTTAACTCTAAGCAGTCACTGGAAAAGCAGACTCGGGAATTGGTTGCAGCAAGAGAGAAAGCAGACTCGGCCAATCTATTGAAATCTCAGTTTCTTGCCAACATGAGCCATGAGCTTCGAACACCTCTTACCGCAATCCTTGGATATACAGGCTTGCTTGCAAACGAAAGTTCACTCGATCAGGACAAAAGGCTGGATTTCATCCAGACCATCCAGCGAAATGGAAATCATCTCCTGGAGTTGATCAACGACATCCTTGATTTGTCCAAGATCGAAGCGGATCGAGTTGTCGTTGAGAAGATACGCTACTCGACCATTCGAATACTAGAAGACGTGATTGAGTTGATGCGAGTTCGAGCTGAAGCAAAAAATATCGTGTTGATCTTAGATGATTCGACGGTCGTACCAGAATTTGTACTAACGGACCCAACACGTGTTCGTCAAACCTTGTTGAATCTCCTCGGAAATGCGATCAAGTTCACGGAGTTTGGATCCGTCACTCTACGAGTCGAATTGGCCCCTGAGATGGCGAACGTCTTGCGATTTGACGTGGTGGATACGGGACTTGGAATGACGCCACGCCAAATTGCAAATCTCTTCAAACCCTTCACGCAAGCGGACGAATCCACCACTCGCAAATTCGGTGGAACCGGACTTGGACTAACCATCAGTCGACGATTGGCCGTGATGCTAGGGGGCGACGTGGTGGTGATTCGGTCGGAGCCGGGAAACGGAACGCACTTTCGTTTTACCTTGACAGCAGGTGATCTGGAAGGTGTGCACCTTGTACCACTTAGAAAAGTGGACAGATCGCCGCTCAAGATGGCTTCGTTAGCCCATGGCAATCTTTCATCACCCAACAACAGTGTCGAAATTCAAGGAATGCGGGTGCTTCTTGCCGAAGACGGGCAAGACAATCAGCGGCTGATTACATTCCATCTGAAAAAAGCGGGTGCAATCGTCGAGATTGTTGAAAACGGTCATCTTGCCGTCGAAGCAATAGAAAGCCGGCGAGATCAATATGACGTTGTCTTGATGGATATGCAAATGCCGGAACTGGACGGCTATTCGGCCACACGCTACTTACGACAACAGGGGTATCTTTTACCCATCATTGCTTTGACTGCGCATGCGATGGAAGGCGATCGTGAAAAGTGCATTGCGGCGGGCTGTACCGACTACACCACCAAACCCATTAACAAGTCAGAGCTAATTGGATTGATTCGCCTTTACGGAAATGCTGCGAAAGAGCCTGTTGTTCCAAAACCCGTCTATACAGAAAATCCGTCGAGTGCCCTCGTCTCGCAAAAGAGCGTCTCGCGATAGAGGGTTTCGGCGAGGATCTTCTGTTCAAATCAATCGACTCGCCGCTGGGCCTAAAAACCTACAATACGCATTCAGTTTGCTGCACAACGCGAGCTGCAATGAGTCACGCACTGGGTGACGACGCTGATTGATCACGGACAGTTGGCATTTTGGACTATGGATTACGATGACGAGTACGATTAGGATGACGGATATTCGATGATGGCTGAAGTCCTTGAGGGGGTATTTCCAGCTTGCTTTGTTCGTTTTTCCTGATCTCTTGGCACTACATGAAGATGAAAATCATTTCACAATTGGCTGACAATGAAGATTTCACCCCGCTTTTGGAGCAGTTTATATCAGAGATTCCAGAGCGGATTTCCAGCATCGATTTTGCCTTGGCCGCCGATGACGTCGCAGCGTTGAAGAGGATTGTGCATCAACTCAAGGGAGCCTGCGGCGGCTACGGCTTTCCTTCCCTGACGGAGGAAGCTTTCGCCTTGGAAAAAGCCATGGGTAACGAGACCTCCGCAAAGGAATTTGAATCGGAAATGGCCCATTTCGTTGCTAACTTGCGTCGCATGACCGCGGATTCTGAGTAATCCTCCAATTAATCGTTAAACACGGAAGCGGTGGCCCGCAAATCGGGTAAGGCAATTCCTTGGTTTTTGCACAGAACCCCAATTGACATTGTATTTTTTCCGGTCGAGATTAACGTCACGCAGAAAGAGCACCTTGCCCTTGGCAAAGAGGCTCATCAATCACTTTATGGGAATGGATGGGAACGATGCTCTTTGATGAGAACCAAGCCTTGAAAGCACGCACGCGGTTGCGAGTACTTCATGTCGACGATGACCCAAGCATCCTGCGATTGGTTGCCAAGCGTTTGGGGGACAAAGGGTTTGAAGTTGTATCTGTTGAAGATCCCCGTGAAGTTCTTCCCTTGGTTACCAACGATGGTATTCGCGTTGTCATTCTCGACGTGGACCTGCCCTACATTGACGGCGTATCACTTTTAAAAAACATCAAAGCTTCCGATGCAGGTGTTCAGGTGGTTCTATGTACAGGCATGGTGTCATTAACCACCATCACGTCAGCCATTGCCGCCGGCGCCGAAGGCTGTGTCTTCAAACCGCTTACCGACATTACGCCACTGGTGACGGCCGTAAATCATGCCTTCGCCAAGATTGATCGTTGGTGGGACGTTCTCAGCGAATGGACCGAAATCAAGACACGAAACCGAAGCGAGGGTCGAATCGCAGAAGCGTTTGACAGCACCACCGGTTTGCCGTTCGTTCCAAGCAATCGAACGATCAGTGATCAAATGACGCCATCGCAGAGCACCCGATAGGGCGATTTATCTCAGGATTGGAGGGCCTTCGCTGGAGTGAACCCGCATGCGAGCATTCAACAGTCTGCTCCAACATCTTTCGGGACGAGTTGTTAAAGTCCAGCGATATGGGTATTTCTCTGCTTTTGAAGATGTCCCTTGAATGTTCACGAAGTTGGTAAATGGTTGGCGACCTAAACGGGAATTCTCGATATTTTACCCAGGGCTGGCAAAACGGGGTTAGTGCGTTTTTTTGGGGACTGGGGCTCTTGCTTCGCGAAATCAAATTGCGAACGCAATTGATATGGTATGCACCGCTCATCGCTACGATGCCATCTTTGGTCTACATCATTGCGACAAGAATGGTCCAGGCTTTGGCAAGGCTCAATTTTCCGGGGCTGATTGTCAATGGTGTTTCCATCGTGCCGGGATGCCCTGAAGTGCACGTTGCCGCATCTGCCCTAGGTGGTACTATTGGTAAACTGATCGATGGAGATCTCATTCGCTTCGACCTACGCTAAGGATTCATCCACGCAGACGTTCACTTGGAAGAACGACAGCCACTCCAAAATCCAACGATTCCCACAAGAGGGTATCTTGCGGATTTTGCCAGGCTGGTAAGCCGAGCCAAGGAGGGTTGTGTGTCTTTTCAACAGACTGCAGAACTTCGACTACAATATAGACTTATTGCAACGAGACAAGCTTCGAAGAAACAATCTGAAATGCCAAGACAACATTCCCTTCTATCAACCATGTTTGTGCTTCTATTTCTCCTTGGGGAAATTGGTTGCGATTCTCCAAAGTCCACTTCGGACTCGCTAAAAAACTCTTCCAATACCAAGTCCAAACAAGAAGACGCATCCACACCAACCACAGCTGCCGTTGCAAGCTCGGCAAAGCTCAGCACCACGGGACCGAATGGCCCGGCTCCTGAAGGAATGGTCTGGATTCCTGGAGGCGTGTTTTGGATGGGCGCACCCAAACGCAAAGGGGAAAGCGAGATAGCCAATGACATGCGAGACATGTCGGATTCAAGGCCGTTGCATCAAGTCGAGCTAGAGGGGTTTTGGATCGACGAAACCGAAGTCACCAACGAACAATTTCGTAAGTTCGTCGACGAAACTGGTTATGTCACGATTGCAGAAATTGCTCCTAAAGCCGAGGACTATCCCGGCGCTCCCCCAGAAAATCTAGTGGCAGGATCTGTGGTTTTCACGCCCCCCGCCGGGGCCGTCGATTTACGTGGCAGTTCTTACCAATGGTGGGCCTATGTTCCAGGAGCAAACTGGAAACATCCTGAAGGCCCTGACAGCACGATCGAAGGAAAAGAAAATCATCCGGTTGTGCACGTCGGTTGGTTCGACGCAGTTGCATATGCGACTTGGGCGAAAAAGCGACTTCCCACGGAAGCAGAATGGGAGCTTGCGGCACGAGGAGGTCTTGATCGAAAAGGCTACGTGTGGGGTGATGAATTTCGGCCGAACAACAAGATCATGGCGAACACCTTTCAAGGCACTTTTCCCACAAAAAACTCGTTGGAGGACGGATACGCAACGTCCTCGCCCGTTAAAACCTTTCCCCCGAATGGTTATGGTTTGTACGATGTGGCCGGCAATGTCTGGGAATGGTCATTCGATTGGTATCGACCAGAATATTTCGAAACACTTGCTCGCAACGAGATTAGCAAGAACCCCTCGGGGCCGTCCAGTAGCTTTGACCCGGCAGAGCCAGGGCAAGCCAAACGGGTCATGAAAGGTGGTTCATTTCTTTGCACCGATCAATACTGTTCCCGTTACATGCCAGGTGGACGCGGCAAAGGGGATCCTGTTACGGGCACCAATCATCTTGGTTTTCGAACGGTGAAATCCCCCGAGTAAAGTATTCAGCCCAAGGCGTATTCAGGTCCAGAGGAATGAACATCAAGAGTTCCTAGCTCATTCGTATCGAAGTGTATCGATTGGGTCTAGTTGGGAGGCTCCCTGCATGAACCGCTCTGCTAACGCTATGATGGGGAACATAGCCTTCATCGATGTTTGCGAGAATGAAACCCTCGCAGTTCTCTGACCTTGCTTGGTATCCAATTCAATTATGACCAATCAGCCGTTGTCCCTATCACAATTGCCTTCCTGGAAATCGCTCGAATCCCATGTAATGAGATTGAAGAGTCTTCATCTGCGAGAGATGTTCACGGACGAACCATTGCGTGGAAAGGAAATGACGCTGGAAACGCTCGGGATTTATTTGGATTATTCGAAAAACCGAATCAATCATGAAACGCTTACACTGCTTTTCGATCTTGCCCGCCAGTGCGACTTGCCGAATAAGATAGCAGCCATGTTTCGAGGCGATCGGATCAACATCACCGAGGATCGACCTGTTTTGCATACTGCTTTACGGGCGAAAAAAGGAGAAACGATCCTGGTGGATGGGGCGAACGTTGTGCCCGATGTTCGTGCCGTGCTCGAAAAGATGAGTCGCTTCTGCGAAAAAATTCGCAACGGAGATTGGAAAGGTCAAACGGGGAAACGCATTCGCAATATCGTCAACATTGGAATCGGCGGCTCCGATTTGGGGCCCGTGATGGCTTACGAGGCACTGCGTAAGTATACCGACCGCAGTCTCAACTTTCGTTTTGTTTCCAATGTCGACTCAACGGACTTTAGCGAATGTATCTATGATCTCGATCCATCCGAAACGCTATTCATTGTCGCGTCGAAAACGTTCACTACCTTAGAAACCATGACGAACGCTCAGTCGGCTCGAACTTGGCTCGTAGAGGGACTCGGTGGACAAGAATCCGCAGTAGCCAAACACTTTGTGGCGGTCTCTACCAATGCCTCCTTGGTATCGGCATTTGGAATCGACACCGACAATATGTTTGGCTTTTGGGACTGGGTCGGTGGTCGTTATTCGATGACTTCAGCAATTGGACTTTCCACGATGCTCGCTATCGGGCCGATGGAATTTGAATCCATGTTAGATGGGTTTCATGAAATGGACGAGCACTTCCGTACTTCCGAAATGGAACAGAATATGCCGGTTGTTATGGGATTGATCTCAATTCTGTATGTTAACTTTTTCGATGTCCAATCCATTGCAGTGCTACCCTACGAGCAATATTTGAAACGCTTTCCTGCCTACTTGCAGCAGTTGACCATGGAAAGCAATGGCAAAAGTACGACGCTCGAAGGGCAACGGTTGGACTACAAAACCAGCCCGGTTTACTGGGGAGAACCTGGAACCAATGGTCAACACTCGTTCTACCAATTGATCCACCAAGGGACGGCGTTGATTCCATGTGACTTCATCGCATTTGTTGAACCTGGAAATCCAATAGGACGCCATCACGATATCCTGATCGCCAACGCGATCGCTCAAGCGGAGGCGCTTGCATTTGGAAAAACGGCTGCACAAGTTCAAAGCGAAGGAACTGCTTCATGGCTTGTACCGCATCGGGTGTTCGATGGGAACCGACCTTCGAATACTCTGTTCATGCAAAAACTAGATCCAAGCACGCTCGGAAAGCTGATCGCACTTTATGAGCATATAGTTTTCGTACAGGGGGCTATCTGGAACATCGATTCGTTCGATCAATGGGGAGTTGAGTTAGGCAAGGTGCTCGCTCAAAAGATCGTTGGAGAGATCGAAAGCGTGACTGAGCCACTGCTTGGCCACGACAGTTCAACGAATAGGTTGGTGGATCGCTATCGCAGACGAAAAAAATGATCATGCATGCGGTTGGTGCATTCACCAATCGAAGGCACGAAATTCGAACCAATCGCCATAACCGGCAGGATCGCTAAATTTTGCGGTTGATTGACGAAAAGAAGTGGAGCAGAACTCGCGATTCTCGACCATGCACAATTTCAAAAGCCAAACTGAAGTGATCTCAGACGCATTCCGCCCCAGAAATTGCTCTTGGGAATCACGGTTCTTACAAATTGGCCATTGCTTCTTTTGGATGCGAGTTTCAAAAAACCTCATTCAAGCTGCATGATGAATTGTAGGATTTGATCCATTCCGCGCTTGAACAGGTAGTTTCTTGAATGTCCACGTTAGTCGCTTCCCCTGTAATGACGAGTAAATTTCTTCCTCCCTTCATTTCGAGCACCAAGGCCGTGTTCCAAACGATGGTGGGTATGGAGATCGAGGTTGAGTCGGCGTCGAAGTGCACTTCATTCCAACCCGGACACGATGTCACAGGAATCATTGGCTTTGCTGGCGGTCTGAAAGGTACCATTGTCGTCAGTATTGACAAAGAAGTTGCCTTCGCTGCGGCAGAAGCGTTTATTGGTGAACGCCCAGCAACCGTCGACAACGACGTTCTTGACTTGGTTGGTGAATTGGCCAACATGATTGGCGGTGGCGCCAAAGATCGATTTGGAATTCCAGATATTGTTTTGGGATTACCGACCAGCATCACCGGAAGCGATTATCGCGTTTGTTTCAACCACGAAATCGAAGTGGAAACAGTGCGGTTTCAATCTCCATCGGGACCAGTCACTGTCCAAATCGCAATGCGTAAGTAGATTACAACGGCTCGAGAATCTCGTATTGCTACCTTGAGTATGCAGACGAAACATGTGACCACCAACCTCAGTTGGCATAGGCCCAGGCATCTTGCTTTTGGGTACTACAGTGCCATCTTAAAAACTTTCTTCCCAAATTTTTAAGCCAATTTCCATTCGGTTGCATGGTCCGACCGATGGGTTCCGGGTGGCATTGAGCCACTTGTGTTTCGTTGTTCCATCGGCTGATCAGGGTGACTTTTCGTGCGCTGTTAGAATTCTCTTCGGTGTGCCAACTTCGAAAATCTCGGTACACTTCCTAAGCCTGGTTACTCACAATGATCCACTCGGACACGGGGAGCCAGCGATTGGTTTGTCCAGGTAAGATTTCTGGGAACTGCGTATGATCGAAGTCGTTTCAACTACCAAAGCACTACAAGATTCACTTTCGGCTGCCGAGTCGTCAGCATTTTTGGTCGAAGCACGCGTGATCCGTCGTATCATTCGCGAACGGCATGGCGTGACCAATCTCGCTTTGGCTTTGCCCCATACGCAGTGTCAAGTCGTCCACCGGGTAGACGTGCTGAAACTTGCGCACCCTGATGAATTAGGGCTGAAGTCTTTCCAGTCATTGCCTGAAGAGTGCTTGTTAATCTGCCAACCGGAAGGTGGGGAGCTGGATCATTGGCCGCTGCCGGAATTGAAACAACAAGTTTGGCGTCGTTTGTTCCACGCTATCTTGGACCGCGAACTCCAACGAGCGAATTTACAATCCTACCCGCAAGAACTACGTCGCCGCATTGCTGAATTCGGGCAAGTAGAATTTGATGAAGCTCATTATGTACTTCGGAGCGAGTTGCGATTGATGTCTCCCAAGTCTCGGGACGAGGCATGGCGAGAGCTAGCCGCAGTTTATTTTGAACTTCGATATTTCGAACCCGATCTTTTAACAATCTGGTTCCCAGCGTTGTCTGAACCGGACGGCATTGAATCTCTTCTGTCTCACGACTTGGACATCCAAAAAATCTTCGAGCGATCTCGCCTGGAAGGTGCTCCGTCACCCACCCTGATATCGCATACCGATAGCGATGAGGATCGCCTACTTACGACGCGTCGAAACTGGTCCATGGCTTCCAATGCCACCAAATCGGAACGAGGATATCTTCGGCAGCTGAGGAGACGCGATCGAGCTATCGAACGTGGGAACACTGTTTTTTCGATTGCATGCGCCATTCGAGCAGTGCATCATGCTAACTCCGAAAGAAAAAGAAGCTCGGCCAAAAGCAAGGCTCGTGAAGATGTCGCACGCCTTGTAAGTCGCCTTCGCAATGCTATCGACTTTCCGGATCGTGATACTCAGGCTTGGCAAACGGCTTTGTGGGAGTTGGCCGAAAATTCGATTCATGGATTTTGGAATGCAGAAAAGCGATTGCTTTATGATCTCCAAAAAGTGTGTCTTGATCACGAACGCTTGACGTACAAGGTGGACTTAGTCAAGTGGGTTGTTAGCCGCGGCAAACGGCCAGTCCGAAGACCTCTGACGAATCTTCGCGAGGTCGCCATGGCAAAGCATCTTGCAAGTGCTGCATCGCGGCTAACTTATGTTCGACTGAGCGGAAACGATCGAAACCGTTTAACGGAACTGATTCAAAACGCAGCTTCGCTATCTGAATCGCAGATGCGAGATCGAATGCGACCCGTACTTTATCAAACGCTTTTGTCTGTCGACTTAGTCCCAAAAAGCATCCCCGAACAGGTTGCTATGGAAAAACTGGTTGACGAAGCGCTGGATTGCATTGCCGACCGTGGCTACTTGACCATGGGCTACTTGAGAGACGCGATCAGTCGAAACGACCTGAAACTTCCTGACATCCAAGAAGCACGCGAAGTCTGGCATGGCGACTCCCTGCTGCGAGCGGATGACCGACTTGATCTGTCTTTGGATGGTGTCTACCGTCGGGGAGAGTTTTATCTGCGCTGGCTTCAAGTAGTCAGCTCCTTCTTCTTCGGAACTCGATTCGGACGCTTCGCCACTCTATACCTTATTATCCCATTTGGCGGAGCGGTGGTGATCGTCGAAGGAGCGCTTCATGTGCTTCATCTGTTTGGAAGTCACCATCACGAATCTGGAAGTGAATCGACTGTGGGGCCCCATGCGGAAGTCAGTCCTTCCACCATCTTGCCGGTTGCTGAACCGCAGAAACAAAATCAAGTAGCCGATTTACCCAATCAAGCGATTCAAGAGAAACAGGGCAAAATCGATGAAACAGACCCATCATCAGATTCATCATCAGAATTATCGCAGGATCCAACAGAGTCCATCGTTTCTATCGCACCCAAGACCACCGATGAAGCGGTGGGAGAAATCTTATCCCAGCGGACAGAAACCTTTTCGCTGGTTCTGATTCTAGGTTTGCTGCTGCTGGCTCTGATTCATGTGCCTTCGTTTCGAAAACAGTTGCTGACGGGACTTGCGAGAGCATGGAGATTCCTGCGAGCGATCATCGTCGAGACCCCTCTGTTCTTGTTGAAACTTCCGGTGTTGACTCGGTTATGGACCTCCAAACCATTCGTACGACTGCGTCGATACATGGTGGTTCCAAGTGTCCTGGCCATCTTGATGGGACGAACGTTCCCTTGGTTGATCGGATGGAATCCTTTGGAATGGTGGGGTGTAGCAACCATTGCCTTGCTTACCAGCACCATCCTGAACACGCGAATGGGACGGGACACACAAGAAGTCACACGTGATTGGGTCGAGAATGCCTTGCATCAACTGCAAGCTCGGTTCGTCTTTGCATTCATTGGTTGGATTGTTGACTTCTTTCGTTTGCTTCTGGGCACACTCGAGCGAATTCTGTACGCCGTTGATGAATGGCTCCGTTTTCATAGCGACGAAAACTGGATGTCTATTTTAGCAAAAGCGATTTTGGGTGTTGCTTGGTCGTTTGTCTCATTCCTAATTCGTATTTACGTCAATCTATTGATTGAGCCAACGTTCCATCCCGTGAAGCATTTTCCTGTCGTTACTGTTGCTCATAAAATTTTGTTACCAGCACTTATCATGCTAGAAGGGAATATGGTTAACTTCTTAGGTCAGTATGTCGGAACCCCTATTGCACGCTCGATAACCTGGTTCAATATTTTCTTCCTACCGGGATTTTTTGGGTTTGCTGTTTGGGAATTAAAAGAGAACTGGAAACTCTACTTGTCCAATCGAACCAATCGCATTGGACCCGTTCCTGTAGGAAGCCATGGTGAAACGCTAACGCGTCTCCTTCGTCCAGGATTTCACTCGGGTACGTTACCTAAGATCTTTCGAAAGCTTCGCAAGTTAGAGCATAGGGATTCGTCTCTTGGCCGATTTACGAGTCGTCGCACCGCTCAGGAGCAGCTTCACCATGTCGAGAAGGCGATTCGATTTTTTGTCGATCGAGAACTCATTGCGTTGCTTCAAAAATCCCCATCGTTGGAAAACCTGAAGGCGACATGCACTACGATTCAAACCGCATCGAACAGTTTTTCAATAGAACTTGTATGTTCAACGTACTCTGATGAGCCTGCCCAATTTCGATTTCAGGAACAGAGTGGATGGCTGATAGCCACGATCGCTCAAACGGGTTGGCTTGAGCTAATCCCGTCCGAACAACGGAACTCGGTCCTGCATGCTTTAGAAGGTTTCTATCGCAAAGGAGGAATCGATCTGGTGCGCGAGCAATTGGAGACCAACTTGACCGGCGAGCACCCCTACGACATCGATTCCGAAGGCCTGCGCATTTGGCCATCGCACCAATTTGAAGTTGAACTTATCGCGAATCTGCGGGATGAAAAGATGATTACTCCGCTTCCCGCCCTTCAAGCGAGCCAAGCGGGGTTGATGCCGATCGAGCGAGAGAAGATTGTCTTTTCAGCAACGGAAACCGAGTGGACTCAATGGGAGAAAACTTGGGTGTCGAGAGAATCTTCCAGCGATGCGAGTAGCCAGATTCAGCTGGAAACAAGGAATCAATAGGCCAAGTAGCCCCCATCAAGAACTGAAATTTTCTTCGGTTCTTGATGGAATGTTGCCCTCGGGATTCGTCACAACCGTTCCGAACAATTGGTTTAGAACCGAAGAATCAGATCGGCAGTGAGTCGATTTTCAAGAATCCCGCGACGCTCTGTCAATGGAAACTTAAATGCAACACGCGCTTCCGCACCCACCGAATTGCATTGGCACACTCAGGTCACACGCGTCGCTCGAAGCGATAACATCCCCTTCACATGAAACCTGAGCGACATCCCAATCGATATGGGAAGCTTGTTTCGCGGTTCCCTGAAGACCGCTTCCAATTCTCTGCGAGGTTGCAGCGATCCCTCTTCCACCTAAGGAAGCAGCAATAGCGATCATCATCGCATACTTAATTTTTTGCATGATTTTACCGTTCGAATTATTGGGATTCCATTCCATCGATCGACTATGGGGGAGCGATCTTCCATCCGCAATCCATGGCTGTCGCTACGTCGATTTCTTTTGGAAACAGACTGATCGGCTGCAAATTTCCCCATGTCATCAGATCGGGTACCGAAAGCGACCTTCGACTTAGTCACACGTGTGCACCTAAGGCAAACTAGGCTTCAAATGTGTTTAGCCGACCGGCGTGCTAGTGCTCAGTAGAACATCCCTTAGGGATTAACACCATTGCACCCAACGGGAATCGTTCTTCGACTTGAAAATGAGCCACAGGCGCTAGCCCAATGGCACTCACTTTGTAGTTTGCGCAAGCAAATTACTGAGCCGCGGGCGCTAGCCGCGTTACGGTTTCCCTGCCAAATACGGTTATCGCGGCTAGCGCCCGCCGCTCATTTCGAGCAAAGTGAGTGCCATTGGGCGCTAGCCGCGGTTGTATTCTAAACGCGGAGCGTTACCGGTTGTCGCGGCTAGTGTCTTTCTGAAGTTGCGCAGCTTGGATTTCAGTCGTACTCGTTCTCGAAACAGGCTGGTCGAGTACGAGTACCGCTGGCGCTGAGGACGTGTAAGAGTAAGAATACGAAAAAACACGATTATCACGTTGGCAGGGCAACCGGGGCGTCTGCGGCTGACTGACTGTTCAACGATTGGTTCGAGCCTGCGGCTGAGTACGGTTTCTTGCACTTACGACCATTCTTGATCGAATCGGTCTAAGTTTTGCTCTTGTGTCAGCCAGCCACGATGGTTCGAGCGGAACCGACTGCGATCGTCCAGGCTGAAGTTGATTCAAGAAATTTCCAAAGCAAAGGAGCACCTATGTTCGACTGGTTCAAACGCATCCCCCCAGCCCAAGCTTTAGGTTGGGGAGCCATTGGTTTGTTAGCAATCCTGATCGTACTGATTTTTGTGCGACGCTTAGCAGGGATTGGCGGATAGAGTCCGCAAGCGATTAGATCCCCATGTCGGCGAGTCGCTCAGCGATGATTGCTAGGTTACTGGTCAGCTGAGGATGCTGGACTTCAAAATCGTTGATAAGCCTATCCATTCGCTGCTGCAGGGTACCTTCTTCGGGGGCCTCCATTTCCAAGAATGGATTTTCCGCCGGGTGAGGGCGCGCCAAGGCCGTTTGGATTTCGCCGATGAGAATCTTTAGTTTCTCTCTTGTCGACGAATCGATGGAAGGCGTATCGACCAAGCATTGGTGAAATGCCTGCAGTTCTGTTGCTAAATTGTCTCGCGTCATGCTGATGTACCCTTGTTATTCTAAACCTTCTCGCAGCATGGTGTGACAGACTACGCAACTGGTGGTCAGTTGGTTAAATGCGAGCGTGGCCCCCTCCACATTCTTTCGCATGGAATGGCGGATTAGTTCTTGGTTTGCCAATCGAAAGCTATGCATCTGGGTCTGATAATCCTTGTTGCGTCGCACGAGTCCTTCTATCCGTCCAAGTCTCTGCATTTGTTCCGCATCTTTTGCCATCGTGTCGAAATCGCCGGTCGTCAATGATTCTAAGATAGCTTTGGACAACTCAAGCTTCTTAGCCATCCAGAAGCTCATCGTCTTCTCGCTCGTGACCTTGGGAACATCGTCATCCGTCGATGGATTGGCCGTTATTGGTACGGCAGTTTGATTGGGTTCCTGCTGGCAATAAGCTGCCACAAAAATGATACAAGAGCCTACAAGCAATACTATTATCCGCATGGGAATCGAGCCTTTCAGGAATTGTTAGAAGTTGATTGAGAACCCTATGTCCTACGATCTACGCCAACCAACCTACGTTTGCCAATATGCTTTTTGTGATGCAACTTGCATTCCAAAATTGGTGCAAGTCGCCGCCAAACCGCGATGAAACGAAAACGGTAGCGTTTAGCGACGATAGATCGGCATGCCGGAACGCTCATACTCGTCGCCCACTACCGGAATCTGGATCACGCGATTTGGCACTTCGGCGATTCGTAGAATATCGCGGCAATGCGTGTGGCAGTTGATGCAGGTGGAAATGGTTTGGATGTAGCTGAACCCCGCTCCTTCTAGGTTTTGTTGATCTGCAAGGTCCGACATACGGGAAGCTTGACGGCGTAGTTCCGTTTTATAATGTCCGTAAACTGGGTCGGGATGCGATTCCCATTGCGATGCATCGCAAATGCTCATCATGTCTTTAGCTCCCCGTTTAATCTCTCCGAAATCCTTAGAGACTAGCCCCGTAACCACTCGTTGCGTGCTGGCTAGCTTCGCCAGCATTAGCCCTGGCGTGTTCTGTTCCTTCGATGGTTGTTGGTTGTTTGCCCACGCGGCGGACAAAACGCTTACGCCTGTTCCAATCGCGAGGAAAGTCCCTACCCAAACCCAAGTTCGTTTCGATTTCATGATGGTCTCCGTTCCATTCTAAAATTACATCTACGCCGTTTTGTTATCGGATCGTTTCTGAGCCTATCTTCAAAACTTGTCTTGGCCGAACACAACATGCACGAAATCGGGCGTCTTTCTCCTATGCCTCATTTCACTGCTCTTGGTTGCTCACCTAAGAAGACACATCTTCTAGCACAGTTGTGCCAAAGTGACTCATGCGGCTCGGCAGGATGGGAACTGATTTGAATGTTGAACACCATGCAAGAAGATTCGAGTAACGAAGTGGGAGCCATTGAGTGCGAGTACGAGTACGAGCTAGTTGCGTTGGCGTGACAGCTTGTTCGTTTCGCGGTTTGAATTGCAATCCATTGATGTGATATGCAAATTGAGTATTGGTATGTTTTTTGCGTTTCGTTGCGTCAGACTCTCCCGCCACCGCCAACACGAAATGAAAATTACCATGAAAGTGCTACTAACCACTGACGGTTCCAAATCCGCAGAACAAACCATTCGATGGTTCTCTTGTTTACCTTTGGAGCATAGCGCATCCTACGAGATAATGACCGTCTCGAATTTTCACGTTTATGGTGTTACTCCGGCGGCGGTTTTTGATGAGACGATTCGCCAGGAGAGCAACCATGCCCATGAATCCTTTCAGCGCGCTTCGGCGATCTTGAAGGAATTGGGGATCGAGGCAGCGCAGGTCGCACGCGTCGGGAACGCGGCTGACGAGATTACGTATTACGCTCAAGAAAAGAACGTCGACTTGATCGTCGTTGGCGCGCAAGGCAGGGGGCTGCTAGAACGCATGCTTATTGGAAGCACAAGCGAAACGGTAGCTCAGAACGCAACGTGCTCGGTTCTTGTAGTGCGGCCACAAGCCGAGCAAACAGAACAAGTCGGTGAGCCGCTGAGCCTGGTCATTGCGTCCGATGGGTCCGAGACGGATCGCGAGCTGGCGACCCAAATCAACGCATTGCATCTTTCTGGCCCAACAAAAGTGCAACTGATTTCCGTCATCGAACATCCCTACTTGCTAGAACCGGGTTACGAGTATGATTCTCTGATCACCCAGGAAGCAACTACGGCTTTGAAGCGATTGGCCGATGAATTATCGACTAACGCGAATCATATCGAAAAGCATGTCCTGGAAAAGCCTCACGTGGCGGATGCAATCTTGGATTTCCTTTGTGACCAAAAGGCGGATGTGCTTGTTTTGGGTGACAAGGGGCGTTCTGCCGTGAGCCGATTTTTCGTAGGCAGCGTTTCTCGCGGTTTGCTTCGCCATGCACCTTGCTCGGTTCTGTTGATAAGAAAGCGATGAGCATCCTGCTTCTCGCCCAACAGAAACGCCTTGAGGAATACGGACTCACGGAGGTCCTTTATTTCGGATGCTTAATCAAGGACGGGCTTGGATGTTTCGAATAGCGCCCGTATATGGTGTTCTTCACCATACACGGTAACGACATCGCCAATGCTCAGGGTGGTATCAGCGCTTGGGATGCCCGGTAAATCCTTACCATCTGACTTGATGGACAAAATAATCACACCGTGATCCCAAGGCCGTGAACGCCGGAGCGACTGATTCGCGATGGGCGAGTCGCCCATGATCTCGACCTGTGAGATGACATAACCATGCTGGATTCGAAGCAACAATTCGTAATCCAAAACGCGAACCAAGCCAGTCTGCTCAAGAGTCCGCTGAATCATCTTGTCGATAGCGCGTTGAACCCAACTGACTCGGGTTAGATATAAAAGCAAACAAAGTCCGCAAACGAGCCCGCCAACAATCAGCAAGGGTCGGAAACCGCTCGAGTTCTGCACCATCGTTGCGATCAGGGTTGCCGCCGCAGAGGTAACACCGATGTTTCCTGCGAGGATCAGATCGCGAATGATCCGGCGGCGAACCGGATGATTTACCACCATTTCTGCTTCGCGAGTCGTAAATCCAACACCAAAGAATGCAGAATAACTCTGGAAGCTTGCGGTGTCCCAACTTAGCCCCGTCATCATCAAGGCCGTCGTGCCTGCACGAACGGCTAAAAGAGAGACCATCGCAATCACAATGAGGGATACGATTGCTGCCATACTTGTTTTACCCTGCACTTATTCGATGACTTGATTTGCGCTCGCAGCTTCTGGAACCTAACCACGTGATTTTTCGAGAAGCACCATCATGATCATGGACAGCAAAGCTCGGAGTTCGTCGTCCTCGTCCAGTTCCGCTAATTTTTCGATCACAAAATAGCGTTCAAAAATTGAAGGTTTCTTAAGCGCTCGCAGAGCGGGACTACCGTCTGCCATGGAGATCAGATAGGTAGGGTTAAGCAAATAGATAGCCAAGAATCCCACGAAGGGAATTTCGCCCAACAAAGACTCTAGGATCTTTTTCCAAGGATCCTCTTCTTGCAGATTCATGTCGACAACATCGTTTTCGATGATCTCATAATGAGCTGACCACAACGATCGCATACCGCGACGCCGAACGGCCCCCCAATCCGAACCGTCGGCTGCAGTAAAGTGGTAGTTGGCAGAGAAATCGATGATGCGATCGGCGTTGATTTCAAATAGCTTCTTCTGCATCGAATCGTCCGAAAACACCTCGATCTTTTCTTTGAACCGAAACATCTTTTGTTTCACAAATAAAATCGACTGACCATCCGCATCGCGCACGGTGATCTGTTGCGAAAGGGAAAAAATCGTGAAACGCAGATCCAATGGATACTTCATACTAAGCTCCGATACACTGGCTATCAAGGTGGCGATGGGAATCAAAAATCGACTGCTGCGATTGTACTCGATTTAAAATCGGACTAGATTCCAACAGCATGCTTTCGAAACGCGGCGGAGAAAAATCGATACATCTGATCGATTCTTGGCTGGAACCTTACTTGGAAGCTTAACCATGGTTAACATATCGAGGCTTACCTGGGGTGCTATGAGTGTTTGGAATGTGCGTTTCCAAAGCATTTTGTGTCACCCTCATCGAGTTTGCAGCCCATTCATACCGCGAGGATCATCATGCTCATACTTCCTTTTCGCAACGGCCTGTTGCTATTGGCTTTTTTCTTGTGTGCATCATGCTGGACTTATTCCTTGCTTGCCAAAGACACCAACCTCGATAACCAACCTAATATCGTTGTGGTGGTTGCAGATGATTTAGGCATTTTAGACCTTCACTGCTACGGCCGTAAAGATCATAACACACCGAATCTTGATCTGCTTGCTAGCCAAGGCATTCGCTACACCAACGCCTACTGCGGCTTATCGATTTGTTCGGCATCCCGAGCCGCATTGCTGACAGGCAAGTCATCGGCTCGCTTGCATCTGACCAATTATCTTCCGGGCCGACCCGATGCAGAATCCCAGTTGCTACTGAGTCCCAGAATTCAGCCGAACCTACCGCTCGAGGAAACCACTCTGGCGGAAGCTCTACAAGCCGCAGGTTACCGGACGGGATTGTTTGGAAAATGGCATCTTGGTGGAGGTACTTTTGGACCTACGCACCAAGGTTTCGAATTCGCGAAAGAGTTCTCCGACAAGGGAGCGTTGGATGAGAAAGAGGGTGGCAAGAACGAATTTGCAATTGTCGATGCAGCTATCGAATTCATGAAGTCAAGCACCGACAAGCCAACCTTTTGCTACATCCCGCAACACTCGCCCCACATCAATCTGGCTGCTCAAGAAGCACTCATTCAAAAAAACGCCTCAGCCTTCAATCCGTTGTATGCAGCCACCATCGAATCTCTCGATCAATCGATCGGAAAGCTGATCTCGGCTATCGACTCTTTAAAACGCCCAACGATCGTGATCTTTACCAGTGACAATGGTGGTTTGCATGTACCTGAAGGCAATGGACAGCCGGCAACTCACAATGGACCGTATCGAGCGGGCAAAGGGTATCTGTATGAAGGTGGAATTCGAGTCCCCTTGGTCGTGCGATGGACGGGCACCATTGAAAAAGAACAAATCGTCGATGCCCCTGTGTCGCTTTTGGATCTGATGCCAACCTTGATGGAAGTGGCTGGTATTGAACCTGCGAAAGCCATTGGGCCACTTGACGGTATCAGCCTCAAGTCTAGCTGGTTGCAAGGTGGGCGTGGCTCGCTGGCGATGGACCGATCTATGTACTGGCACTTTCCTCATTACACCAATCAAGGTAGCCGCCCCGCTGCGGCCATGTTGCAAGGAAAATGGAAGCTTGTGGAAACGCTCGATGATGGAAGTATCGAGTTGTTTGACCTGGAGCAAGATGTTGGGGAAAGAACAAACGTGGCCTTTCAGTTCGCTGACCAAGCTGACCAGATGAAAAAAGCTCTGCATCGGTGGCAAAAAAGTGTTGGAGCTCAATTCGGAAAAGCCAATACGTTAGCTAACGCGGACCTCCATCGAGCTATCTACCTTGCCCAAGACCCGAGCCGACTTGACTCCAGCCGCGGCGCGAACGAGGTGGCGGAAGCATGGCGAAAATGGCGTAAAGAAATGAATCGAGTTGTCGCGGGCAAAAAGCCTGCCCTGAAAGTGGTGGATGGGGAAGTTCGATTAGCCTCGTCTGCTTCAGTGACTCATGGGAAAAAAATAGTTTACGAACCTCAGCCCAACAAAAACGTTGTTGGGTACTGGACTGAGGTGGAAGACTGGGTCGACTGGGAATTCAAGGTTCCCAAGGATGGTAGCTACGAAATTGAAGTGCATTGCGGATGTGCCGGCGGAGGCTCCGTGGTAGCCCTTCAGGTGGGAGACTCGTCTTACGAATGGACCGTACGAGACACAGGGCATTTTCAAAATATCATTATCGAGAATGTGGGGAAGGCATGGCTTCCTGCAGGCACCAACCGGCTGGCTGTTCGTCCAAAGTCCAAAGCTGGCGTTGCCATCATGGACATTCGTCAAATCGTCCTTCGACCATCGCAGGACGATGTTGTTGCTATTTCAGATCGAGCGAAAGAGATTCACGAGCGAAGTTATGTATGGGATGGGCATAACGATTTGCCTTGGGCTTTGCGAGAAAGAAACGATCTGAACCTCAAGAAAACGAACTTAAACCACGAGCCGTCTTTGCATACGGATATCCCTCGATTGCGAGTTGGAAATGTCGGCGCCCAGTTTTGGTCTGTTTTTGTTCCTGCGAACACAGTCAAAACCGAAAACTCATTTCAAATGACCTTAGAACAAATCGCTTGCGTGCGAGCGATCTTAGCAAAGTACCCAGACGTTTTCGAATTTGCAGCAAACACAACGGATGTCGAACGAATTCGCAAAGCAGGCAAAATTGCATCGTTGATGGGGGTCGAAGGAGGCCATTCGATTGAAAACTCGATCGCCAAGTTGCGAGAACTTTACACCCAGGGGGTTCGATACATGACGTTAACGCATGGCGATACCCTGGATTGGGCAGATGCAGCTACGGATCAAGCAAAAAACGATGGCCTATCCCCGTTTGGTGAAGAAGTCGTTCGCGAGATGAATCGGCTTGGAATGCTGGTGGACTTGTCGCACGTGTCCCCTTCGACGATGAACGATGCGTTGGATATCACCACCGCGCCGGTCATCTTTTCCCATTCCTCCGCAAAAGCTGTTGCGGATCATCCACGCAATGTTCCGGACGATGTGTTGCTTCGCTTGAAGGCGAACGGTGGGCTCGTGATGATCAATTTTTTTAGTGGATTCGTGGTGCCCGAATCCGCTAAGAACATGAAGGACATGTTCGACGTTCGTCGAAAGCTCGAGAAAGAGCTAGGTACGAATAACGAATCCGATGAATTCAAAAAGGCGATGGCCACTTGGCGAGCCACTCACCCTATCATTCCAGGGGATGCGAACATTGTCGTCGAGCACATCGATCACATCGCCAAGGTCGCTGGCGTTGATCACGTGGGAATAGGAAGTGATTTCGATGGCATCTCCACGTTGCCCGATGGCTTAGAAGATGTTTCCAAGTACCCAATCCTGACGGAGTTGTTACTCCGCAAGGGCTACTCAGAAACCGATATTCAAAAGATCCTTTCCGGAAACATGATGCGAGTCATGAAAGCCATGGAATCAGCCAAGGGAAAGTAAAGTACAGGATTCACATAGATCAACGGTTTTAGTCGTAGGCCGTAACAAGTCGCTTTGGACGCAGTTACGGCATGGCGAGTTCGGTATGACTTGACTCTTTCGATGGGGGCAATTCGATTCGAAAGGGGTGGCCAGTCGGTCGCGACGCGAAGCATGCACCATTCACGCACGAAATCCGAATGCAAGTTAATCCGTCAGCTTGCGAACACTGCATGGGAGCGTCAGTTGCGCGAGGCGCTCAAGAAAATCGGTGGTGTACTGTCGGGGATGCTACGCTTTTTTCCAGCGATCGAGCGACCTTGGACGGGGGATATACAAAGAGCGAGAAATTTTGTCTAAAATTGCATCCAAAGTTCGAGTTTCCTCGTAAAAGCATCTACGAGGGAGACTTTTTTATGTCAGCGACCATTTTCATAGCAAAGCGCAGGCTCGATTTGTCGGTGAACGGAAATTTGAAACGACAGAACGACGGATCCATTGGGTTCTCGAAAGGTAGTTTGTTGGTTCGGGTGGCGGCCAGAGAGGCTGATGCGTTCGACGCTTGTATCAACCAGTATGGGAATTTGATATGGGCACTGGCGAAACGATTTTCCCCTTGCCAGACGGATGCGGAAGATGCAGTTCAGGATATTTTCCTAGAGGTTTGGCGAAAAGCGGAGAAATTTGACCCTGCTCGGTCTTGTGAGTCCACTTTCATCACCATGATTGCCCGAAGGAAGCTGATTGATAGGCATCGCAAGCTCGGTCGTTCCTTGGAAACAACTAGTATTGGAAACGAATTGGAACAGGCCGATTTAGAAGATGCCGGTCAAGGTCTGGACTTGATCGACGAGGCTGCCAAGGCGGCTCGGTGTCTTGAGGGGTTACAAATGAGCCACCAAGATGTTCTGCGTCGTTCCATTCACCAGGGGCTTTCGCATTCTCAGATCTCAGCCGATTTATCGATGCCGTTGGGCTCAGTGAAGTCGTTGGCCCGCAGAGGATTGATTCAGTTACGTGAATGCATGGAGCGGTTTGCATCCGGTTCCAAGATAAGGGTGCCATCATGAAAATCGTTGGCGGACAGGATATGCGAGCTCAGGAACTCGCCGCCGGTTGGGTGTTGGGCGACCTTTCCGAATCTGAACTGCTCGAACTCAAATCTTACGATTCAAGCGATTTCAATAAAATGGTGGAGCGAACGGAAGAAGCAGCAGCCAGGGCTTGGTTGACGTATCAGGAGTTTCAGCCAAGCGAAGCGATGCCTGCCGCTCTTGCCGAGCGGATTCGAGCGACATCGAAAGGCTTTTTGCAACAACCGGGCTTAGTCAACGAAGCGGTGCAGCCCACCGTCGAGTTAGCGACGCAGGGACGTGCTGTCAGTCTGCGAGAATCACTAGCTTGGCTGTGCGCCGCTGCGGCTATTGCGTTGACTTTGTGCGTGGTGCTGCCTTCGAATTCGAAACGGAGCATGACCGCTAGTCAGCAACGCGACGCGTTAATTGCAAGCGCAGAGGATTTGACCCGAGTTCGTTGGAGCTCGACCGACCCCGCGAAAGCAAACGAGAAAGACCTAGGTGAAGTTGTTTGGAGCAACCTTCAGCAGAAGGGATTCATGACGATTCGTGGTTTGCCCAAGAACAATCCTTCCACGGAGCAGTACCAGCTATGGATTATCGATCCTTCTCGGGACGAGGAACCTATTGATGGCGGGGTATTCGATATCTCAGCAGATACTGAGTCGGTTATTCCGATCAACGCGAAACTGGAGGTAGGAAATCCTAAGGTTTTTGCGGTCACCGTGGAGAAGCCGGGAGGGGTTGTTGTTTCCGACCAGAAGCGACTTCCGCTGATTGCCAAAGTGGATATCTAATCGTGTTATACCATCTAATCCTGTTATATTAGGGGGCGGTCGGGTTTTTGAGATGCCCGACTATTCCAACGTCCGTCAATTCAACAGGAGAGATTTGGTGATCCGATTTTCTGTGTTCTTTTTGCTAGTAGTTCTTGGTTCGCAAACGCATCCGCTTCGTGGGGCCGTTCAAACCAAGATAGTGGAGTACCGTGACGGGGACGTGGTTCTCGAAGGCTTGGTTGCTTGGAACGACGAAGTGAAGAATGCCCCTGGTGTGCTCATTGTGCATCAATGGATGGGGCGAACGGACTACGAGGAAGGTCGTGCAAGGCAGTTAGCGGAGCAAGGTTATGTTGCATTTGCTCTGGATATCTATGGAAAAGGGGTTCGCCCGGCGAACACGGCGGACGCGGGCAAGTTGGCTGGGACCTACAAGAAAGACCGCGCTCTTTACCGCAAACGATTGTCTCTTGGGTTGGAGCAGTTGCGTGCGCAAATCATGGTGGATTCGAAGCAGATTGTGGCTATTGGTTACTGCTTTGGTGGGACGGGTGTGTTGGAATTGGCAAGGTCCGGCGCGGACATCAAGGGAGTTGTCAGTTTCCATGGTGGCTTGGATTCATTGAAACCCGAAGAGGCGAAAAACATTAAGGCTAAGATTTTGATATGCCATGGCGCGGATGATCCGTTTGTGCCAGTCAAAGACATTGACGCGATGAAGAAGGAGTTTACGGATGCGGATGTCGATTGGCAGATGATCTACTATTCCGAGGCAGTGCATTCTTTCACTCAGCCAATGGCAGGTAACGACAACAGCAAAGGGGCTGCTTACCAAGAGAAGGCGGATAAGCGTTCTTGGAAGGCCATGAATACGTTCTTCAACGAGATTTTTCAGGGTTCGTAAGGCCGAAGTCTCCAGGCATTTTATCTTCCCAGAACATGTCGAAGGCTAGCCTCTAGAGTGGGGTTTCGAAACGGAAACCCCAGTTTTTGGAGCCGGTCGCTCGACGCTTGAGTGCTAGCAAGTAGCATGGAATCCGCCATCGAGCCTAACAGCAGCCGAAGCGCGAATGCAGGTGCTGGCAAGAAGCTTGGTCTGCCAAGCACTTTTCCAAGTGTCCGAGAAAAGGTTTGGTTGTCGACTTGTTCAGGTGCTACTAAGTTGTAAGGGCCACGGCATTCCGGATGGATAGCGAGAGTCAAGAAGGCCCCGGCGGCATCATCCACATCGATCCAGCCCCAGAATTGACGCCCAGATCCGATGCGTCCCCCCACACCCAGCAAGAAGGGTGTCAGCAGTTTTGCAAGGGCTCCTTCCCGAGGATGCAGGGCGATCCCTAGTCGACCGATAGAGACTCGGTTTCCTGTTTTCTCATATTGGTTAGCAGCCTGTTCCCAGTCTCGAGCCAGTTCGGAAAGGAAGTCAGTGCCAGTCGGGGAAGATTCTTTCAGAATTCGGTCTTCGCAGCTACCGTAGATGCCAACACCCGAGGCGCAAACGAGCGATTTTGGGGGGTTAGCGAGCGAGGAAAGGTCGCGAACCAAAGCCTGTGTGCCTTCGACACGACTGGAACGGATAGCTTGTTTGGAAGCGTTGGTCCAACGACTCGATGCGATTCCCTTGCCGGCAAGGTGGATGACAGCATCGAGATTTTCCACCGTCGTGGTCTCGCGAAAGCCGCTTTTAGAATCCCAGACAACTTGCTCGGACGATAGGGGGAAGTCGGATAAGTGGATGTCAGAAGATGGGCGAACAATTCGGATCGCCTTGTGTCCCAGGACCGAGATGAGATCCACTAATCGACGCCCAATCAATCCATTGCTACCAGTGACGCCGATTCTTAATGGGGCGCTGTTTGTCCAAGTGGACAGGTACTGTTGCAATCGAATATCTGACCGCGTTGTGTGGTGCCGGTACTCGAACATGGAATGCAGTTTGTTGCGGACGATGCCCAAACCGAGTTTGCCAATCGCGCCGAACTTCAGTTCGAACTGGATATGATCGCGCAGAATGGACTGGGTAGGCGAGACAGGTTCGAAGAAGTGATCGTGGCACCAAGACTGGAACGGACCGGACAGTTGTATGTCCTGGAAGTGTTTGGGTGGATCGAGCAGCGTGTGTTTCGCGTGCCATCGCACAGGCACCCCGAACAGAGAATTTTTGATAATGACTTCGGATCCGACCGAGAGAGAATCGCTTCGCTTTTCGATCGCGATTTTTTCCCATGGAGGAATCAGTCGGTTCAGAGCGCCTGGGTTCGCGTGATATGTAAACAGACGATTATGATCGCAATCGATGGTGGAGGATCGCTCAAAGAGGTTGGTCATGGTCTGTTGCATTTCGAGTGTTTGGCGTCAAGGCGACCACAGACGTGTTCAATTAGCTTCAGCGCATCGTTTACGCATCGAGTTCAGGCATTGGAGAAACTTCGACCATGGAGCGAAGTTTGTCTAAGGCTCTTTTCTCTAGTTGGCGAATGCGTTCTTTGGAGACACCTAGCTTATCAGCAAGGCGTTGAAGGGTTTGGATTCGGCGATGCCCACCCAGGGAGAATCGGGCGCGAATGATCAGCTTTTCTCGTCGGTCCAGATGATCTAGCATCAGGCTCAGTTTCGAGCGTAGTTCATGCCAACGCGCTTCGCTCATGGACGATTCTTTTTGATCGTCGCTGATATCAATGCCGTTCTCATGAATGCTTCCAGCACTACGCTGCCTTTCTGCTTGCTTTTCCATGACGCGTCGGTACGTGTTGCGTCGAACAACCTGAGTTGCGTAGGTGCTGAATCGAAACCCGAGGCCAACGTCGAATTTTTCGACGGCACGAATCAGGGCAACAATCCCGTCGCTGAGTAGATCATCAAAGGAGTTTTGGGGGTTCACGAACTTTTTGACGATCGAGATAACCAACCGCATGTTGGAGCGAACAATGTAGTCGCGGTGCCAATCGCTGGCCTTCAAAAGACCATCGATTCGGCGTAGGTCCCAACCGAGCGAGTTCCCGTCGGTTAGCTTCTTGCAAATTTGATCAGCTTGATACTTAAGAAAGTTCATGCGATTGAACAGTGCTTTCTCTTCCTCCGGAGTCAACAGTTTCGCTTCGCATAGGCGGGCCAAGTGGGCCGGTAGGGTTAGAACCTTTCCTGGCTTTGCAATCTGTTCGGCTAGGCCCGTACCCATCAGTGTGTCCACCAAAACTATGGCTTCCGCTTCTGGGTTTGCGAATGTTTCATTCGTCATGAATTCGATGGGTGACGCTATCCGCCGCTTCCATTCTGTTAGGATGACGGCAGGCGAGTCGGCGGCAGGGCAAGAAAGTTGCAGGAAGTGGACGAAGGCTTGCTCTAAGCTTTTCGTCTGAAAGGTTTTTCCGAGCTTGGATTCGCTTGGGCGTGCTGCTTTGGGTTTGCCTGCCCCGTTGGAAGACATCTTTTTGGTAATTTTCTTTTCGACTACTGCTTGTGTCGTCGCTGTCTGTATCATCATCAACTCCTTCGCTTGCATCTGAATTCAGCTATTGTCGGGAAGTTTTCTCTTGCTTACCAAAACTTAGCCCGGCTTAACGAACCCATTCGTAAGTCATACTCGCAAAATCAATCAAAACGTTCAATTCGTTCATTTGTATCGTTCTAAAAATCGTTCGCAAGTGGCTTTCGTTTTATTTTTCGAGAAAAACCCTCTAAGGTCTTTCGACCGTAAAAACTAAGAATAACAAACATTTTCGGTTGAAAAATAAGCTGTTCTTGACGTATACTCACGTAGCTCAGCAGTGTGCTTGGTCGTGCGTTCGGTTCGCACAACATGAGCGAATTGGACGTTTTGATCGGATTTTGGCACGATAATGATCGATAGTTTCACTCCGAAACAGGTAGCGATTGCTCTCCAAGTGAGCGAGTCATCCGTCAAGCGTTGGTGCGACCAAGGGGCGATTCGCACGGACAGAACGCTGGGTGGGCATCGTAGGATTCCGTTGCCTTTTCTGTTGGAATTCTTGGAAGCCACGAATCGTAGGCTGGTAGATCCCGCTGCGATTGGCCTTGATCCGACACAGCCTATTTTCGGAAATGTCGGTTCGACGGGTCAGGCGCAGTCATTGGTCGCTGAGGAGCCTGCCATGCTGGCTCAGTTTGAGAAGGCACTGTTGGCTGGGGACGAGACGACTTGCCGCAAGATTGTCAGCAATTGGTTTGCTTTGCACGGTGGAATCACTTCGTTAGCCGACAATCTTTTGTCGGTGGCCTTCAGGTCGATTGGTAGCCGGTGGGAGTGTGGGACCGTTGAAATATATCAGGAACGACGAGGAAGCGAGATTTGTTGCCAGTTGATTCATGAGTTACGAAGGTTGCTGCCCGAACCTCAGGGGTATGCTCCGTTAGCGATGGGTGGGACAGCCTCAGGGGATCTGTACCAGCTTTCCAATCAAATTGTGGAAGTCGTTTTTCGCGAGAATGGTTGGAGAACCATTAGTCTAGGGACGAATATTCCTTTTGCTAGTTTATTGTCGGCGGCTAGAAAGCACATGCCAAAGGTTTTTTGGTTGAGTGTTTCTCACATCGAGAACGTCGACCAATTCGTGGTTGATTACAATCATTTTGCGAAGAATCTTCCCAAAGGTGTGATGCTGGTTCTTGGCGGGAAGGCTTTGAACGAGCAGGTGCGGCCAAGCTTGAGTTATTCGGCACATTGCGACAGCATGTTGCAGTTGGCCAATCTGGCGAGAAGCGCCCGTGGAAGCTTGCAGCCCAAAGCCGGGCAGATCTAGCTTTTTGCGGGATACGCCGCCCTTAGCGATTGATTGAGTACAATTCCAAGACGATTCTGCTAAGATAGAAGTCGGCGAAATTGGAAGCAACGTTGTGGTTTGCTGTATCGCTGCGTCTCATCGTTTCTTGGTTCGGCGCAAAATGTCATCCAACAATAATGATCTGAATCATTTTGACTTGGGCTTACCTAGTTTTGAAGCGACGGTGTCTTCGGCTCCTACCGAAGCGACAGGCGCTGTGCCGGTCGAATCATCCTCTTCCAAACCGGTGTTGAGTGCATCGTCCGTAAGCCAAACGCCGTCTGCAAGTTCCGCTGCAAGTGTGCCGATCGACCAATTGCTAGTGGAAGCTTCGGAATCCAAAGAGTCCAACTTGCGAAAGTCTCTCTTGTCTGGCGTACCAAGTTGGCTGATCAGTACCGCCATCCATGTTGGGGCATTATTGATTTTGGGTGCATGGAACATCGAGCCGATCCAGAAAGAGCTTAAGATGCTTTTGGTTGCATCAGAGTCGTCGGGTGAGAGCGAGGCGTTAGAAGAGTTTTCGATCGACGAGGCCATGGCAGCCGAATTGGTCGCCACGGAAACGGACGAATCGGTTGCAGAAGCACCCGTTGTGGATGCGAATCTAGAGGACACCAAAGTCGACATGAACTTTGCGGATATGGTTTCTGCCAATATGCCTGCTGTTTCGATGCCTAGCGTGACGCAAAGTTTAGTACCCAAGAAGGGGCTCGCATCGCAGGCCAACGCCGCCATGTTGGCTGCCATGAATGGTCGATCGAAGGAAGTGAAACGCGATTTGTTGAGCAAGTATGGTGGATCAACGGATACGGAGAAAGCAGTATCACAAGCGTTGAAGTGGTTGGCTTTGCATCAAGACAAAAGTACCGGTGGTTGGACTCTATCGCATTCGTTAATCTGCAACGGTCAGTGTGATCATCCAGGCAAGAAAAGATTTAGCGTCAACGCCGCTACGGGGCTCGCTTTGATGTGTTTCTTGGGTGCGGGACAAACGCATTTAGAGGGGGAATACAAAACGACGGTCTTCAATGGACTGAGCTTTTTGATTAAGAACATGAAGTTCGACAAAGCTGCCGGAATCAATGCTTGGTATGTCGGCGGTGAAGTGAATGGCATCCCAATGGACGACATGTATGGTCACGGGATCGCTTCGATCGCTTTGTGTGAGGCATTTGGAATGACGCGTGACCCCGCATTGTTCGATGCGGCTCAGGCAGGAGTCACGTTTTTGACCTATGCTCAGAATCCATCGACCGGTGGGTGGCATTATGGTCCAAAAGGGCTTGGGGACACGTCCGTGGTTGGTTGGCAAATGATGGCCCTCAAGAGTGGCGCGATGAGTGGGCTGTCGGTAGATCTGGATGTTGTTCGTCGTGCCAATGTCTTTTTGGATCAGATGTCGTGGGGGCCCAACAACTGCTTCTACCATTACAGTCACGATTCTGTTCGTCAAAAGGCCGGCTACAATCCAAGCACAACCGCTTGTGCCGTTCTTTGCAGAATGTATTCGGGGGTTTCCAAAGAGCATCCTTCCATCAAGTCCGCGATTGAGCAGTTTGATAAGGACGGCCCTTCGCCATCAAACACTTACTACAATTACTATGCAACTCAAGTGATGAAGCAAGCCGGGGGAGCCGCTTGGGAAAAATGGAATGTGCTAATGCGAGACAAACTGTTGGCATCCCAAACCACCTCTGGACACGCAGCAGGAAGCTGGTACTGGGATGATGGGCACAGTACGGAAAGTGGCGGTCGTTTTTATACGACCTGCATGGCCACGATGATGCTTGAAGTCTATTACCGCTATTTGCCCATCTATTCGGAACAGACGGAAGAAGACACGTTCAAGCTGTAAGTTGCGGGCATCTCGTAAGATGCGCACCGTCTCCCTTGTGTTTTCTCGTACTCGTACTCAGCATCGCGGTACTCGTACTCGAAAGGACGCAGAAGACCGATCCGATCTTTGACCATGAACGACTCGAAATCTATCGATTTATGATCGACTTACGATCGAGTACGAGTGCGAGCAAATCCGGACCTGACGCACGAACAAGGAATACGGAAGAACGACGTGGCTTAACGCCATCCCCCTTCACCAATGCGAGCTCTGTTTAGATTTGCTTTCGCATGCAGCAATTCTTGTATTTCTTGCCTGATCCGCAAGGGCAGGCATCGTTTCTTCCAGCGCGTTCTGAACGGTTGCGAATGGTTTCGACCTTAGCAGGTTCCGTGCTCACTTGTTCTGCAGCAGCGAGATCTGCTTCTTTTTCCGCCATCAGTTCGCTCGTCACATCGAACGACTCGTGGGTAGCGCTCGTTTCGATCCAGGAGTCCGCCACGATATCGCTGTCCATTGCTTCCATGCGGAAAATAACATCGGTCATGCGTTCACCGATGGACATCCACATCTGTTCGAACAATCGCATTCCTTCGCGTTTGTATTCCACTTTCGGGTCCATCTGGCCCATGCTGCGGAAGTTGACGCTGCTTCGGACGTGGTCCATTGCAAGGAGGTGGTCTTTCCATGCCGAATCCAATTGGGTCAGCAAGACCGTTCGTTCCATCCGGCGAATTTCCGGATAGTAGCGATCGTCGATCTGCTGCATGCATTTGTTCTTGAGCTGATCTTTCGTAAGTTTTTTGACGTCGATCGCATCGCCGTTCCATTTCAGTTTGTCCCGCATCCATTGAGCAGTGGAATCGATGGTGTCCTTGCCATCCGCCAGCGTTTCGGAAAGTGTTCGCGTGCTGCGACCGAAAAGGGCATCCACTTTGGCAGCCGCTTCTTCGCGTAGTTTACTTGCGCGATCGACGCACTTTCGGCTGATCTGCACCATTGTCTCGGCAGACTTTTCGGTGGATTCTTGGAGCTGTTCCATCACGTTGGATTCTTCGAATCGATTCGAAGCCCATTCTGCCAACGCAGCCCCATCGATCATGTAGGTCTGAGGTCCTGTTTGTTGTTGGAACTTGTTGAAAGCGACCATGACCGGAAACTGCGATTCGCGTTCGATGTAGGTGGCTTCCGCTTTTGCAAGCAGTCGAGACTTCAGCTGATCCGGTTCCACTCCGCGTAGATCTTCTAAGGCGATATCGATTCCGAATTTGTTTCGCATCCAGCCGACGAGCATTTTGAGCCCAAATTCATCGCTCAGGAATGCGGCCCCTTCCGACAGGTCGATCGCTTCGATGCTTTTTTGAGCGACACCAATCAGTTCTTCGTCAATCCGGTCGCGATCGATCTTTTTCAGCATACTGACCGTGTAGTTCGACCCAAATCGTGTGTTGACCCATTTTGCCATCGCATCCCAGTTCCATTCGGAGCTTTCTTCTTCGGCAGGCAAGTTTTCGTCGATGGCATCCAGGATTTGCGTTTCAGCGGTCCGTTCGGTTTGGTCTTTCGCGAAGGCAACGGCGGTATTGGCTTCTACACCACGGAAATCTTTGGCTTCCAGTTGCACGCCCAGTCTTGATCCCGCCCATTTTGCGTACGACTCAGGGCCGTACAGCGGGTCACAAAACTGTTCGACGTTGCTTTCGATTTGTTGTTTGAGCTGTTGCATTACCAGGTCGCGGCAGCTGGTACCCTCTAAAATTTGCTGGCGATAGCCATAGACTTTTTTGCGCTGGTAATCCATGACTTCGTCATATTCGAGCAGGCTCTTTCGCTGTTCGAAGTTCCGTTCTTCCACTTTCTTCTGGGCGCCCGAAATGCGTTTCGAGACGTAGGGGCTTTCGATGGCATCCCCTTCGCCCATTCCCATTCGCTTCATCCACTCGCGGACCCAATCGCCCGCGAAGATTCTCATCAGGTCATCTTCGAGCGAAAGGTAGAATCGGCTGGATCCTGGGTCCCCTTGTCGGCCGCACCGGCCACGAAGCTGCAGGTCGATCCGGCGGGATTCGTGGCGTTCGGTAGCGATAACATACAGGCCGCCGATATCGCGTACCCGTTCCCCCTCTTCCTTCATTTTTTCGCGTTGATCGATTTCAGCGATCAGTGTCTCCCATTCTTCTTTTGGGACTTCCAGTCGTGTGGGGTATTTGTCTTGGAGTTGGGCCCAGGCCATGGTTTCTGGGTTGCCACCTAGAATGATGTCGGTTCCGCGGCCGGCCATGTTCGTTGCTATGGTAACGGCCTTGGTGCGACCAGCTTGCGCGATAATCTCCGCTTCGCGTTTGTGTTGTTTGGCGTTCAGGACTTCGTGTTTGACCCCTCGCATGTCCAATAACTTCGAAAGTCGTTCGCTTTTTTCGATGGAGACGGTGCCGACCAAAATTGGGCGCCCTGCTCGCTCAATCGATTCCACGTCCGAGCTTGGAATGGTTTCGATTTCTTTGGAATCGGACTTCTTGAGCTGCACGGATGCATCATCTTGCGAGACGATCGTTCCGATCACGAAACCTTTCTTCGAGTCCTTGAAGTAGATGGTATCAAATTTGTGAACTCGTTCGATTTCATCCGCCACGGCAGCGTATTTGTCTTTCTCTGACAAGTAGATCGAGTCTGAGAATTCGATTCGTTTGAGACCACGATTGGAAGGGATTGCGGTGACGCCCAGGTTATAGATCTTGCTGAATTCGGTTGCTTCGGTCATGGCGGTTCCCGTCATTCCGGAGATCTTCTTGTAGAGCTTGAAGAAGTTTTGCAGCGTGATGGTCGCCAGGGTTTGTGTTTCTTCTTTGATGCGAACATTTTCTTTCGCTTCGACAGACTGGTGAAGTCCATCGCTCCATTGGCGACCTTCCATCAGGCGGCCTGTGAATTCATCGACGATAATGATTTCGCCGTCTTTCACGACGTAGTTCACATCGCGTTTGTATAGTTGATGTGCTTTCAGGGCGTTGTCCAGCAAATGGGGCCATTCCATGTTACCGACCGTGTAAAAGCTTTCGACCCCTGCGAGCTTTTCCGCTTCTCGGATACCTGCATCCGTCAGGTTGACGGTATGGTCTTTTTCGTTGACGACAAAATGTTCTTCTCGTTTCAGAGCCCGAGCGACTCGATCAGCATCTTGGTATTTGCCTAGGTCGCGTGAGGCGGGGCCCGAAATGATCAATGGAGTTCGGGCTTCGTCGATCAAGATATTGTCAACTTCATCGATTACCGCATAATGTAATGGGCCTTGAACTTGTTGCAGTCGCTTATCGAATCGATCATCGCCGCGAGCTGCCATACGCATGTTGTCGCGCAAGTAATCGAAGCCAAGTTCATTGTTGGTCGCGTAAGTGATGTCGCATGAGTAAGCGTGCTGGCGTTCGTCGTTGTCCATCCCGCTTTGGATGTTCCCAACGGTCATTCCCAGGCCCATATACAGCGGTGCCATCCATTCCATATCGCGTCGGGCCAGGTAGTCGTTCACGGTAACGACGTGAACGCCTTTGCCTTCGAGTGCATTGAGATAGGTTGGTAGGGTTGCAACCAGCGTTTTGCCTTCGCCCGTGATCATTTCTGCAATGTTGCCACCATGCAAGACCATCCCGCCGATGAGCTGAACGTCGTAATGCCGCATGCGCATGAACCTGCGGCCGGCTTCGCGACAAGTGGCAAATGCTTCGACCAAGATGTCATCCAGTGTTTCGCCGTCGCTAAGTCGCTTTTTGAACTTCTCCGTTTGTTCGCGGAGTTCTGCGTCGCTGAGCGACATCATCCTTGGTTCGAGTTCACCGGCTTGTCTTGCGTACTCGGTGTATCGCTTGATCTGTCGCGAATTTGCCGATCCAAAAAACGTTGTCAGTCCGCGATCGATGCCACCCAAAACACCATTGATTGTGTTGGTAGTGCCTTCCCAAATTTTTTCCAGCAGATCCATTTTATTACTTTGTGCGAAAGTGACTCGTCCCGTTATTCCGCCCAGGAGTTCAATCGAACCGTGGTCGCGGTGGCTCGTGCATTGTCAAAACCTTGATTCATGAGTGTTTACAAAAACAACTCAACCTCAATGTTGCGACTAGATCAAGCCGTCTATTCTACGCATTTTCTGCAAATGGTCGCCGGGGAGGGTAGAGATTCCGGCGGATCGCGTCAATTGAATCAGGGGAACGCCTTTTGGCGAATCCGAGCAAAGGCTTTTTGACAGCTGGGGCGGCGTGGCGGACAGGCCGGACGGTTCACTTAGAAATTCACGGAGGGAATGAGTCATTTTCCTTAAGAAAAGGGATAGATTTTGGGCTTCATCATACGAAAAATAAAATAATAAAGCTGTCTTACTACCCCCGTTTTCCGAGTCCCGAACGCCACTGAGTTTTTCATGCCATTACTGAAACCTGAACAGGACATTTGGCCGCTGAACCTGCTTGATCCGCCGGACGAGAATTCTTTAGCCCCATCCGAGACAACTCCTTGGTGGGCTCTTTACACTTTGGCACGCTTTGAAAAAAAGTTGATGCGGCAATTGATCGAGATTCAGATTCCCTTTTTCGGACCCACAATTGCTAGGCGATACAAGTCCCCGCAGGGCCGAATCCGGACCTCGGTCGAGCCACTTTTTCCGAATTATGTCTTTATTCAGGGAGATGAACTGGCTCGATACAAAGCGGTATGCACCGGAAGTGTAAGCCGCTACATGCCGGTTGGTGATCCAGCGCAGCTGGTTGAAGATTTGCGTCAGATTCGACAGCTTATCCTTACCGAAGCACCATTGGCACCCGAACTGAGATTGGAGACAGGGCAGAAAGTCCGTGTGAAGTCGGGCATATTCAAAGGTTTTGAAGGAACGATTATTCGTCGCGAGAACGAAATTCGCCTGTTGATCTCCGTGCGTTACATGGGGCGTGGGGCCAGCGTGGCCTTGGACGATTGCCAGCTAGAACCCCTGTAACGATCTTGCTTCGAAAAACTGCAGCTTTCGTCCTCTAGGCAAATTGGATTTGCATCCTTAGAACATGGTGTTGAAAATCGCCATTGGAAACCTCCGTTCTAAGGAAGACCATCATGACCACGTCGAAAGCTCGCATTGTTCGGCTCGCTATGGTCCAAATGACCTGCTCCGGAAATCAATCGGAGAACACCGCCAAGGCGATGGATCGCGTGCGTCAAGCCGCGTCCCAGGGGGCAAACATTATCTGCCTGCAAGAATTGTTTAACGCCCCCTACCCTTGCCAAAGCGAAGAGCACGCTCGATTTGAATGGGCCGAATCCATCTCAGGCCCCACCAGCCAAGCCATGAGCCAAGTCGCAAGTGAATTAGGTGTCGTGGTCACCGGTTCCATTTTCGAGCGTCGCTCCCATGGGCTTTATCACAATACCGCGGTAGTCTTCGACACCGATGGGTCGCAAGTTGGTTTTTATCGCAAGATGCATATCCCAGATGACCCCCTCTACTACGAGAAGTTTTACTTCACGCCTGGGGATACAGGCTTTACGGTTGCAAAAACAAAGTTTGGGATTTTGGGGGTCGGAGTATGTTGGGATCAATGGTACCCCGAAGCGGCCCGTTTGTTTTCGCTTAAGGGAGCCGAGATTCTTTTGTATCCCACCGCGATCGGTTGGAGCGTTCCCGACAAACCGGTTTATGGTCGAAGCCAACATGAATCCTGGGAGACCATGATGCGATCGCATGCGATTGCCAACGGGGTGTTTGTTGGGGCGGCCAATAGGGTTGGTGTGGAGGATTCGATCGAGTTTTGGGGGGCATCCTTCGCGTTTGATCCCGCCGGAAATCTTTTGCATCGAGCCAGTCATACTGCGGAAGAAATGGTGATCGTGGACTGCGATCTCAACAAGATTAATACTCAGAGAACCTATTGGCCATTCTTGCGAGACCGGCGCATCGACGCGTACGGCGATCTTACGAAACGATTTATTGACGAATGATATCTCAAAACGACAGCCAAATTGAAGCCGAGTCCAAGCAGCAGGGAACCCAACAAGAAAGCTCTTCGAGTGCCGCCGGATATCGTTGGGTTGCGGAATGGGAGAAGCATGAAGCGACCTGGATCTCCTGGCCGCATAATTACAAAACCTGGATCGGGAAATTCGAAAGCATACCGCCAGTCACCGAGCGAATGGTTCGAATCCTTGCGGAGGTGGAGCACGTGCACGTTTTGGGTGGGACGCCAGAAGCGCAGTCGCAATGCGAAAAAGCGCTCGACGGGGTTCAAAACGTGACGGTTCATGATATTCCAACCAACGATACGTGGATTCGCGATTTTGGACCGACCTTCTTGCTGTCGAAGGATGGAAGCAAGTTGGGAGCGACGCGATGGCGGTTCAATGCATGGGGAAACAAGTACCCCCACGAAAAAGATACGCTTGCATCGGAATTGATCTGCAACCGATTGAACCACCGCGGGAAGTTACGGACCGACGACGAACCTTGCATGCAATCGTTTGCGAGCGCGCTGACGGGCGAGGGTGGAGGCATGGAAACCGACGGCCAAGGGACCATGATGACAACTAGTAGCTGTCTTTTGGCGTCGACAAGAAATTTCCATTGGTCGCGTGAACTGATTGAGGCCGAACTGAAGCGAATGCTGGATCTTTCCAAAGTCCTGTGGGTGGATGGAGGGGCTCTGGCGGGTGATGATACCGATAGCCATATCGATCAGCTGGCGCGTTTTGTTCGTCCTGGTCTGGTGCTGGCTGCCGTATCTTATTCCAGCAACGATTCCAACGCCGAGAAGCTGGAGCTACAGCGGCAGCGTCTAACGGAGATGTCAGATGCACAAGGACGAATGCTGGACATCATTCCGTTGATGACTCCACCACCTAGATTGATTCAGGGGAAGCGAGTTCCTGAGAGCTACTGCAACTTTTATATTGCCAATGAGATCGTCCTAATGCCAACCTTTGGGTTCCGAGAAACGGATGAGAATGCGGCCGGGATATTGCAGGATCTGATGCCCGACCGACGAGTGGTTTGCTTGGATGCTTCGGACTTTATCTGGGGGCTAGGGGCCTTTCACTGTGCGACTCAGCAGCAGCCAGCGGTCCATTAGTGGCTTCGCGGCTTATCTGTTTAGCGGCAATGCCGTTTAATGAAGCATTCAGCTGAAGTGATTTCGTTTAACCGTCAGCCGAAGGCGTACGTGAGTGGCAGCAAGTACGCCTTCGGCTGACTGTTAAACGATTGATTGAACGGTATTGGGTTTAGTGGATAGTCGGCGGACCGACAAGCACCGGAAGAAGCTTCCGGTTCTTGATGCTTGCTGGGTTCGTTTACGCCAGGCCCATTCGTTCTTTGGGATCTTTCAACGCATGTTGCAGGCGAGCGAGCGCTTCGGTTTCAATCTGGCGAACGCGTTCCCGAGTTAAACCAAGAGCTGCACCGATTTCTTTCAGCGTATGCGGTGTTGTGTCATCGAGACCGAAACGCATTTTGAGGACGGTGGCCTCGCGAGTGTCCAAGGTTGACAGCAATTCAATCGCTGTTTTCAAGACATCGTGGTCGACCATGACTTCGTCGGGCGCTCTCAACCGCTCGTCCATCACCATCTCGCCAAGGGACCAGCCGGAATCGGTTTGATCACTTTGAGGGGTAGCGTTGTAGACCTGGATCGCCTTTTTGATGATCGGGAGCTTCTTTTTGGGAAGCCCCAGAATTCTTGCAATTTCTTCCTGAGTTGGCATTCGGCCCAGTTCATCGCTTAACCGAGCCGTCGCTCGTCTCCACTTGCTGAGCAGTTCCACCATGTACGCTGGGATGCGAATGGTTTTGGATGAATTGATCAAGGCGCGTTTGATCGATTGCTTGATCCAATAGCTCGCGTACGTGCTAAAACGGGTGCCCATGTCAGGATCGAATCCTTCCACAGCACGCAGCAGCCCTAAATTTCCCTCTTCGATCAGGTCTTGCAAGGCAAGCCCTTTGCTGACGTAACTGCGAGCGATATTCACGACCAACCGTAAATTCGCACGCACCATGCGATCCCGTGCTTGCACGTCTCCGACTGCGATTTGACGAGCCAACATCTGCTCGTCTTCGGCCGTCAAAAGTTTGGTTTCATTGATCTCCCGCAAATAGGTCTCGAGAGGAGATTGCGGCTGGGCACCATCCTTGGGACTTTTTCGACGCGAGATCAGTTTGAGATCTTCGTCCTGTGGATCCTCCACATCGTCTAGGTATGGACTGGAATGTGCCATGAAGTCTCTTTGGTAACGAAAGGGGTCGGAGGAGCAGACGGCGCAGGAGTTTGCAACAGCCTGAGAACGGAAGCGTTTTGTGTCTATCGTCCCGAGAATGCTGTCAAATATGCTGTTTTCTCCGGACTGCGGGCGGTAACGATTATTCGGTGAGGCACAAACCCTTTGGCAGAATGGGTTTTCGACGTACAATCGAGACACCTGGTACAAACCGATTCTCTCCTCTTTTGATCCGCCACTATGCTTTCTACTGCACTCGAAGCTTCCCTTGATTCTCGCGCCGATTCCGTTTGGCAGGCTCTAGCGACATCCGTCCTGGCGGGTACCCCCTGCAGTCGCGACCAAGCGGTGTCGATTTTGAAATCAACGGATGACGATTTGTTGGATCTGATTTCGAGTGCGTATCGAATACGGCACCGGTTTTTCGCAAAGACGGTGCAGCTGTACTTTCTGATGAATGCCAAGAGCGGATTGTGCCCTGAGGATTGCAACTATTGCAGTCAATCGAAGATTTCGGATGCTCCCGTCCCGAAGTACAACATTCTAAGTCGCGATAAGCTATTGGACGGAGCTCGTTTGGCTGCCGAACGCAAGAGCAAGACCTACTGCATCGTGATCAGTGGCCGTGCTCCGAACGAACGCGAAATGAAAGCGGTGGAGACGATCGTTCCGCAAATCAAAGAGCAGTATGGCTTGAACATTTGCGCATGCCTTGGCCTATTGGATGAGGAGCAAGCCCAGCGCCTCAAAGCGGCGGGAGTCGACAAAGTGAACCACAATCTCAACACCAGCCGAGAGTACTACCCAGAGATTTGCACCACGCATACTTTCGAAGATCGAGTGCAGACATTAAAGAACGTTCGGGCAGCAGGCATGGAATTATGCAGCGGCGGAATCGTTGGTATGGGTGAGAAACCCGAGGACATTGTTGCCATGGCATTCGAACTGCACGATCTATCCGTAGAATCTATTCCGCTCAACTTCCTTCATTCGATTGATGGGACTCCGCTGGAACGTAAAGAGTATCTGAACCCTCGAGATTGTCTTCGAGCATTGTGCATGTTCCGCTTTGTGAATCCCCGAAGTGAGTTGAGGATTGCAGGAGGGCGCGAGCGTCATTTACGGTCCATGCAACCCTTCGGGCTTTACATCGCCAACAGCATCTTCGTAGGTGATTATCTGACGACCGAAGGGCAGCCTCCGCAAGAAGACTACGAAATGATTCAAGACCTAGGCTTCGAGATCACGGGCAACTGCATGTAGGTTAGTCTCCCTTCCATCCTCTCTTGGTAAAGTGTCCCAATGAAAATATTCCAGCAAGGTCGTTCGCGGCGTTCGTTTTTGAAACAATCTGTGGCGGTGAGTGCTTTGGTTGCGGCGCCAACCATTGTGCCCTCGAGCGCGCTTGGCCGCGATGGTGCGACCGCTCCAAGTGAACGCATCACGTTGGGAGTGATTGGGATTGGCCCGCGTTGTACGTATGACTTGCAAGCAATGCTCAAGTTGCCAGATGTTCAATGTGTCGCCATCGCCGATGTTCAAGAGTCGAGACGTCAAGCTGGCAAAAAGCTGGTGGACGACCATTACAACAATCAAGATTGCAAAACCGTCCGTGACTTTCGCGAGATTTTGGGCCGTAAGGATATTGATACGTGTCTGATCGCAACGGGGGATCGCTGGCATGCGTCCGCGTCGATCATGGCTGCCGAAGCAGGCAAGGATGTTTATTGCGAAAAACCGTGCGGGCTGACGATTGAGTATTGTCAAGCAATTGCAACTACATTTGCAAAAACGGGGCGAGTCTTTCAAGCCGGCACGCAACGTCGAAGCGTGCCTAACTTTGTCCAGGCAGTGCAAGTGGCACAGTCCGGTCGACTGGGTAAATTACACACGTTGTACGCATCGGTTTACACCCCTTCCATCGAATCAGCGTGGTTACCTTCGGAACCAACACCTTCCCCGGAGATTGTCGACTGGAATCTCTGGCTTGGGCCTGCACCTTGGCGTCCTTATAATAGCCAGTATGTCTCGGGTCGGTGGCGTGGACAGTGGGACTTTGACTCGGGAGCGAAGCTATTGGACTGGGGCGCTCATACGTTGGATCTATGTCAGTGGGCGAATAATTCCGATGATACGCTACCCATATCGTATGAACCCTTTCCGAAGGGAATCGTTTGCACCTATGCAAACGGAGTGCGTGCGATCCTTGATTTTCTCGATACACCCTTTGGCGATAGGCCCGGTTGGATCCAGACCATGGGGACCTGCCCGGTTCGCTTCGAAGGGGATGCTGGTAAGATAGAGACCGGTGACAGCGGTGACATTCAAGCATCGGACGAAGCAATTCAGAAAGAATTGACGCTCAAAAGCAAAAAGGTTGTGGGACTAGATGTTTCGTCCCACGCCCGAGATTTCTTTGACTGTGTCAAGTCACGTAAGCCAACGGTTGCGAACGCGCAGGTCATGAAGCGGTCTCACATTGCATGCCATGCGGCCGCCCTAGCATGGATTCTTCAGCGAACCCTTCGAATCGATCCAAAGACCGAGTTGTTCCTGGAAGATGCTGAAGCCAACGGATTGCGCTCGCGAGTCGCGAGAAATCCCTGGTAGTTAACACCCCTGGCAGTCAAAGCTAGGCTTGTAAGCCCGTTACCTGTTTACATGCAATACCGTTCAATGAAGCAAGGTAGTAGGCACATTCCATGTGCCGTAACCCTCAAAAAGCAAAGCTTTTTGAGGCTCGGCGGACGGCACACGGAGTGTGCCTGCTACTTTTTGAACGTTATTGTGTTTACATATCCGTCGTTGTTCCGGACAGTTCGTCGATCACCGATTCAGGTGCGATTGGCACTTGAGCGGATGGATCGAACATTTGCCCGGCGGGGCTGCCGACAAGACTGGGGTCCATGGGGCCCGCGCTGATTCGGTCGTTCACTTTGACGCTTTCGGGATTGTCCCTTGGCGTGAAGTGTCTTCCGCGTTGATAGGCAGCTTGAATCATGGCACCGTCTAAGGCTTCTTCCGATAGGTTGACTTGGTTGTACCCAAGCAGCGATCCCTTCTCCCGGTGGAAGTCACGAATAGCAAGGTTGTAGTCCACCAGCGATCGGTAGAAGGCGCTGGTGCTTGTAGCTAGTTGCTGCTGTGCTTGAAGCAGGAAGGTAACATCGTCCAGGCCTTTTTCTTTTCGTTCCGACAACGCTTCAATACGACGCGAGTCCGCTTCCACTCGGTTGTAGTTGGTTTGCAGTTGTGCGTAGCTTCGTGAAATCTGCCTCGAAGCAGTGCTCAAGTCGTGCGAAATCCGAAGCTGTTGTTCCTTGAGAAGGGTCATTTCTCTCGCTAAGCTAAGCTGTGCGTGACGTACAGCAGCAGAAGCTTGTCGGAGGCCAATGTTGTAGTTCCACTCAAAGCCTGCTTGCCATTCTTGATAGTTCCCCTCGGTTACGCTTTGGAAAAGGCTTTCCAATTGATTGGTTGAATTTCTGCTGCCCACGAGATGGTCGCCCAGTCCTCGCCAACGATACTGAGTCAAAACATCCAGCCGTGGCCTTCGATTCAGTCGCGATGCGATCAGCTCGAGTTCGCGGCGCTTGATGCTCCATTCCTGGCGACGAATTTCAACCCGTTGAGTCAAGGCGTCGCCGAGACAAGCGTCCCAGTCGAAAGCCACCTCGGCCTGGATGGGTTCGTCCGATGGGCGAATGAGCCGACCGTCGGTGGCTTGAAGGCCCATGATATAACGAAGGCGTTGTTCGGTATTGTAAAGACCTTGCGCGCCTGCTAAGGCTTCGTTGACTTGAGACTCGAAAGCAAAGTAGTTGGAGCGAGCTTGTGCCTCCGGAGCTGCCTCGCCCCCTCGCATTCCAACGCTACGAAGCTTATCGAGCCGCTGCCATGTTTCGAGTGAGCTTTGGCGACCTGCGACTTGAGCTTCCAAGGTTCTGTAAGCAAAGTACAGTTCCCAGTACGCTCCCTCGACATCGCTGATCAAGCGAAGAACACCGGCTTCGAAGTCCGCTAGCGAGATATCTGTATTGATTCTTGCGATCAAGATACCGTTGTATTGGCCGATGGCAGCATTGGGGCCAGCGATACGGTTGATCGTAGTTCCCGCACCCTGCATCAACGGTTGGCGATATTCTGCTTCTAAAAAGCCAGTGAAGTCACTCTGGAAGTTTCGGGTCGGATTGTTGTTGCGGTCATAAACGGTGTTGGCCCGCAAAGCGTAGGATGCTCCCGTTGCCGTCCTTTTGGAAATTTGGTTCGTATAAACGGCCTGAGTTTGCCGACTGGACGCAACGAACAGGTCTTCGAAACCGGGCGCCACACGCACGTTCACAGGCCGGTCGTTTTTGGCCCAAAACAACTGCGAAGTCACTTGCGCGTCGAAGGCGGCTAAGGCTGCCTGAGTTCCACCCAACGGATTGAGCTCAGTTAAAGCAGGGTTGTATTGAGTTTCCTGTCCCTGAGGTGCGGAGACAACGCTTCCCCCGAGTGTTCTCAACACATCGCTGCTTTGGAGCGCCATCTGGATCGCTTCTTGCAGCGTCAAGTCAAACGTCGGTAGCTCGCTTGGGTTCTGCAAAGCATGCGGCATGGTCGTTTGCAACGCGGTGGGGTCCAGCGGTGCATTGACATCCGGGTATTCGATTTGAGTGACGAAATTCTGAAAGTACGAGACATCCGACGAATCCCGCCATGCTTGAAAGCGTCCCGTTTGTTTGCAGCCAGCCAAAAGCGTGCTTGCAATACATCCAGCAGCAATCCATTTTCGGAGCGATTTGCGTTGAATCATGACCAGTCCCGTTCGCAACTTACCTTGAGTGTCAGTTCGGGAGACGTGCCAGGCGGCTGGCGAAGCAGTCTCATGTGACATTGCAAGCAATTCAATCGGAAAAGCAAGCAATGGCGTCACGTTGCGCCTTTCGGGCTCAAGTGGCACAATGAAACGTATCGGACCTTTCGGTACAATCGCTGCATTGGTGACGCTAAGCCTTATCAATAAAAAACAATCGAGCGCAGTACATCAGGCATCTCGGAAACACATTCCCTAGTCGTCAGGGTCAACGCATTGTGGAGTTTCCCATCTTGCCTGGTTTGTCTTGCTTGCGTATTCGGGTTTGTTGTATGACAGACCCAGCGATATGCGGCTCAAATTGACGATACCTCGCGAGCCGGGCATGCATCAGCTGGACCACATCGAGAGCACTTACCTACCTACCTGTAAATTCGAAATGCACCGATACCAACCCTTCGAAGCAGTCATCGAGCGTTCGCTCTCGATGTACGCACGTTGGGTGGTTGGTGTAGCGATCGTTGGTGGGCTGGTGGGGTTCGGTGGTTGCCGAGGGTTTTCGCAGAGCAAATCCAATTCGCAATTGGTTGCTGCACGGCAGTTGTCGTTGCGTGGAACGGATGCGCTCGAGCGGTCTAGGCAGCAGGATGCCGAAGTGCTCTTCTCCGAAGCACTGAAGAACTCGCCGTTGGACGAGAGGGCTCATTGGGGGTACGCAACCACGCTTTGGAAACGAGGCGAAAAGCAACGCGCCATGGAGCACATGCGAGAGGCCATGCGGCTATCGGGGAAGAACCCCCAGTATGCTATTCGATTAGGGGAGATGACCTTGGAGTCAGGGGACTTGAAGGCAGCCCGCGAGCTCGCTCTTGGTGTGCTTTCCATAAATCGCAATCAATCGCAAGCCTGGGCACTGCTTGGGGATACCCATCAATTCGAACGAGACTGGCCAGCGGCGCTGGAGTGCTACCATCGAGCTTTGTTGATACAAAGCGACTACCCGCGTGTGCAGCTTTCGGTTGCCGAAATCTATCGCTACATGGGCAAGCCACAACGGGCGCTAGCAGCCTTGGATCGCATGACCGATTTGCGATCGACTGCCGATTCCGACCCGGGCGTGTTATTGGTTCGTGGCCAGGCGCTGGCAGATTTGAACCAAAGGGAAGAAGCGGCCGAAGTGCTGGCAAAAGCTTCGGAACGGATGCCGAGCGACCGAGTCGATAAACAGATCGAGCTGGTTCATGCACAGCATCGAATCGGTGAACTTGTACCCGCTCGAATGACTCTTGGAAAGCTGATTGCACAGAACAATGCGGACCCCGAGGTAATGCGTTTGCAGTCGATGCTGGACATGTCTTTTGCGCATTTGTCGGAGCCAACCACCCCAATGACGACGGAAAACAACATCCTGATTTCGTCAGGTATTCAACTTCAAACGAATCGTTAAGTTGTTTAGTAAGTCGATTCGGATGGTGTACAATAGGCAGGTTGTGCCGCTCGGCTCTGGGCGGATAACCCGTCAGTGCTCCCATCCTCTATGGTTCCTTTCATGATTCGCTATATCGGTTCGGTTTTGTCCTTATCCATCACGCTGATGACGTTCGCGTTGGTGCCCTCGGTTGATGCTCAAGAAGCTAAGCATATCTTAGTCATTGCGGGCAAGCCTTCCCATCCGCCCCGCATGCACGAGTTCAACGCGGGGGTTCAGTTGCTTGCAAAGAGTGTTCAAGATCGCAAGGATTTGAAGCTGGATTATGCCTTGAATGGATGGCCCAAAGACGAAGCGATCTTAGATCAAGTCGACGCGATCGTCTTTTACATGGACGGTGGAGCGGGGCACGAAGTGGTTCAAGAGAACGGACGCCGAATGAAGTTGGTCCAGAAGCTTGCTGACAAAGGGGTTGGGCTTGGTTTCATGCACTATGCCGTCGAGATTGTGCCCGACCAAGCTGGAAAGGAATTCAAGCGTTGGATTGGTGGGCATTACGAACACATGTTTTCCTGCAACCCCATCTGGGAACCAAGCTTCGCACAATTCGTCAAGCATCCTATTACGCGCGGGGTACAGCCGTTCTCAATCAAAGACGAATGGTACTTCAATATGCGATTCGTTTCCGATATTCCTGGCAATGAAACCACCGAGGCGGATGCGTTGGCTTTTACCCCTATCCTTGTCGCTTCACCATCCGATGACGTGCGCGATGGCCCTTATGTATATCCCGCTGGTCCCTATCCCCACATCGAGTCCAACCAAGGACGCGCAGAAGCCATGATGTGGGCTGTCGAACGAGCAAACGGAGGGCGCGGATTCGGTTTCACAGGCGGGCACTTTCACGACAACTGGGGTAACGATTCGTTCCGAAAAGTGGTGCTCAACGCAATGTTATGGATTGCCAAGGGGGAAGTCCCTGTAGACGGTATCGAGTCGGTTGTAACTCCGGAACAATTGAATCAAAACCTCGACCCCAAGCCAAGCAGGTAGGCTTCTTGGCGACCTGATCAACTCATGCATCAAGCGACACCTAGCGATAAAAGCCTTGATTCGCGTCCCAACAAGCAAGGAGGCTTGGTGCGTTGGTTTCGGAGAGGAGTTCGTTGGGCGGTAAGAACTGCAGGCTTGCTGCTGACCCTCGCCTTGATTTTTGTGGTTGCCGCTTGGGTGCTTGGAAATACACCGGTGAACACTGATTTCCAGAGCGCGGGTGAAGAGGGGATTGAAATCGTGATTCTCAACAATGGAGTCCACGCGGATATTGTGGTTCCATTGGATCATCCCGAGTTTCGATGGCTCGATTACCTTGCTCCGTCACACTTTATTGATCCGAGTACGGAATATCGATACGCTCTGTTTGGCTGGGGGAACAGGCACTTTTACATGGAAACGCGAACTTGGGATGACGTCAAAGTCATGACGGTATTAAGGGCGTTTGCGGGAATCGGCGATACGGTAGTTCATGTCGAACTGTGCAGCCACAATTCCTGGGACTTGGAACGCTCGCGCAAGATACGCATTAGCCCAGATCAATTTCGGAAGCTAAGTGCCTTTTTGTTGGAAACGATGAAGACGTCAGAAGACGGGAGGATCGTTCCTATACTGAACGCTCATTATTATGACTCGGATGCATTTTACGAGGCCAAGGGAAGTTACCACTTGTTTCGAACCTGCAACGTTTGGGCGGGGGCGGGTCTCAAGAAGGCGGGCATTCGCGTTGGTTACTGGACCGTCACGCCTGGTTTGTTGTTTGCATGCTTGCCCAAATCGAAATGACACAGCCGACAAAAGTCGCAGCGACGCTCCGCCGTGCCGTCCGCAATCCAGCCTTTGCTGGGACTTTAGGTGAACGGGAAATGGAATGTGCCTTGCTTTGACCTTTCTCGGCTGTATCCCGATGAGAGAATCTTCTAGGAAAAACTTTTCAAGCTGTAAGGAATCCGGTGCGAGGGATACTAATCTAGGCAAATCGAGGACCGCAGCGTGACAGTAGACGATCAAGAAGCAACGTTTCAGCAATGGATAAGAAATCACCTTGGCATCATGGTCAAGGTGGTTCGATCCTTTGCTGAAGTGTCTGCGGATCAAGAAGACTTGCTGCAGAATGTTTTCGTTAATCTTTGGTCATCGATTCCAGGCTTTCGAGGCGACTCGAAGGAATCAACCTGGATCTATCGCGTCTCCCTTCAGACCGCCATGGTATGGCGTCGTGGTGAGCGAGTTCGAAAGAAACATCATTCGAAGTACCTGAACGAAATCGCCGTCGCAGCTCAAAGCTCTGCCGACGTTTCATGCCATACGAGCGAACTGATTGAGCAACTTTACTCGGAAATTCGTCAGCTGCCAAAGATCGACGCATCCATCGCTTTGATGCACTTGGATGGAATAGCCTATCGCGACATAGCAGAGGTTCTTGGCATTTCCGAGAATTATGTTGGGGTGAAGCTCAGCCGAATTCGGAAGGAACTGAATGAGCGGTTGGGTGGAACGAAGAGATGGCGACACTGACGTCGATCATAGAGGTTCTTACTAGGAATTGGAAATCAATCGAGGTGATTGCATGAGTTTTGATGAATGGCAAGCAAGATGGCAGGCTCATGATCATGGAGGGCAACTGAATATCGATTCAGACGCACTTTTGGAAGAAGTCCTTCGAAATCAAAGCGATTTTGAGAAGCGGATGTGGCGGCGAGACTTCGGTGAGGTCACTGCAGCAGTCCTCGTTACTTTTATCTTTGGGACGCTTGCGGTTTTGATGGACCAGTGGTCTTTGTTTCTCGGCGCGGCGGGGAGCCTGTTTGTAGGCATCTTCATGGTGTTCGACCGTCTGAAACAGCGCTGGCAGCGAACGACGGTTGCAGACTCGTTACCATCAGCCATCAACGCATCCTTAGTTCAAGTTCAGCACCAAATTTGGTTGCTGCGAAACATTCTGTGGTGGTATTTGCTACCACTTGTTCCCGGCCTCGTTGCGATTCTGGTCTCTACTTCGAGGGAATCGCAGGGAAACGGACTGGCGGATCAGCTCGTAATCGCCTTCGTCGGACTGATTTGCTTATTGGCATTTTGGGGCGTCTATTGGCTCAACCAACGCGAGATAACCCGAAACCTTGAGCCTCGCCGCATGGAGTTGGAGGAACTGCGAGCCAGTCTAAGTTCGGGTGGTATCGAAGGCTGATTCCCGAACGGTGCCACCCGAATCAAATGGGGTGTTTTTCGGCGTGCCCGACAAATGTGAGCCTGAGGCGCTAGCCGAGTTTATTCGCATTGCTTAATCGGCTAGCGCCTCAGGCTCAAAGAAACGAGAAGCGACTTTTGTCGGGTGCGCCATTTTCGACTTTCGAATCGTACTGTTGGTTCGCATTCTGTGTCTGGAGAGTTGACTTGCTCCGGAGTAGAATGAGCCAAAAGATCTTGCTGAGCTTTCCCTAATATCCAGACTTTTTGGAGTCCCACGTGAGCATTGTTGAGCGTATACGACTGGAACCAGAGACTCGGATGGTCTTGGAAAACGTCGCCTGGGAGACCTACGTCGAACTTGCTGATCAACGAAGGGGCAGCATTCCTCGCATGACATACGATAACGGAGTTTTAGAAATGATGTCACCCAAGCGAGATCACGAGAACATCGGCCGCCTCATCGGTCGTATTGTTGAGACGTACTCGGAGCTCATGGATATTGAAATCATCAGCGTCGCATCGGTAACCGTCAAGCGATCCGACTTGGCCAAAGCTTTTGAAGCGGACGAATCGTATTATGTAACTCATGCAGCCCAATTGTTGGGCAAGAAAGAACTGGATTTCGCAGTGGATCCGCCACCCGACCTAGTTATCGAAGTCGAGTTGACTTCGTCGGCGATCAAGAAAATGCAATTGTTTGCGGCCATGCATGTTTTAGAGGTATGGAGGCACGACGGTGAATCGCTCCAAATGCATCGATGGTTGGATGGGGCCTACCAACGGATCGAATCAAGCGTGCAGCTACCTGGATTGACAGCGCAGCAAATCAACGAAACGTTAGCGCTACGCGATACCATCGGCGAAACGAAACTTATTCAAGGCTTCCGAAAGAGCATTCAGTAGGCTGTGTCGAGTACGCCTTCGGCTGACTGTTAAACGAATTTTAATGTGGCTTGACCAATGTAGAACAGTGGTTCTCCAATGTTTCTGAAGCTTGCAACGATCCCCCATCTCGCGTCCACTTTTGGCGGCATGACATGCCAGATGGAGAATCAAAAAGAGAGCGGATCAAGAGATCGGAAGAGTGAAGTTTTGTCTTGCAATTGGCCGGCTATTGCAGCGGGATCCTGGAGGTTGCTGGTTTTTGGGATATAATTTGAAGGTTGGCTTTTTGTGGTTGCACTACAATCGCGTGTTGAATTGCGATTGCCCCACCCTGCGACTCCTTCCCCTTTCAGCACGTGATTTTCATGCAATTTTTATTGCTCGCGAAACGTAGTCTTGCCAGAACTTTTCGACTTCTGATCTTGGTTTGCCTTGGAATGGCTGTTGCCCAGTTTTTGGGGGTAGGTTTCCAGGGTTCGATGGCTTTGGGGCAGGCTCCGGGTGAGTTATCGGACAATGAGGTCGCCAGCTCGATTCGGAAGCTCTTTTCGGATCGGTGCTTCACCTGTCACGGCCCTGACAGCCAAACTCGTGCGACAGAGCTGCGTCTTGATCGAGATGACGGCGTGCAATTTGAAACTTCCTCCGGCAAAAAATTTGCCGTGGGCGGCAATCTTTCGGAAAGTGAGATTTGGGATCGTATTCATTCCACGGATCCTGACGTGGTCATGCCACCCCCCACCAGCAAGATCGAATTGAGTTCTGCGCAGAAGGATCTGATACGCACTTGGATTGAACGTGGTGCTGTCTATAAAGCCAAACACTGGTCGTTCGAACCGTTGTCTGATGATGTCCCCGTACCGTCGGCTTCCAAGAGCAACGACCAGAATTCGATCGATGCGTTTGTTTCGGATACGCTCAAGGCACATCAATTGAGCTTGCTACCGGAGGCGGATCGCGAAACGTTGGCCCGTCGCGCAAGTCTTGCTCTAACAGGCAGTCTGCCGTCGATCGATTCATTGCAGTCGTTTGTGCATGACGCATCACCCGGTGCTTATGAAAGGTATGTAGACCAGCTGCTTGCATCCCCTCAATTTGGCGAGCGCGCAGCGACTCATTGGCTCGATCTTGCACGCTATGCGGACACTCACGGCTACCAATCCGATCGGTATCGAGATGTTTGGGTTTATCGCGATTGGGTCGTTTCTGCAATCAACCAAGACTTGCCGATGGATCAATTTATTACTTGGCAGTTGGCTGGCGACATGTTGCCCAATCCCACTCGGGAGCAACGGCTTGCAACCGCGTTCAATCGGTTGCATCGTCAAAATGAAGAAGGTGGAAGTACCGAGGAAGAGTTCCGCGTCGAATACATGACCGACCGAGTCAACACGCTTGGAACGGCCGTGATGGGGTTGACCCTGCAATGCTCGCGATGCCACGACCACAAATACGATCCGCTCAAGCAGCAAGAGTACTTTCAGTTGTGCGACATGTTCGACAATATCCAGGAATCGGGACTTACGAGTTACTGGACCGATTCGATGCCTGGTCCAACTTTGCTGTTATTGGACAACGCAGAAAGTCAGCAAGTAGAAACTTTGCAAAAAGCGATGCACTCGATTCGGAAAATCTACGAGGACGAGGTGTCACGGCTCAAGGGTAGCACCAAGGTGGAAGAGTGGTACAATTCCTTGGCCGGGTGGCCTCAACCGGAGGAGCGTTGGCTCAAGTCGGATTTTCCGATGGAGGGTGTTGCACCACTGACAACACTGGAGAACACAGTTGCCAAAGATCAGCCGGGAAGCAGCGAGGCAGGGACAATCGAAGTGGTTCAAGATGGTTCGCGATCGGCTGTTGCTCTCGATGGAGACAATGCGTTAGTGTTTCCGAAGTCAGGAGTTTTCTCGCGAACTCAGGAATTTACTATTTGTCTGGATCTGAAGATTCCAAAGGTCTTTGATCGAGCTGTTGTCTTGCATCGCTCCAAGTCTTGGACCGACGCGGGCTCGCGCGGTTATCAGTTGTTGATCGAAGATGGTCACTTTACTTTTGGTGTCATTCATTATTGGCCATCGAGCGCCATCAAGATACGGACAAAGCAACCGGTCGCGATCCAAAAGTGGATGCAGGTTGCGTTGGTTTATGGCGGCACTAACTCTGCCAGCGATACCCACATCTATATTGATGGCGAGCGAGCCGAGGTGGAGATTATTCAGGACAGTCTCCACAAAGATATTCTTTACGAACGAGTGGATGTGTCCTTAAGTATTGGTGCTCGAAACCGCGATCGTGGCGTACCTGGGGGCCTTGTCGACCATCTTCAGATTTATGATACGGCGTTGACAGGGGTAGAGCTTGCTTCGCTGGCTACCGATTCCCCTTTGTTGACTTGGGGGGAGCTGTCCGAACAAGATCGCATGCAATGGACAGAACATTATGCACGTCGAGTCGATCAAAACAGTAAGTATCATCTGGAAAGCCTGCATCATTACTTTGAGTCGTTGGCCAAGATCGTTCAGGATAAGCGAGAGCTGATGGTCATGGACGAAACGGCGGCGAATCATCCGACACGATTTCTCAATCGGGGGGCTTATGATTCGCCTGGCGATGTGGTTGCTCCCGGCGTGCACCAAGCTCTATTGAGTGACGGTGAAGCGATGCCAAAAAATCGGCTGGAGTTGGCAAAATGGTTAACCAGTGACCATCATCCTTTGACCGCTCGGGTTGCAGTCAATCACATGTGGCAACAAATGTTCGGTCGCGGGCTGGTTGTTACGTCGGAGGACTTCGGCATTCAAGGGCAATTGCCATCGCACCCGCAGTTGCTTGATTACTTGGCCGTCGAACTCATTCGTTCCGGTTGGAGCCGCAAAGCCATCTTGCGAAAGATCGCTTTGTCACAGGTGTTCCGTCAGAGTAGTCGGGTTGACGCTGAGCGGCGGAGCCGAGACTTGGACGGTAGGTTATTAAGCCATTTCCCGGCCCAGCGTTTGTCAGCCGAACAGGTTCGGGACGGGGCGTTGCAGGCGGGCAATGTACTGTCGCAAAACCTGGGCGGGCCACCGGCCTATCCCTACCAACCAGCAGGTTTGTGGGAAGAAAAATCCGGGCTGAAGTATCCTCAAAGTAAAGGAGAAGGGCTCTATCGACGAAGTCTCTATACCGTCTGGAAGCGAACCAGCCCTCCGCCATCCATGATGTTGTTTGATTCTGCGGGGCGGGAGGTTTGTTCAGCTCGTCGCGAGACTACTGTCACGTCGCTGCAAGCGCTTGTGCTGATGAACGATCCTCAGTTTGTCGAAGCCTCGCGGGGACTTGCGTTGCGTTCACTTGGAATTCAGCGTCGAGAGGATGTGAGCGAATCGAAATTCATGCAAGAAAACCTCCAGCAAGCGATCGCGAACTCCTACCTTCTTTTGACATCGCATGCATGCCCAGCGGAATTGCAAGAACGATTGCTGCGAGGAGTGCAGGACCAGACCGCTTTCTTTGAAGCACAAGGTGATTCCGCTGCAAAGCTTTTGGGGGTGGGCGAGTGGAAAGCAATTGAGATTCAGGAAGCAAGTCAACAAGCAAAACTAGCAGCGTTAACTCTGGTGGTGAATTCCATCATGAACAGTGACGCATTCTCGGTCATGAGATAGAAACGGGGAATCCTAATGAGCCATGATGGTGTGTTGAACGATGGGGCGTCTAGTCAACGCCTGCATGAATTGCGTCGCCACTTTTTTGCCAAGTCCGCTGCCGGGCTGGGCTCAATCGCCCTTGCAAGCATGCTGTCGCGGCAGGCTCGCGGTGAAGTTTTGGGACAGGAGCTCCTGAAAGGGGTTCCTGGCATCTTGGATCAGCCGCATCACACGCCGAAGGCCAAGCGAGTTATCTATCTGTTTCAGTCGGGTGGTCCGTCTCAGCTGGATCTGTTCGACTACAAGCCAGCACTGAAGGCACAGCACGGCCAGCCATTGCCTGATTCTGTGCGCAATGGGCAACGGCTCACGGGAATGAGTGGCAATCAAGCGATATTGCCTTTGGCCCAGAGCACTTTTCAGTTTGAGCAGCATGGTCAGTCCGGCGCATGGGTCAGTGATGCCCTTCCTTACACGGCAAAGATCGCTGACAAACTTTGTTTTATCAAGTCGATGTACACGCAAGCCATCAATCATGACCCTGCAATTACGTTTTTGCAAACAGGGTCTGAAATGGCCGGCCGACCCTCCATCGGGGCTTGGATGTCCTATGGGCTTGGAACCGACAACGAAAATCTGCCTGCTTTCGTGGTCTTAGTCACCAAAGACAAAAGTGGGCAACCGCTGTACCAACGCTTGTGGGGAAGTGGCTTTCTGCCTTCACGATATCAGGGGGTACAATTGCGAGCGGGTGCAGAGCCGGTGTTGTACTTGAACGATCCCGACGGAGTCAGTCGGATGCAACGTCGAAACATGTTGGATCTGACAGGAGATTTGGATCGATATCAGCAGACGGCCACTTTGGACCCGGGCATCGAAGAGCGAATTGCTCAGTACGAAATGGCTTATCGATTGCAGTCGTCTATTCCAGAGGTCAACAACCTGTCCGACGAGCCTCAGCATGTACTGGATCTGTATGGGGAGGATGTCAAGAAGCCTGGAAGTTTTGCTGCAAATTGCCTTCTGGCCCGACGTCTCATTGAACGAGGGGTTCGCTTTGTCCAGCTGTTTCACCAGGACTGGGATCATCATGGCGGACTTCCTGGCGCATTGCGAAATGAGTGCAAGAACACCGATCAACCGAGCGCCGGTCTGGTCGCGGACTTGGCTCAGAGAGGGCTATTGGAAGATACGCTTGTCGTTTGGGGTGGTGAGTTTGGTAGAACCAACTATTGCCAGGGAAAGCTGACCGCAACCGATTATGGACGCGACCATCACCCCCGTTGTTTTACGATGTGGCTAGCAGGTGGCGGGGTCAAGCCCGGGATCAGTTACGGGGAAACCGATGAGTTTGGGTACAACGTGACTCACAACCCCGTGCATGTTCATGATCTTCACGCTACGATTCTTCACTTGTTAGGGGTCGATCATGAGCGATTGAACTACCTATTTCAAGGAAGACGATTTCGGTTGACAGATGTTCATGGCGTCGTGCAGCACCAGTTGATCAACGGCTAGAGATAGAGGGTGCTTTGGGATGGTTGGTCTTCGTGTACAAGTCTTTTCCGAGCCTCATATTTCGACCGCCATTTGGCTAGCGCAATTGCGCTGGGTTGCCGTTGCAGGACAGCTCTTGGTGATCGGTTATGTCGCCTTGGTTTTGCGAATCGAATTGCCGACAACGTGGTTGCTGCTCTTGGTGACGGGAACTGCCGTAAGCAATGCTGCATTGTGGTTGTGGGCGAGGCGGCTGAAGTGGAATGCAAGTGGATCAGCCTATCTTTCTTCGCAACAAGCCTTAAACACTCTTGTTTCGCGTGATGATGATGAGACGATTGGAAGCCGGATGATTGGCTTGCTTTTGGCCATTGACGTGATGACATTGACCGCATTGCTCTTTTTCTCGGGTGGAGCAGCGAACCCTTTTACCTTTTTCTATTTTGCGAACATTGCGATTGCCGGCATGATTTTGCCGAGAGCATCCGCATGGTGCATTTCGCTAATATCGGTCTTGGGTTGCTCTTTCCTGCTCAATCAAGCTTATGCATTGGACGTATTCAGTCAGTCTCCGCTGTCGCCGGTAGCTGAATGGGGAGTTGGAAAGGCAGCGTTTTTGGTCGCCTTCACGACCTGCAGTTTCGTCGTTACCTTTTTCATTTCAATGTTGGCGATGGCGCTTCGGCAGCGAGAAGTGGAGCTTGCCATTGTCGAAAAAGAGCGTGAACGAGCTCGGCGGCTGGAAGCGTTGGCGACGCTTGCTGCAGGGGCAGGGCACGAACTTGCGTCTCCGTTATCGACGATTGCGGTTGTGGCCAAAGAGCTTTCTCGCAATTTGGAAAAGACCGATTCGTCGCCGTCAGTCCGACGCGATGTGGAATTGATCCGCGAGGAGCTGAATCGATGCAAGGAGATATTGCATCGAATGAAAAGTGGGGCGGGTGAAGCGGCGGCCGAAAACCTGCATCCAGTAACGATCGCGGAAATCGTCCAAGAAACGGTACAGGCAATGCGAGAACCGAATCGAGTGAAGATCGACGTTTCGAAGGAAGATTGCCAGCGCCAAGGGCTGCTTCCCAAGCAAGCGCTTTCGCAAGCCTTGCGAAATCTGCTTCAAAACGGATTAGACGCTTCCGCGGTGAACGAGACCGTCCAATTCAAAATCACGGTTGATACGCTATCGAAACAAACCGGCGAACCGAGCAAGAATGCGCAGGTTTGGCGGTTTCAGATCATGGATCAAGGAACTGGGATGAGTTCCGAAGTGCAGCGTCGAATCGGGGAACCTTTTTTTACCACCAAAGAGGTAGGTCAGGGGATGGGGTTGGGGGTCTTTCTAACGCGGAACGTGATTCATGGCTTGGGAGGAGATCTCCGATTTACGCCGGGCGAAGGAATTGGAACGATCTGCCAAGTCAGCTTGCCAGTAAGATAAACTAGTCTGGGTAACACGATCCTTTTGAAGTGGCTAAGCCCCGTCCAGTTTTCAGAATTTGAGAAAAAGTACCACGCATGCCTAACATCGTTGAAGTATCCAAGCTAACAAAGCAATATGGGGAGTTCGCTGCCCTGGATGGATGCACTCTGTCTATCCAGGAAGGTTCGGTGTTTGGTTTGCTTGGACCCAATGGAGCTGGCAAGACCACCATGATTCGTTGCCTGTTGGGCTATCTAAAACCCACCTCAGGTAGCGCGTTCATCGATGGTGTCGATTGTATTCGATCGAGTCTTCAAGTTCGGCAGCGAGTTAGTTACTTGCCTGCCGAGTCCAAGATGTTTCGATTGATGCGAGGCAAAGACTGCATCGAATTTTTTGCCTCGATCCATCCTCGCGGTAATCAACAGCTAGCTTTATCGATCGCGAAAAGGCTTGAACTCGACACCAGTCGTCGAGTCGCTTTTATGTCGACAGGGATGCGTCAAAAGCTGGCGATCAGTTGTGTCATGAGCTGTCAAAGTAGGCTCATGATTTTGGACGAGCCCACCGCGAATTTAGATCCAACCGTTCGTTCCGAAGTGTTGAGGTTAGTGCGCGAGTCTAATGGTCGAGGAACGACGATCGCATTTTGTTCGCACGTTTTGGATGAGATTACCGAAGTGTGCGATCATGCCGCCATCATGAAGAAAGGGAAGGTAGAAACCACTATCAACTTGAACGAATTGAAATTTGTTCATCGGGTGCGAGCTTTGACGCCTCACGATGCTGTACCAAAACTTCCACGTGACCAAATGCGAATCATAAGCGAAAATCTTCAGGCAATCGCTTTTGAGATCGTAGGTCCTTTGGACGATCATTTAGCCTGGTTGCGTCAAAGTGGGCTGCGAGAAATGCAGATTGAATCGGTAGGTTTGAAGGGGATTTATGAAGGCGTTCACCCTGGAAACCTGAAGGGGGAGAATCTCGCTTATGGAAGCGGCTTGAACAGCCAATCGCAAAAAGGGGTGATGGTCTGATAGTAGGTTAGTACGATCGGAAAAAAGGCGGTCCAAAAAAGGATGTTTCGAATAGAAAACTGGGGGCGTACCACTTTCGATGACGTGTCCCATAAATCGTGCTTCATACGATGGCGAGCAACTTCCACCGCGATCACTTGGCAAATCAGCCCCGCAATAGTCAACCAATAGCCATATCTTGCCTGCCCTTGGAGGATCATCAACAGATGCATGAAGAAGAAGGTGATAATGGTCCATGTGTGCTGCAATCTTGACCATGCGGTTGGGTAATCGGGTCGTCGGATCGCCCCACCTATCCACGCAACAACGGCGAACCAGGCGGGGATAGAACTGAGCATTGTTTCGAGCAAATCACGGGTGGAGTCGCTGTAAACCATTGCTCCAACGATCATGGCGGCGCTCCCCCCTAGGGTAAGGATAAGTTGCGAAAGAAAAAACCACTTCCAGATTTTTTCGCTTCTCAAGAGGTCTGCGATCGAGACAGAAATTGCGACTAATAGGCCGTTCGAATACGAGGTCAGGATAAGGCTGCTTCCGAGCACTTTCTCTGGTTCGATGGGAACAAACTGGACTTCTTTGATCGGAATCACGTCGGCACCGCCGTTGCAGCCACGGCACAATGGAAGCCAGAGGCAGATAAAGACCAAACCACCCGCCAGTTTCAAACTCATGATGGTCGGGCTGAAAAGACCTGCAGGGCGTTTATCAAGCATTTTGGTAGCCGTATTCCAGAAAAGCACCGCGTCGATTTGACCCCTTCGAATCTTGGTCGATTATGAGAGAATACGGTTGCATTGTACCCTTGTTGCTCAGGTATCTCGCAGCCTTCCTCTTTTTGCGAGTCGCGATTCGTTATGTTTTTACTGGATTTTAGGTGTCATTCTTGTTTCTCCACCAGCATTGGCTTCGGCTGCGCGTTGGTGTTTTTGTCCGGATTTTTGGGCTGTTCGGGCGAGAAAATCGAATATAGGGACAATTTTTTGCATGCTGCGAGTGTGATGTCGGATTCGGATGAGCCTGAAATTCGATCCATGGCCCAGCAGGCCAGCCAAGCGGCGACTGAGCTTTTGGGGCCGATCGACGCGCCCGAGTGGCCAGCGGACATCGAGTCGGTTGTGGATATGGGCAAAGTTCGGCGATCGGCGGGGCCCGTGGGACGGGATCAATCGAAGGTTGAAAACGGATTGTTCCGTAAGCATTGTGTTCAATGCCATGGACTAAGCGGAGACGGTTTCGGTCCGGTAGCGGCGCTTCTTGCTCCGTACCCTCGGGATTTCCGCAGAGGATCATTCAAGTTCAAGTCGACTCCTATCGGTCGCAAGCCGACACACGCGGACATTGTCAAAACGCTCGAGAATGGTTTGCCGGGGACGGCGATGCCCGCCTTTCGGACTTTGAATGAATCGGAAGAGTTTGCGAAGGACGTCGACGCGTTGGCTCATTATGTACGCTTTATGGCCATCCGAGGGGAATTGGAGCGTCGCGTTTTGGTTGCCCTTGCGAATGGGGATAGCCAGCAGGGCGACCGCGATCTTTTGAGCCGAGTTGCCAACGATTGGCGGGAAGCGGATACGTATGCGATTGCCGTCCCCGAATGGAAGACACTCAGCGAGACAGAGCTACAGGGAAGTATCGCTCGTGGTAAAGAGTTGTTTCAAAGCGAATTAACTGCCTGTGCGAAATGCCATGGGGTTAATGCGGACGGAAAGGGAATCTCGCAAGACTATGACGATTGGACCAAAGACTGGACGATTCGTGCTGGGATTGATCCTGCGAACAAAGCAGAATGGAAAACCATGAAGAAGTATGGCGCTTTGAAACCTGTTTTGGATCCGGCGCGGAATCTACACCTAGGAGTTTTTCGAGGTGGCGCGACCCGCCAGGATATCTACACTAGGTTGGTGGTAGGAATCGAGGGAAGTCCGATGCCGGCGGTTGCAAGAAAACAGAATGAAAATCCAGGGTTAACGGAAGAGAACATCTTGGATTTGGTGGAGTATGTACTATCGGTATCGAGTTTGCCTGTTTCCGGGCCGGCAACAACGGGGGAGGTGAAAGATGAGCGAAGCCTGTGAGCCTCGGTCGCATTTGGTTTATGGATGGGCTTGGTTGGTCGCCTGTTTGACTTTTCCTCTCATCTGGTTGGGTGGCTTGGTTACGACCCACGATGCAGGGATGGCGGTTCCCGATTGGCCGGGAACGTTTGGATACAATTTGTTCCTGTACCCCATTTCCACGTGGGTTTTTGGGCCTTTCGATTTATTCGTGGAGCATGGGCATCGGTTGCTCGCTTCTTTGGTCGGCCTGCTAGCCATATTTCTTTGTTGGTTCGCGTACAAGTACGAGCAACGTCGATGGGCTCGCGTGGTGTGTTATGCGTTCCTTGCGGCCATTATCTCGCAGGGATTGTTGGGTGGGGCGCGGGTGCTTTTGGATGCAAGAACAGCGGCCATGATTCACGGATGCACGGGACCGTTGGTTTTTACGCTGGGATGTTTCGTGGTTATGGTATGTTCGAAGGATTGGTATCAATCGCGGCCAGTTCCTATTTCGAAGGGGTTGCGACGAGCCTCTGTTGCTCTGTTTTTGTTTTCGATGGTCCAGCTTTTTCTGGGGGCGCAGCTTCGGCATTCGCAACCTACATGGATACCGAGCTTTTTTATGTCCATTGTTCACACGCATTTGACGATGGCGATGATCATTTTAGGCTTGATTCTTTGGGTGTTTACAATCGTTCGGTGCAATCCAAACCGTCAAGTGGTTGAATTGCGTGCTCCTTCGAGTATGCTCGTCGCTATTGTGATTGCTCAGGTTGCGTTGGGTTTTGCAACATGGGTTGCCAACTACGCGACACCCTGGATGGAACTGACGCCGTGGTTGGCCAGGTATACTGTCCAAGGCAAAGGGTTTTGGGAGTCGATGATTGTGACAGGGCACCAGGCTACGGGTTCCTTGTTGATTGTTTGCTCGCTTTGGTTGACTTGTCGCATTTCGATTCGTGGAAGAGTGGTTGAGGACAAATTGGTAGAACGCATAGCGATCGAAGAGGGGGAGCAAATCTTTTCTGCGACACAACCTTCGTTCATGGTGGTGGGCGAAAACGGATGAAGACGAACCAGGTAAGCTCAACGTTGGTGATTGCCCCCGAAGCAGCCACGCTCAATTCGGCAGCTGGAGCGACAGTGGGTGCGCGGCCAATTAGTTGGCGTAGCGATTACACGTCTCTGACGAAACCTCGAATCCTTCTGATGATTTTGTTGACCGTCGGCGTTGCGATGTTAGCCGCCAAGCAGATTCTGGGTACGACGGTGACATGGTTGGTCTGTATCAACACGTTGATTGCGACCGGGATGATTGCGGCAAGCGCCAGCACGCTCAATCAGTGGTTCGAGCGAGACAGAGACGCCTTGATGCCACGAACTCAAAAACGCCCCCTTCCTAGCGGTCGTTTGACGACCACGGAAGCCGCCATATTCGGCTGGCTTTTGTTCCTGGTCGGGTCTGTCTATTTGGGGCTTGGGGCTAATGTGCAGGCCATGGGATGCGGTATCGCGACATGGTTTGTCTATTGTTGGATTTATACACCGCTCAAAGTGGTTTCTTGTTGGAACACGGCTGTTGGAACTTTGCCGGGTGCCTTGCCCGTCATGATTGGGTGGACGGCCGCGGGTGGTGGGTTGTTCGACGCCGATGGATGGGCCTTGACCGCGATTGTGGTGTTGTGGCAATTTCCTCATTTTATGGCTATCGCTTGGTTGTATCGCGATCAGTACGCAGGGGCAGGCTTCCGTATGTTGACAAAGGAAGAGCCTACAGGGATTGCGGCAGGTTGGCATGCGGTGATTCCCGCCGTGATGTTGATACCGCTATCGATTGCTGTGCTTCATCCTGTATCGGTATGGACGTGGACGGTAGCGATTCTAGGGGCCGTTTCTTGTTTGGGGCAAGCTTTCGCTTCGTTTCGGTTTTTGAAGGACCGCAATAATCAAACCGCAAAGAAGTTATTGCATAGCTCTCTCATTTATTTGCCCGCGATCATGTTGTTGGTGGTGGTTCGTTGGGTGATTCAGTGACTCGCGAGTCCTCATCGGGGAATGAGTCGATGGTGATGGGGCTGGATGTTCAAAACGTAACGCACCGCTATGCGAAAATGACAGCGGTCACAAACTTAAGCTTGCAGGTGAATCCCGCTGAGATATTTTCTATTCTGGGGCCGAACGGAAGTGGGAAATCGACACTTTTTCGGCTCGTCTCGACGCTGGTAGGCATCCAAGAAGGGCGGATTTTTGTCAACGGCTTCGACGTGCAATCCGAGACGGATCGAGTGCGTGAGCAGTTGGGGGTCGTCTTTCAATCTCCATCGCTGGATCGAAAACTAACTGTTATGGAGAATATGCTTTGCCAATCCGCGCTGGTTGGCTTACGTGGTGATGCGAGATCAAGTCGTATCCAAGAACTGGTGCGTTCGATGGGAATCGAAGAGAAATTGCATGTACGATGCGAGAAGCTATCGGGTGGTCAAAAGCGACGCGTCGAGCTTGCGAAAGGCCTGCTGCACAAACCCAAAGTGCTGTTACTGGATGAGCCAAGCACCGGCTTAGACCCTGCATCCAGGCTAGATCTTTGGCATATTCTTTCCGAATTGAGAAGGGATTCAGGTACCACCATTGTCATGACAACTCATTTATTAGAAGAGGCTGACAAATGCGATCGAGTTGCTATTCTGAACAAAGGTTCGATGGTGGCGTGTGGTTCGCCGGAGCAATTACGGTTGGAGGCCGGCGATATGATCGTTTCTATTACAACGCATGATCCTCAGAGTGTTGCTAGGATTCTTGTCGATCGGCTCCATATGGAACCAACGGTTTTCGAGCAACAGGTTCGCGTCAGTCATCCTTCCGCAGTTTCGCAGTTGCCCGCGATTGTGGAAGCAACCAAGTCATTCGCAAACAGCGTCAGCGTTGGCAGACCGAGTCTCGAAGACGTTTTTGTCGCTAAAACGGGACACCAGTTTCTCGTATCATGATTCCAAATTTTCGCAAAGATTTGGCGGAGGTTTTGACGACCGCTTGGCCAATGATGTTGGCCACTGGTTTGTTTTCGATCACTTTGTTTGTGGATCGTTCGCTGCTGTATGGATATTCGGATTCGGCAGCATCCGCCGCTTTAGGAGCCGGGACGATTTTGTGGTCCATCAACTGCTTGCCGATTGGGATCTGCGGTTACACCAGCACTTTTGTGGCTCAGTATTTGGGTGCGAGGCGACCGGAGCGGGCGTTGCAAGTCGTATGGCAAGGGGTGTTGTTGTCGTTGATTTTTGGTCCGATGTTGTTGTTGATTGGCCTCTTTGCTCAACCCTTTTTTACATGGATTGGACATGCTCCGCATTTGGCGGAGCAGGAGGCGCAATATCTTGTTTGGTTGATACCAGGGACATGGGCTACGATCGTTGCATCAGCTCTGGTAGGGCTGTTTGCAGGAAGTGGTCGAACCATGATTTTGTTGTACTCGGATCTTGTGGTTACGGTCGTCAACGGCATGCTGGACTATGTGCTGATCTTCGGGATGTTTGGTTTTCCATCCCTTGGGGTGCGAGGCGCAGCGATCGCGAGCAGCATTGCGTTGTTGTTGAAGTTGATCATTCTTGCGGTAGTTGCGAGTCGAGATTTTCGATGGCGAAGTAATTTGATTCGCGAACCTAGTGATGCAAAAAGTGAATTGACCGCTAACAGTCGCAGCGAGGTTCGCGACTTGTTGAAGTGGGATTGGCCGCTGATGAAACGCTTGGTCCATTATGGTTGGCCCGCTGGGGTATCCGTGGTAGCAGAAGCATGGAGCTTTACCATTATTATGATGTTGGTAGGTCGGCTTGGTGACCAAGCGGCAGCTGCCACCACGTTGGCTCTGAACGTAAACCTAATCGCGTTTATCCCGTTAGTTGGCTTAGGAACGGCCGTTGGGGTCTTGGTAGGGAAGTACTTGGTGCAGGATCAGATTTCGAAAGCGAAGCGAATGGTGCGAAGTGGGTTGCTTGTTGGGATTGCATACAGCTTAGTTTTTGTGGTTTTGTATGGTGGATTCCCTGATTGGGTAATGACCATTTACTCTCTGGAATCCGAACCTGAACGATTTGAAGCGATACGCCCGGTTTTGCGCCCTCTATTGCTGTTCATTGCTAGTTATTGTGTTTTCGATGCCTTCCAAACCGTGTTTGTCGGAGCGCTCAAGGGGGCTGGAGACACGAGATTTGTGTTGGGCGGGCATCTCTTTTCGGGCACGCTAGCGGTTGTCTCAGGTATCACTTTGAACCAATTCGGATGGGAGGGATTGTACTTTTGGTGGTCGATCATCACGGCTTGGGTTGTGTTGCTTGCTGTGATTTTCACGCTGCGGTATCTGCAGGGTGGATGGCAGACCAAACGCGTTATTGAACCAACGGTCGTTGAATAACGTTGCTTTTTGGTAGAAGAGTTTGCCGAGAGCTATTATCTCGATTTTAAAAATAGCTCGAGAGCCAAACGATTGGATTCGAAAGCCATTCGTTTTAGAGTGTCTTGGTTGGGATGCGTCCACATCCATGCAGAGACTTCGGTTGCTTCAGCGGCAACCAGTTGATCCGATTCGATGGTTGCACAAAAAAAGATGTCTAGGACTGGGCTTAGAACACCTTGATAGAAGTATGAGTTTGGGGCTGTCATCAAGAAATCAAGATGGCCAACTTGCAATCCTACCTCTTCAAAAATTTCACGTCGTAATGCAACCTCCGCGGATTCGTTGGGATCGACAAAACCGCCGGGCATGCCAAGTTTGCCTTTCCCGGGGTCTTTGGCTCGTTCGATCAGAAGCACCTCGCCCGATAGATTGGTGATAACACCACCAACGGCGGTTACAGGGCCAAAAAAGGTGGTATAGCTGCATGCTTGGCATCGAAACGGTCGCGATGAATCGCTTTCAGGACGCTTTGTACCACACAGAGGGCAGAATCGATAAGCAGCGGATACATCCATGGAACTACTTGTGTCCCCGTTTTGGTTAAGCGGTTGTGGCTGCTAGCGAATTCAACTGATTTAATCCACTGCCGTTGTTGCGTATTTTCGCGATGTTGGTTTCCATGTCATAAAACTGCTTAAGTAATCGCTCGCGTTCGCGGTCCAGGCGAACGTTCAAGGCGTTGATCCGATTGTTGGATAGGTCGATCGTTCGTTGAAGAGATTGGTTTCGGTTGACCAGAGCGCTATTCTTCTCGCCGACAAGTGTTTCTAAAGTGATTTTGGCACGAGCACCTAAGCCTGTTTTCTCAGCCGTTAAGAATGCCTTGACGTCGTCTGGGTTGGATTGAAGAGCTTTCGAGAATTTTTCCATGTCAAATACTAGCTTTCCTTTGTCGCTCAGTCCGACACCAAGTTGTTCAAGCGATTGGATGCGACCAGATCGAAAGGATCTTTGAGTGATCAGTCTCGCTAGTGTTTGTTCAACTCGGATGATCTCTGGGTTACCAAACAACTGTCCGGTACTTTTAGATGCTAGATCGAAGGCTGTTTCCTTTTCGATCTTGTCTCTCACTTTGTTGAACTGGTCGACAAACAATTGCAGATTTTTTTCGATGGTGGAATTGCTAGAAGAAACCGTGATATCCGCAGGCGATGTCGAGACGGCTTTGACAGTCAGCGTAAGTCCCTCGATCGCATTTTGGACGGTATTGCTGGAGGACCGAACCAACGTCCCCCCAGATTCGGGCGTGCTTCCAACCGCTACCAAAGCATCACGTCCAGTGCCGGATGAGTTGACATTGATACCTACTGAACTGCCGTCCGCGAAGATGCGCCCTGCTTCGCCACTGGCACGTGAAGTGAACAGCAAGCGTACGTTTGAAGGTCCTGAGGTTAGAATCGAAGCGGTAAGCGGGCCATTGCCTTTGTTGATCTTGTCGACCATTTCCGTGAGTGATTCGGTACCCACCAAGTTCAGTTTAAATGTCTGTGAACTCTCTAGAACCTGTCTAGGCGGTCCTGCTAAACTGGTCGCATTGCCTCGCAATCCCAGGTCTAATGCGGTAAACCCGGATTGATTATCTGTGATGGAAAGCGAGCCCGCGCCCGCGCTGGTGTCAGTGACGACAAATCCATCACCTGCGTCATTCAGTCGTGCTGTGATGCCGATTGCATTGTCATTGATAACACGAAGCAAATCCCCTACCGTTTTTGTGTTACCAGAAACGTTGACTGTCTTGGTAATACCAGCCGAATTGGTGATGGTGAAAGAGCCTTCTCGAATACCTCGTCCTTGATTCAGCTTCGACAGGTCTGTGCCGTCGCTGACAAATTGGAAAGCGAGAGAATTGCTATCGATGGAATTTCTAGCATCGTTGATCGCAATACCAAGTTTCGTTGCCGTGTTGTTCGCGTCGGCATCGGATACGACCAAATTGTTGGACTGGCTGCCAGTGACATCTTGAAGCACCAAACCTGTTCGCGATCGATTGAGTGATGCCGTGACGCCAGCGTTGCTTCCGTTGATTTGGTCGATAACGTCACGTAGGCTCGATGCTGCCGAGAGATTGACGGAGGTTGTAACACCGGCGCGGTTCGTGATCGAAATCAAACCCGGAGTCCCAATACCAGTCCCACCTTTCAGAGATGATAGCAGGGGTCCGTTGAGCGTGCTCTGGATACGCGCACCACTTAGAGTGCCTGTCGAACCATTGACACCCGTGAAGCCCAGTTGATCTGATAGGTTTCCTGTGGCCGAAAAACTACCTGAGCCTGTTGTCTTGTCGATCAGTTCCAAGCCATTCCCATCCGCGCTGATTCTAGCTTCCAATTTGGAAGAGTTAGCAGCATTAATGTTGGTGACAAGTTGTCCTACGGTGGTCGGAATCCGAACGGGATTAGCATCTAAATTCAGCGTAGTACCATCGCGAAGGGTTACCGAAAAATCATTACCCGTCGTAAACGACAAGCCGCGTCCGTCTCGTAAGCTACTAATGCGAGTGCTGTTTCCAAGGAACGAGATGTCTTCGCCCGTCGCGGTGTTCGCAGCAACATTGATTCCGCTCAGGCCTAAGTCGGCTGCGGTCTTCCCGCCGTCGACTTCTTCTACCAGCAAATTCGTGGTGTTTTGACCGCTCAAGTCGCTTAGAACGATTCGGTCGCCGACTGCCTTCGCGTTGACACGAAGGCCCTCGGTACTATTGATTGCTTTGAGAACGTCGTCGGTGTTGGATGCGAATCGCAGATCAATTTGTCTCGAAACACCGCTTCGGTCTGTAATCTGAATCCTCCCGCGCGCGATCCCAAGACCGCCACGAAGCTCATCCATGGAGGAAGACGAATCCACAAAGCCCCCGGTTCGAACCACAAAATCACCCGATTGCAGAGTGTCTGTTGCGCTGGTGAACGAATTGCTAGAGGCCGTCGCGGTTTGGGCAGTCTGCAATGTTTGGATCGAATAAATTCCCGATGCGGGTGTTCCAGAATTGACCGCAGTTAAAATGTCCGTATTGGAAGACGTCGCGGTGGTTGTTGAGAGATTACTAGCATTGCCAATACGATTGGATTGAAGCTGAATTCCGATCACGAGAGCCGTTAGTTCGTTGATAGCAACTTGCTGGCCTTGAAGGCCTTTGACTCGATTCTCCAAACGATCCCGTGGTTTGGCAGAGACCGCGATAAGCTGGTCGACCGTCTTCTGAATATCAATGCCGGTAGTCAATCCGACGTTCGATTGTATTCTTCCCATAGTAAAAAATGATGCCCCCTTGAAGGTAGCATGCCGTTTGGGCTACTCGAAATGTACACAGTAGTAGTTCGGCAAAATGCAACGGGCTACGTCGGTCGACTTTGGAGAAATCGCCAGTTTCGACAGTAGTTCCTGTTAGTTAGACATACTTGCCGCGAGTGACAATCCAACTTTGATCGTAATAGGCTATTGCGAATGATTTCAGAAAAAAAGGTTTGTGCATGGATGCACAAACCTTTTGATCTTTCCTTTTGAGCTAGCTTTCTAGCTAGATCGCTCAATTTATCGCAACAGTGATAGAACGGACTGAGAACTTTGGTTTGCAATTCCGAGCACCGAAGTTCCGGATTGAACCAGGATCTGGGCGCGCGTCAAGTTAGCTGATTCCTTAGCGAAGTCAGCATCGCGAATCGAGCTTTGGGCTTCATTCAAGTTGAGAAGCGAATCGTTGAGCGAAATCGAGTTACTGTCCAAGGTCGTTCGTTGGAACGCACCCAATCGACCGCGAAGACCCGTAACCTTCTCGATAACTTGGTCCACAACACGGGCAGCACCCGATGCATCCTTCGCAAGTGACTTGGCATTGCCTGTCCCTAGTTCGAACAATCGACCACTACTTCCACCGAGTCGAGCTGTATTGATACTACCGATTCCCAATCTTGCTTGTTGAGCACCGGTTACTGTTGGTCCTAGTTGGAACTGAGCACCACCTCCCGAGATATCAAATTTAAAGCTCTTGCTGCTTCCGTCGGTAACGGTGAGCGAGAACGATAGAGAAGCCGTATTGATTGACAAAGCATTGCCATTACCGTTCGCGTTGATACCGTTTACCGTAGCAGCGATATCCGTTCCTGTGGCTCGTGATGCACTCTGCTTGGCTTTGAATGTCCCGGCAGCGCCTTCTGAAATGACATCCAAAGCTACCTTCGCTTCTTTTCCATAAGCCGTTGACTTCAAAACAAGCGTGTTGCTGGATTGAATAGCTGAAACTCCGGTCGAGTCCTTGAGCAAGCTAATTGCAGAAGCAAGTTGATCGGCAGAAGCTCCGCTTTTGAAAGTGAACGATTGCGCACCATCTTTACCGCCAACTTCAAGCACGAGGTCAGCCTTGAGGACAACACCACCGGTTGTGCCGGTGGTTGCAGTTGCCTTGACGCCTGCCGAGCTGCCGAGGACATTGCCATCGCCGTTGCTAGAAGCAGTCGCGTTGAATTCGGCCAAGTTGTTAACTGCCGTCGCGATGTTCGCGAGCGTTGTTGTGCCCGCGTTGTTTACGGTGACTAGCAGTTCTTTTGTTGCCGAATCGTAAGTAGCAGTTGGTGCACCAACAAGTACTGAGGCACTTGACGCAACCTTGACCGAAACACCGTTGAAGTCGGCCCCGGTGCTGGCGGCGGTAATGTTGATACGATCGCTATCAGTCGTAGCTGTAACCGTAGCATCAGCTCCCGAGCCATCAACTGCACCTGCGGTGACAATCGAGGCGGTAAAGCCAGAAATAGCAGAGTTCGAAGCGGTCAGAGTGTTGATCGCCGTGGCAACATTTGCCGCCGTGGTTGCCGCCGCACTGTTGATCCTAACATTAATTGTTTTGGAGCCAGGCGTGAACGTGGCCACTTCGGCTCCGACCGCTGTCGCGTCCGCAGTGAAGTTAACGGTGTAGCCTTCGAAGCTGGTATTCGAATCGTTCGCTGTTAGTTTGATCTCAGAAGCGGCGAATGCCAGAACAGCTTCTGGAGCAAATTTTAATTGCGTGTTCGCATTGGCAGCCGCAGTGAACGCATCTGTTCCAACGACGATTTGTCCTTGCGTTGCTGCAGCCGAAATATTCACATCGACAGTCGCAGACCCGGTAGAACCAAGATTTGCGGAGTCGATACGCAGATCGGAAACCGTATTCACTTCACCGACATTGGTAATAAAATCGAGTGACCCGTCCAAGAGCCGACGGCCTTGGAATGTTGTTGTTTGCGAGATTCGGTTGATGGCTTCGAGCGAGCTGTCGACCTGCAATTGATTAGCAGCGATTTCGTTTTCGCTCAATCCGCCGCTATTCGCGGCCTCGACAACCAGACCTCGAATGTCATTGAGGAGCGAGCTCACTTGTCCCAGCGCGGAGTCAGCAGTACCGATGATTTGGTTGGCTCGGCTGGTGTTGGTAAGAGCCTTGTTGATACTGGTGATGTCGCTGCGTAGTGCCTCGCTGGCAATCAAACCTGCTGGATCATCCTTACCGGAATTGATTCGAAGACCTGTGCTCAATCGAGTCAACGATGTTTGGAGATCGTTATTGGTCCTCTGTAGGCGGTTTTGGGCTGTAAGCGAGCTGACGTTGGTATTGACTCTTGTCATTTTAGTAAATCTTCTCCCGAATGGATTGGTAAATCACCCTAAAGGTTGCTCAGGATGTGGCGGATGGAGCCGCCGGTGTAAGTCCTAAGTTGAAACACGATGCATTTCATCCGAAAACCCACACTCTCCCGCTCTGAACAACGATAGGGAGTGGTAGTGGCTGTGTCGGGAGACTGATCAGACCTCTCAAGCACACGGACACGCAAGGGTAGCATCGGAATGAATGCACAAAGGATTTACGCAACTTGAAAATCAATCGATTTATTGCATCAAAATTCATTGCATGTTGGGCGCCATCGGCACAGACGCTATTATCGGAACACTTTTCCTGCTCAGACCAGCTTTCCAAAAACGAACGTTGTAAAAACAATGTTTTATATTGTTTATTCTTTCGGCATTTTGGCTCAAGTGATTTCGACTCGTTTCGGGCCCTACAAGTGAGCTGCGGGCCCTAGCCGAGATACTCATTCTGAAATCGCCGATCTGTCTTTTCCACCCGTCAGAAATCGGTGCCGTCAGAAATCGGTGCCACCCTACGCTGTTAATGATTTTAAAAGATAGCAAAAATTTAGGCAGATGGCAGGAACTTAAGGTTGGGGAACTTAAGGTGGGTGGCACTGATTTACTGAACTGTGGGATGTCGGTCGTCACTATCGGTAGTTGGGTGGAAATGCACTTTCATTTTGCTCCTTCCTTCTTAGACCACTTGGACTATCCTAGGGGCTCTCGTTTTTCCCGAATGACCTGGCTTGACCTGTCGATTGCAAACTTGAATGATTTCTACTCAGAATAGCTCTTTTGTTTATGTTGCAACGCAGCACGGTGCGGAAGCATCCCTGAAGGCCATGCTCTGTGAGCCGGCTGGCCCTTATAGACTATCCTATTCCACGAAAGGCTTCGTGACTTTGAAGTCGGATCTGTCGACTCCAGTATGGTCCAAAGCGTTGCCGGACCATCCTTTGATTCGATCGCGAGGGCACGCTCTGAAGCGTTTCGAGGGGGAGCAGTCGTCCGAGCTGGTTGCGAAGGTTTTTTCCGAGTATCGCGATTTGGACTGGGATGTTTTGCATGTGTGGCAACGCGATGTGGCTCAGCCAGGTTGGCATGGCTTCGAGCCCGGGCGGTCTCCGTTGGCCGACATGGTTGCCGAGCAGTTTCGCAAGGAGTTGCAATTGCAGAACGATCCGCGAGGCCACTCCGTGAACAGCATCGCATCGCTCGAAAGCAAGCTGCTTGAAGTCATCTTGATCGAACCGCATCGATGGTGGATCGCAGCCAAGCCAGTTCAGAACATTGCAGATAGTTGGCCTGGTGGGGTGTATGCGGTACCATCACCTGAAAACATGATCAGCCGCGCGTACCTAAAAATTGCCGAAGCGATTCCCTGGAGCGGTTTCCCGATCCGACCGGGCGATCGCATTATCGAGATCGGCTCGGCTCCCGGGGGCGCATGCCAACGGTTGTTGGATCTCGGGGCCAAGGTCACTGGCGTCGACCCAGCGGAAATGGAAGAGTCGATCATGGCGAATCCCAACTTCACGCATTGGCGATCCAAATCATTGCAAGTTAAGCGGCGTATGTTCAGCTCGTTCAAGTACTTGGTGTGCGATGCCAACGTTGCGCCGAATTACACGTTGGATACGGTCGAGTCCATCGTGACGTATCCAACCTCCAAGTTCCGCGGACTGATTTTGACCATGAAGTTGTCCTCTTGGGAGATTGCAAGCGAGATCCAAGATCATGTTGAGCGAGTTCGTTCATGGGGCTTCGACCGCGTCGAAGCAAGACAACTGGCTCATAATCGCCGCGAGTATTGTTTAGTCGCTGAGAAGCTAGCATCGATGTAGCTCAGCATCAAGTTGTCGTACCTCCGAGCGCATCTGTATCCAACTCGCTTCCACGTTCGATTGTGACCCTCGGACGGGGCAACTCACCCTTAACCCACCACCAGTGCAAAAATTTCTCAAACGGTGCCACCCACTTACTGCCCAAGCATTTCTCGAGAGATCGATAACCTCGTTTTCACGCATCATAGCCTCATTACCCCGATAGGGGTTATAGAAGGTAGCCGGGGGTTGAGCGAAGCGACACCCCCGGATATTGTCGCAGGCTAGATTGTTGATCCTGAAGGGATCACATCGGACAGCAGGCGCAATCTGCGATCTCCTCCGGGATCGAAAACATCGCATGCGAACGAGACCGGGGGTGTACCCTAGCGGTCAAACCCCCGGCTACCATCTGCGATCCCTTCGGGATCCAAGCCAGATTTCGGCCAACTGTTGCGAAGCGACGTTTCAACTCGTAGGATCATGCGTCGTTAGACTAACGGTGCCACCCACCTTCTGCTTGACTTCAGTCACGATTGCTGGTAGAATTGGTGAACTTAAGGAGATTAATATGCCTAGGCCTTTGCGTTCTGAGATCTATAACCCATTGGAAGTTTCTATCCTGCACGTGTGCCAACGCTGTGTTCGGCGTGCGTACTTGGCAGGGGTTGATGATGTC
>Ga0247831_1000509_pt1 | contig 83621 bp, 78 predicted proteins | sample LaCruzMarch2015__9_FD_192406 | JGI IMG/M metagenome (GOLD analysis project Ga0247831, IMG submission 192406) | Freshwater microbial communities from meromictic Lake La Cruz, Castile-La Mancha, Spain - LaCruzMarch2015_1m | ecosystem: Environmental > Aquatic > Freshwater > Lake | place: Spain...
TACTACATATACATTACCAACCGCATCAGATGTTGTTTTAGGAGGCATTAGAGTTGGTAATAATTTATCAATAACTGGTGGTGTTTTATCTACTCATATACCTTATACATTACCAACAGCATCATCTTCTGTTATTGGAGGTGTTAGAGTTGGTAATAATTTATCAATAGATGCAAACGGTATTTTATCTATTATCACTCTGCCTACTACATATACATTACCAACCGCATCAGATGTTGTTTTAGGAGGCATTAGAGTTGGTAATAATTTATCAATAACTGGTGGTGTTTTATCTACTCATATACCTTATACATTACCAACAGCATCATCTCTTGTTTTAGGAGGTATTATAGTAGGTGATAATTTATCAATAGATGCAAATGGTATTTTATCTACTCATACTCCTTATACATTACCAACAGCATCTACTTCTGTTTTAGGAGGTGTTAAAGTTGATGGTACTTCAATAGCTATAAATGACGGTGTTATATCTTATACTGGCGGAATTGCTCAATGGGGTACATCAGGAAATAATATATACAATACCAATACTTTAAATGTTGGAATAGGTACAACAAATCCACAAAGTAAACTACATATTTTTAATAATATTTCTGATAACACGTCTTTAAATATTAATAATATTGGATCAGGAAGTTCTGTCATAGAATTGAGAAGAGGGGCTTCCGATGATGGCAAATATGATTTTAAAATAGGTAACTATAATGATGATTTTATTGTAAAATATTCATATGCTGGATACGAACAAAATTATATTAAAATGTTAGGAACAAATGGTGCTATTTATAATATGAGAAATTCTTTATATTGGTCGCAAACATCAGACAGAAGGATAAAAGAAAACATAGAAAGAGCTTCATATGATAAATGTTATGAAAATATACATAAAATAAACTTATATAGGTTTAATTATATTAAAGAGTTTAAGATTGGTAATCAGGATACTAATCAATTAGGATTTATAGCACAGGAAATAGATGATATATTTCCAAAGTCAGTATTTACAAATAGTTATAATAGCGATGAATTAAATATTCCAGATATGCTTTCGATAGATATAGGACAAATAAACTATGCATTATATGGTGCTGTTAAGAAATTAATTAAAATGAATAATGATAAAGAATTGAGATTAAAAAGGTTAGAGGATTTATTAAATATCAGGAGAGACGCATAGCAACCTGCTAATAAATACAATTACTTGATACAAAAGTTCATTCATAGTAAATGTTATATTATTGAATCCAGTATTATGAAGATATATACGCTCTAAAAAATAAAAAAATAATATCTATTTAATACTAATCTTATTTATAAGATATATATAACAATATGCAATAATATGCAACAATATGCAACAAATATATATTACAAATATACATTACAAATATACATTTCTATTTACCATATTCTCTCGTAGTCTGAGGTATATATTGCGTTTTTTTTTATCATTAATGATATACTTATAATTATTACACATTACAGCGTCTATATTTTGAAAGCTATATGTATAATTATATATATTATTAATATTGGGATAGCTCGGGCATCTCATAATATTCGGTCGGCTACTGAAAGAAAACACTTTGGATACCGAGACAGACGCCGCGATAGCCAACAAAAGAATGCTTTGCATTTTGAAAATTACCTGCATTTAATGATAATAATTTAGTTAAAAATAATAATCAATTTTTTATTTATTCATAAGTATTATAAGTTTCTATTTGAAAAGCAGTTTATATTCGTTTAGATTCATAACTCCCATATCGCGATTGCAAGTTTTACAAGTAGGCTGTAAATTATTCAATGTCATTTCTCCTCCTAAGGCATGAGCTATTATATGTCCACATTCCATATCTTTGATATCAAGTTTCTTATCACATACATAGCATTTTCCAATCATATCGTTATTATTGTATTTATGCCATACCCTCTTCTTGAGTTCATAAGGAATAGTCTTTCTATCATTTTTAGCCAAGACATCTTGAAAAAATCGCATACCTATATTGCTAATATCAAGCGAATTGATTAACGCATGTAGAGCCAAATCAAGCCACTCGTAATTTTTGAAAACTCCCAAATAACACACATTATTACATCTCTCCTTCTCTTTCTTATTTTTACATTTCTCAAATCTTTTCGTGTATGTCGGGTCTAACTGATGTGCCGAAATGCTTTCGAGATAATCATTGACGCTTAATATATAATTAAACAAAGCTTTCTCTGTTTTATTGCTATTTTCTAGTTTTCCTACGATATTCCTCGCCTTTATATGTTTTCCTAAATCATTTAGAGATATATGAGGACATTGATAGTTTTTTTCAACATTCCCTACAATACTATCTGAATAATCCCCTTTAAAATAGTTAGTAGTAAATCTATCAACTAAACACTGTAATATTATTTTTTCTACGGCTACCAGGTTTAATATGGGTTTTATAGGGGAGTGTTTATTGATTTTCTTGAAATATTCATTAACTTCTTCTATGCTCCCTACATTATATTTTACAATAGGGACAAGGATATTATCAATATCATATCCTTCGCTCTTTAATCGCGAGTAAGCCTCTACTCTATGCTGTCCGTCTAAAATATATCCCTTCTTCTCTTCAACGATATAAGCAATCGTAAAACTTTGTAGCATAGAAAAAGTCTTATATTTATCATATTCTTTTTTTTGGTCTTCCACCATACTTATAATATGACTGTTATCAACCAACCTCTGCAACTCAGGGATTTGATAATTATCTATAATATCCTTCAAAGGCTTCATAGTTAATTCTGTCCTCATTTTTCTATTGTATTACTTAAAAATGCGAACCCGCAAAAGTATATATTATATTCTAATTTTATGTTTATACCTTTTACAGAATATTTATTTAATTATATTTATTTATTATAGAATTATGAATAACAATATACCCAAGAAAGCATTATGTATTCGTAATACGAGTACGTGGGCACATGTTAAGTCAGAATATAAGTTCGATTCGGATAAGTTTAACAAAGAAAGTGTTTTAAAAGATATAGCATTTATGTCTCCTAAAATTAATTATATGTTAAATAAAATCAAAGAGCTTGATGATAAGGATATGGCTGCTGATGGCAAATATTATAAACACATTATATATAGCGATGTTGATGGCAGTAATGGGGCAAAAATTGTAGCATCTGCGATGATTGCGAATAATTTTAAACCAGTATATAATAACGGCGTTTTAAAAACAAAATACAAAGATGAAGATAATTACAATACTTTCGGTCTATTGACAAAATCCGTAGTTAATAAGAAGCCTTTAAGTGTGGGGCTGAAAAAAAATATGATGGCCGTTATGAATAATCGCGAAACGGGAGAGAAGGGAAATGTTTATGGTAAAAATATGCGTTTTTTAATATTAGATTCAGGATTTAAGGAAGGCATTGATGTATTTGATGTAAAATATATGCATATCTTGGAGCCTCTAATAACTAAAGCTGAAAATACACAGGTAATTGGAAGAGGTACACGATACTGCGGACAATCGGGATTACCTTTTATACCTAATGTAGGTTGGCCACTAAATATTTATAGATACAATATAAAATACGATGATAATATGACGGTACACGATTTATTTATTAAACATAGCAATGAGAATATAAGTATTCTAAACTTTATCGCGGAATTGGAAGATATTATGATAGCCTCCGCAGTAGATTTACCGCTCACTGAAAATATCCATTTTACATCTACGAAAAATAATAGATTTCTTAATTATATTAAAAACAATACGGGTTTTGGAAATAACAAGAGTATTATTAAAATTAATAATATTCGCGGGACTTATAGAAATGATGTTGATATCATTGATTGTAAAAAGAATTGCAAAGGCATTCTGGAATATAATACGGGCGACTTTAATCCTGACAATTTACTAATTGCTGCTGCTCTTCATGTTATTAAAATAGAATATGTAAAACAATTGCAGAATTTTAAAAAGTCCGATTCTGACGATAATGATAATAAATCTTGGGAAGGCGTCTTTAAGAAGAAAATCAGATTTAATATAGAGGACGCCGAGTTAATCAAGGCATTTAATAAGAAATTTCCTAAAACAGATTTATGTCAATATATAAGTAAGCGCAGTGATTATTGCGATACCATTAATGAAATATGGAGGAATAAACAGGTTTTCTTTAAGAAAAACGGCAACAAATTGCTTGATAAATTAGAAGAGATATCGAGGGCGAATAAAATAAATAACGAGAATTATATACAAATATACAAATATATCAACGATAATATAAAAGAATATATACAGAAAGAGAAACCTCCTGAAACCAAACTGAATATCATAGAATTAAATAAATATATCTTTAAAAATTATAAGAAATATTATTGGAATATTCCTATTATTCAAAACAAATGTATAGCCGATTTAAAGAAGGATGACGAAAAAGTTGAAAACAACAAGATTGTATCTTTTTCTAATACGCAATTATTTGTCCAAAAATATCTTACACCGCAATCTCCATATAAGGGCATCTTCTTGTATCATAGTGTAGGTTCCGGGAAAACTTGCACAGCTATTGCTACGGCGACCAATACATTTAATAAGGAGGGCTATACTATATTATGGGTTACGCGACATACATTAAAAGAAGATATATGGAAAAATATGTTTGACAACATATGTAATGTAATAATACAGGAGAAGTTGAAGAGTGGCGAAATCAAGGAGATTCCCAAGCTTAGAGCGAAACGATTAGAATTATTGGGAGATAGCTGGATTCAACCAATATCATACAAGCAATTTACTAATATGATTAAGGGGAAAAATAAGTTCTATGACAAGATGGTAAAAATTAATGGGAAGGAAGACCCGTTCAAAAAGACGCTAATAATAATAGACGAGATTCACAAGATATATAGCAATTCTTTGTCGGCTCTTGAAAAGCCTAATCCTGCGGTACTCCAAGATATGGTCCAGCGTTCTTATTCTGTATCTGGAAAAAACTCGCTCAGATTAATTCTGATGTCTGCCACACCTATTACAGAGGACCCTATGAGTTCTATAAAAATACTCAATCTATTATTAGAAAATGATGAAAGAATGCCTGAAAACTTTGAAGATTTTAAAAAAAATTACTGCAATGATAATGGTATAATTAACGATAATAAAATATTAGATATAATGAATAACATAGCGGGCTTGATAAGTTATATAGACAGGAGTAATGACAAAAGCCAGTTTGCCTATCCAGTAATGAATGATATTATATGTAATATAGATGTTAGCACTTCTAACATGGAAGATAAATTGAGCAATCTTAATAATGAGATTGAAGAAATTAACGAGAAAATACTTAAACTTGATAAAAAAATTAATAAAGAGGAGATAAAGGGGCTTAAACTTAAATTGAAGGCGAATGAAAAGGAGAAAAAGGGAGTTATCGCTAAGTTCAAAGAGCCTAAGAGTATCCTTGATTATATCAATAAATGTTTTAAGGAAAAATAAATGGCGCGGTGCGTAATATTTCGTATAAGAATTATAAAAAAAATAAATAGATAATGTATATATTAATATTATACGCTTCTTGTATTTCTGTAATATTATTTAGTATTTATCATTATATAAATATAAATAGCGAGGAATCCGATAATCCTAATAAAAAATATGATATATCGGCTGATTTACTGACAACTAACAATCTTGTAGTATTTGTCATTATATTCGTTTTTTCTATGACGCTGATTTATTTCTCTATGGATGAAAATACTGATATACTATCTATGATAGGTATTACAGACAATGATTACAGCAAACTAAACAATATATCTAAAAAGACATTAGTGGATCCGCATATTTTAAAAAATACGAGCGAACCTATGAGTTCGGGTTTTGAACCTTATACAAGCGGGGGTTCAGTAGATAACTCCGAAACATCAGACGATTCATCATCAGAAACCTCAAACGATTCCGATTAAGCAGGGCATAAAGCCAAAAATTGACTCAATACAACTATATTATTTTATTACAGCCAATAAAAGCTATGAGCAAAACTCTTCTTAATAATTATGTTATTACTTTCTTTTCAGCGAAGAAAGAGTATAGAACGCTGAGTAATTTTTGGGAAAAAGATGTAGTAATTATGGCGGACAAAAATGAAAGAGTTTATGAAAGTGGCGAGCATTGTTTTCAAGGAGAAAAATATATTAGACTTGGAGAATTATGTGAGAATAAAAATAGAAAGGCCGAGCTTATAGATTATGGCAAGACATTTATGAAGCCTTTGCAATATAAAACGAGCGCTTATGCGAAGAAAATGGGAGGTAAAAAGGGGCTACTATTGAGCCTTGATGAATTAGAAAAATGGCATTCAATTAGTATAGATGTTCAACATAGCATATGTAATTGGAAATCGGCAAATTATGAAGAAGTAAGAGAGGATTTGCTAAAAAGCGGAAATAAGATTTTGATACATCCGGCTATGAGATGTAGCGACGAAAAATTAGAAAAAACGAGGCCTTGGGAAGGGAGAGCCAAAATAGAGAATGGTGAGATAATAGTATTAGGCAAGAACTTATTAGGAAACATTTGGATGAAATATAGATAGTGTATAGGTATTAACAAACGGTTTTTGGGTTGATATTGAGAGCTTTGAGAATCCTTTTGTAGAATTGTAGGTTGAAATTGACTACGCTACAATTTTCATATTCCTTAATGATGTTATCTTTTACACACATTTTTTGCGCCAACTCTTTTTGAGTGATATTGAGTGCTTTGCGTCCATCTACGATAGCCTGCGCATATTCGCGAGTAATCTTATTCAACTTAGGGATATCATCTTCAACTAGCTTGATATACTCCTTGAATCCGGGTTGATTTTGAGTATTGATTTGTTTCTGTACATTGGTTTTCTTCAATACAACAGGTTCCCAATCTTGAAAGTTCGCAGAGCTCATCATCGTCTATTGTCTATATTGTATATTATATTATTATAATTGTCAATTTTTATTTTTTCCTTTATATAAAAATTGATAATATATATATAATTATATTTCATAATTATTATGAGTGATTCTAATGATGCTGCTAGTACTGTAAGTACTGTTAGCGATATTATAGATTCTAAATTGGAAGTTGTGAAACCTATTATAAAATGGGTGGGAGGTAAAACGCAAATAATTGATAAAGTTATTGCCAATTTTCCGATAGATATAAATAATTATAGGGAAATATTTTTAGGAGGAGGCAGTGTATTATTAGCTTTATTATCATATGCCAAAAAAGACATCATAAAAATAAGAGGTAATATATATGCGTACGATTTAAACGAACCGCTCATTAATATTTATAAAAATATTCAGTCAAAACATAATGAATTATATGCTGCTCTAAAGAATATTATTGATGACTTTGGTGAATGCGGAGAATGCGTAAATATAAATAGAAAAGCGGTCAATATAGATGAGGCAAAAGAGGCAAAAGAAAACTATTATTATTGGATTAGAAATAAATATAATGGTTTAAGCATTGCCGATAAAAATGATGTAATTGGTTCTGCGATGCTTATATTCTTAAATAAAACATGTTTCAGAGGCCTATATAGGGTAGGTCCTAACGGATTTAATGTTCCATACGGAAATTATAAAAATCCCGAAATTATTAACAAAAATCACTTAGATATTATACACGAGCTAATCAAAGACGTTATATTTAAATGTAGCGATTTTAGAGAATCTATGATAAATATTGAAGATGGGGATTTTCTATATCTGGACCCGCCATATGTTCCAGAAAAAAATACATCATTTGTAGGATATACAAAGTACGGTTTTGATATTGCTAATCATAACGAGCTATTTGCTATAATACATACATTAAAGGAAAAAAACATAAAAATGGCTATGAGTAATTCAGATGTAGAAATAATTCGCAATGTCTTTTCTTCTAATGAATATAATTATACCATACAAACGTTAGTATGCAAAAGGTCTATTAATTCGAAAAATCCTGATTCAAAGACAAATGAGGTAATCATTAGAAATTATTAGACTGCACGGGATAGGCTTAGGAATTGACCCATTTATTTAGTAATTCAAAGTAATCTTCGTCGTCTCCGAAAAACACACAGATATCATTCTCCTGCAATATTATATTAAGTATCTCATATTTTTTTTTATTAGATAATATGGATTGTTTAAGAAAATCATTTACAGTATAACAATAATGCACTTCAAAATTATTACCTATGATGATTTCGTATTCACGCTTTAACGAAGGGCCTGCCCACAATTTAGTCTCTACCGAACCTTCGCAGCTTTGATTCTTTTTCTCTAATATTTTTATAACTTTCTTACCATTTTTATAGTCAATAATATAAGCTTCATCCGGATTTCTAAATATATCAATATTATACATCATATTCATATATTTTTTTAATCCTCTTTGCGATACATATGTTATTGTCTTATCGTCAAATGATTTATATAAATAATAGTCTTTTTTAACATATCCTTCAAACAATAAAACGCTAATATTATCTGTCTTATCTTCAAACTTTTTTCCAGTAATATTTGTATTTGCACCTCCTGCTCCTGTTCCTTTATTAGACAAAGACATCCTTTATATTACAAAATCAGTAGGTCTTGTCAATTTTTATTTTCACAGAGTCTTTAATGCCTTGAAGATTTAAAATGATGCAAAACTAATTAAAATTTAAATAATATAGTATATATATATATGTTTTACAATAAAATTGAAAGACTTGAAATTGTTTTGCAAATTATTAACAAATTAAAAAATTTTCAATCTACAAATAACACAACTATAAATTTGTACAACGAAAAATTATGCCACTTTATTACAGAATTAAAACAAATTTTTGATAAATATATAAAACAAGAAGAACCAAATCTTAACGATTATAAAGGTATTTTATATTTTGAAGAAATAAATAAAAATATAGAATATTTTTTACCTTGTAGAAAAAACACAGAATCTTTATTTGTAATAAAAGGTAAAAAAGTAAAATATTAATAATTTGTACCATTTTAAATCTTCAAGGGTTTAAAAATATGTTCTAAAAACACACTTATTATATAAAAAATTGATGGGGTATATAAGAATATTAATTGCCCACCAAATAGATTGAGAGAAAGCCAACAACAAGCCAACAACAAGCCAACAACAAGCAAGCAAGCCAGCAAGCCAACAGCAAGAGAATAATGACCACAACAGCTAACTCAGCTAACGCAGCTACCACAGCGACTGTAAAGCAAATCTTTGAATATGATGGTGATATTATATCGGTTGACCTTTCAAATGTTAGGATTTGCCCCGGACCCTGTAATAACACTATGGAGGAGCCAGAGCCTTATTCTATCTATACGACACATAATATTGACAATAATCGCGTAGAAGAAATGCATTATTTCAAGCCATATTCGGGTGGCAAATATGCAAAGTTCTGCTATCCTATCAATAATACACAGACGCTGATTCTTAACAATTTGCGAATCTGTGCATCATGTCATCGCAGGTATCTTGAGTTTAGCGAGGAGGATTGTACAGAAGAGCTAATGAATGATGCCAAAATCATTATGAAAAAGTTAGAAAAGAACCTGGTCTAATATAGATATGACTTAGGATAGAGGATAGTTAGGTATATATTATGTATTTTTTATTTAATATGTTATATAATGCATATTATACTAATAAAAATTTGACTATATCATTATTTTAAATATACTATGGAATATAAAAAACTATCGCCTGAACAGCAAGAATACTATAAAATACAACAGGAAAAAGAAGCATACAAATACACATTTAATAAATTGTCTAACGAAGAGAAGAAAATTATTAATGATGTTGAAAAAAGAATAAATAATGCTAAAATTGAAGAAGAAAAACACATAGACGATAATAATAAAATAATATATAATGCCAAGATAATGGAGCGAGCATTATTTATGCATTATGTATTATAATTGATAAAGGTATGTATTTTTTATTTTTTTTTGATTAAAAATAAAAATTGATTATATCACAAGATATATAGAATATTAACATATTAACAACATACTATGAATAGCGAGAATAGGCACACGCTATATCAGAGAGCTGGCGAAATTATTGTCAATAGGTATAATAATGTTAGGGACATTCCAGAAAAATATTTGCTATTTTATAAGAATTATATTCCGCTTTCAATTGGTCAAAAGAGAAAATATGAATATGGCGGGGAAGATGATAGTATGGCTTAATAGAAAATCTTGCTCTTTACATTTTTGACTACATAATCTAAATAAAAATCCTTGTTAATTGATTGTGCCGCTATGGGCTTAAACTTGCGTCCGAAAAAACAAGGGCTTTTTAATAAATGAAGCAATTCGGCCTGTGTTATATGTATATAATTTTTTAATTCTCTATCTGTTGCATATTTATAATCCATTCCTTCCCAATTTGCAAATGTCGTTGCAATTTCGGGAGGTGAATTATACGAAGTAGCTTTAATCTCTTTCCTAAGTTTATCACCATAAGTATAAGATAGATAGGTTATATAGCATAATTCGTCAGCAGCATAAGCATTCTTAAACCACAGCAAATATTCCGTGTTATTTACAAGCAATTCGCTATGTTTTCTATTCAATATACACCATTGCGAAGCCTTGTTCAAATATTTCATATCTATATATGTTAGTGCAGCGATACAATCAGGGAGACATTCCTCAGGATTAGCTATGTGAAAATATGAAAAGGGCTCTTCTAACTTATCATAGATATATTCAAATGGTTTCAGAGGAATACAAGAGCCGGATAAGAATATAAAATGCGTATTATTTTTATCCTTTAATGCCTCGGATAACATATAATTTTGCGCTTTTACAATTGAAATATCAGCATATTTTGTAGGTATATTTTTGGCCACCTTGAACTCTTCTAAATACTCCAAACGCTCATCATATTTATAATGTATATATATGCTGTACTTGCTCTTATCTATATTGCTAAAAAACATATGCCATAATTCTTCGTGATTTATAACATTATATATCAAAAATATAAAGGCAATTTTGTTCATTTATATTTATATTTCAAAATATATTTATATGAGATTTATGTAATCTATTATAACCTTTTAAGCAGTTATAATAGGTAATAAAAATAAAGATGCTCTCGGGGAGACTTGAACTCCCAATCTTTGGCTCATAAGACCAACGCTTTAACCGATTAAGCTACGAGAGCGCAATTGTATATGAGAGTAATTGCTCCCATATTATATATAATATGCCTAATTCTTATATCTGTTTTCAACTAATATGCAATATAATAATTTAGGTTTTACAAAATTGCACGCCGATTTCGCAAATCTTACCAAACGAGGTATGTCCATCTTTTAATTGGCGAGCATATAATATATACTCGTTTTCTGTTAATTTTTCATTTTTAACTGCTTTCTCATACATTTCTAACATACTCCCTGATAATTCTGTATATTTATCCTTCAATTTTGTCAAAATCAGTCTGTTCTTATTTTTGCTATTAAAGGTCATAAATATAAGTCTTTCTAACTTACACATTTTAACTTGATTATCATAAACTTCAAGTGTAATTCTGTTTTTAGGGTCTATATCTAATTTATCGGCGATGATATTCCTTGTTTGCTTGGTAATACTATCAAAATTTCTCTCAGCGATAGTATCTATCTGAAAGAAGAGTTTCTGTTCAGCAGCTTCAAATGCAGTCATTACGAGATTATATATAAAAATACAAAAATTTATCAATTTTTATTTTTCCCTTGATATTTTAGGAAATTTTATAAAAAGATGAGGTATCAGTATTACATCAAAATATTTCATTATAAATCATAATCTTTTATAATAATATTATATAAACCTAATATGTATGGGATATTATAAATATATAGATTATTTATACTATTAGTTTTAATGATTTTCTTAATATAGTTATCATATGTTTTTTAACCTTTATTTTATTAAATATATCTTCGTTTTTTTCATTAAATTGTATGTGTCTTGTATTATTATAAGGTTTGTCAGCTTGTGTTAAAAAAGATGATTTAGTAAAATCAAAAAAATTTTTAAATATTACAAGATAACTTAATACAAGATCATATGGATTAGTAATTTTATTTATAGTTAATAGAAAATCCTTTGTATAATTATTTTGTATATCTTTTGTATCTACAATAAATTCTATAAATAATTTATATGAACTATCAATAGATTCCTCAGTATTATTTATAATATTATTAATATGCGTATTTTTTTTTAGTAATTCATTATTTAAATATTCTAATTTACTTATATCTTTAACATTTTTTAAGCGATTTTTTATATTATCTATATATCTATTAAGAGGAGAATCTATATCATTTATTAAATTAGAAATTATTTTTGAATTTTTATTAATAATAATACCCTTTTTTTTATTGTCTATATTATTTTTAAAAACTAAATTAAAAACGTCCGGTAAACTTTTGGCAAATAATAAAGTTTTTTTAATAGTTAATTCGGCTATTTGTTTATCAATCTTATATAAATCTTTTTCTGTCAATTCTACTAAGTATGCTGTGTTTTTTCCTAAAAAATATAACTTATTATCTTTACTTTTTTGCGATTTATTAAATAAATCTATTACATACTTTGTCTCCTTCATGATTTCCTCTTTATTTGGAAAACCATTACCAAAATTATAAGAACCTCTTCCGTCTGCTCTAATATCTGGCATCAACGATTTTTTATAATAGTACGCATTTCCTTGAAAATAAATATTGTCTATTTTATTTATTATTTTTGAATTTTTATTTAAAGCAGTATATAATGGTCGTATAGGTGCAATAGCTATAATATCTATATTTTGTGGATTTTCAACAAAATACTCATATAGATTATTATATGTTTTTATATTTCTAATAAATATATTAATATTATCACCTGTTTTATCATCATTATATGGAAGAATACAAATATTACTATCTACATCTTTAATAATTTCATTTGTTTTTTCATCTATATCTATAGGCTTAAAAGAAAACTCTTCATTTAATGCTAAAACAACAGATATATCTGTTATATTGAATTTATATAACCAATAATAAACACTATTAGCCCTTAATTCTAATTTAGCACCCGATACAGCAATACACGATAAATTAATATTATTTTTTTTATGTAAATATAATAATATTATTAAGGCTAATGTATCATCTGTATCTCTTCCTATATCTGTTATAACTATATAATTTATCATATTAAACTATTATATATACTATAATAATGAAAATGTTATTATAAACCTTTTTAAGCAGATAATAATCAATAAAAATAAAAGTGCTCTCGGGGAGACTTGAACTCCCAATCTTTGGCTCATAAGACCAACGCTTTAACCGATTAAGCTACGAGAGCCGCGATAGCGGTATGTATATGAGAGGAATTGCTCCCATATTATATATAATGCGACTAATTCTTATATATGTTTTGTAACCCGTCTAGAATTGGGTTAGCATACTTTTTTTTGCCGAAGTTCCATAGATAGATATCCATTCTTTTAGCCTTGATATTCCTCCTCTATTTCTAAATATATATACAACATCTTCTAATAGCATATTATCACTAATTAATTTATATTTTTTAGCCAACATACTGAATACCGATTGATCGTGTCGGTGCTCCACGAAACTATCGTAATTCTTTGAGACAGAAGGAGAATCGTCTATATTATGATAGTCGCATGAAATATCGTACCATTCATTGACTAATTTGCGTGTTTCCGGACATACTAATAGCAATATAATGCCCGATTGTATTTGAGTGCTATTCAAAAAGTCTTCATTATCCATCCCAAGCTTATCAATCAAATCTTTTTTACACCATTTAATCTCTATCTGTCCAGCGGAATGCGTAGCCATTATTTTATTTGTTTTAACATTTTTAACGAGGTCTATACATTCAATCAATTTATCCCTGTTTTCTATACCCAATTCGCAGCCAACATCTATATAAAATAGAACATCACCATCTTCCATTTTATCCATCCACTGTTTAATTATATATGGCTTCCATATCCAATATCCGAAACCGCGCCTATTGTTATTAATAAAAGTTACATGTTTATTAAAAAAGTATTCATCATCTTGTAAGTATTCTGTGGTATATCCTTTGACCTCTGTAAATATATTCAGAGCATTCGCCTGTCTTACTAACCTATCGACAGCATCAATATAACTCCCATGACTTCCAAATGTAATAAAGTTTGCTCGCGTAGCCTTCGTAGCTATCATAGGTTTTTATTTGTTATTAGTATATAATCCTTATATCCGACATCCATTAACTATGGGATTTATTTTTTGCGTCCTCATTAGGTCATTGTTATTAACGGCTTCTAACAAATCGGCATCAAGTCTATTAGAATAGGCATTAGATTTATTCGGCATTTTAGTTATACCACAATTATCAAGAGTAGGAGTTGATTGATATATTATACCGACATTTCCTTTCTCTCTTGCGGGAAAACTGTTTTCGACGGGTTTTTTACTATACATCTCTATGTCTCCCGAATCTATCCCTATATTTACATTTCCGGGATTTGGCGTATGTCCGGCAGCCATTAGAATAGCTTCGCGTGTTCCGTCAATCTCTGCATTTTCATCAGCAGTTCTATCAGGCTGTCTGTGTTCATTAATAGAACCAGCAATACCATATTCGCTTACATCTGATGTAAATTGTTTTTGCGTGTTTTTCATATCAACATTCTTATTCATATAGCCGCCGAAGATACCTTCTAACATACCACCGATAAACCCGTATTCTGATTTGCCCATAATTGTCGTTTCTTTTGTAGTAGTTTTTGCAACTATATCAGGGTCATATAGTGTTACCTTGTATACAACGCCGCCAATATTTCTAACTGTATCTTGGGTAGGTAGCGTTTGTCTGAGTGTTTTCTTGGCATCGTCACCATTTTTAAAATATGCACCTTCATTACTTTTTATATTTGCTAGTACAGTATCGTGTATCAGGGTTTCTTTAATAGTAGTTTTTGCCAAATCTGTTATAGCAGAATAAGTTTCTTTATTTCCTGTTAAATTACCTGCTTCATTGTCATGAATAGTAGTCTCTTTTACAGTTGTTTTAGCGGTGTCAGTAAGAGCTGAATAAGTTTCTTTATTACCTGACAAATTACCTGCTTCGTTGTCATGAAGCGTAGTTTCTTTTACAGTTGTTTTAGCGGTATCATTCAGTGCAGAATAAGTTTCTTTATTACCTGACAAATTGCCTGCTTCATTGTCGTGAAGCGTAGTTTCTTTTACCGTTGTTTTAGCGGTATCATTCAGTGCAGAATAAGTTTCTTTATTGCCTGACAAATTGCCTGCTTCGCTGTCATGTATTGTGGTCTCCTTAACAGTTGTTTTCATAACATGATTTACTGGGTCATACAAGGTAGCTTTTGAGGGTATTTGGATACTGGGATTTCCCACACCTCTTGTAGCCTCTACGGTATATTCTTTATTAGTATATTTCAAGGCATCCATAATAGGGGATACGATGGCTTTTATAATACTTGTGACATTCGTAACGACTGTTTTATTTTCAGTAGTTTCTCTCTCGTTATTATATAATATTATCTTGCTTTTACCATAATCGTCTTTGATACCTTGATTTAAGTCATTCTTAGCAATATTACCTTTATATTCTATATGAGATTCTTGACGAACAGTAGGGCGAATATTTTGTGCTGGTCTCAGAGCGTCCTTTGTATTTGCCCCAGTAGTTTTTATCCACATATCTTCGGATTGTTCAAAAACCGTGTCCGGCCTTTGCTTAGCCATAGGGGCTATTTCGCCTCTTCTATCAGGCCCTTTTATATGCCCTTTTACAGGTATTTCAAAATATGTATCCTTTTGATTGATTTTACTTCGGAGTTCGTCTAATGTGCGAGGCTTGGCATAGTCCAATGTATCTGCTTGATGGAAACCTCCTGAACTTTCGCTACCAAAACCCTGATTTATCCCTGGGCCGACACGAATCTTCTCTATCGGAAAAAAATTATTAGCTACTTCCGATAAATCTATTCTGGATTTAAAAAAATCGTCATTATTTTTCATACCACATATATTTCCCCCCGAGTTCATCTGAGGTTTAAACATACATTGAATCTCTTGTTTTCCTTTTTTTAACGAATTATTACCAGTTAAGTTGTCTAACATAGACATATTCTCAACATTAGTATTTTGAGTTACATTTTTCTTCAAGAAGGGTGTCATATTATTATGAGAAAATGAAGATATAGGGACTTTTTCTCCTGTTAGCGAATATGTATAATTATTATCATTAAGTCCTTCGTTGTTTTCTATATTATTATCATTTATTTCGGAATAAAACTTTCTATTAAACATAGCTGAACCGGCTGTTTTAGATACTATCCCTGTCTGATATGGTTTCTTAGCATATTCATACAATTTATTACTTCTATTTTGCTCATCGGCTTTAACTTTATCAAAATATCTTGAATCATATATATTGTTCATTGATGGTATATCTAAATGTAAATCCATTCTTTATCTCTAATGAATGAAGGATAAAAAATACAACAAAATATATAGCTATCTCTGGTTGTTCTTGCTATATATCAATATCTATCTATTGCATGATACACCAGGGTACATAGAGCCTTCGGGATATCCTGGACTATATAATTTATTCATTTTGTTATTGTTTTTCCACGAATCAAGATTGTCGTTATTTTGCTTGCTATTCGGGAAAAATACTGATTGGTCCATCGGTTTTTCAATGCACGGGATATGGTTGTCCTTCGCTACCATTCTGTAATTTACGGGGATTCTATCAAAATCTTCAATAGCCTTATCTTGCGGGTCATAACATATCCATTCCCATCTATTAATACCTGTTTCTTTAAGGGTACACGGAGGATTAGATAAGCGAGTATCTTCGCGAGGAACCATACATTGACGAGGTTCAGTATTACCTGTGATTTCGCAGCCAGTTTTAACATATTTGCCAGGTATATATTCTTGGTCATTGCATTTTGTATTCTTGTAATTTAAACCGAGCAATTCGCTCGAATCATCAACTGCTTTTTTCATACTGCATGTGTTATGACCATATGATTGGTATCTTAACGAGGGATCAGCAGGAACATCTTGATAACACTCGATACAATCATTTGCAGGCGACTCTAATTGATATAGGCCAGGTCCTACGGTTCTTCTTAACTTCTCTTTATAACTACAACTATCATAGTTCAACCTTGTATCTATATATTGGTTCATATCTAATAAAATAATATATTATTTTATACATAAATAAATAGATATGTTAATATTTTTATTAGCCCCCTTTTTTTTATTAAAAAAGGAAAACTTTTCTAATATACCCTTTGCTATACCAGCGAATATCAACAGCTACGGCGAAGAAGATTTCACTTATACTACAATAGAAAAACTCTACCTCATTTTATGGGGATATAAGGCGGATTATTATTATAAATGGGAGCTAATTGATAAGATTTTTGTAGCCGTTCTCTATATACTTACATTTATCATATCAGCGTCAGCTGCATATTTGTCTTTTAAATGTACTTGGGGCGGAACTATTACAAATATAGTATTGAGAGTATTATTTGCATTCACGGCATTCATTCTGGGGCCCATATATTTAATATGGTATTTTTTTGTAAATTATTTAGGCAATTTATGCTAAGTCCAGCGATAAAACAAATATTATAAATAGTTTATATAAAAATAATATAATTTTCAGTAGAAGTCTACTGATAAGGGCTATCTATGCACGGGTTATTGGCATTTATCGTAATTTATTTTTGGAGGCATAGGTACTTCTCTATACATTATAGATTGGCAAGCCGGCAAATGAAGCATCGCAGTATCTATGGGTGGCGTCTTATCATTCTTTATAATACCATCTTCGGTTGGAACATATTGATTCGTTCCACATTTTGATATTATTCTTGTCTGTCCTCTAAGTTCACTATCTAAATCAACGAGATTGCCTTGTATATGTGAAACCACAGTTCCACCGACAAAACCTAATTGATGGCGACATTTGTTTTCATGCTCGTATCTGTACGGCGATAATAAATAGCTTAATGTACTTACATTACCTTGTAATTCTTGTTTATATGAACAATTATCATACGTCGTTCTATTAAAACTCATATACTCTCCTATATTATATAGAAAAGTTTTTATTTCTTCCTATCCAATTACAATTCTTATTAAATTCGGTTCTATGTATATATGAGCGAGTATCCTCTCCTCCATTAGTCCATACAGGGACAATGTTTTCGGGGTTTTGTATATCTTTAACGCAATCTAAAAGAGGCATAAAATTATTCATCTCTTCTTCCATAATCTGCTTTTTACATCTTACATTATTGGTGTCGCGTCCTTCTATTAATTCTAGCTCTCCGCCTATATCTGTTTTACCGCATCTAAGGTTGGGTCCAGAAGTAAATATTCGGTTATTCAATTGTATTCTGCATCTATCCTGTGTCATAGATGATGGGTCGTTTCTTAGAGAAGAATATTTATCAATTAGGCAATCATCGGCTAAGCCGTATCCGGGGCGGCCTCGTAAGTTTGGGTGATTTAAATACATATCGGTCATTCTTACAAAAGGGCTCTCGCAAGCAACGAGATTTGTAGGATATATATTGTACCCCTCTATTTTGTTATTATTGACTTCTTTGGCATTTTTCCAACAATCATCCGAACATATATTTGTATTAGTATCAAACATATTATTTTCCATTATCTATATTTTACTAATAAATAAATAATTTATTTATCTACTATGTATTTCTTATCTTTGCAACTTTTTATAATATCATAATTTATATCCAATTTAATATTATCATAAACATTGCTATAATTCTTCTCCAATATATGGTTCTTATACTCTAATATCTTCCAATCATTATTATTCGCACTATTCCCAACAATTTCATCTATATTTTCTTCGGTTTTTATAATCTTATTAAATGTCTCGCGATTATCGTATGTATTACCGTGAGCGTCGTACTTTATTATATTTTTATAGGTTAGTAAGTTCTCTTCGTTATCGCTGTTTTTAGAATAATTCTTATATTCTATCTCCTTCGATGCAGTATTATCCTCATTAACCTCAATATCAAACTTAATGGTAGTTTTCTTTATCATTTATATATCATTATATTATTTAATTATTATATATCTTAGCATATGCCGAAATTATAATATCTATAAAAATAAATAGTGAAGTTGTGCAAAAATGTTAGAAATGCGCGGTATTCTTTATATTGTTATAAAGGTTATCATAGCATTGTTCTCCGTTATTCTCCTTACACGAGGGACCTCTTTCGTAAAGCCAGCTAGCTAATTTTTCACGGTTATTCGGTATAGATGTTGAAGGAACCGTATAAAACTGCCTATCTAATAAAGATTTATCATAGATATCGTCTGTTTCTCTAAAAACATTCTTATTAAAAAAGTAATCTATATTATCTTTGATATGCTCATTTTCAATAGAACACGAATCGTATTTATTATTCTTCCCTATTAAACTTGGGTTCATAAAGGGATTCTCCTGTGTAGGCTTTACGCATTTCTCATTATTAATAATATCCAAATCATTATCATTCAGATATTTCTCTATCTTTTTATTCTTATCCATTTGGTAATTATATATTAATATAGAAATAAGCATTATAATCAATATAAATAATATATATCGCGAATCATTGAATATTAATGTAGCTATAATCCCGGTAAATAATATAAGCCTGATTATGGCATTTATCTTTTCTTCAATTGACATATTTATATTTGGATATAACACCGGGTTAAATAATTCATTTAAATTATCTATCCAAAACATTATTAATTATTCTTATTCTAATACTAATATCTATATTATTTTTATTCACCATCTTTCTCTTTTCTATCTAGTTTAGTTCTTAATCTATTAATCGCCATTGATTTTCTATAAGCATTCTTATTAAAAGATGTTCGCGTATCCTTCTTTTTACCCTTTGGATTCATCATATTCCCAAATGCCTCCATACCTTCCTTATTATTCATCATGGCACCCATCATTTTCATCATGGCTGCCATATCAGGACCACTTCCTCCACCCGGTCCCGCAGCTCCCGCAGCTCCCGCACCAGAAGGACCGCCATTTTGATTTCCAAACATACCGGGCATTATAGAAGCAAACTTCATAGCATCTTGTAATAGATTCTCTTGTTTCAGTTCGCCATTAGACATTTTAGTTGCCATTTTTCGGCTGACATTTGATATTAAATCACTGAATCCGCTATTAGGGTCACCGATAGCCTTTAATATATCCCCATTGTCGCCAATAGATTTTTGTAATTTATCAATATCTACATCTTCCAATATCTCTTTTGCCAATTTGCCCAACATAGTATCTTCCATGCCCGCCATATTTAGATTAGTTTTATCCTTGATATTCTTACTTTTTAAAGAGTTAATGCGAGCAATAATCTTTTTGTTGCCTTCATTCTCTATTTCATTCAGTAGCTCTTCACTAGATTCCTGAAATATCTTGATGTATTTCTTAACCTCTTCGTCACTCAAATCATTCTTAAACAAGTAAAAAACAGTTAGGAAGTGATGGCATAGAAAGTTATCATTAATTAATCGCTGTATTTGTTTAACATTGATATTAGTAAAAATCTCAACACATCCTACTTCCTCCCTATCAAACCATTCGTCTATTTTGCTCTCCTCGGCATCAGCATAAGAAGTCCAGAAGTTTTCCGGAAGCGAATTAATATATTTAATATATTCGTCAGACGATTTGTCAAAAGTAGTATAGTTTGCTTTGATAGTTTTTATTATAGTTTTTGCAAATAAATAATTATCCTCGCTCACTTCACTATCAGCCTCATTATCATCGCTATTATCTTCCTTCATTTTTTTGGCGGCCTGCTTTAATCTTTTAATAAAATCAATATAATATTGGTTAAATACATATTGGTTTGACATTATCTCTATAATAAAATATATTTAATATTCCTTATATATATTTTATTAATTTTATTACAATTTCAAGTTGTCTCGCTCTTTCATAAGTTGCTCTACTGTTGGCATTCCTGACTTCTTATTTTCATCAAAATTAATATTAATATTTGATATACCATCGCTTATATTTTTATCATTATTTATAAAATCCCAGTTATAATTTTTATCATTACACACACCGTCTGTTTCTTCGATTGTAGAGAAGTTATCTGATATTTTAGAGCTATTTAAAGAGAATGATAAGGGGTCGTTTTCATTGTAAATTATTTCCATTGGTTTTATAGCACTGTCTATTTTTGCATTATTGTCGCTTATATTTTTATCCAATCTAGTACTTTGAGTACTACATAATATACCTCTTCCAGGTAATAATAAGTAATCGAATACATCTTTGCCAAATAATATTTCCTTACTTGGCAATATCATAAAAGCCGGAACAGTATGTATTCTTCTCTCTATATTTATATTTTGTTTCTTCAATTCGTCAATAGGTACCAACTTTATCTTTTTATCCTTATCATATCTACTCACGTTATCCAATAACATTTTACTGTGATTACATCCTATGCTATAAAATAATATCATCTTAATTATACACATAAAAATAAATAATGCTTTATATACGAATAAGGAGGAATACGAAGAGACCTCGCAAAAATAAAAAATATATAATATAAATTGCCTGTTCCGCCAGCTCCTACCTATACAAACAGGGCTCTATTAAACACTTGTGGGCACTCGGGTATCAGGATTATACTTTAGCTTCTGCAAGTAATTAAACATTTTATTGTCATAATATACCTCGGTTGGGCGAGGGATATTAGTGAAATTATAATTTCCTTGGAGGACAGCTACGCAAGCATTCCAAAGGACTGAATACAGCCCGTCCTGATTTGTATAAATAAGCTCTCCTTCACACATAGGGTTCCTAACGCGTCCCTCGGTATCAACACCGTCCCTTTTAATCTCATCCAACCACACAATATACATAGCGCTATTGTTATAGACCGCCTTATATACTTCCTTTTTTTGAAGGTTGCTATACCCAGTAGTATAATTGGCCATTACTAGGTTTGTCTTTGTTTGTTGTTGATGTAGGATTGCTGTCTGCTTGCTGTCTGCTTGCTGTCTGCTTGCGGTCTGCTTTGCGATAATATTAAATGGCTTGTATTACAGTCAATTTTTTAGAATAGAATCAAATAATAGAGCAAATGTATACTATCTAAGAGACACTAAGATATTTATATTTTTACAATTTATATTTTGAGTACATCTCTTGATTTATTTTGTAATTTCTTAAAAACTTTTAAAACTTTTGAAAAAACAGAAAGATGTACTCAAATTTTAATTTTCAAATTTTAGAAAAACCTGGTTCCTCTTAGAATACAAAGACTTGATATAAAAATAAGGTATATAATGACATACATACACATAGATAAATGATATCTAGATATGATGAACTTATAGTGTCTCTAAGGAATGAATGTCTTAATAAAAGAGTTAAATATAAAAACATTATTAGAACATTAAATAGATTTGAATATGACGAAATTATTCAAATTATTCAAATTATTAATGACGAAAGAATAGGTGATATTATACAAGATATAATAGCAGAAAGACAAGATATAGCTAGGATAGCAAGAGATATATATAATAAACTAACTTTGTTGAATGAACTACTTGAGATTTTTGGAGAAGAACCACAACCATCACTTACAAAAGCGAGGAAATTATTTAAAACCAAAATATTCATAAATATTTATGATTTATGTTATGGGATTTATAATAAAAGAACTACAAAAGAATTATTAAGAAAAGATTTACGAAAAAATCCGGAAAGAAGGTTCTCTTTAAAATTAGCTAAGGAACGAGGATTCAAATGTTTTTTAATTGGTATATAAACACCAGCGATTGAAGAAGCTGAATTGTTTGAAAGTCCATAGTGTTCATAGTATAAGGCTCGCTCTTTGATTGCAGTAATATTACATAACTTATTATAGCCAATTTTACTATATACAAGATACATATTATTATTATATATATATAATTCAAATGGAACAACTTAAAATAAAATATAATTATTTTTGTAATTATCAATGCGATATAAATGAACATCTTCCAACACTGTATAATTATGCACAAGAATGCGAAAGTGTTATAGAATTAGGTGTGAGAAGGGTTATTTCTAGTTATGCTTTAGCCTATGGTTTAATGAATAATAATAAAGAAACTAAAAATATACTATTAAATGATATCAATGAATGCGATGTTAGAGAATTATTATCTATAACAAACGAACTTCCTATTAATGTTAATTATAAATGGATGAATGATTTGGAGTTAGATATAACAGATAATGTAGATTTAACTTTTATAGATACATGGCATGTATATGGACAATTAAAACGAGAGTTGAATAAATTCTCTAAAATTACGAATAAATATATAATTATGCATGATACAACAGTTGACGAAATTTATGGAGAAACTATTCGCTGCAATTGGAATGCAGAAGAACAATCAATAAAATCTGGAATACCTGTTAAAGAAATTAAAAAGGGATTATGGCCGGCTATCGAAGAATTTTTAGAAACTAATAAAAATTGGAAAATAAAAGAACGATTTTACAACAACAATGGTTTAACAATTCTAGAAAAAGTATACACCATTGAAGATTTAAAATGAGATATTTACCTTGCAATTGAGATAAAGGATGTCTTGAATAAACACATCTTAAACTTTCTTGAATATACACCAGCGATTGAAGAAGCTGAATTGTTTGAGCTCTTCTTCCTTGTCTAAGTCATTTATTATATTGTATATGTTATTCTTTCTAACATTGGGGTCTGTATATCTCGCCTTGATTTTGTTAAAGGTTTGTGAGAATAGTTCGCTTTCTACCAATTCTATATTATATTCCTTGCATTTTCTAATAAGTACATCAAAATCTACTATAAACTCGGGAATAAACTTCTTAGTAGCCTCTATATAAACATCAACCTTCTTATTGAAATCTTTTTCTCCGCTTATGCCGTCTTCGGCATCATATCTTCTAATAATAGCCCACAAAGGAACACCTTTATCTTCGGTGCGCTTATTGAGTTTCTTGCGACCCTCTACCATATCCCCACCGTTCGCATTTATAGCACCGACGACACTTTTGCCATCCATAAAAGTACATATGAAGGTTCCACCAACCTTTAACATAGAACTCACATTATTTAAGAATGTATTTATTTTTTCCTCATTCTCAAAGAAATAATGAATGGCAAACATACATGCACATACATCAAATCCATTAGCTCCCTTTCCAGCAACGTTTTTATAATGCGCTGGTATATTGCCCCCGCGCTTATTTAATACGAGCTGTATGATATTCGCACTCTCCTCGTCATCTATTGATAGTGAACATTCCCCGTTCATTATAGGCTTGCTGCAATCTCCTGCTGCATATACGATATCTGGGAATTGCACAGGAAACTTCTTGAACTTATTGCCGCCTCCCTTATTATTGTAATCATCTTTTTTACCTATGAGACGACTATAAGCCCCCGAATCAGTATTATATATGCCATGCTTGACATAATCAATCCCGAGAACAAATCTATAATCATTGTTAATCCATCGATTCATATCACCTCCTTCGCCACAAGCCAATTCCAGCAAACAGCCCCTATATTTTTGCTTGGAATACAACATATTTTTAATACATATATTGTGAAACTGTTGCATATTAACAGACAATAACCCATCGCGATTGATTTTGCGCGAATAATAGACATCGTCTGATTGTAGCAACTCGTTCTCGGCATCCATTTTTAATATAGGAGCCTTGCCGCGAATAATGCTTTCGGTTACAGGATTATGTATGGAGTTCCATATATTAATAGCGACCGAATAATCATTTGCCGTTTTAGAAATCTCGCCAGTATTATAGATACGCATCTTATCTTCGCGCAAACGCATGGGAATCCATCTCAATGAAGGCTTTATATTTTCATCCAATAAATACCTATATTCTATTATCTTGTCTCCATCTATCAATTCGCCACTTTCACAACGAGCTTCATCGCGGGCATTTAGCTTAATATAGGATTTCTCAATGCCCTCCGCATAATAGTTATTCGGCTTAAATAATTTGAGAGAATATTTGCAATTTTGCTCTTTATTCAATTTCTTATATTCGGTATCATACAGCTCGCGCATAGCATTATTTATGGTATATTTATCATAATGCTTGGCATTATATCCGACGTGCAGAAACATCTCTCTGTATTTCTCGCCATCCACTGTAATAACTTTGCCAAACTTTGCGAAAAAGTCTATCGAGTTCTGTTCGGGCGGTTTCCATTTGAAAACACGATCCCATTTAACTCTCTCGGTTATTTCAACTGGCTTATTGCTATAATAAGAATACAACGCCAATTTAGCGGGCGTAAATATGAGGCCGTCAATACTGTACGGATATTTTGAGCCATTCTTCAATATATTATCGCAATCGTTCAAGATACTGTCGGTATACAAATGTTCCTTGACAATATAATCAATTGAATTGCCTTCGTCTCGCGATTTAATATATTTTTTGCTATTCACCATATATTTATATCGGCTATCTTCTTTGGCATCGTCCTCTATAAGCGGCAGACTAGTTATTTTTTTGCCACCGTAATAATACATATCAAAAGCCGCAAAGAGCCCAACATTTGATTTATCCAATCTTTTTTCGCAAGATATATATTCGCCGTCAATCAAAGAATTATATAACTCTTTTGTAGAGCGAAGCCCCGTGTCTATTACCTTGTATGTATTATCAATTAAATATACATTTCCTGCATTATCTATAAACATAAGCAATCTCTCGCCATCCGCTTTTTCGGTTACAGTGTATTCCGATAATATGCTAATGCCTGTGTATTCGTCGGGTTCTAAGATATTGATTTTTTCAAGTGTAACAGGCTTCGGGGTTAATAATACAGGCTTTGTTTTATCAACGAGTTTCTTATCACAGTTATTATGGTTATAGTAGCGTGTCACAATATCTTTTGAAACAAGCCCAGAATAATTTGATATGACATCTTGTTGTTGTTTTTTAGAGATTATGTATGGCGATAAAAATAACGCCTGTTCCATTTTAATCAATCCTTCTAATATAATATCTTTGGAAGCATTTGTTATATCTAGAAAAAACTCGTATTTCTGCGAAGATTTAATAATCTTAGAATTGCCCAATTTATAATATAGGTCTCTATCGTCAGTATCTTCAATATCATATTTATTACATTTACATATATTGACAATATACCGCATATTAGTTTTTTTGTCGGTATAAACAATTCTTTTGTTTATTTTAAAAAACTTTCGGATGTCATTCCAGTTATCAGGGAGATTCTCTTTGCCAACATGTTTTTTCGCAATAGTCTTAAATTGTAGCTCGGAGTTAAACAACTGATTATATTTGTGTTTTGCAAGAACCTTGTATTTATACAACAATACGCTCTTATCCTTGAAATTAATATAGTTAGAATTGTGTGAATATTTAAGGATATTGCTGCTATCGCTTATTTCAAGGATAACATCTTCCGTTATTACTTGGAGAGTTTGTTTCTCTATATTCTCTTCATATTTCTCAGTTTTCATAACGTTTATAAAGTTGGCAAACTCGTTTTCACCCCATTCGCTTGAATTACTTAACTTTATTAAACATTCGCTGTTATTCTCTTTAATTAGCGAATCATGTGTATCAATAATTGAAAATATTTCATCATCTTTTAATATTTCCATTATGTATATTCTCTAATAAATATAGATATTATAGATTTTATATATCAATTTTTAATATATAAATAAAAAAATGATATATTCTTATAGATTAATAACATATTTATAAATGCCATCTAATAAAATGTTTATGCCAATCAAGTTTAATACTACAATTATCCTCATTCCTTCGGAAATTACCGCAAGTTTTGACTCAATAATCTACGAGAAGGTTAGGCATACATTAGAAAACTGCTGTAGTAAACATGGATATATAAAAAAAAATACTATTAAGATAATTAAGAGATCGGCGGGATATTTTAAAGAATCGCATTTAAACGGAAATATCGCTTACGATTTGAATTGTATTGCAGAGATATGTAATCCCGCACAAGACTCTATTATTAAATGTGAAATTATAGCAAAAAATAATTTAGGCCTAAGAGCTATTGGAATGTATGAAGAAATGGCTATATTGGAAGTTTGTATTCCTAAAATTACTTCGGGAATACAATCGGAGGTCAATATTGATAGCATTAAAATAGGCGACCATGTTAATGTTAAAGTGTGTGGAAAAAAGTTCACTTTATATGACAATATGATTTCAATTGTTGGAAAAATAATCAAGGACAAGGACGATATCATACAGGTTCAAGAAATAGACGATGGTAATTTATCAATTGATGAAGAGGATATGTCAGAAGTTGATGAAGCTAACTATGAGGGCATTGAAATATTCAATGATGAAGATGAAGAAGAAGATGATGAAGAAACTAATTATAAGTTCAGCAAAAGTAAATCTTCAAAACACGGAGGCAGAGATTTAGAGTTTGATGAAGATATTGAGGAAGAAGAAGAGGAAGATGATGAAGAATTAGACGATGATGATGACGACGATGATGTCGAAGAAAATTATTCAGATGGCGAAGATTTTGCAGATAATATTTACGATGAATAATATATCTATTATTATATAAATAGATTTTTATATTATTTATATATAATGAATAAAAAAGATTTATGCAAAAATATACAGAATAGTGTAAGTAAATTGACAAATGTTGAAATAATAGAGCTATTTAAAATAATATTGGCAACAGGCGAGAACTATACTAAGAATAATAATGGTGTTTTTATAAATCTGAATTGGCTTAATGAAGATACCTTGGATAAGTTGAATAAATATATATTATTTTGCATTAAATCGCAGAATGAAATTACTAAATATGAATTGATGAAAAGCTTACTTAATGAAACTATATGCGTTAAAGACGAAGATATAAATAGTAAAATAGTAGAACAAGATATAGTAGATAATAATATAAAACAGAAGTTTTCTTCAAGTATGAAGTTCTATTTACTTAAAAAAAAGTTTATGAAACAAAATATTGTCCCTATAAATATCTTAGAAAATGAGTTGAAATATGAGGAATATGTAATTACATAAAAAATGATATATAAATTAGATGTCTATATTATCTAATGATTAATATTTTGACAAATAAGCTTCCTGAATCAAAAAATAGAGATATTATATGGAAGAATGATAAACGCGAGATATACTACAAATTTTGTCAAAGCATTGACAAAAAACAAGAAACCGCTGAACATGTTCCTAAACCTACAAATATCCCAAAAGTTCTCAATGTAATTCCTGTTCTTACAAATAGACTACCTGCTATTATTCCAGATTCTCCCGTACAACCAGTAGCTATACAAGATATCCCAAGAGTAACTGATGTTCAGGTTGATTCACCGGCTGTTCACAAGCTCCTTCCCATTGTAAATAAAGCAACACCAAAGAAAGAAAAACAAACATGTACGCAAAAAAAGGGAAATAGAAATAATGATAAGAATAGTCCTATGAAAATAATTTTGGAAGAATCGCAAACATATGATACATATAGAGATTATGTTAGAGATAAAATAATAAAGTTTATATCTACAAAAGAGTTCGGTAAAGTATTTGGTATAACTAAGAGTGCTGAAATAATGTCAGGAATTGCTAATGACAGATTCAATAAATCAACAGTATTATTTATTTCATTCTTATTTGATAAATGCGTAATATATAATGATAAAAATATTATTTATAATAAAAATAATGGAATTATTGAGATATAATTATTTGAACAAGGGGAATAAAACGAGTTTCTTATTTTCCATCAATTTATGAGCTATATGTTTACATAACATTTCTTTAATATCCTTAAAGTTTCTTACAGACACATTGTTTTTTTCTATTTGTTTAATAAAATTATTGTGTTCCGCCTTGTTATAGAAGGTACATACACGACCTATTTTTTTCCCTTTGCCAACCACAGCATCCGTAGAAAATATCTTAAATGTATTTTTAATTATATTGTCCTTCTTAATAAATTGAGGTTCTATAATTCCCCATGGCATTTCTTCTAACTCCATATTTTCGGGTATTACAGTAATTTTACTATTGCGATATTTTGCAAACTCTTTCTGTTCTGTGATTGTAAGAGATTCGCTCCATATTTTTTCAACATTATTATACAGTGATATATCAAGATTTTTAATATCCTCGTTATTTTTATTTTCAATATTATATATATTTATATATCCAATATAATCATTGTTGTTATTTTTATTATACGAAGGCAACTCCTTCTTTCTTATAAAAACTCCTTGTGTATCTAAGCATTTAATTACATACATCAATTCAGCCTTCCTATTATTTTCAACAACACCAAGATTGGCATAATTTACTATTATATATTCGACTAATCTTTTAAATCTCATATTATCTAAATTAAAATATATAGATATTGTTGTACTAATAATATTAGTATAATCTATATTTATCATTTTAAGAATATTATCTATCTCATCGTCACTCTTCTTGTCCTCTAAAACACTTAAATCATCATTCAATTCTCCAACATCCATCTTTATTTTAATTTTTGCAATTGTTGACTTTGCCCCAACTGCTTCGCCATTATTATACCCGACATTATCTCCTATAATGCTCAATTTAATACCATTGCTGTGATGCTCTATATAATAATTGTCAATAATTACAACAGGTCTTATTGATTTATTTATAGCATATATCAAGATTTCTTCGTCAATGTCAATATCTGCACCAATATCTTCTATTAATTCCGTATATGATATGTAATATATTTCTTCTTCTATCATTCTAAGCAATTTATTTTTAATAGCCTTTTGTACCTTTTTTAAAAGATGCTTATAGACATCGCTTCTATAGCCTGATTTATCATCAGACGCTACTATTGCTATATCATCTTTAATACCACATAAAGGTTCTAATTCTTCATTATCTCCCAATTCATATTTTATTTTATTTCCCTGAGATGTTAATATATCGACTGTTCCCATTTCAAATATATTTTTTGGAAAATAATTAATGTTTTTCATCAAAGAACAATCAAGTGAATTATTTGAGATTATCTTATCAATTTCCTTGCTCTCTATATATTTCCTCGTGGATATTCTTAGAGCATGGATATCTATTGTTTCTGTATTCTGCATTACGACATCATTATTCGCACTTGCGTGCATAAATACAGTTACATTGCGTTTTTCAAAAGGCAGTTTTTGATGTCTGCAATTACGAATGCCTCTTCCTATAATTTGGTCGGGTCTGTTAAAGTGATACCATGGCTCTATTAAATGTATCTCGCGTGCATTATAAAAACTTAGGCCCTCGCTCGCTACTTGTGTTATCAATATTACTTTGATATCCTTGCCATTTATATTCTTATCATCATTAATCTTCTTTATCAAATTATTAATAGTAGTGGAACCCATAATCTCTTTTTTATCACTTGTCAATATACAGTATTTTGGATTAGATACATCTTTATACTTAGGTTTATCCTTGACAATATCAGGATTTTTTAATATATTATTTGTACCTTCGCGCGAATATCCTAGATGTTCTAAGCATATTGCGAGAGGTATAATGCCGGCCCAAGCAAATCTTGAATATATAACAACTATTCCTTCGGATTTTCTTATTATATCACATATATTCAAAAATTTGCCAGAATATTTACCCAAATATTCCTCGGTAGGATACAAAGCATTTTTATATTTTTCACTGTAATTAACAGATATACTCGCAGTTCCTTCAATATTCCTGAAAAACGAATTAAACCCTACCTTACCTATGTCATTATCATAAACAATATTCATAGGCTGTAATAATTTCATATTATGATTTGGCGGTTTACTCTGCGCTAGTTCTTCATCTGTTCCTTCGGCGTCTTCTGCGATATCATTTAGTTCATTCTCGTCAATTTCTAGGATATTGTTATAGTTAATCTTATTTATTATTTTTTTCAAAGAGTCTATTTTGTTTTTTTGGCATATTCCTAGCTTTGATATTACTATATCATCGTTTATGTATTTTAACCAACCCAATTCTTTTGTAGGTATAGAATTATTAGAAGGGTCCTTTGTAGGCTCTACATTTAATATTTTTATATTGCGATTATATGATGCCTTTAATTTTAATGCGAATGTGAATGGATTTTTTCCTTTTAAATATGATATATAGTTCGAAGACAATTTTACAATTAATTTCTTAGTCTTGTCGTCAAATTTAAATTTGTTATTGTTATTGAAAACCTTATAATATTCTTTCAATATGTTATTGCGCTTATCATTTATCAACATCAAATTGAAGAGGTCGAGAATATCTCGCGGTTCGTTATACATAGGAGTTGCCGACAATAATATCAATCTATTATTTCTCCCGTTTTCTAATATTTTTTTGAGAGTACTATATGTCCCCTTTTCCTTATTATTCGTACTTCTGATATTATGAGCTTCGTCTATTATAATAACCTTGTTTTCTACAATATTATCCTTATATTTTTCATTAATTCGCTTCATAAAACTGTCATATGTAAATATCTCATATCTCTTTTTCAATAACCTTTTAATATTGTCCTTGTTATCCTTTTCATTAAAAGAATTCTCATTTATATTAAGTAATTTTACATAGTTATCTCCGGTACATTGATTAAATAAATCCTTAAATACTTTGATATCATAATTGAATATTTCTTTATTAAAGTTCTCTTCTAATGCCTGAGGCATTATTACCCATATATGCGGCTCTGTGGTATCCATTGTTTTTGTAGATAATATCATTTCGGTTAATGTAATTGCTGTACAAGTTTTGCCAACTCCAACTCCATAATATAACATCATGCTCCTATAAGGAGTTCTATGTGATAAATATTGGCTTATAAAATGCTGATAAAGTGTGGTTTCAAACTTACCACACAATTCATTCGCTACTTTATTAAAATCATCAATGGTTCTTATAGCAGGGAAGCTCTTTATCTTATGTATTGAAAACTCCTTATTTCTCGCTATTTTCTTCCCAAAATCACTATCGTCTATATCAGGATAATATAAATCTATATCATAATCAGAACTCTTGCTATTTTTTTTAGAAGAAGATGACGATTTTTTAACAATCTCTGTCTTCTTTGTTGGCATGCTTGCCTTTGTCTTTTTGATTTGCTTTTCAAGATTCTCTTTCTTTATACAGCGACCCGTTTTGGGATTTAAAACTTTGCCTTCGGGACATTCTTTTATTACCGGTTTTACTGGCTCGGTCGGTGCTGTCTTTTTGGTTAGCTTTTCAAGATTCTCTTTCTTTATGCAGCGACCTGTTTTGGGATTTAGAACTTTGCCTTCTGGACAACTTTTAATTTTAATCATTATCTATTTACATTAAAGATTTATTATAATTTATTATGCTATGAGCCTTTCTAAATATCTTGATTCTTTCGGTGTTATGATTTTTAATATGATTTAATACTTCTTCGTTACTAAACCATTTTAGAGACCTTATTTCGCGGATTTGTTCTATACATGTATTGTCCAACTGTATCTCGGCATTATGATTGATTATTTTTGCAACATAATAAACATGTTTGTATAGAATATTATTAGTACCAAAAAAGATTTCTTGAAAAGGAATAATATTTTTGTCTATTTCAATATCATCTTTATTCAATTGTGTTTCCTCACAGAACTCTCTAACTGCACAATCTATATCAGCCTCCTTCAACTTCTTTCTTCCCTTGGGAAATCCCCATTCTTGCTCAGATTCATTATTATTATTAAAGTTTTTGATAGATAATATGCTTTTAATATTGCTATCATTCATAATAATTTCAAACTTATTTTTTGATTCTATATATTCCTTCGTATGCTTGAAAGTCCCCTGATTTATTTGACACCATGTATAATTCCATATTTGCTCAAAATTATTCGTAAGCAATAGTTTTTTTTCAGAATCTGTCATATATTCTATGAGCTTTATAATATATTTGTCGTCATCTATATTATACTTTCCTCTAACAAACTCCATAAATGACAAGCTATCCTTCCTCTGTATCATAATATATTTAATCTCATCATTCACTACTTTATAGCATATTATTCCAAAGCTCATTATAGGATGTGGACAATCTTTATACAAATGCCCATTTAATCCGCAATTCCTACAACATTGTGGGCGAAAATAATTATTCTTCTTACTACTTTCATCATATTTTTTTTTCATTAATATATAATTAATAACATTAATATATAATATTAAACATTTCTTAAATGTATTTATTATATAGTAAAAATAATATCCAACTTGCAAGTTCATAATATGTTTAATATGAAGAATAATTGTCAGTGCTATCATAACCATTAAACGAAGAAGCGCCATTGGTTGATTGCTGAGAAGGAGGGGGCATCATAGGAGAGGGTTTATTATATTGCGACATTGCCATTACAGGCGTAGCTGAACCTCCTTCAAGTGGTGCATAATTTGTGTAAATATCATTAGTTGATGATTTAGGATAAGGTAACGAATTAACATCGTCTACTTTTGGCCCTTGATAATGAGGAGGTTGCGAATTAACACCTTGCATTGAAGAGTTCATTGCTTGATCACCGTGAGCTGTTGGAGTACGGTGAGCAGTAGATATTACAGGACCAGAAGGACCTATTGGGTGCTCCATAGTGGGAGAGGGAGGGCCAGAAGGACCAGAAGGACCAGAAGGACCTATTGGGCGCTCCATAGTGGGAGAGGGAGGACCAGAAGGCATAGGTGACAACGGAGTTGGGGAGGGTTCGGTAGAGGTATTATATACTACTGGTTTTGATTCTTGTTTTTGTTGGCTTATCTTGTCATCTATTATTATTTTTTTAGCATACAGATTAGCCTCATCTTTGCCCATCTTATTTTTTTCCACAGAGTAATCTAATCTGTCATTAGCCATATCATACTCTGACATAGAAATTAACATAGATATTATTATCATAATGCAATATACTATTATGATAACTGCTAATACCCACGCCAATAGCCAGCACCACCAGCGGGTATTAAGATTGCCGCCAGTAACTATGCATGTTAGTTCAAACAGCGACATTAGGATTGAAGGAACAGATATTATTAATATAAATAATACGAACATAAATCTGTCTCCAATAGGTATTTTGCTACTGCTGAATAATATTATAACACATAGTATCATAATCGTCATAAATAACGCTATTCCGGCATATTTTGATTGTTCTGACCCAAAAAATATGTCATTTATATTTATAGTACGACTTCCCATTATTTTGTTTGTATATTCTAATATCATATAAAGAAAAATAAAAATTGATAATCATATAAATACAATAGTATATATACATAGTAAATTATGGGTATTCCTTATTATTTTTATTCGTTGACAAAAAAATATCAAAATATTTTAGATAATAATAAACCGGCGCGGACAGATATTTATTGTATTGATTTTAATGGTATAATACATACTGTTGCCCAACAGATTTTAAAGGACAAACGAACTGAATCTATGAAGACAGAAGAAATTGACGAGCTAATTTTGGAAGGTATTTGGAATAAGGTTGAGAGCTACATAGAAATATACAAGGCTAAAAAATATGTCATATGTGCCGATGGCGTAGCTCCTACGGCAAAAATTATTCAGCAGAGAAAACGCAGATATTTGAATATTTACAGAAATAAATTGGATAAGGACTTCGTCAAAACACCAGTATGGGATACAAATGCCATTACGCCTGGGACGGTCTTTATGAAAAAGATGAATGTTTATATGGATAACAAAGTAAGATATTCGACGCATAACATAGAAATTATATATAGCGGAAGTAATGAATGTGGAGAAGGCGAACACAAAATATTTAAGAAAATCAAAATGATGACTACCTGCTCTACGACAGAAAATATTATTATCAATGGCCTTGACGCCGATTTAATTATATTGTCGTTGATGTCGCATATTAAAAATATTTACTTGATGCGCGAAACTGTTGATAAAATCACAAATCAAGTGGTATATAATTATTTGAATATCAATAATTTGCGAGTAGCTATTTTAAGAGAATTGAACTTTTTGTGGGGCCTTAATAAGGAGCTTCATAAAGAAGAAGATATTATCGAATCCTATTGTACTTTGTGTTCAATCCTCGGTAACGATTTTGTCCCGCACTTATTGACAGTGGATATTAAAGCTGATGGCGCCGACAAGATTATTTCAATTGCACGAAAAGCCACCGAAGAATATGGATTGCTTGTAAGCGACAATAGTATTAATTACGAATGCCTTAAATATATTTTCAAACAACTGTCAATTACAGAAGACAAGGATATATTTATTATTTGCGAAAAATATATCAATAAAAAAATATTCAACAATTCAAGTATTCCTAGCGATAATTACGGTTTAAAAAATAAGGATGACTTGTGCTATAAGATATATAATGATAATAGCAGATGGCATAAGAACTACTATAATATGATATTTGAAAATAATATTACAATTGATTCGTCCGTAATTTACAATTCGTGCTCTAACTATATTAAAGGCATCTATTGGGTTTATGAATATTACAAAGGGAATAACATCGATTGCGAATGGTATTATCCCTATAATTATCCACCTACATTAAAGGATATCAGCAATCACTCAATCGCACACGAGGCTCCTGTAATTACAACAAACAATAACTTTCTGGACCCGAACATCCAGTTACTAATTGTTCTCCCGAAGGATAGCATTCATCTCATTAATCATAAATATAAAAAATATATGACAGACATTTATTCGGGACTCTTTCATATGTATCCGGTTAATTATAATATCCAAACATTCCTCAAAACACACTTATGGGAATGTAGTCCCGTCCTTCCATTAATAAATATCAACTATATAAAAAATATAATCTCCCTATATCCCCCATAAATACCCCCCGGCGGGTCTCTTAATTAGATAAGCTTCATAATTTCTTCTATTTTATTTTTGTCAGTATCCGCAAAATAATACCAAGATTTTTTCTCAGGGTCCCATTTACACCCATGTTTTTTTACGGCATCCTTGTTTTTAAAAGCTACCTTAATATATACCCTATTACTTTTGTCCAATTCGCCAGAAGACCCCGCGCCAGATTCGCATGTATTGCTCCGAGCGGGCTTTTCTTTTTCTGTGGATAAACTTAGATTTTCAATATCCCTGATAGCTTTAATGTTTTCCTCGCTAATATTATCTTCGTAATACCATTTTTTCTTATTCATATCCCATTTACATCCTAGTTTTTTAACAGCATCTTTGTAAGTATAAGAGACGCTGATAAAGTTTTTAGCAGAACTCGCGGCAACAGACAGATTTTTAAATCCGCATATATCATCGTCGCGCTCTTCAAAATTGGGATTAACTGCCATGTTTGCCAATCTATCCGCTTCGCTATTGCCAATAGAGTGTTTATCAGATAAATTAGTATGAGCCTTGATATGGTGTATTTTGATATGTTTCTTGTTCGCATGATATAGCTCGTAAATCTTTTGCAATAGCTTTAAGTTCGGAGGAATCTTGTCCTCCTTTGTTTTCCAGTTATTCTTCGCAAGCTTCTCTCCATAAGAACCTGAACATTTCATAACATATTCGGAATCTGTATAGATATTTATATTTCGCTTATCTTCAATTTCTTTCTTCAATATTTCAAGAGCCCTTATCATAGCAGTTAGCTCTCCCGTGTTATTTGTTTGTTTTCCTTGAACTACATTGGATTCGTTGCGGTAATCTCCTGTTTCAAAAAACACACCATATCCTGCTTTGGCACTAATCTTTCCGTTGTTGATACATGAACCGTCAATATACACATCAATATCTTGCTCTTCTTCAATTCTCTCCATTAGTATATGTGTATTGTAAGTATTATATAATTATATACTAATAATCAATTTTTATATCCCATCTTATATTCAACATCATTTTCATATTCTATGATAAACTCGCTTTTTTTATAAAAATTAACCAGGTATTCTGTCGTAGATTTATTCTTATCTACAAACAGATATATTGGCTCTGCTCCCAATTCCTCCTTAGCCTTACTAATCATTTTAGAAGCTATCCCGCGATTCCTATAATTTATATTAGTGCATATTTGATTAAGATAATTATCATTAATTCCTATAAAACCTATAATATCACTCCCGATTACATAATATATAACACTGCTATATGTATTAAACCTATTCTTTTTAAAATTAGCGTTTATCAACCTTATACATCTAAATATCTCGTCTTCATTTAAATCCTTCATTAACTTATACACAATCATTATTCTAACAATAGCAACTTTATTATTTCAAATGGGGGAAACCACCCTATGGGGGAACCCGCCCCCAACGCGGGCTATAATGGGGGAACCCGCCCCCAACGCGGGCTATAATGGGGGAACCCGCCCCCAACGCGGGCTATTGAGAGGCTATTGAGAGGCTATTGAGATATTAGTATTACCATTATGATAACTTAAAAAGACACTGGATATTTCTAAAAATTGAAAAGAATAATTTGAGTACATCTCCTGATTTATTTTGTAATTTCTGAAAAACTTTTGAAACTTTTGAAAAAACAGAAAGATGTACTCAAAATTAAATTGAAAAAATATAGCTATTCCAGTGTCAATAACTGTTCTATATCTAAGTATTTTATAATAAATATTGAGAGGCTATTGAGAGGCTATTTAGATACCTATAATGAATAAAAATATATAATTGCGTGTATGATATAGATATAGATAATAGTGCTTCAAAGCACTGAGGGAATACATGTATTATTCTAGGATTATCTTGTTATTGATGTTATAGATATCAATATATTTCTGAGGTATTTTCTCGAACGAGATGAGATTCATATTAAACTCAAAGTTATCCAGAAAGTTATTATCAACAAGATATTTATACAATTCGTTTTTTGTGAGTTTGGCGAGAGCAATTGCCTTATCCTTTGTAATTCCAGTGCCAATCTTAGGAATATTGTCGCTTTTATCTCCATAAATTGCTTTAAAGTTTAAATCTACATTAGCATCATCATAACCACGCTTTTTCAATTCTTTGAACTGCATATTAAATACCAAGACATTCTTATCTACTAATTGAAGAAAATCGTTATCATTAGTGATAATAATAATCTTAGAAGAAATATTTGGTTTTAGATATTTATGCGTAAGATATACAATGTCATCTCCCTCCAATCTGTCGGAATAGATGCTCTTCAATTCAAGTTTTTTATTAACATACTCATTAAATATACTAAATATATTTTTATTAAAATTGTTTTTCTGGCTTCTCGTAGCCTTGTACTTATCATAAATATCATTTCTCCAAATATCACTGCGCAAACAATCATAGCACAAAATAATATTGTTAGGAGTAGTCTTCCACATTTTACATATCTTCTTCATATCATTACTAATATGTTTATAAAAAGCGTTAATGAAGTTCTCGTTTTCATTAATTTTATCCACATTAATTTCTGGATAATTTTTTTGAAACTTATACCATCTCATAGTAGCAAAATATCTATGAAAAATATAGTAGCTACAATCAATTAGTATAATATTATTATTCTTATTCAATTTAATAATATTCATATACTTTATATTATTCTTATTTATTTAAATAATAAATCAATTTTTATTTTATATTATTTACACTGATTTAACCACATATACGCTTTTTCCATAATGATTTTTAGCTCACTCTTATTTTTCTTCAATTCTCTCCATTCAATTTTGACATTCTCAAAGTTATCCTTCTTATTTGTACTAATCTCTTTAAGCTGATTCAGGCGAAACTTAACAAATATATTATAGTCTGTCGGCTTCTTATCATATCCAATAACATCCTCTTTATTATCCGTAGTAGCCGCATCAACTAAAATCTTTGTCTTTGAAATAGTTTTTTGCATTCCTTTTTTGCATTTACCTACATTTCCACTCTTAGCTTCTTTAAGAATAGAGTTAACATCTGTATCTCCTTCATTATCTCCGGTTATGCATTTAGTCTCATTCAATACGCCTTTTGTTGCCAAAATCTTATCAGATATATTATCTACTTTTTCTTCATTATTTGTAGTTTCAGTACCGATTTCACTAATATTATCTTCATTTTTTATACCTGAGCATTTAGCATCATTTTCACATTTTTCCTCTTCATTATCGAAATCATCGTCGCATAAATTATAAAACTTCTTGACATCTTTTAAATTATAAGAGCCATCTTTTCCACACTTTTTTTTTAATTGATTTATCTTTTCAATCTCTTCGGTATCACAATATAGAGAAAGTATGTTCTTTATTACTGGTTCTTCATGGGTAATACGAGATAGATTTTCGTTTTTTGCCCACACCTTTTTGTTGTTTTTGATATCTACAATCCATAACTCTTTGTCATAGCCCTCCATAATAGAATTAATATCATATCCTTCGGCAGACAATCCATAATGGAGAGGCGATAGTTCTGTCCCCATATAATAATTCTTAGAAGAATTAATGCAAACTTTCTTAACAGAACTCATTTTTATAATGATTTATTTTATAATATAAATCAATTTTTATATAATAATAAATATGTAATACATTAATATCTTATCTGTTAAAAATTGATATAAATGATACATATTTCATTATCAATACGCAATTAATCTCAGACTTACCAAAAGGATTATGTGCTTCTTATATGAACTACATGAGTATATTGAATTATTAAAAGAACAATATAATTTTGATGAGAAGATTTCTGATGATATTGATAATGTTGAAAATAATATTATTGATATTTACTATAATAACAAAATATTCAATTTAAATGAACAAATAAATACTATACTTTAGCAATTAATCATTGAAGATAGCAAAGTAAGCAATATGAGTAATAAAATATTTAAGGAAATGAAGGAAAATATCATAGATATATATGGTATTAATAAAAAGAAAAAGAAGGAATATTATTCATATATTTGCGATATTAAAAATATCATAATAGAATAAATGGCAAATGGTTTTATTAAAAATGTTTTTAATAAATATTTTTCAAAAATGAATCCATTGAGATTTATAAAAGTATCATTGACTATAATAGCTATATTAATATATATATGGTTTTTTTGTTTAATAGCAATATTATACGATTTTTATAGAGAAACTATTTATAAAGGAATTGAAAATTCGCCAGTCGAAAGCCTTTTTAGCCATACAGTAGGCTTCAACCAGCCTGTTGCTGTTATACCGGCAATTATATTTGATAAAATTATATTTAACAAAATATTGATGAATCTTTATACAGGTGCTTTTTACGCTTTAACACTCCTTATATTTATAGTCTTAGCAATTTGGTTTATAATAAAGAATATATTTTTCATTAGTTGGGCGGCATATCAATGGCCTTTTGATGAATTGATGGAAGTATTTAAAATAATAATGTTAGAATCTCCTTTCACAAACTTTGCTATTACTAACTTATTGCGATTATTAAAGCTATTTTTAGGCTTATTTAAGAAAAAAGAGAAATTTCAAAATAAGATTGATATTTCTTCTATTATAAGTTCGCAATTGGCGGCGATGCAGAAAAAATATATAACTGAAATGCAAAAAAATCTTTACAATAAAGCTAAACAGCATTACGAGAAAAAAGAGACATATATGGTAGATGTTATGAAAGTAAGGGAACATACTACTAACGCTGTTGTTTTAAAAAACTTATCGATAATTACCTCAGAGAATGATATAGCTTCGGTAAATATAGAAAACACAACAATGGCTTTTGAAATTGGTACAAAAATATCTACAAAACTCTAAGTACAAATGTATAAAGATACTAAATAATTAAAAATATTATTATAGAATAAATGGAATATAAGGAACATTATTCTAATTCATCAAATAATGATATTGAAAGAGAAGCGCAAGATATAGCCAGTATAGTCTATGATTATGAAATAATTATTAAGGTATTCCTTGTTATTATATTAATATACACATTTATTTCTAACATATTTACAATTAGCTCAGAGCTTATTAATGATAATTTAAAACTATATGCCTTCATATCTCTAATGATTATATTATATGTGTTGTATAAGTTAGATATAATATCATTATTAAAATTGTTAGTAATTCTAATTTTTGCTTCATTTATTGCGGCATCAATATATTATAATTTACAAAAGCTTGAGTTTATAATATTGTTCTATTATTCTTTTAATTATCAATTAGAAAAGATATACAATGAGACCAAAACCAATTACAACGAAGTTCTATTCAGTTTTATTTTCATAGCCATCATATCTATTATATCCATAGTGTTATACTGGGATAATATATATACTGATGCTAAAAAATTATCAAAATGTGGCAAAATAATTAATACAATAGAGAATAATAATAAAAATAAAAAACCGTTCATATATAACATTATAATTATCAATAATGATTTAATAGATACGACAACATCAAAATATATATTAAAAATAACATATGATTTTATGAAGAAAAAAACCATAGTTGATTATGGAACAGACGACGGCAATTACAATGATGGTTCAGAATCCTTCAAAAAACAGGGTTATATTTCATTATATAATAAGGAAACAAATTCATTATCAGAGTTAGAAAATGATAATGAAGAAAAAAAAAATATAGAAGAAAAAAATAGAAATCGGTTTCAAATTGAATATAATAAAGCAGAAAGAATCGAAAAAGAAGCAGAAAGCTATTTAGATAATTTTAAAAAGATTGAGCGTGATAAAATATTGAAAAGTATAGAAGATAAGCAAGCAGATGTAAATAGTGCTGAAAATGCTTTAAAAGAATTGTGGATAAAATATATAAAAGATTTAATAAAAGATATTATATATAGAGAAACCGACAAAACAAATGTTGAAAATAAAAAGAAAGGCATAGAAAAAAATATAGAAAATATTCAAATAGAATTAAATATAGTAGAAAAAGAAGAATTACCCAAGGCAGAGAAAGAATGGGAGGCAGCAAAGCAACAGCGCGACGGGCTTGGAAAGCGTTTGCAGGAAATGCAGAATGAATTGGAAATACTTGAATTGGAAAAAAAAAACGCCCAAAGTGATAAAGAAAATAATGATATTAGTGTAAAAATAGCTTTGGCAAATTCTAACTACAAATCTAATTCAGCTCTCCATGAAAAGGACGTCATAACTGCAGTTGAAAAATGGGATATTATGACAAGTAAGCGAAATGCTATCGACGAAAAAAATGGTAAATTAATTGCTGAAAACAAAAATTTAGCTATAGCAAATCAGGAGTTAGAAACAGCTATAACCGCTATAACAGAGGCGCGTGTTAATAAAGAACGATTTACTAAAAGAGACAATTTTAAAGACAATGGAATGATGCAAAGTGCTATATCGACCTTGAATAATGCCAAAGCCGAATTAGAAATAGTTAGAATAAGAAAATATTGTGAACTTGCAAGTGGAGTAGCACAAATAAATGAAAAGATAGCAAATGCAAGAGCTAATAAAAATGCAAAATTAATAGCAAAAAATAGAGTAGATGATAGATTAAAAATTATTGAAGATGATTACAATTTTAACCGTGGAAAAAATCAAGAAAACAAAGATATATTAACTGACATTATTAGCAGAGAAGAAAGTAATGATAAAGAAAAGCTATATTATTATTTTAATCTAAGAACTATGAAGAGTGAAAAAATAGAAAATATAGACGCTAATATCTTGACAGAAGAAAGATTTAAATATATACTAGTAGATGATAATAATAATAAGTTGCCATATGATGAAACCGCGCAAGATTTGATAAAATTCACCAAGATATATTCTAAAAACGAAAAATACAATATTAATATAATAAATGATATATTCTATGCTAAAAATAATCGCGAAAAGTTATTCATCTAAGAAAATATAATGCAAAACTATCAAATACAATTTTATTATATTATTGTAGATTAAATGGATATTCAAGAAAATCAAGAAAACAGCAGTTTTAACGAGATATTGAATATAATAAATGTATATTTATCAAACTTTGAGGCGCGCGCCTATTATATATTATACAGTTTGTCAAAGGTAACAAATAATACTTTTAACATGTCTTTGTATCAGCATTCTCTTATTTTAATATTTATAGCTCTCGTGATATTTATTTTGATAGTTATGTATTATGATGTTATATATAGAGAAGCAAGTAATATAAAGAGATGTAAGGAAATAGAGCAGGCAATAGAAATCAATGACAACTTAGAATACCCTTTCAGGTATAATGTATACCTAATAAAAAAAAATATAGTTGATAAATCATTATCAAACTTTAGCTTTTGTCTCCAATATGATTTTGTTGCTAAAACTACAAATGTAATTTTTGGAGAAAATAGAAAGCTCAGCGATATTATATTTAGTCAAGATAAACTCGAAAATGACGATAATTCTTCGCAGGCATTTGTATATTATAATTTGACAAAAGATAATTACGAATATCTAAAATATACTGATTTAGATGTAGATAATGGCAAAAATAAAAGCAGCGCATCAAGAGATACATTAGGAAAAACCTTCTATATTAACAAAAATGTAATAACAGATCCTAAGGAGTATATCTTTGTTATTACAAGATATGATAACAAAATTGTAGGAAATGATAAGCAAGCATATGAACTTCTAAAGTTTGTAAAAAATGCTGGTTTTGATAAAACCTCGGTAAACCTATCGGCTATATACAATATTTTATATTCCATAGATAATAAAAAAAATAGCGTAGTAATATAACAAGCTTATGGTCGCCAATTACATAAATACTTCTTCAAGTAACTTCTTTAATTCATCAAGCTTTTCGGGATTTTTAATTTTCGGATAATTTATATTAAACTCTATAAACATATTGCCTTTGTTATTAGTATTTAATATAGGTAAACCTTTTCCTTCCAATAGATATTTTTTGCCATTTGAAATAACACCTAGTATTTTTGTGTTTATCTCAATAGTATCCTTAAAATACGGTATAGTTATTACTTCTCCTATTATAGAGTTTATAAAAGATATGTCTGTCTTATAATGAAGGTCGTTTCCGCTCCTCTTAAAATGCTTGTGTTCTTCTATTTTTATGCTAATTATTAAATCGCCCGGTTTAATATTATCTGTCTTAGGTTGTTCTCCCAATTCGGGAAAAGCTGTTCTATAAGATTCATTCACTCCTTTCGGTATAATTAAAGTAGCCTTTATGTCCTTATTGTAAAATCCTTTACCACTACACAATTTGCAACTCGCCTTGCCTTTTATAACTATACCTTCACCTCCACATTTATTACATTGTGATTGAAATATAGTCTGCATTATACCCATATTTTGGATACGATGTATAAATCCCTTTCCATCGCAATCAGGACATTCTTCATTACAGCTCATACAATATTTCTTCAATTTAATATTTAAATCTTTATTAAACCCATCATATATATCATCGAGTGTTAAATTAAATACGCTTTCAATTGAATCGGCCTTCTGTTGTTGCCTATTTCCTCCTCTTCTCCCTCCTCCTCCGCCTCCGCCGCTACCAAAACTGAAAAAACTATCTCCAAAGCCATGTTCGTGTCCTTTAAAAAATGCTTCAAATATATCTTGATGGCTTCTCATATTATCTTGCGAACTTTCATTATAATTATTATCACCACACGCATTATATTTATCCCTCTTATCTTTGTCTCCTAAAATATTATAAGCATTTGATATTTCCTTGAACTTAGTAGCACATTCAGGGTCTCCCTTGTTTTTATCAGGATGATACTGCATAGCCTTTTTTTTATAAGCACTCTTTATTTCATCATCACTTGCATCTTTGTCAAGTCCTAATACTTTGTACAATTTATGATTATCTCCCATCTTTTATAAAATTATATATTAAATGTTTATATATTAAAAAAATATAGAATACATAGAATACATAGAATACATAGAATACATAGAATATTTATATTTTAGTAGGGAGCTAAAAGGAACACGAATGTCTGATTAATTACATACATATCTCATCATAATATTCATAGTATATAGTTCTTGGTTTAGTAATTTGAATGCATAGGGCATTCTTACCTGTGCAATATCTGTGTTATTTTTGCAGTATTTACAGCTATAAATATTTTTATCGGTATTGACATTTGCATGCATCCCGCATTTCTTACAGATAAAGATGCGATAATTATCTGATACATGAAGCATTCTTTCAGCGAGGAAGTTTGATGTTCCATGGGCAATAAAGCAATCTCTTTCCATCTCTCCTAAACGAAGCCCGCCTGAACGAGCTCGCCCCTCGCTTGGCTGTCGTGTAAGCATAACAATCGGTCCATTTGAACCACGCGAATTACCTGTCCATACTGATTTGCCATTTCGCCTTACCATAAATACCTCAGTAGATACACTTAGGCAATATACGGCTCCGTGGTAATAATAGATATTCTCCTTATTTGATTTATCATTAGGGTCATTGATAATAGGTTTATTCTTATTTTTAATAATAGTAATCTTCCAATATCTATTAAATTGTGATTTAATTCCGCTCCATCCTGCGTGAATCAATAGACGCATCATATCATCTGCCAAACTCTCAGACAATGTACAATACATATTCTCAAAATTGTTTTTGATATCATCATTTTTAACAGATACCATAGATTTCACGAGATACCTGCATTGAACTGTACTCAACTTCCATACCCAAGATGGGAAATTGTATTTATCATCCAAGCTATTCATATAATTTGCAATATAATTATTATCGTTATTTCCATATTCGTTAATTAGAATAGTGCTTTCTTTATTAATACCATTATGCGCAATCCATTTACCAAAGAATGATAGCCAAGCCTCCATATTAATAGGTTTGATGTTACAGTCGTTTTTGCTATTGCCATTTGAAATATCAAATTGATAATCTACCTCATTCCACACTGAATCTTTTTTATATCTCATCTTTTTTCCTTGTATTTTACTGGCTTCTACAAGATTAAATGCCGCATTCGCCGCATTCGCCGCATACATTCTGTGTCCAATAGTTACATCTAAATCTACCATATTATTTGAGATGTTATACATATATCCCTTGTAATCAGGGTATTTATATATTTCAACAGGTTTTTCATATACAAGTGCATCATTCTTCAATATTGCCACATTATCATTAATACTAATATCAGCAATTTGTTTCCATCCATTATCTGTGAGAACTTCGTGGTCTTCTGTCAGACAATGTACTTTATCTGTTACCATATGTTTTAGCCTTTGGTAATATGTGGGGCCGATAAAAATCTCTGTCTTTATTTGTTCCCCTGTTCTTCCGTTATACATAATCTCATTTCCATATCTTTCCATTCCAGACATCTCAAGTACCTTCGCGATATCTTCAACGGTACAATCGTTATATGGCGTAGAATCTCCAAAAGCCCCAATATGACACCCAGCTTTTCCCATAATACATTCCATGAGCTGTGCAATAGTCATACGTGATGGAATGGCATGTGGATTCATAATAATATCCGGCACAATTCCATCCTTGGTATATGGCATATCCTGATGTTTATATGTCATACCAATAGTTCCCTTTTGAGCACTACAACTGGCGCATTTATCACCAATCTCCGGCTTTCGGTTCTTGCGAATACGCACTTTGCAAAACTTATAGCCTTCGCTATTGATACCGTTGTAATTCATATCAATATATCCGTCATCATTCGTTTTCATCGTAAGACTGCTGTCTTGATATGAAATCTCACCATTACTCTTTTTAGGCATAACCTTACCTACAATAATATCATTTCCTGTTACATAAGTATTCTTTGGTACAAAGCCATTCTCGTCCAACTTATCATAACAATATGGCTTCTTTTCAGTTTTATCATTGGGATTCGTAAATATTTCTTCCTCTCCTGTGCTATGATTTTTATTACAAACATCCCTAAGCGCCTTGTAATAAGTGCTCGTAAATAATCCACGGTCCAACGCCGACTGATTAATCATAATACTATCTTCTTGATTAAATCCCGTATGCGTCATAATCGCAACAATTGCATTAACACCAGATGGCAATTTATGCGCCATAGTATATTTTGACAATTTAGTATATACCAAGGATTTTTGTGGGTAATTCAAAATATTCCCCATAGTATCAATGCGTTTGTTGAAATTACTCGCATAAATACCGAGTGCCTGCTTGCCCATAGCACATTGATAGCAATTTCTTGGCGATTGATTATGGTCGCTGAATGGAATATTAGCTCCCAGAATACCATTCATCAAGCTTGGATGAATCTCGCAATGCGTATAACAAGGAGGAAGAGCCGTTCCCTTGATTCCTTCATCCAAATCGGCGGGAAATGTAGCAATCATCGCCGTATTAATTTCATCACAATCCATATATTCAAGAAATCCCTCTTCATCTAAATAGCTCTCGTCACTTTCATCCTCCTCGTTGCCTGCATCTTCTCTATCTTCGCGTGGAACATAGGGTTCATTAGGAGATATGAAATAGTCAAAGTTTTTATCCCTGATATAATCCTCCCATTTAATATTTTTTCTTTTCAAAATCTTTTGAATTCGCAATATGCTCTTCTTCAATTTAGGGTCATAATCTACAATAAACAACGGTCTGTACATACGTCCCGCTTCTGTGCTGATAATAATATTTGATTTTTGAATGTTCCAAACAACTGATGTCATGGGGTGAATAATGCTAGACCTCTTGTAATGTTTAAGAGTTTTATAGAGTTCAATCGGTTTATCATAATAACCAATAATATCGCCATTCACCATGATATATACATTTGAACTATTTCCCATATTTTTAAGGAAATTAATTGCTGATTTTTCCAAATTATCTCCTGATTTATCTTCTGATTTATAGGTGTCGTCATACATAACTACTCCCAATTCTTCAAGAACTTTTCTGATATGATAGCTATTCATAGCAATTGATACATTTGTGCTAAGTGCCATATTTTTCACTAATCCTACCGAACTGCCTTCCGGTGTTTCTGCCGGACAAATCATACCTATCTGCGAATTATCCAATTTTCTCGGCTGCACAAGTTTTCCATTCTTTTCCATAGCAGTATTAATACGCCTCATATGCGACAAGGTGCTAGCATAAGACATACGATTGAGAACTTGCGATACACCCTGTTTGATATTCTGAAAACTCCCGATACTTTTGATACCCCAGTTGCCCGTTGAAAACGAATATTTAATCCACGATTCCAACAGAGATTGCTTGAAAAATCGGTGAATGCTAATATCAGAGATAATATTTGAAAGCGGCGTATTTGAATTGCCGCGCCACATACTAAGCTCCTTCTCAATGGCTACCTTCAACTCCTTAGTTAATTTTCCATAGCACTGGCGAAACAAATTACTCATCAAAACACCAGGAGTATCTACGCGCTTATTAATATACGAATCGCGATTATCATATGTATCATAGCCGAGATAAATGCGAATCATCTTGCGAATAATATAGCCGATATACAAAGCCTTTCGCCTATAACTCTTGCCTACATGTGGAAGAAAATCATTCAGCAAATTATTGTGTAAAAGAGTCTTATTTACTGAATGCTCATTGTTCTTGTTGGAGCCGTTCATAATCTTAATAAGAACACATTCTGCCTGCTCTTGTGTCTTAATATCACATGCATCCTCACAACAAGCCATCAATTCGGCAATAACTCTTTTATTCTCTTCCTTCGTTGTATCATATACAATGTGGTGAATAATCTCTTTGTCGCTGAGAATACCAAGAGCCCGAAACATTACAAATACGGGAACCTCTGACCTAAGAAACGATGTATTGATACGAATGATACGCCCCATATGATTTAATTTACCGCTCATATTCAGACAGGTGGTCTTGGGAGGAAGATATGACGAATTGCATACAGAACGAATCTCGGCATACAACCCTTCGCTATTATTGTTGGGATGAAATACAAGCGTCTTGTTTTCGTTAATCCTGTCTTGCGAAATAAGGACCTTTTCATTTCCGTTAATAATAAAGTAGCCGCCAAAATCATAGATACATTCGCTATTATTCTCTTCACAGATTCCTTGCATTTGACTGAGAACACATAGCTTTGAGCGAACCATAATAGGGATTTTGCCGATGTAAATATTATTAACGGTTTTGTCAAACTTCTCAATCATCCCATTTTTATTAGTGTATTCTGTAACAATATGAACATTCACATAGATACCGCTTGAATATGACATATTATTCATTCTTGCAATATAAGGTGTCATAATATTATGCGTTCCATCACCCATTTGATAACTGGGCTTCGTGATACTCGGCTGAAGAATATTAATGGATATTTTATAGTTATTGTCGTTGATTGATAAATCACTTTTAGGATTCGTTACCTTGACTTTGATGGGATTAAAGCCGGCAATAATTTGCCCAAGTGTATTATCTACAAACTTATTATAACTGTCTATTTGGTGTTTTACAAGAGGGTTTGATGATTCTTGTGAACCTCCCTTTAAAAAATAGGTATCCATAATATCCCAACAGTTATTTGATGAAAACATTATATGACAAATGTGCGTTAGTTACGTTAGTTAATTATAATTAATTAATTCTTAAATGTCAATTTTTATTTTTATTTGTATAATGAAAAATTGATTTTTGTTATATGAAATAATATACTAATATATTATATACAATATGTCAAATATTATAGCTATATGTGGTGCTAAAAGGAGTGGCAAAGATGTGTTAGCAAAAAATATAGTGGCTACTCGGGGATTTAAGAAATTATCTTTTGCCGAGCCCTTGAAAAAAGCTGTTAGGGAGCTATTTAATTTTAATGATATTCAGGTAGGCATTGATGAAGAAAATGCAGTAGGCGACGAAAAAGAGATTATCGATGAGCGATGGGGAATATCTCCGCGCAAAGCATTGCAATTTTTTGGAACTGAAATAATGCAACACACTATTGATGAACTAATCCCAAATACTAACAGAGGCTTCTTGGCAGATATTTTGCTATCTCGCATATCTGATGCGGCAAGCGATACCTGCAATAACTATGTAATTAGTGATTTGCGATTTTTACACGAATATAATAAATTGAAGAGTTCGGCAAAGATACGTTCTTTAATTATAGTAAAAATAAGCAGACCGTCTATTAATATTGTGGAAAGAGATACTCATATATCTGAAAAAGAATATATAGATATTCCTTATGATGTTGAATTAGTAAATGACGGGGCTATCGGCGATTTAACGGATTTATTTGATATATATTATGATACCCGTGAGGGTATTGCACTTATAGAAGACGCGAATATGTTATCATACAGTTCTCAATAGATGTCCTAATATCCGGAATATTAGGATATAATTCATACAATTTTTCAGTTGATAGTTCAATATTTGAGCGTTTAGAAAGAAGAACCTTGTTCTGCTCTTCTATTGAGAAGTTTTTCCAAGTAAAATTATTATCTACATGCGTTTTATATAGTTCCAAAATCTCGTTGTGCGTTATTGCGCCTTTATTACACAAATTAAATGTTCCTGTCACATTTTTTTTAATCATATCTACAATAACCGGGAACATATCAGGTAATACTGTCATTGAATTAGCTACTGAACAGACGTACTCGTATTTAGTAATTTTAGTAATAAAGTTCCTATCGTGGTCGTAATTTACAATAGGCATTCTAATGCGCAGATTTAGAGTATTATTAGAATACATATGCTGCAATCTATCGGTATATCCCTTGACTATAGAATACGAAGAACCGAAAAAGTTAGGGACATCATCTTCGTGCTTTTTCTCGTCTTCACCCGCTTTGCATCCGCCGTATTCAAATATACAGCCTGTTCCCATATATGTGTAGTGAATGTTATATCTTTCACACAATATTGATAATATAATAGGTGCGTATAAATTGTCTCGGATATTTTCAACTAATTTTCCGGGCTGTTCTAGATAATCAATGGTATTGAAGGTTCCTCCATAAGTCCTCCCAATAAAAGAAACGATGTTAGTAGGTTTATATTCGTTTATTTCTTTTTCGACATCTTTCTCATTATCAGCTCGCGAATCACTTTCAATATATAGAATATTATTATTATCTAAATATTCGCAGAATTGTCTTCCAATCCACCCTTTGCTGCCAAAAATCAATAGTTTCATAATTATTATATTTTATTATCATAATCTTATATGTAAAAAAATTGATTATTAATAATGATTTTAAGGCATTATAATTATTATGGAATGCACCAAGTGTCATAAGGTTAAACCGTTTAACGAGTTCTCATATAAAAACGACAAGGAGAAGATATATTATATGTATTGTGACATGTGTAAAATTAAATATTATTGCGAAGAGGAAAAATATAAAGAAAGGGCAATTCAAGAATATAATACACGAAAGCTTCTGAATACTATAAAGTGTGAATGTGGTATTGAATATGTATGTTTTAGAGATTTTCATATGCTGAGACATTTAAATAGCAAAAAACATAAAAAAAATATTATTAATTATAATATAGATGAAAACGAAGAAAAATAATTATTAAAGAAAACGAAGAATGGTTCTGAAAATAGTAAATCAAAAACGCAAAAATATAAAGGTAATTATGTATCTCCAAAAATAAATATCTATATATACATTAGAATAATAAGAAGTAGTAATGCCAGTAGGTTCTGGAAATACTGGCGGGTCTGGATGCTGTAATACTGGTGGTAGCAGAGGCGCAAAAGGTGCCAAAAATAGAGTTGCTAAAAAACCTATAAGAAAATATAATGCCAAAAAAGGGGGTGCCAGCGACGACGTGGACGATTCTGACGCAAAATCCGATACTGTACAACAGGATATAGAGGATTTATATTCTGCTGACGAAACAGACAAACAACTAACGGGAGGTGCGAGAAAGAAGAAGGGTTCTAAGGTTGCTGTTAAAAGAGCCTTAAGTCCTTACAATAAGTTTGTCAAGGAGCAATTTGCTATATTGAAGAAACAGTTTCCTGATGATAAGGCGCCTCAAATAATGCAGAAGGTAGCTATTGAATGGAATAAAACGAAAAGGTAAATAATCGTTTGTTATAATAGAACAAAATGGATAAAAAATATGTTAAACCATATAAAACAGATTACACTATATATACAATATCAAACTGTAAATATTGTAATCTATTATGTAGCGATATAAAAACAAAAAAATATGTAATAAATTGTGATAAATATCTATTGACTCTTAGAGAGCGCGATAATTTTTATAAATATATCCACAAATATACTATAAAACCCTACATATACTTCCCTATGATATTCAAGAATGGCGTATTTATAGGGGGATATAGGGAGTATATCGAGAAGAAAGCTCAAAAATAAAGATATATTTACTAATTTTTATATTTATTGTTTTCTTTCAATATAATAAATAACCTATAATAAAAATGATTTTCTATATATATTATTAGAAAGGCTATTATGAGAACAAGTATTGGAAACTCTAATATAAGAGGTAAAAAGATAATTAAAAAGATTTCCAAGCCTAAACTCCGAAAAGGAGGTGCGAACGGTGAGGGCGATAGAATTGAAACTACAGAACAGGGAACTACAGTACCGGGAACTACAGTACCGGGAACTACAGAACAGGGAAGTCGTTTGAAACCGCTACCGCTAACAGATATTCAAAAGGGAAAAATTAGAGAACTAATAAAAATTATAGAAGTTCCTAGAAAAGAAATAGAATACGCAAGGGGCTATATCAAAATGCAAGACAATAGTTATGACATTAAAGATAAGCTATATACAGAGACGCGATATTATTATAATTTTTTAATTTAGCTAATAAATATCTTAGATAATGCATTAAAGAATAATGGGAAAATTATTTTTGCGAATGAGGATGAATATTATAAATTTGTAAATACTATTTTTAATAATTATAGTGATGAGATTATGTTAATTTATCGCGATAAACGCGATAAAGGAGACGATATGCCACTTGGAGGAAAATTTGTTGCAAGAGCAGAAATCTATTATAAAAAAATAAATTCCGATGTGAAATCGTTTTTTGATGATAACCAAGATAAAAATTATGATTATATTAAATCGTTTCTTGTAAATAACAATTATAATAAAGATGATAGATTAGATATTTTTATAGAAATTATTAATAAAATAATAGAATACCTACATAAGGAAGTTATGTACCATAAAAAAATTATATCTAATAGACAACAGCAAACCTCCCATGATGGCGGTGCGTCAAAAGTTGTTGTAAAAAAAGCATTGAACCCTTATAATAAGTATGTCGCAAAACAATTCCCTTCCATGAAGAAGAAGTTTCCGAATGAAAAGGCTTCTGAAATAATGAAGAAGATAGCTATTGAATGGAATAAAACAAAAGCTTAACCAAAGGATAAAAAAAGATAAAATAATGAGAATAAATTAAAAAATACATAATAATTATAATGGAAATCTTTTTATAAATAGATATAAATAATACAGAAACCTCAAAACAAATCGCTTAAATAGTCGTAGTCTGTATAATCAATGTCGATATTGATATTAGCCTCTTCAATACCACAGCGATATACATCATCTTCGCATAATGTGATATTTTTGTAGAAGTTATTCTTTTTCATTTTTTTCCCGAAAACATTCTTGTCATTCCCCTCGCAGATACAATATACCATCGCCATTATTCTCTAATATTCGCCTGCGGGGCTATTGAGGTCGCTTGTTTGCTGGTGAGCAAAGATAACTTGAAGTTTTTCTTAGAATAACCTTTCTATCTGTTGGAAGATGTATTTAGATTACAAAATGAAAAATATCAATTTTTGCTATTCCTCTTTAATATTAGTACATATTTACACCTTAGTGGCGCTAAACGAAAGGGGTTTTTTAGGGAATTCATTTTTATCGATAGTATCTGCTTTCTTATAATGCTTTTTTTTGAGAGGTTCGAGACGAAAAGGCTTCCTCGGGAAAGTAATATTTGCGTTCATAATATTATAATATTCATAGAAAATTATCATAATCAATTTTTGTATATCTAAGATACTATGTGACATAAATGGTGTCTAAAAAAGCAACCAGAATATTATAAAATTTGAAAATTAAAAATTGAGTACATCTCTTGATTTATTTTGTAATTTCCAAAAAACTTTTGAAACTTTTGAAAAAACAGAAAGATGTACTCAAAATTAAAAATGAAAAAAATAAGAATTTTCAGTGTCTCAAGAATTGCTAAGAGAATCTATTAATATTTATGTGTTTATGACAAAACCATTTTATATATTAAGAAAGATAATTAGTTGTCTTCAAAAATTTTACATGACACCTATTTTTTATTTGCTGCGACTGCTTTTTTGGATTTGAGTACTTTCTTACTATTAGATTTTTTTTCCATAAGCTTTCTATATTCTGATAATCTAATAATATCTCCCTTGTATTTAACATGCTCTTTTCTTGAATTAGCTATTTTGTATATTCTCATTTTTTTACCTAAAACTTCTTTAAATTGTGTTTTTACACTATATTTCCCTCCCCCTTGCGTTTCGTCGTTGACCTGTATAATCTTATATTGAATACTTTGAATATTACCAAAATTATTTAAAAAACCCTTATTATAACTATTATATACTATTGAATTATTATTACTAAAACGATATTTGTTTACATTTATATCATTTATAAAATAACATCTAAAGTTAGTAATATCAACATTTTCAAAATATAAATAATATGTTGTATCATTCGTATACGTTGAACCATTATGCCTATCAATTGCATAATTGTGTGCTAAATATGTATCAGTCATTTTTTTAAATATTTAGAATTAAAATAAATGGTGCGTTTTTAGGATACCTATCTATTATATCTAATATTTCATCATCATTGGATATATTACTTAACGAAACAAAATCGTTTTTATTTTGTAATTCACGCGATAATTCACTAGTTATATTTAAAGTTGTTTTAAAAAAACTTAATAAAGAGTTTATTGGAGTATTTACAAGTGTACTTACATTTGTACTTACACTTTTTATTTTAGCAACCTCATTATTACCATCATCTATATTATCTATCGTTTTTGTACAATAACGTGCTACTTTTTTAAATTATCAATATTGTTTTTATAATTATCACATTTGTGTTTTTTGAAAAAAGTTATTAAATCTTTTAAAGCATTATTATCTGAAAAGCAAGTAAGCTCGGACAACATACCTATATATATAGTAGAAAAAATATTATATGCCCGAATATCCTTTTAAGGTAATATGTGTTTAGCTTAAATAATAATATTATACATCTATCATATGCTTTGTGTAATCTGTCATACATTTTAGGATATCGCTATAAGATTCTCTTTGATTGACAGTTCGCGGATATAAAACAAGCCATTTATCAACCATTTGTAATTTTATCCAATAGACATCAAACTCATATTTTCCAGAAACAGTAGGATTCTCTATCAATAATCTAAGGCCTTCTTTGTAATTTGCTATTATCTTATCATAATAATGCTTTTTAACTATGTAGCCAGCAGCAGAATAAGAAGCTTTTACGCGATATATATAATTATTAATGGGAATAATGCCATTAACCTTGTCGAGGATGTTAGTAGCTATAAGCAATACATCATAGTCTAACGAATTAGATTCAATGAAGTTCCTAAAATCTATAAGCATCTTATTATATCTCTCGGGTTGTAAGAATTGAATATCATCTTCTAAAATTACCACATAATCTAAATCTTTTTCCTTTGCCATCTCTACAACAGCCAAATGACTCATACAACAACCTATTATACCCCTCGCATGTTTAATAGCATTAAATCTTTCATATTTCCACTTCATTTTTTTAAGTTCAGTTTCAACTAATACCTTCCTATCAACCCTTTCTTCGAGATTGATGTAATATACATTTTCTAATAAATACTTGTTTTGAAGAGTCTCGCACATTATCCAATGTCCAGGAAATAAATCCATCATATTATTTATTAATGTAGAATTAAACCAAATATCAGGATAGCATACGAGTTTTTTATCATTATCATTATCATTATAATCTGCCAGATAAGCCGACCACCAGCTAAAAGTACTATTAGCAATTATATGATGCTTACATAAACTCATGGCTATCATTTGCTCCCAATCTTCAAGCTTATTTTTCGTTTGCACAAATGTAATCTTCTCAAAAATAGTTCTAAGCTGATTTATATAATTATATAGAACAAAATCCTTATCATCTTCTTCGCAAAAATACAATATTTTAACATTAGATTCTCGCGCCTCTATATATTTAATGGCATTTATATAATATTCCATAGGCATTATAGGATGGTTTTCTAAGTTTTTAAAATCACCTATGCGGAAATGTAAAGAAACCATATCTTCAAGATTAACATCAGTTATCTTGCTTTTTACTTCGTTCTTTTTAGCACACCAATCTATCTCCGTGAGAAACTCGCTTTTATATTCGTCAAAATATTTATATGATTGAAAATATCCGCTCAACTTTATATCATCGTTTTCTGATATTTTAGGCAACTCATTATATTCAAAGGATTTTTCATTATATATAGGTAAATCTATATTGCGATTTATTAAATACTTTTGCAAACCTTCTAAAAAGTTATTCCAATAGACATTCCTATATGTACAGCTCGGACTATGAGACTCTCTTTTAATTATTAAAGGATTCCTGTATTTTTTTGAATAAGCAAATGCTGTCATAATCTGAAATAATTGATTACCCAAACCCCCCATTATATCAACGGATATCATAGATTGTAAAATATATACACCCTTGAAGATTTAAAATGATATATACTTATATCAAAAAAAATCTAAAAGGTTAGTTCATTTCAGAACTATGTATATTTTGATTTTGTTAAAGCGACAACTTTAACTGAAGAATTGCTTTATTCTGTTATCTACATAGATATTTAGGTCTTTCTTTTTTATCTATTATATTTTTGACTATCCTAAATATGTTTGTAGCTCCATTAACATCTCTGTTCCACACAGCATTACATTTTTTACAAATGAGTGCCCCATGTACTAAAATGTTAGCTTTCTTATAAGGTTTAGGATTTTTTCTTATGATGAACTTTTCACATTTGCCTTCACAGCATTTAGAACACATACAACTTGTTCTATATTCATCAACTAAATATACCTTATAACCATTCTCTCCGAAAAGCTTTCTAATGCCTTTACCCTTTGTTGGTTCCTTGTACTTCATATGTTGCTTCTGTTCCCAATCACCAAATGCTATAATTACATCTTCTTGACTACCAAAAACCTTTTTGAAATTGTTTATCATTTTCTGTTCATGCTTTTTCTTATTGATATAAGCATTTAGTTTAAGCTTTCTGAAAATGAACCTTTGATAAAATGGATAAACTTTATGATTAAGTAAGCTTTTGGCACTAATATATTCTTTGAAAGCATTTATGTTCAGTGTTTTTCTGTTTAGCTTTGAAAGCTCTGTCTCGTGCTGTATAATTGTCTTTCCATCTAGTTTTTCTTGCTTGAATTGCAATATCAACTTGGAATACTTCTTTATTTTACATTCCTTTCTTCTACTGTCTTGTGTGTATCTGAACTCATTAGCATCTTTAGTATCATTATCAACGCAATAAATAATATCAGACATTCCAGGGTCTATAGCAACTATTTTCTTATTTTTGATGTTAGAATAATCTTTCAGCTCATCTATGTATTGCTCTGTATTGAGACTTATTTTAGTAGTTGGTATTCTCTTACCAATCATATCATTCCTTAACATCAGTATAGAAGAACTTACACCATCTGTTTCAATCATATGATGAAAAGAGTATTGAGGTTTATTGAAACATTTTCTTTCAGTTCTAAAGAAGAAACCCCAGATTTTATCTTCATTCTTTTTTAGATTGCCTTCTGTAAGATAATGATGTTTTTTACCTTGCTTATCAGTAAATAAAAGATGTACTAATGTTGTAGTATCTAACTTGATAGAATGTGGTATGACATCATTACGCATAGGAAAGATATTATAAATCATAACACCTTCTTTTTCAACTTCTTTCATCATTCTTATCATACAAGGTAAATAGTCTTGTGGAGTGCATTGTAAGTCATAATACAAATTGTCTTTTTGGTACTTTTGTTTATTAGGAGTAATGTATGCTTTTACTTCTTTAATCCAACTATGATATTTTTCATCAGATTTATAGACATTTGAAACATCTAATATATCAAGTTTTATTTTTCTCAACTGCCTACAAAACTCATTTATTAAGTTCGTTTGAATGGTTGTATCAGAATGTTCTTCCCTTATTTGTCTTATTGTATCCTTCTTCTTCCAAACTACATTTATGTACCTTTCTACATATTCAACATAGTGCATTTTAATGTTATTCTCATACATAGTCATCAGACTTATAGTAAGATATTCCAATACATTATTAAGGTGTGTATAATCTAATGCTTCTTCTTGAATGAAAGGCTTAAAATCAGTATTGTAAAAAGCTAATAACTTGTCCTTTAATTCTCTAACTTCTTTTTTAGGGGGTCTCCCATTTATTGTTTCCTTACACATTATCTTCATACAATAATTAACAAACAGTCTATCAATAACAGGTAATGAATTATTCTTTTCAAAGTAGTCTAATAAATAGAGTTTCATAAACATTAATGTATTGATAACAATTTTATTACATCTTACTACAGCACTTGTAATTTTAGGAATGTTTATTTCAGGATGCTTTACAATATGCTTTAATGGTACTTTAATACATTTGAAATAGTCTAAATGCTTGTCTGGAGGTTTCTTATCTTCAAGAGAACTCATAATTATACTTGCATCTCTAATCTTTATATAGATTTTTATTTTAAATAATATAACGCCAAAGTTAATATATAGAAAAATAAGAAAAAATGATACATTATGTAAAGTATTTTACATCATTATAATATAACTATGGAGACTGAACCTCTTGTACCCTTTGGAAAGTATAAAGGACAACCTATTACATCATTATTAAATGATATAAAGTACTTGGAATGGTGTAAGCAACAAGACTGGTTTAAAAAGTTTCCTATTATATATAATATATGTGTAAATCAAACTATAGTCAATCATAATGAAAGTAGTAAGACACCAGAACATAATAGAATACAAAACTTATTTTTAGAAGAAGAAAATGTCAAAAAACTTCTGATAAAAGTATTTAATATCACATTAAAGCATTTATATATAGATTGTGATCCAAAATATTATGTGAAGTTTGAAGGTCAATTTAATTGGGATTTAATTATTAAAAGATGCAATTATCACTATTGTAGTTGCACATTTGATGAAAATGATGATAATTGTGAATGTGTTTGTGATACATATACGAACTTTAGAACAAGACATAAGATACCAAATGAGTGGGAGTTTGAGAAAAATTTACAAAATGTTTATTGTGAAATCAAACCTATATTAGGTGATGATTATCCTTGTGTATTGAGAAAAATGAATACACAAATACAATTAACAAATAATTATATTACAAAAGAAAATGAAGAATGTAAAAAGAGATTTGAAAAGGATAAAAGAAAGGGAGTGTATAATTCAATAGAAGAATGTAGATATGCTTTTCAAGAACATATTTACAAGCCTAATTATGTCCTTCTTGTGAAAGATTTCTCTTCATCAATTACAACAAAAGAACAACTCGTACAAATATTTCAACAATCCAATATCAAAGTTGTATTCTTGAATGATGTTATAGAAATTTCTAATATACAGATACAATCATATTCATCTGATAATATAAATGAATTAAAAGATAGAATAAAACATCTTGAAGAAGAAAATATGATGCTTAAAGATAAATTACAACAATATGAAACTTCTATTTAAGAATAAAAACATACCTCTTGCTTCTTATATCTTTTCCTTCAACTTTCAACCTACAATCATGTATTGATATATCATACATCTTTTTACATAATTGTTTGATAATAGATAAATATGGTCTTTTGGCTCTATCTGGTTCTGAAGCTCCTATGATGGTAGAAAAGCTAAAGAACTTTCTAATATCTGGTATTAAAGCTAATATATTACTTTGTTTTTCAATATCATTATCTAAATCATATAATGTTATACTATCATTTTCATCTAATTGCAAAATATCTATAATTTTTTCTATTATTTCTTCTTGTTCTTGTTTGTACAATATGCTTTTTAAGTTCATAATTATATTATAATATGATTTAATCCTTATAATTCTTCAGTTTTCTTTTTAAGGTAGATTGCTTTATGATAAGACAAATTTCATCCAAGCTACTCTGACCTTTCAAGTAATATTTAATAGTAGTTAGTTTGTAATCAGCACTTTTATGTTTAGACATTCTAAATAAAGTATATAAAAATGTCTCATTTTAAATCTTCAAGGGTATAAATATAATATATATACTTATATAATAATGTTCGCAGATATAGTCAAGCTAATCAGTTTAAGTAAGAATATGCCGTATATTATTTTTGGCGGCACCATAATCGTCGATGAACCAATATGTAAAAAGGAGCAGTCTGACGAATCTTATACATTTACCACAGACTGCATAGATAACTGGGTAATAAAAGATGTAGCCGATAATCAAACACGATGACATAAGAAACTCATATAAATAAAAAATGATAATACAATATATCTTAGTATTGCCAATGAACCGAGCTATCGAATTGTCATCTATTAGTACTGGCGGGCCTTTTGGAGCCGTTATTGTTGATAGCACAGGTAATATAATAGGCGAGGGACATAATGAAGTCGTAGTAAATAATGACCCTACGGCGCACGCAGAAGTAGTTGCAATTAGAAGAGCTTGTGCTAATAGTAATAATTTTAGTTTAGCTGGTTGTACTATTTACACGAGTTGCGAACCTTGTCCTATGTGTCTTGCGGCTTGTTATTGGGCACGACTTGATAAGATATATTACGCAAATACTCGCCAAGATGCCGCAGATATTAGCTTTGATGATAGATATATATACGACGAAATCAAGAAAGACAATGATAAACGCGCAATGCCTATAATTCAGATTGAAGATGAAGATAATAAGACGATAGCCAAAAAAATATTTACAGATTGGTATAACAATAGCAAGAATATTAGATATTAGATAAGATTAGATAAGATTAGATAAGATTAGATAAGATTAGATAAGATTAGATATTAGGATATAGCAAGTTTTATTTTTATAATATATTTATAGATTATATGAGTACTGAATTTGAAAGAAAATATATTGAATCGCAAAGAATAAGAGAGAAGTTTCCCGAGAGGGTTCCAGTAATAGTCGGAAGAGCAGCTGGATGTTCCCTAAATGATATTGATAAAAAAAAATATTTAGTACCTTGTGATATTACAATAGGCCAATTTATATCTATAATCAGACAACGTATTAAACTGTCTCCGGATAAAGCAATATTCATTTTTATAAATAATATATTGCCCCCTACATCTGCTAATATGCTTACTATATATAATGAAATGAAGCACGGTGATGGCTTCCTATATATTTATTACAATGGCGAATCAGCATTCGGTTGTTAAAAATTGATATGTTTATAAATATAAAGAAGATATACATAAGAATAATATTGATGAATCAGTACCCGAATCCAAATATGGCAAGTCTAATGGATGATATTCGCAATTACAAGAAGAGCAAGGATGATTTATATGAATATTGCGAGAATAATGGATATACGTACGAAAAGATGAAATCGGCAATTATCTATTATATGAATGATTATAGCCCATGTTTATATGGAATATCTAAAAATAACTATAAGAAAATTAGGAGAATAGCTGCCTACAAAATCAAAGAGAAAAAATACATTTACCTTTATTCTCTCATTCTCAATTACGATAGCAATCCTAAAACCGAAATTAACAGATATCTCGGGTGTCTTACGGCCGATGAACGGAATCTATTTTTACGTGACATTATGAAATAAATCCAGATATGAAGATATAATCGCTATCTGGTTAATGGTTTGTATGTATAATAATCATTTATAATCTCATTGTATATCAAATATATAGAGCAAAAATATCGTAGAAAGCTCGTAATAATATTATCAACAATTATTCTTTTTTCTATATCTGGAATTATATTTAATGCCAATACTACAACAGGAACAGTTATAGCCCACATTTTCATATTATTCCAATTATATTTAATGCGCATTGTATATGAAAAGATATATATATAGCATATTACGAAGTCGGCAAATTGTGAATAAAATCCCCTCAATATAACATGATACAAATACAGCGGATACACTAGCGTAGCTGAATATACACGGTGATAATGTACAGTTTCGCATTTACCCTTGCGTATTAGGGTCATCATAAAAGGTGCTGATTGAATTGCATATAATGGAGCAAAATTAAGAGAGCTTGCAAGTTCCCCCGAGAATACAGCAAATATAGTAGCACCGAACTGTTTTTTAGCATATTCGCATTTTATTCTTGTCTTTTCGTATTCTGTTAAATATCCAGGATAAGGCATAGCATTCGTCGTTCTCTCCTCCTTATCTCCATATTTTTCGGTTATAACTGCTGCAACTTTAATAACCCCTATAATTATCAAATATTTTATAAAACATTCAAATATTATCGCAATTCCTTTATTGCTTCTCCCAGCTTCTCCTGAAAATGTCTGAGATTGTGTAGGCCATAATTCAAGTAAAGTTATTAATGTAAATAATACATGGCGACAAGAAAATAATATAGAATGAAGTTGAAACTCCTTCCATATCATAGGACCTGAAAAGTTCCTTTTTTCTGGCAATGGTATCGTAAGGGAAGCTATGGGCAATAAGGCGTGAATAAGAACGCAAGAACAGGAAAAAAATTTGGACTCAAAAGGCGGGAATGAAGTTCCGTAGGCAATAGCATAATAAAATCTTAATATAAAATTACAAAATGCCAATAGGCCAAATGTCTTATGTATATGATATTTGTCGTGATTCGTAAAAAGATGAGCCATCTTATGTAAGTAATTTATATAGATATTTTTATATATTTTATATATTTTATATGTTTTATATGTTTTATATGTTTTATTTTATGATATCTATGATATGAGGTGGAGACTATAGAAGTGCATATACCTTATAGTTAATATATGAATAGTCTTTCATAGGGCGACAGCAGTGAAAATCAGAATATAAACCATTCTTTATATTGTTTATAATATGAGAATCATTCTTGACAATATTATTTATTTCATAATAAGAATCGCGACATAATCTTTTGTAGCCTGTTTTACTTTCGTCAAGACAAACAAGATTGGCAGTTTTTGCATTCCATTCCATTATTTTTTCATATAATACTAATTGATCCGTAGACCAACCGAGATTTCCATGTCCTTCCTTAATTGTCGTGCCATTGCTTACACTCAATATATAATTCCTAATATCATCTATATTATTGATTTTAAAAACATCTCGCCATACCTCATTTGTCGCGATATTATAACACATAGCAAGTTGTTTATATTCAAAACATACATTGCCTCTGTAATAAATAAACTTACTATTGTCAAATGGCTCAACATTTTTAGTATAATATGTCCTATTCATAGGCAGCATATCCATATCTGTAATTAATATACCATTCTTATAATTCAATATAGAAGGATACAATAACCTAATAAATTGTGCCGTAAAACTCGTAAGAACATTCTCAATCGGTTTAAACAATATAATATTGTTTTTATATTCCATAAATTGCTCGGGTATTTCATCGGCTACCAAAATAATCTTAACATCTACATTAGGATACAACTTATTCCATGTTTTAACAAAAATAGGTATGAAATCAATATAATAAGGATTCGAATTAACAGAAGTTAGCACACAATCCAATATCATTTTATATATATCCATCCAAATATTTATATAGAATATAAGCCAGCCCAAAAGCCAGCCAAAAAATAAAAAATACATAACACATATCCCTTATATACCCAAATACCCCCGCTCGAAACCATCAGATATTTAATAGAGCCAGCGAAGATTGAGATTGGTCATCTCGGGAGAATATTGAAACGGAACGCTATCCTGAATCTTGATAGGGACACAAACATTTCCGCTACTTACATAGAGATTGCAGAGAGCCTCCCAATCTTCGCAAGTAATATCGCAGGTACTCATAATATACTGCTTGATACTTCCAAAACCCTCTTCTCTAACCTGGTTATTCAGTCGGTAATCTTCGGCAATACGCAATAGGATACTGCGGGATAACATAGGACAGCTCTTGTATCCCGGATTCTTAATCCAGCAAGTATTCCTGAAATTGGTAGTGAGGCAGCAATTACACATCGTAAAACAGATGATATGATATATATTATTAGATAGCCTATCAATTTTATACTATTTTATATATTATTAGAACAAATTGATATATTCTAAAGTATTCTAAAGTATTATATTTTATTATACAGTTTTCATAAAGTCTATAAATCTATTTATTACAAATATCTTTTACACATTATGAGATGTTGTATACATAGTATGATATAGGGTATTTATTAAAAATTACAATTTTTAACTTCTTCTGCATAATGTTTAAATTTATCTATAAATTGTTCTTTTGTTATAAAGGTAGTTGTTTTATCAGGATTTAAAAAATTGAACCAACTTTTTATTGTTTTAATATCATTAAAGTGTATTTTAGGTTTTATGTATATATATTCATCATTACTTCCAGGTCTTGGTATATTATAAGGAGGTATATAGTTGTGTAATAACATTCCATCATTGAATAACTTATATATATTAACTAACATAGTATTTGTTGTTAAATCTGCTGAACCAGTAGCAAAATATCCAGTTGCCCCAACGTCAGCAGGTATATGACATATTTTATATACTTCTTTCTCTTCTCCGCCTATCACACGAGATATATATATATAAATAAATTTTAATATACTTATTCTACCATAAGATGGATGAGTTCCATAATCATCCATATCTACTGTCACTATTTTATGTTTTAATTCTAACTTTTTATCGTTCCCGTGTTTTATAAATACAGGTACTTCTATTTTTGGGTCTATTATTTTCATAACGTTCATAAGTTCATCTATATTTTCTTGTGTATATTTAGTTTTTGTCACAGGATTTATAAAAGGCTCTTTGGCGTTTACACATTTTATTAGATAATTATAGAGTTTAGGAGCATATATACATTCCGTTCTGTATTTCTTTTTATCCGGCGTATATACTTTTAATCTCACCATAAGCTGGAGTTTAGAAAGCGGGTAATTCTCGTCGTCCAATTCTTCATTTGTCAATATATCAATTTTCTCACTACATTTATCAGCAAAGTCAGAAGAATTATAAAGAATATTATTCGCAAAATCTTCTCTTGTCATAGACATTAATTTATTTCCATCAATCAATTGTGTTTCTGCACTTGAAGAAGATTCTCCAATATGTTTCTTTAATGCTTTATAAGACATATTCTTTACCCTATTATATTCCTCTACGATATGCGATACCTTTGCATATTCTTCTCTAAACTTTGCTACTATGCTGTCTTTTATATATAGCGGGTCTATCTCCGTCGCAATAGTATGTTCTTTTCCCCAATGAAGAGTTATTTTAGGTTTTTTTGGAGGTTTTGGAGAACTACCTTCTTTTGCAGTTTCATATAATGTTTGTTTATCTCTGTATTTTTTCAAAGCAGTATCATATTTATCTCTTTCTTTTTTAAAGGCTTTATATTGTTCATCATTTAAATAATTTACATTTTCCTTAGGTTTAAATGTTGTTAAATCAATTAACTGAGAATATTCAGATTTTTTTATTTCAGCCAATTGCTTCTCATAAACTTCAAAATATTTGTCAAGAGGGTCATTTATAAAAATAAATTTTTTAAATTTATAATTTTCTATAATTCCTGAGTAGGGATTAAAACATTCGTCTATATCTTTTTCAATCTTTTTGTAATCATTATAATAAGATAATGCTTCTCTAATCCATTCTTTTTCACGTCCTGTGTGATATATTACACTGTGCCATCCCTGATTATCTATTAAATATTGAAGAACAGTTTTTCCAGTAGCCATTTTTTTGGATTCTAAAAAGTTTATAAAACAATAGCCTTGTAAATTGATAAGTTTTATCTGTTTCATTCTTTCGGGATAATCATATCTAGATATATAATCGGTATCTAAAAAAGAATCAGTCATTTCTTCAATATAATCAGTAATTAATGAACCAATTATTTCTGTATTTGTCGCCGGTCCAGTAGAATCATATTTGTCATATTCATAACTAAAACGGTTTTTTAATACTTTTATCTCAGTCTTTAGAATGATAGAAGCATCATCTACATATTTATCTTCATCATCCTCGTCGCCATTATAATCATCTTTAAAAATGTCTAAATCTTCTGTAAGTAATTCGTGTATTATGAACTCGGTTGTATTATTATTCTTATAGTATTTATTGTAAGTAGAAATATCATTCTTTTTACAACAGGTATAATAAAATATATCAACATCTCCAAATAATAAATGATTTTTGGGAAAAAGATTAATTATATATTCTTCTGAAAACGACCCTTTTTTCATAATTTTATAGGCTTTTTCATATATATCATAATAATCCTTACTAATCGCGGACATCTCATAACCTTCAATAGGATGTTTTTTGGGTTCATCACACCATCTTTTAACATCTTCAATTGTTTTAAAAGTTAATTTTTTAGACATAAATAATAAATTAAATAATTCTAATATACAAATATATTATAATAAAAAAATATAATATTCAAAATTTAATATATAATTTTAAACTTCTTCAGCGTAATGTTTACATATATATAAAGTATGCTCCTAAACTCTATAATTATCTGATAAAATGTATAAACGCCAAAGAGCCTTTTATAAATCCTGTGACAAAAACTAAATATACTCAGCAACTCTTGCATCCTGGATTTTTAATCAAGTAGGGCAGCAATTACACATCGTAAATCAGATGATATGATATATATTATATATCTACCTATCAATTTTATATATTATTACATATAATCATAACATATTAAATCTGAGAAAAAGAAAGGATAACTTATTTGGCTTCAAATATAGCTGGGTTCATAGATGCATATTCCCAATCTATTTTTTTGGGATTAATCCTTAATAATTCAATTGCATTTGGGTTAGCAGACAAAATCGGCCAATTAATTTTTCCCTTATTTTTTTTTAATAATTCTATAGCTTTTGGGTTAGCAGATAATCTAGGCCAATTTATTTTTTCTTGATTAGCTTTTAATAATTCTATAGCATTTGGATTAGCAGATAATTCATTCCAATCTATTTTACCACGATTTGCTTTTAATAATTCTATTGCAATTGGATTTGCAGATAAAACTTTCCAACTTATTTTTTTAGAATCAGGTAAATCATCTAACTGATCCTTGTTTAAATTATTTTCTAATCTTATTTTTTCTCTAATAAGTTCAATTACTTTTGAGCTTGGATTTTCTGATAAATGTTCCCAATCTATTTTTTTAGGATTTGCTTTTAACATATCAATAGCTTCTGGATTTGGATTTTTTGATAAATAATTCCAGTCTATTTTACCGCGTTTTGCTTTTAATAATTCTATAGCATTCGGATTCATTGATAAATACGGCCAATGGATGTTTTCAGATTTAGATTTTAATAATTCAATAGCATTAGGATTGGCTGATAACCAAACCCAATCTATTTTTTTTGGATTTTCTTTTAACATATCAATCGCATTAGGATTTCGCGATAAAGTACTCCAATTCATTTTATACATTGTTCTCCAATCACTTGATATCCAATCTTTCAATACATAAGTAGTTGAAAATAAGCTTCTATACTGTTCTACTATTTGTGTTCTCAACTCTTCGGGTAATTTATTAAGAGTCATTTTAGACCTCATTTTGTTTTTGATAGATTTAGGAGAAGAACCAAGATTCTTCTTGAAGACATTGATATACTTGCAGAACTTTTTAAGTTGTTTCTCGTCGCACTCCAAAACTTTTGACATCATTTTAGTAATCGTCTTATTACCACACATTAATTCATAATCGTCTATCGTGAGTTTAAATAATTTAACTTTTAATCTATTTTGCATATTTGCAATTACCTGTGTATTCATTTCAGAACTACTTGAGCTTACGCGAGCCGTATGAGTTTGAAGCGCTTGACGAGTTTTAAGACTTTTAGGATCAACCCTTAATATTTTGGATAATATCTCGCTTTTTTTCTCAGCGACTTCCTTTAATCTTGTAGACATTAAGAGCGTATCTAATAAATATCACAGAAAAAGAATATTTTTAATCATAGTTTATACAACGGTTTCCACAAATATTGAAGGGGGGGTTTGATGATAGCTCTTTCCAAATTATTTATCAGGATTTTCTTGTAATAATTCTATCACAGCTGGATTCCTCGATAATTGTTTCAAATCTATTTTTTAGTATATAATATCGCTTTTATCAAATACCTCCTTTAATCATGTAGGCAATATTGATAGCATATATCTATTTACTATAACATTCTAAAAAATTATTGGAATTGTGAACTATTTGTCTTATCATTCAAGTAGTAAGTTTAGAGACTTTATTTTAGCTCTTTATAATTCTAAAGAATTTCTAACTTCTTCTAAATCATATTGTCTTGAAATAGGTATTCCTTTTGCTCCGTGCAATAATATTGCTTTTTTTGTTAATAATAAAACATTACTAAGTTCTTTATTTTGAGTAAATTTACATATCAATATTTCCTTCATTATATTATGCTTAATTTTATTCCATATTTTTATGCTTTCATCATCAAGAATTACTAATTTTCTATTTTTTCTAGCAATATTACCATCCTTTGTAGTTCCAATAATATTGCCTGATTCTATACAAAAGAAATAAGCTTTAGCAGAGTCTACTAATTCTATTTTTTTAGCCTGAAAAGCGTGTTCAGCAGTATAATAAGTATTACCATTATAATTAAATTCTGCTACATAAAAATTACTGAGCATTTTTCTCCAATCTTTAATTTTATTCAATTCATCATATTCATTATAATTAGATACAAATTCATTTACTCCTTTTCCCGCTTGTTTATTTGCTGATTTACTATAATAAAATAGCTTATCTTCTACCATTCTTTATAAAATATTTAGTATAAATAAATCATTTTTTCTATTTTTTTATTAAATTCAGAAAATCACAGCTTAAAAGATATAATTATTGATTTCTTGGGCGTAATGCTTGAATCTATTTATGAATTCTTGTTTAGTTAATAGCGTCGTGTCATAATTTGATTTTCTAAGCCAATTATTAATACTTCTAATTCTATTAAAGTGTATCTGTGGTTTTAAATATGTATATCTATTAGTAGTTCCTTCTATCGGCACATTATAAGGAGGTAAATAGTTGTATAATAAACGCCCTTCATTGAATAGTTTGTATATATTAACTAACATAGTATATGAATTTAAATCAGCTGAACCTGTTGCGAAAGTCCCAGTTGCTTCAATATCATCAGGTATATAGCATATTACATGTACTACTTTCTCTACACCAGCTATCATACGAGATAGATACATCTCATTAAAACGCAAAGATGGTATTCCGTTAAATGATGCATCCGCTCCAAGAACGTGCAAATTAACTTCGTGTGTCACATAGTTTACTTTTAATTTTGTATCATTTCTATGTTTTATAAATACAGGCACTTCTATCTTCGGGTTTATTATTCTCATTACTTTCATAAGCTCTTCTATGTTTTCTGGCGTATATTTCGCCTTTGTCACAGGATTTATAAAAGGCTCTTTTGCGTTTATACATTTTATTAGATAATTATAGAGTTTAGGGGCATATATACATTCCGTTCTATATTTCTTTTTGTCAGGCGTATATACTTTCAATCGCGCCATAAGCTGTAGTTTAGAAAGCGGGTAATTCTCATCATCCAATTCTTCATTTGTCAATATATCTATGCTCTCGCTACATTTATCCGCGAGATCCGAGTAATCATAGAGGACATTATCAGTAATCTCTTCTTTTGTCATAGCAAGCAATTCGTTACTATCTATAAATCGCTTCTTAGAACTGGAAGGAGAATCGCCTACATGATACATTAATTCTTTGTAAGACATATTTTTAATTCTATTATAATCATCTATGATAGGCTGAGCCTTCGCATATTCTTCGCGAAACTTAACAACAATTTCGTCTTTTATATGCATCGGGTCTATCTGTCTGCCTATAGTATGTACTGCGCCCCACGGAAGAGTTATTGTAGGTTTTTCAGGAGGCTTAGGAGAACTACCTCGCTTATTTATATCATATGATTCTCGAACCTCTTTATATTTTTCCCATAACTCATCATACGCATCTTTCTTTATTTTAAATGCGGCGTATTCAGCATCATTTAAATATTTAAGATTCTCTTTGGGTTTAAAGGTTGTTAAATCAATTAATTTAGAATATATGGGTTTTCTTATTTCGGCCAAATCTTTTTCATAAACTTCAAAATATTCATCGAGCGGGTCATTTATAGGTATAAGTTTTTTATCTTCTACATTTTCTACAATACCCGAAGCGGGATTAAAGCAGTCGTCTATATCTTTAATAAGCGCCTTGTAATCATTATATAATTTTAATGCTTGAGAAATCCAATTTGGAGGATGCGGTTTTTTAAGTACATTTATAAAATATTTAATGGGCGTTTCGCCATTTGCCATTTTATTGGTTTCTAAAAACTTTATAAACCAATAGCCTTCAACATATTCTACATCTTCTTGTATAGCTTTCACTCTCTCGGGATATTCATATCTATACATATAATCTTTCTCCAAAAAAGTGTTTGCCAAATCACTTCTAAAATCATCAATTAAATCTTTAATTAAATGCATATTTGACCTGCTATGTTTGTCCCAAATAGGCGTACTGTTAAAACGGTTTCTCAATAGCTCCATTTCTGTCTCAAGAACAGTAGTTGTATCAACAGTATCTTCTAGTTTTTCTGTTAGCAATTCGCATATTGCCAAAATATTTTCTTTACCTTGATATATTCTCTTATAAAGGTGCGGGTAATAATTTTTGACACACGTATAATAAACTAAATCGATGTCTCCAAATAATAAATGATTTTTAGGAAAAAGACTTCGCATTACTGTATAATCATTATCCAAAGTAGCAATAATACCGCTATTTTTCATAATTTTATAAGCCTTTTCATATATATTGTAATATTCGTTGCTCATCGCAGGCATCGGTGTACCCTTGATAGGGTGTATTTCAGGGTCTTTAAACCACCTTTCAACATCTTGAACTGTTTTAAATCTCAAAGCTACTTTTGAACTTCTCGCAGGCCCTGATGCCGCGCCTGCCGCGCCTGCCTCCAGACCATCTAGTAACTCGTCTGATGTTATAAAGGCACTATCGGGAACGCCAGTAAAATCATAATCGGCAAACTTATCGGGATTATTTTTAATCCATTGTAAAATCAAATTATAAGTACCGTCTTCTGTTGCTGTAAGAATCTGTATTTTAGAATTATTTAATAACCCCGGAATCTTGCCGTCTTCAGATTTATATACCTTTAATTCATCTAACCAAGAAATAATCTTGTCCTTATCTTTATTATATAATTTATCCAAAGATTTATATAAATCCTTTTCCTTCTTTGAAACAGATGACATTCTATATTATTAAAATATTAAAATATTGACGGAAGAAATATAACAAAAAGATTTCAGTGGCATAAACTCCATTTATTCGATGCGTTTTTTAAGGAATGGAATTATATTTTATATTTAGATTGCTTAATGAATATATTTGGCGATATTTTGCCGATACTCGAAGAGGCTACTAATAATATATTATTAGCGTATTCGGATTCATACCAGACATGAATGGAAATTAAATAATAATGTATTATATTACTAGAAGAATGGAAAAATCAAAGCGTGGCGTCTGTTCGCGAATCCTAACGCCAAAGCAAATAGGTCCCACTTGCTGGTTTATGGCGACCTTCGTCGCTATGTTTTATAGTCAGCGTAGCCGAAAATTATTATTGAAAGCTTCATCGGATTGGGAAAAGAAGAAGTTATTTACTTTATTAAAGCACGTATTGGATGACAAATACTTGAAGACAGAGAGTAGAGAAAGCGAGGATTACAGGAAGTTTAGCGACGATACCTTTGGCAAAATATTAAGTTTATTATATAAAGAGAATAGCAACGCGTTCCCTTATAACCCTAAGACTATTGATAATGGTTATATTCCTGAATTATATATTGGAAAATTATATAATTTGTTAAATATCGATTACAAGATGTTTAGTTATAATGCGAATGACAATATCTTGTTATACTCGCATTTGAATGAGGAGTTTAAAAGAGAGTATGAAATCCTCAATACTATACCTTGGCTAATTACACGTAAAAATCTAACACACACATATATTGAAGAAAATTTGGAAGCCCCGCAAGTATTAATGGTGCTTCTTCGCCCTGATTTCGTAGGGTTTCATTACAGAGATTTATATCCAAATGCTGTAATAAAAGATGGCGACACGAAGAAGAATATAAGTACTTTGAATGAAAAAATATATTATCTTGGTGTTGAATATAATTTGGATTCGGTTGTATTGGAAAACTGGAATGAAGAAGGTATTGGATTTCACGCAATCGCAGGAATCACTTGTAAAACGAAAAAGTTTGTCTATAACGGATGGACGAGGGCGAGTATGGACCCGTTGATGGCGAATAAAGAAATTACCCGAAAAATCCCTTGCGAACTGATGCCTTATGATTGGAATATTAAAAAACATTATGATTTTTGTTTAAATACAAAGCAATGTATTCCAGAAATATATAAAACACAGTTTGAAGCAATGAATGCCGATTTATGTTTCAATTTTAGTAAAGGAAAACGTATCTTAGTCTATGTACGCAAAGATGCTGCTGCGAATACTTCGACTGAAAAGGATGATTCTACGCCTAAGAAAGTCAGTGCAGGGAAAGGAGCGAAAGCCGTTGTCAATAAATCACCCAAGAAATGTCCCGATGGCAAAGTGCTAAATCCCGATACTGGCAGATGTATCTTGATAAAAAACGCAGCGAAGTCTAAAGCCTCGAAAGCTAGGAAGAAGTCGCCTAGGAAATGTCCCGATGGCAAGGCGTTTAACCCTGTTACTGGAAGGTGTATCTTGATAAAGAACGCGGTGAAGGTGGTTGTAAAGAAGTCGCCTAAGAAATGTCCCGATGGCAAGGCGTTTAACCCTGTTACTGGAAGGTGTATCTTGATAAAGAACGCGGCGAAGTTGAAAGTCTGAAAGTCTCTAAGGGCAAAGCCAAATATCAAGAAGTCGCCTAATAAATGAGATAATGATGGTAATTTAGAAACATTTAGATATACACAAAATCAAAGAAGATTAGAAACAAGAACAAAAAATATAATAAGATTATTGAAGAAGTTAATAATGCAACCTTTATAAATGGTAAAATATTAAAGAACTTGCAATTATGATAAGTTCATGAATTACTTGATTGAAAAAAATAAATTGAACCTATTGTTATTTTCTCATTATGAAAAGACTTTTTTTAGAAAGTTCAAATTAAACAGGTATATAAATACACAAAAAAGCGAGAGTAAAATGATAAAGAACTTTACTAAAAAGTTTGGAGAACCTAATGATGTATTGTTTATAATGGGCGATTATGATAAAGGTAGTAGTAATATAGGTGGGTTAGAACCTACGATTTGTAAAAAGTTTAGAAGAATATTTAAGAATGCAGGATTTAGAACCTATTTAGTGAATGAATTTAGGACATCTAAATTATGTAATTGTTGCAATTGTGAAATATCATCATTTATGATAAGACAAAGTCATAAACCAAATGATATCAACGATAATAAAAAATAACTGTTAATGGATTACTTTCTCAAAGAGGATAAGCAGAAATGCGAGATAATTCATAATAGAGATAAGAACGCCTTTCAAAATATGTTAAATATTGAAGAGTATATTTACAATAGGAAGAAGACCCGACATATTTACGAGAATTCATACATAGTCCCACGCTATGTAATAACCAAATTTTTACTAATTTGAATATTTTTTTGCTGTTAAATCGGTATTTTAAATGTCCAAAGGTTTAAAAATTATACGAGAAAAAAGAGATTAAAAGGTATAATTATTGACTTCTTGGGCGTAATGTTTAAATCTGTTTATTAACTCTTCTTTTGTAATTAAAGTTTTATCGCTATCAGAAACATGAAGCCAATTATTTAAACTTAGAATTCTGTTAAAGTGTATTTGAGGTTTTATGTATGTATATTGATTAGTTGTTCCCGGTCTTCTTATGTTATACGGTGGTAAATAATTGTGTAATAAACGCCCTTCGTTGAATAGCTTATATATATTAACTATCATAGTGTTTGATGTTAAATCCGTAGAACCCGTAGCAAAAGTACCCGAAACTTCAATATCAGCAGGCATATGACATATTTCATACACTATATAATTTGACCCTGCAATAGTACGAGATAGATATATGCGATTAAAGTTTAATATTCTTGTACTTCCATAAGATGGATTATTACCATAATCACTAATATTTACAGCAACAGTATTATATTTTAACTCCAATTTTGTATCATTTGAGTGTTTCATAAATACTGGTATTTCTATCTTCGGGTTTATTATTCTCATTACTTTCATAAGCTCTTCTATGTTTTCTTGTGTATATTTAGCCTTTGTCACAGGATTTATAAAAGGCTCGTTTGAGTTTATACATTGTATTAGATAATTATAGAGTTTAGGTGCATATATACATTCCGTTCTGTAATTCTTCTTATTCCGAGTATATACTTTCATTCTCGCCATAAGCTGTAGTTTAGAAAGCGGGTAATTCTCATCGTCCAATTCTTCATTCGTCAATATATCTATACTCTCACTACATTTATCGGCTAGTCCCGTGTTATCATAAAGAACATTATTTGCGATATCTTCTCTTGTCATAGATAGTAATTCATTCCCTTCTCTCAATCGCTTTTCAGAGCTCGATGAAGACTCTCCAATATGTTTTTTCAATGCTTTATAAGACATATTCTTAACTCTATTATATTCATCTATGATTGGTTGAGCCTTAGCATATTCTTCTCGAAACTTAACTACGACATCGTCTCTTATATGTATGGGGTCTATCTGCTTTCCTATTGTATGCTCTGTTCCCCATGGAAGAGTTATTGTGGGTTTTTCAGGAGGCTTTGGAGAACTGCCTTGTTTCGTAGTTTCATACAAGGTTTGTCTATCGCTATATCTTTTCCAAGCTCTATCATATTTATCTCTCTCTTTTTTAAATTCGGCATATTGCGCATTATTTAAATACTTTACATTTTCCTTCGGTTTAAATGTTGTCAAATCAATTAATTGCGAATATATGGGTTTTCTTATTTCTGCCAATTGCTTTTCATAAACTTCAAAATATTTGTCAAGCGGGTCATCCATAGATGTTAGTTTTTTATATCCAAAGTTTTCTATAATGCCTGAATCGGGATTAAAACAATCATCTATGTCATTAATTATCGCCTTGTAATTATTGTATATATCTAATGGCGTCGTCCATTCATTATCTGAATCAAATTCATCATTATTTTCCATTAAATACTCCAGGACAGTTTCTCCAGTAGCCATTTTATTGTATTCTAAAAAGTTTATAAACCAATAGGCTTTTAAATTGATAAGCTTTATCTGATTAATTCTATCAGGATAATTGTATGTAGATATATAATTTGTATCAAGAAAAGAGTTAACAATATCATTCTTATAAGCATCAATTAATTCATATATTGTTTCCATATTTGATTGTGCGTGTCTGCCATATCTATCACTAAAACGGTTCCTTAATATTTCTATCTCTGTATCTAGAACGGTATCTTCATTATCAAAAAACTCCATTTTTTCAGTAAGTAATTCGTATAATATAGATCCGGATGAGTTATTATACTTACATATATTAAAGTAGGTCGGCGGGTCGTTCTTTTCTATGCAGGTATAATACATTAAATCTATGTCTCCAAACAATAAATGATTTTTAGGAAAAAGCCCTGTTATATCTTTTTGTGAAAATGTGCCATTCTTTTTCATAATTTTATAGGCTTTTACATATATATCATAATATGCTCCGCTCATCGCGGGCATCTCTTTACCATTAAGAGGATGTATTTCTGGGTCTTTGCACCATCTTTTAATATCTTCAACGGTTTCAAATGTTTTATTTTTTACTTCAACAAGTTCAAATATATTTGGGTTTTCTTCAATTAAAATTTTCCAAACTATATTGTCAGAATATTTTTCCAATAATTCAATAGCACCAGGATTTGCTGATAACTCGATCCAATTTATTTTGGCAAGGTTTTTTTCTAATAATTCAATAGCAGCAGGATTCGGGTTTAAAGATAAACCATTCCAATCAATATTGTCAGGATATTTTTTCAATAATTCTACAGCATTTTTATTTTCTGATAAATGTTTCCATAGTATATTTTTAGGATTTTCTTCTAAGATTTCAATAGCAGCAGGATTTAAAGATAATACATCCCAATCTATATATCTCTCTTTAAATACATTAATCAGTTTGCGACCAGTCATTTTATTTTCTTCTTCAACCTTATTTTTTAATAATTCAATCGCTTCTGGATTTGGATTTTTTGATAAATATCGCCAATTTATTTTTTTAGGATTTGCTTTTATTATTTCAATCGCACCAGCGTTTAAACATAATTGATTCCAGTCTATTTTATCTTCATCTTTTAATTTTTCTAATTGACTTTCTTTCATTTTACTTTCTTTTTCAACTTTTTCTTTTAATAATTCAATCGCTTCAAGATTAGTATTCTCAGATAATCTATCCCATTTTATATTGCGACGATATTGCTTTAATAATTCAACAGTACCCGGATTTGCTGATAAGTTTTTCCAATCCAATTTTCTATAATCTGCTATCCGCGATAAATCAAATCGTTCCATTTCATTTTCTTTTATGGCTTTTTCTCTCAATAATTCAATTGCGTTTGGATTTGCTGATAAATCATTCCATTTTATCAGGTCGCGGTAATCTTTTAAATAATCAACAGCATTAGGATTTTTTGATATATTATAATTTTTTAAAATATTCATAGGTATCCAACTTCTTAATTGATATTTACGAATAACATTAGAGTTATCCAGTGATACAAAGGTACTGTCTGGAACGCCTGTAAAATCATAATCCGTAAACTTATCGCGATTATCTTTAATCCATTGTAATATTAAATTATATACTTCGCCATCTATTTTGATTTTTGTTAGAGATTTCATAAATAACCCAGGTATTTTTCCATCCTTCTGATTTTCGGGTTTTTTTATTTCATCCAACCATTTAATAATTTTATTATTATCTTGTAAGTATATTTCTTCTAAAGATTTATTAATTTTTTCTTCGCTTAATGAAGTCATATACAAATATATTATAATTGTATTCTAATATATAGATATATTAGAATATATTAGAATATATTAGAATATAATACGCTTATCTTACAATCAGGTAATATGTAAATGAAAAAAATAATTTATAGTTCGCCATGAGATTAGTATATATAGTTATTGACTTCTTGGGCGTAATGCTTGAACATATTGATAAAGTCGGTTTTTGTCATAGTAGACCCATCATTTAACCAATCTTTTGAAAGCTTGTATCTATTAAAGTGAATTGCTGGCTTAATATATCTATATTCTCCCGGGCGCCCTGTTAATGGTATGCGATACGGAGGTAAATAATTATATAGCAATCGGCCTTCATTAAATAGCTTGTATATATTAACTATCATTGTATATGAATTTAAGTCTGCTGAGCCCGTTGCGAACTCTCCATCGGCTTCTATATCCGCCGGGAAAGTACATATATTATATACACTATACTCTACACCACCTATGACACGAGATAGGTACATCTTATAATACCTGATTGTATTTGTCGCACCAAATGATGCATCCAGATTTTGATATGTCTTAGTTAATTCTTTGTATTCAACTTTTAACTTAGTATCATTCATATGTTTTACAAATACTGGAACCTCCAAAGAAGGGTCTATTATTCTCATTACTTTCATAAGCTCTTCTATGTTTTCCTGAGTATATTTAGCTTTTGTCACGGGATTTATAAAAGGCTCTTTGGCATTTATACATTTTATTAGATAATTATAGAGTTTAGGGGCATATATACATTCCGTTCTGTATCGCTGTCTATCTGGCGTATATACTTTCATTCGCACCATAAGCTGTAGTTTAGAAAGCGGATAATTCTCGTCGTCCAATTCTTCATTCGTCAATATATCTATGCTCTCGCTGCATTTATCTGCGAGACCCGAATAGTCATATAAAACATCGTTGGTAATCTGTTCCTTAGTCATCGCGAGTAATTCGTTATCTCTTATGAGCTGTTTTACGGAACTTGAAGGCGAGTTTGCGGTTACGCGCTTTTTTAATTCAAGATAGGACATGTTTTTAATCGTGTTATATTCTTGAATTATTGGCAAGGCCTTTTTATAATCGCGCTTAAAGCTTTTTATAACTTCGTCTTTAATATGTAGCGGGTCCAATTCTCTTCCGATTGTATGATTTTTACCGTTGGGCAATACTACAACGGGCTTCGCGGGTGGCTTAGGACTGCTCCCATTTTTCCCAGTCTTTTCATATAGCTCTTGTTTAACCTCAAATATTTTTCTATCTATATCATATGCATCTTTAACCTTTTTAAAGTCGGCATATTGCGCGTTGTTTAAAAAGAATGGATTTACCTTCGGTTTAAAAGTTGTCAAATCAATCAATTTGGAATATTTTGGATTCCTAATTTTTTCGAGCTTCTTCTCAAACTCTTCAAAATAAGCATCTAATGGGTCATTTATAGGCAGATACTGTTTATTTTCAGGGTTTTCTATTATACCTGTCGCGGGATTAAAGCAATCATCAATATCTTTATAAACTCGCTTATAACTGTTATAAATATTCAAGGCATCTTCCATCCAATTATTAATCGAAGACCTATATTCTTTCTGTAAATATTCAATAATTACCTCGCCGTTACTGAATCTGTTATTTTTCAATAATTGTATAAACCAGTAGGTCTCTTTATCCGAAGCATTATGCATAGAATATTCTTCTAAATCTTGCATTCTATTTGGATACGATAAAACACCGACATAATACTTAGTAAAAAAAGATGTCGCTAACATTTTATTATATTTCTCAAAAGCATTTTTCATATAATCCCCTCTAAAACAGCTTTTTATCAACGCCAACTCTTGTTCTAATATAGTAGGTTTGTCTATAATCGACGCGATATGTTCTGCGAATAACTCGCCAGCGTAAAGCTCCCTTTTATTTTTTTCGTAAATTTTTATAAAAACTTTAGTCTTTTTCCTAATATTCATATAATAAAGCAAATCCATATCACCGAATAAGAGATGATTTTTCGGCAATTTATCTTGGAAATCTGCGATATTTATTTTGTTCTTTTTTAATATTTTATAAGTTTCATGATATATTTTTAGATATTCACTGCTATTGGGAGGCATAGGCGTCCCATTAAAAGGATGTATCTCGGGATTACTACACCATCTTTCAATATCCTCAATTGTTTTTAATTTTGTCTGTTTAGTAGCTCGCGATGCTCTTGGTAAGGTTGTTGGCTTATCTGCAAATAAAAAGTCCTTATTAGGAATGCCTGTAAAATCGTAGTTGGTGAACTTATCCATATTTTTTTTAATCCATAGTAAAATTAAATTATAGACACCGTCTTTATTTGCTGTATTAATCTGTATTTTTGAGCTATTCAACAGCCCGGGAATCTTTCCATCAGTACTGTTGTAAGTTTTTAGCATATCTAACCAAGAAATAATTTTTTCCCCATTATTTATTTGATATAAAGTATCTAATAAATTGTTAATTTCTTGCCCTTTTTTTGAAACAGACGTCATTCTATTTTATCATAACATTAATTATTCGTATTTCTATTCATTATACATAATAATGTAATAAAGGCTAAAAAATATTAAGTTCTCGACATAACTCTACGAGATTTAGGCACTGATTTAGGCATGGATTTAGGCACTGATTTAGGCATGGATTTAGGCATGGATTTAGGAGTTTTGGGTGTGGATTTTGAAGAAGTTCTGGAAGCGGATTTGCGGGTAGGTCTAGGCTTTATTCTTACTATGTTTAATATGCCTCTCTTTTCATCGTCATAATATTCTAATCGCGAAGAAAAATCAGTATTTAGGTCTTCGCTATTACTAGGTTTAGGCAATACAAATCTTTTGCCTTTGCTTTTACTCATTTATTCTATTATTATATAATATATTATTTGATGATATAATATAATATAATATAGTTATATATTAGAATATGTCTTTTGAAGCTAAAACGACCATATTTAAAAAAGACAAAAATAATAATTTGTCTGCTAAAGAATGCGATACATTTGTTAAAAATTACAAGGATTTTACAAAAGGAGTTATATCTAAAATAACTAATCCAAAAACGAATAAACCTCTTAATGACGGTGATAGAATTAAATATATATATGATAAATGCAAGCAAAAACTTGGTATAAGAGATAGTAAATCGCCAAAATCTAAATCTAAATCTAAATCTAAATCCAAATCTTCTGATTCTGGAGATAATGAAATTATATTAGATTCTAATGAAAAGGTCAAGGATATAATATACATACCTTTTAATACTCTACAAAAAAATAAACAATTAATAGCATCATTATTTACTAAACCCATATCATATGATATAGGCTTAGTAAAACTGAGCGAATACCTTTATAACACTACTAATTCGCATAATATTTATGTAAAATCTTATAAAAAAATATTGGTTGAAATTAATGATATAATTAATAGTATATATAATAATCATAATCAAAATACTCAAAATATATTAAAACAACAACACGGATGGGTTGAAAATTATATGTATGACCCATTAAGAATGTCAGATATAACATCTCAACCTCCTACTGCACATGATACACAAAGTGCAATTAAAAAAACTAAAAGAATATTGGCTAAAATGTGGAAAGAAACATATTATATTGGTATAAATGATATTAGAGGTCGTGGATTAAATACAATGGTCTTGGATGAAATGCGTAATATTTTATTTTATTCTTCGACAAATAAAAATAAAAGAGAGGTTATTAAAAATTTAAATGATAATATAGAAAAATATATAGCATTACAATTTATTATTGTCATTATAAAAGACGAGGTTGAAGTTAGTAGAGTATATAATTACGATAATATAAAAACTATGGAAAATCATTTGGATTTATTTGATTCACTAATTACAAAAACTATTGTTAATATATTATTTGATTATAATAGTAATTATAATTCTCAGTCTACTCAGTCTATTAGTAAATCTATTAGCTGGTCTGGTACTCCAAGAAGTTCTTCAAGCGCTCATAGTCATTTTCAATCTAAGGCGAATATAGCAAGATACAGAAAAACTAAAGCAGACTTAGTCGCCGAAATTACCGAAAATAATATTAATGAAATGGATCCATATCTTGCTGAAAGATGGGAAGATATGCCCTTAAAAAAACTTAGAAATGTCATATCTATTAAACATAAAGAAGGTCCCGATACATATAGAGTAGCATTTTATATACGAACATTATATCAGGCTTGGAATAAAGCGGTTAAAGATAGTAAACCTTTTAAAAATCCTTATACGAGAAAGAATTTTACGGAAGATGATAAAGAATATATATTGAGAACTATTAAAATATTATATCCTAATATAGAGAAACCTAAAATAGCTAATGGTAGAAGTGATATAATAGTAGAAACTCGCAATAATTTTTACGATGATGAAAGTATAAGTTATACATTTAACTATAAATTAAATTTTGAAAAAAGACCAATAGTAATTCACCTATTAACTTTTAGTATCCCTTTGAGTTTTAATACAGATGTAGAACCAGCATATATTCAACGATATATATTTGAAAACATAACATACCTTATTAAAAATAAGATATTATTTGGAAAAAGTATGCCCTTAAAAATTATACCAGGGTTTAAAGAGTATATAGGTAAGAATATAATTATTTTAAAAGATAATTACAATGAATACAAGGTATTTTTTGATAAAATTAAAAGTGCTTTATAAAAAAAGAAAAATAACATATCTCTATGTCATTTTCTTTACTATCCTTTTACAATTACCTTTTTACATAAGCTCGTGGAGCCTTTGATGAGAGAAGCACTTACATTTGATTATTATTGAACTTCTTCCAATCAGCATTTACAGTGCGGCGATTCTTGAAAGCATAGCGCGAATCCCTCTCGCGATTCATGCGATTCTTGTCATTCTTGAGCTTTTCAATCTCGTCGTGAAAGAGATTATACTTACCCGAGTTCTTCCAATTCTTCATCTTGTTAAACCTGACCTCTACATCATACTTTTCAAGGTTGATGGCGTCGGTTTCCTGGCAGTTGATGGAGAAATAAGCGTTCATTTTGCTTCTTTGGGTATTGTGTATATATTTATTACTATACATAACTATCAATTTTTATTTATTTTATAGTAAATCGGAACATTTTTTGCCACCACGAAGACGCAAAACCAAATGCAATGTTGACTCCTTCTGAATATTATAATCAGCTAGTGTTCTTCCGTCTTCTAATTGTTTTCCTGCGAAGATTAAACGCTGTTGGTCAGGCGGAATCCCTTCTTTATCTTGAATTTTACTCTTAATCATATCAATTGTATCAGAAGATTCTACCTCCAATGTAATCGTTTTACCCGTAAGAGTTTTCACAAATATCTGCATGCCTTATTATATATTATATCAATATATATTTATATCAATTTATTATAAAAGAATCTCTATAATTATTTAGTTATCTTTGGTTTTGGCTTAGGCTTTGGCAATATCTCTTTATCTTTTTGTGTTTCGCTAGATGCTTTTGTTATCTTTGGTTTTGGCTTAGGCTTTGGCAATATCTCTTTATCTTTTTGTGTTTCGCTAGATGCTTTTGTTATCTTTGGTTTTGGCTTAGGCTTTGGCAATATCTCTTTATCTTTTTGTGTTTTGCTAGATGCTTTTGTTATCTTTGGTTTTGGCTTTGGCAATATCTCTTTATCTTTTTGTGTTTTGCTAGATGCTTTTTTTATCTTTGGTATTGGCTTAGGCTTTGGCAATATCTCTTTATCTTTTTGTGTTTTGCTAGATGCTTTTGTTATCTTTGGTTTTGGCTTAGGCTTTGGCAATATCTCTTTATT
>Ga0247831_1000511_pt1 | contig 83509 bp, 70 predicted proteins | sample LaCruzMarch2015__9_FD_192406 | JGI IMG/M metagenome (GOLD analysis project Ga0247831, IMG submission 192406) | Freshwater microbial communities from meromictic Lake La Cruz, Castile-La Mancha, Spain - LaCruzMarch2015_1m | ecosystem: Environmental > Aquatic > Freshwater > Lake | place: Spain...
ACCTGTATACCGGCCGCGACAATCCAGACTTCAATAACCCGCAACAGATGCTCAAGTACCTCAACCAATCCGCCGCTGGCGGCAACCCGATGGCCCAGCACATCCTGGGCAACCTCTACCTACGCGGCGAGCAAGGCGTACCGCTGGACGCCAACCAGGCCCGACGACTATTCACCAGCGCCTGCCAGCAAAATTACAGTGCCAGTTGCACAGCACTGCAGCAGATGCCCTGAAACCTCGACTCAGGTCTCGATGGACTTGGTCGCCGCCTGATCATCCGGCTCAGCCTGCGGTTGCTCGGGTTGTTGCGGCTCAGCCTCTTCAACGGGCTTGCCCAGCCACTCACTGGTTGACTGCTGCACCTCGTCCACCTGTTTGTTGAGCTCTTTCACGGTTTCATCAACCGCCTCGCGAGCAACGTCCACAACGGCCTGCTCGGCTTTTTCAGCGAGTTTCTGCGCCGATTGCTCAGCCGCTTCGCAACCAACCAGGCCGATCAGCAACAGTCCCAACCCACCCATTTGCATCGACTTACGCATAACGTTCTCCATTGCAGCCATTAACGGCCTGATTTGCGGTCGCGAACCAGTAGCCACCACCGTGATTGATCAACCGAGCTAATCAACTGTACGAAGGGACTTACCAGTGCGGGCGCAAATGTAGGGAGGCACGCGGGTTTACTCAATTGCTGAGAGTTTGCAAGGTATTACCGAGCAGGCTGCCCCAGGACTGGCAATGAAAATACGCTGCATAAAACCAGCCCCGCACCAGCAAGCGCAAACAGGCACTAGGCAAACACACTCACACAAGGCTAATAATCCAATCTTTGCAATTAGCCGCACCCAGGTAATACAGCGCTTGCAAGCGTTCATCGCAACTAAAGGATTAAGTCGTGTTGTTACGCTATGCCCTGCTCACACTAATAGTTTTGCTTGCCTACCGTAATTCGGCGGCCGAGAACCTGCATTTTGTAACCGAGGAGTTCCCACCCTTCAGTTACTCGCGCGGTGCAATTGCCAGCGGCGCACTGCCGGAGATAGTCGAAGCCACCTGCCGCACCTTGCAGTGGCAATGTCATATTGAAGTACTGCCTTGGCGCCGCGCGCTGCAGCAGGCCGAAGATGGTGAAGTGGATGGCATTTTCACCGTAATTCAATCTCCCGCACGGCGTCAGGCATTCCGTATTACCCCTATGCTGGTGACCTCCGGCTACGACTTCTACACCCTGCGTTCAAGCAACTTCCACTACAGCCAGCCAGACGACTTGCAAGGCCGCCAGGTCGGCGTGTACGGCCCCTCAGGCACCTCATTCGTATTGCAGGAAAGCCTGAAGAACACACCGGATGTCGACGTTAAACTGGTGACCAACAACCATCGCCTGCTATTGATGCTCAATGCTGGGCGCTTTGGTGACCGAGGCGTCGTTGTGCTTAATCGCGATGTTGCACGTCACTTGATTGAACATGAATATCTCTACGCGCTGCGTAACGCCGGACATTTGACGTCAATTTCATACGGCATTGGTTTTTCCCGCAAGAAAGTCACGGCTGCGCAGTTTCAGGCATTCAATCGCGGACTGAGGACGCTGCGCAATAACGGCCAGCTTGCAACCATTGTGCGACGTTACGGTCTACAACCTGCCAACTAAGCAGGCTGGACATTTAACTTGGCTTCGCCATAATTGCCGAGCGCAACCTAATTAGCCCTTTAACAAATCTGACAATTCGCTCAGATAATCCACAATTAAAGGGTAAACAAGCGCGGCAATAGTCATTGAAACTATTCGCCATGCTTACTAAATGCGTGAGCTAAAACTGTTTGGCCGTCTCAGGTGCCCAGGCCCTATGCCTGGCATCCAGCCAATATTCTGTTCAAGACCATGGGTAACTACGTGACGAAAGACGAACTGCGCGCCGAACTCGAGCGCCAGGCGCAGCGTTACAAGGATGTATACGGCGGGGAAGTGATTACCTACGCCGCTCAACCGGACCCCGAGCGCAAGCCGTGGCGCAAGAAGGCTAACCTTCTCGACCAAGCGTTTGAAAAAGAACTGGTAAAAATCGAAAAAGAGCTACAAGCCAAGGCGGACGAGGCGTCTGGCTGACGCCGCGCAGCCCTGATGCCAGAAACCTGGCCATCCCTGATCGGGATGGCCACTGGCTCAACGCCCCTTGCCCCCCATCAGCGACCCCAGCAGACCACGCACCAGTTGCCGGCCGATCTGATTGGCGGCTTGGCGCATGGCCGTTTTCATCACCTGGCTGGCCAGACCACCAAGCAACTCACCCGCTGCGCTGCCAATACCGCCGCCTGCCTCTGCCTGCTTGCCGGCAGCGCTCGGTTTGCTTTGCTCTGCCTGTTGCGTAGCCTGCTCAGCGCGGGCGGTCAGCAATTCGTAAGCGGACTCACGATCGATTGGCTTGTCGTAGCGGCCACGTAACGGTGACTGCTGAATCAAGGCCGCGCGCTCTGCTTCACTCAGCGGCCCGATACGCGATTGCGGTGGAGCCACCGCCACCCGCTGGACCATCGCCGGCGTGCCTTTGGCTTCCAGCGTGCCAACCAGGGCTTCACCGATACCCAGCTCGGTGAGTACCGTCAACGTGTCGATGGCCGGATTCGGCCGGAAGCCATCAGCCACCGCACGCAGTGATTTCTGCTCTTTGGCGGTGAAGGCGCGCAGACCGTGCTGGATGCGCAAACCAAGCTGCGCCAACACATCATCTGGCAGATCGCCTGGCGATTGGGTGACGAAATACACCCCCACGCCTTTCGAGCGGATCAACCGTACCACCTGCTCCAAGCGTTCCTGCAGGGCCTTCGGGGTGTCGGCAAACAACAAGTGCGCTTCGTCGAAGAACAGCGCCAGCAAAGGTTTGTCTGCATCACCACGCTCTGGCAGCTGTTCGAACAGCTCGGCCAGCAGCCACAGCAGGAAGGTTGCATAGACCTTCGGCGCCTCGTGCACTAGACGACTGGCGTCGAGCAGGTGAATGCGCCCGCGTCCATCGCGGTCCGGATGCAGAATGTCTTCCAGCTGCAACGCCGGCTCGCCAAACAGCGCATCAGCGCCCTGCTGTTCCAGGCCCGCCAATTTGCGCAGGAGGGCTTGCGATGACGTAGAGGTAAATAGCGCGCTGTCTTCACCCAGCACGTCAGGATGACTTTTCAGGTGCGCCAACAGCGCCTTGAGATCTTTCAGATCGAGCAGCAGCAGGCCTTCGCGATCCGCCACTTTGAATGCGGCATAGAGTGCGGCCTGTTGGCTGTCGGTCAGCTCCAACAGCGCACCGAGCAGCAAGGGCCCCATCTCGCTCAGGGTGGTGCGCAGTGGGTGGCCGCTCTTGCCGTGCACATCCCACAGGGTTACCGGGTAGGCCATCGGCTGATGATTGAGCCAGGCCATGCTGGCGATGCGCTCGGCCACTTTGCCTTGCGGCGCGCCAGCAGCCCCCAGACCACACAGATCCCCCTTCACATCCGCGGCAAACACCGCCACGCCGGCATCGCTGAAGGTTTCGATCAAGCGCTGCAGGGTCACCGTTTTGCCAGTGCCCGTGGCGCCGGCAATCAGCCCATGCCGGTTGGCCAGACGCAACGCCTGTCCCACCGGCAGCCCCTGAAGATCGGCCCCCACAACAAACTGATCGGTTTGCACCATCTTGTTATCTCCGTGGTTAAAGCTTTACTGCAACTAAGCCGACATAGTCAGCATCACCGCACTGTCGGTGGTGCCATTGCTTTACATCAGACCAAGACTGATGCCAGAACTTACCGGACGCAAGAAGCCATGACCAACAACCTGAAGTTCAGCCACAAAATTCTGCTCGCCGCCTCACTGGTGGTTATCGCTGCATTCTCGCTGTTCACCTTGTACAACGACTACCTGCAACGCAACGCTATCCGCGATGATCTGGAAAGCTATCTGCATGAAATGGGCAATGTCACCGCCAGCAATATTTCCAACTGGCTGTCAGGGCGCATCCTGCTGGTGGAAAACGTTGCTCAATCGGTTGCCCGCGACTCTTCCGGCGATGCCCTGACCGGGCTTCTGGAGCAGAAAGTTCTGACTTCCACCTTCGCCTTTACCTACCTGGGCAGCGCCGACGGCAGCTTCACCATGCGCCCGGACGAGGACATGCCGGATGGTTACGACCCACGCCAGCGCCCCTGGTACAAGGACGCCATGGCCGCAGGCGGCAGCACCCTCACCGAGCCCTATGTTGATGCTGCCACCAGCGAACTGATCATCACCATCGCCACGCCCGCCAAAGCTGCCGGAGTGGTTGGTGGCGACCTGAGCCTCAACACCCTCGTCGACATCATCAACTCGCTGGACTTTGCCGGCATGGGCTATGCCTTTCTTGTCAGCGCTGACGGCAAGATCCTGGTTCACCCCGACAAATCCCTGGTGATGAAAAATCTCAGCGAGGTCTATCCACAGAACACCCCACGGATCAGCGGTGAGTTCAGTGAAGCGGAGCTCAATGGCGAAACTCGCATCCTCACCTTCGCCCCGGTCAAAGGCCTGCCTTCAGTGAACTGGCATGTCGGCCTTTCCATCGATCAAGCCAAAGCCTATTCGATGCTCAGCGAGTTCCGCGCCTCGGCTATCGTCGCCACCATCATCGCAGTGGTGCTGATCATGCTGCTGCTGAGCATGCTGATCAGCGTGCTGATGCAACCGCTGAATGTCATGGGTAAAGCCATGGAGGACATCGCCCAGGGCGAGGGCGACCTGACCAAACGCCTGACCATTCAATCCAACGACGAGTTCGGCCGCCTGGCCAGCGCGTTCAACCAGTTCGTCGAACGTATCCATAGTTCGATCCGTGAAGTGTCATCCGCCACCAGCCAGGTCAACGAAGTGGCCAAGCTGGTGGTCGGCGCTTCCAACTCGTCGATGATCAACTCTGACGAGCAAGCCAGCCGCACAAACAGTGTGGCTGCGGCGATCAACGAACTGGGCGCCGCCGCTCAGGAGATTGCCCGCAACGCCGCCGATGCCTCGAATCAGGCCTCCGATGCACGTCACCTGGCTGAAGACGGTCGTCAGGTGGTGGAAAAAACTATCCAGGCGATGAATGAGCTGTCCGGCAAGATCAGCGCCTCCTGCAGCAATATCGAAACCCTCAACAGTAAAACGGTGAACATCGGGCAGATTCTTGAGGTGATCAAAAGTATCTCCCAGCAAACCAACCTGCTCGCACTCAACGCTGCCATCGAAGCCGCGCGCGCCGGTGAAGCTGGACGGGGCTTCGCCGTGGTCGCCGATGAAGTACGCAACCTGGCCCACCGCACCCAGGAGTCGGCACAGGAGATCGAGAAGATGATCGAGGAGCTGCAAGTCGGCTCCCGCGAGTCGGTCACCACCATGACCGAAAGCCAGCGCTACAGCGAAGAAAGCGTGGAGATCGCCAACCAGGCCGGCGCGCGCCTGAGCAGCGTGACCGAGCGTATCGGCGAGATCGATGGCATGAACCAGTCAGTGGCCACCGCCACCGAGGAGCAGACTTCGGTGATCGAATCGCTTAACGTCGACATCACCGAAATCAACACCCTCAACCAGGAAGGCGTGGAAAACCTCAACGCCACCCTACGCGCTTGCGGTGATCTGGAGCAGCAAGCCAGCCGTCTCAAGCAGTTGGTTGACAGCTTCCGTATTTAACAAATGCGTAAAAAAGCTGGGAGCCATTTTTAACGTCGCGTAGCGACGGCCCGCAAGGGTGGCCGCCATGGATGGCAGGCCATACAAACAAACGGGGCGCTCAGTGAGCGCCCCGTTTTTATTTCTGCTTGTCGTTTTTCGCTGGCGGTTGTTCGTCCTGCTGCAACTGCCGCCACAGCTCAGCAGCATCGGCAAATTCGGTACCGTCCTCGGGAGTCAACGCCTGTGGGTCATAGCGCTGTGTACAGCCCTCTCCGAGCACCGGCGGCGCGCTGGATGTTCCACGCGCAAGTGGATCTGTCATAACACCTCCCATGTACTTCGGCTGTCTTCAGTTAAGCGCCAGATGACCTTCGTCATGCTGGGCGAACTCTTTGACCGCGCGCAGCACATCACTGCGGCTGACCTGCCCGATCAAGCGGCCTTCCTCGACCACCGGCAACCGCCGACGCCGGCCACGCAGAAAACGCTCGGATATTTCGATGATATCCGCCTCAGGTGAAATCACTTCCACTTCAGTGGTCATATAGGCACTGACATCTCCCCCCGCCGACTCGTAATAAGCCCCGGAGAGAATGCCGCGCAAGCAATCGCCCTCCGACAACAGGCCAACCAGATGCCCTTGCCCATCGACCACCGGCGCGCCGGAAATACGGTGTTCGAGCAAACGATTGATGGCGGTGAACAGGTTCATTTCAGGACGGAAAGTCACCAGATTGCGGGTCATGTAATCACGTACTTTGATTGACTTGAGCATCAGTAAAGCCCTCTTTCTGTACTGAACCGAACCGCAACATGCACCTCAGTCGAACACCACTGTCTTGTTATCGTGCACCAGCACTCGGTCCTCTAAGTGATAGCGTAGACCACGCGACAGCACCATCTTCTCCACATCCTTACCCAGGCGCACCATCTCTTCGATGCTGTCGCGGTGGCTGACGCGCACCACGTCCTGCTCAATGATCGGCCCGGCGTCCAGCTCCTCGGTCACGTAGTGCGAGGTCGCTCCAATCAGCTTGACCCCACGCAGCGATGCCTGGTGATACGGCTTGGCCCCGACAAACGACGGCAGAAAGCTGTGATGAATATTGATCACCCGCTGGGAGAACTCGGCGCAAAGTGGCGCAGGCAAAATCTGCATATAGCGCGCCAACACAATCACGTCAGCCGCATGGGCTTTAATCAGCCGCGATACTTCATCAAATGCCGGCTGCTTATCCTGCGAATTGACCGGTACATGGAAGTACGGAATGTCATGCCACTCGACCATGCTACGCAGGTCATCGTGATTGGAAATCACGCAGGGGATATCGCAATCCAGCTCGTCGCTGTGCCAGCGGTGCAGCAAATCGGCCAAGCAGTGCGATTCGCGACTGGCCATCAGCACTACACGCTTCTTAACCGCCGAATCGGTAACTCGCCACTCCATGGAAAACTCACGGGCAATTGGCGCAAACGCCTGACGGAAACCTTCCAGATCAAATGGCAGCGAGTCAGCGCGAATCTCGTGACGCATAAAGAACCAGCCACTCTGATTATCCGAGTGGTGGCTCGCTTCGGTAATCCAACCGTTATAAGTGGCCAGAAAGTTACTGACCTTGGCCACAATCCCGACCCGATCCGGACAGGCAATGACCAATCGAAAAGTACGCATCAACGGCTCCAGCGCTCAAATAAAGTCGGCCATTCTAGTCACAGCCAGAAAAAACTGCAGTACTCAAACAGCGCTTGTCCGCGCAGCAATAGCGCGAGATCGAACAGTTGCAGCCAGGCCAATAGCGCAAACGCTGCGGTCATAACGGGCAAATAACTAGGCATGTACAACAGGCCACGCACTCAACTAGTTACTTAACAATACAATTCATAAAAAATACCGACAAAGCGGTTTACTTGTGAAAAGTGCCTGACTACTATTGCTATCACTTAATCGCCAATCCCGAATACAGGTACCCAACATGTCGTTGATCAACGAATACCGCGCTACTGAAGAAGCCATCAAAGAACTGCAAGATCGCCTGAAAAATCTGTCGCAAGACGACAAACTGAAAAAAGAACTGGAGTTCGAAGGCAAACTGCGCGCACTGATGGGCGAATACCAGAAATCGCTGCGCGACATCATTGCCATGCTCGACCCAGAAGCCAAAGGCAGCAAAATCACCCGCGCCGCCAAAACAACTGGCACCAAACGCGCCCGTAAAGTTAAGCAGTACAAAAACCCGAATACCGGCGAAGTAATCGAAACCAAAGGCGGCAACCACAAAACTCTGAAAGAGTGGAAAGCCAAGTGGGGCGGTGACGTCGTTGAAGGCTGGGCAACCCTGCTGGGCTAAGCCAGCCGCTTAAGCGCCACAAGCTTCAAGCAAAAACGCCAGCGATGCTGGCGTTTTTTATGGGCGCTGTTTCAACAACGCACTCGGTTTTTACCTTCTCGAATTATAGGGCATAACGTTGGCGTAACTGTTCTGCATAATCACGCCACTCCAGCAAAATAGCTTGCTGCTCCGCACCAATATCAGGAAGTACTGCAGCAAGGGCCTGATTGAACTGTTCGAGCGTATTCGGTGCACCGTATTCAGGCTGACTCAAACGTTGCTGGCAGAATGTTCGCCAACGCTGTTGCTCTTGCGCATTCAGCGTCGCGGCAAAGTTGCGCGCGCGGTAACGAAACAACAACTCAGGCAAACGCCCATCATCAAATGACCAAACTGATTCCGATAAACGCTGCGGTTCGGCACGCCGTACCTGTTCGCACAAGCGGCGATCACGCTCACCGATAAAGCCATCGTATAGCTGCTGCTCTGGATCTTGATTAGCGGCAAACAGCTCCTCGGCATATACCTGCGCAAGCTTCTCCTGCCACATCCCAAGATTGCTACGCAGTTGCTCGGCCTGCGCCTGGCAAGCCGGCACATCGAGCTGCAGACGCTGAATATCCTCAGCGCGCAATACATTCATCGGAGCAACAACAGGACAACGGTTGATATGCAGCAACTTCAGCGGTACCGGCAACTCGCCGTCGGCCAATTGATCGCGACGGGTGTACAGACGCGTGCGTAATGTTTCAGCTGACTCATTGAGCAGCGGCGAGATATCGGCCTGCAGATCACAAACAATCAACGCATTACGATTACGCGGATGCCAAGCCAACGGTAAGACCACCGCCAGGTAATGCCGCGCACCGGCATAGCGCCCGGAGATATGCACCAACGGCTGCAACAGGCGTACTTGATCCTGCACCCGCTGTTTACTGCGAAGTTGATACAGGTAGTCATAGAGCTTGCGCTGCTTATTACGCAGCAAGCGCGCCAGGGCAATGGTTGCTCGCACATCGGACAGCGCGTCGTGGGCCTGGCCATGCTCGATGCCGTTGGCAGCAGTCAGACGCTCCAGTTTGAGCGTCACCCGCCCCTCTTCTTCCGGCCAGACGATGCCTTCCGGGCGCAATGCATAAGCCGTACGCACCAGGTCGATCAGATCCCAGCGGCTATTGCCGCCCTGCCACTCACGAGCGTAGGGATCGAAGAAGTTGCGATATAGGCTGTAACGCGTCACTTCATCATCGAAACGTAGGCTGTTGTAGCCTACCCCGCAGGTGCCAGGCTGCGACAACTCGGCATGCACACGGCTCATAAATTCGGCTTCATCCAGGCCATGCTGCGCCAGCTTGCTCGGGGTAATTCCGGTCACCAGGCAAGCTGCCGGATGCGGCAGGATGTCGTCGCTGGGCTGGCAGTAGATGTTCAGCGGCTCAGCAATTTCATTGAGGTCTTCATCGGTGCGAATCCCCGCGACCTGCAGCGGCCGGTCGCGCCGTGGGTCAATGCCGGTGGTTTCGTAGTCGTACCAAAAGAGGCTGGAAGTCACAGTTATGTCCTGATGCTGAGTCGCAGGCAGTCTACCACCCCGCCAGCATCACGCAGACAAGCGCAAAACCTTGCGCCAGCGCACGCCGCACGCGAGGTCTGTGCCTTGTAGGGCGCCCTGGCGGCGACTAAAGTGGGAAGCCCGATTAACCACTCTGTACAAGGACGCCCCATGAGTGAGATCAACCCCAGCAATCCCTATGCCGCGCCAGCCAGCGCACTGCAAGAAGCGCCGCGCGACAGCCAGGTGCCAAGCATCGAAGAAGCGCTGAGCCGTGGCTACGACTTCAACATCAGTGACCTGCTCAGCGAAGCCTGGCAACGGGTAAAAGGCACTAAAGGCATCATCATCGGTGGCTTTCTGGTGTTCTACGCTGTGCTGCTCGCGGCGTCCTTTCTGATTGGTGGCTTTTTCGGCCTGCTGGGTGTAGTCAGCGACAGTCCGATGCTCGCGGTCGTTGCAGAACTGGTCATCGGCATTCTAGCCTCGGCCCTGGCATATCCCTTTATGGCGGGGATCAACATGATCGGCATCCGTCGCGCCGCCGACCAACCGATCAGCTTCAATGACATCTTCAGCCACTTCGGCCGCACCGTGCCTCTGGTGATTACCGCGATTATCAGCATGCTGCTGATCTACCTCGGCATGTTCCTGCTGATTATTCCCGGCCTGTACCTGGCCATAGCCTATATGTTGGCCATTCCGCTGGTGGTTGAGCGCGGCCTGACGCCGTGGCAAGCCCTGGAAGCCTCGCGCAAGGCGATTACGCAGCGCTGGTTCAAGGTCTTTGGTCTGTTCCTGCTGCTGGGTCTGATCACACTCGTCAGCGCAATTCCGCTGGGTATCGGCCTGGTCTGGACCATTCCGTTGTTTGTCATCGCCATGGGTGTGCTCTATCGCACCATCTTCGGTGTACTACCCGCGCCGCAATAATCCTCACTAAATAGCCCCGCTGCGCCGGCTCAGAACACTGAGCCGGTTGCTTCCCTGCCTGCTGCTGGCTAGCATCGGGCTTTCCTCGACGCAGTCTGCCGATGTCGCCCACGCCAACTCCTGTTTCAGTCGCCGCTCGCCCGCTGCTGGATACCCGCTATAAGGTGGAAACACCGGAAGGCATCGACCTGATCCTGCGCCCAGCAGGTGTAGTGCCGCGCGCGCTGGCTTTCAGCATTGACCTGCTGATTCGTGGTGCGCTGCTCGGCGCATTGTTTGCCGTACTGGCGCTGCTTGGCCAGTTCGGTATGGGCCTGGGCACCATCCTGCTGTTTCTGGTGACCTGGTGGTACATGGTGCTGTTTGAAGTGCTCAACCAGGGCCGCTCGCCCGGCAAGCAGATGATGGGCCTGCGGGTGATTCATGATGACGGCACGCCAATTGGCTGGGCCGCTTCACTGACGCGCAACCTGCTGCGTTTCGTCGACATCCTGCCGTTTGGCTACACCCTGGGCATTCTCAGCTGCCTCAATCACCCAGCGTTCAAGCGCCTCGGCGATATCGCCGCCGGCACCCTGGTGGTGTACCGCGATAACGCTACGGTAGCACCCGAGCTGCCGCAAGCCGAGCCCATCCGTGCACCGTTCAGCATGAGCCTGAGTGAGCAACGTGCCCTGCTCAGCTTTGCCGAGCGAGCGCAGAGTCTATCCAGTGCGCGGCGTCAGGAGCTGGCAAGCATTCTTGCCGAGCCCTTGCAGGTACCTGCTGAGCAGGCCGAGCAGCAGATCCACGGGATTGCCCGTGGCTTGTTGGGGCCGACATGAAACAGAGCCTGTTTGAACTCCAGCACCAAGCCGAATGGCAAGCCTTCAATGCGCAGCTCGAAGCACTTGAGCGCGGCAAGGCCGATAGCCAGCAATGCAAGGCCTTTTCCGCCAACTACCGCAGCCTGTGCCAGCACCTGGCCCTGGCCCAGAGCCGGGGTTACAGCAGCCACCTGATCGAGCAGTTGCAGCTGCTGGCCATGCGTGGCCATCAGCAGTTCTATCGCCACCGCAGCCCACTGGGGGCGCAACTGCTCGGGTTTATCCTGGCTGGATTTCCACGCCTGGTACGCGCCGAATGGCGTTTTGTCGTGGCCGCCAGCCTGCTGTTCTTCGGCAGCCTGCTGCTGATGGGCACGCTGGTGTATCACTTCCCCGATCTGGTCTACGGCGTGATGGCGCCCGACCAGGTCGGCGAAATGGAAAAGATGTATGACCCCGACGCCAGGCGCATCGGCCGCTTCAGCGAACGCGACTCCGGTGATGACTGGATGATGTTCGGCTACTACATCATGAACAACATCGGCATTGCCTTTCAGACCTTTGCCAGCGGTTTGCTATTTGGCCTCGGCAGCCTGTTCTACCTGCTGTTCAACGGCCTGATGATTGGCGCTGTGGCCGGACACCTGACGCAGATCGGCTACGGCGAAACCTTCTGGTCATTCGTCATCGGCCACGGTTCTTTCGAACTCACCGCCATTGCCCTGGCCGGCGCGGCGGGCCTGAAGCTCGGCTGGGCACTGCTGGTGCCCGGCCGCCTGCCACGCGGTGAAGCCCTGCGGGTAGCCGCCGGCAGCAGCGTGCGACTGGTCGGTGGGGTGATCGTGTTTCTTCTGCTGGCGGCGTTTATCGAGGCCTACTGGTCATCCATGGACCTGGCCAGCCCTGCGATCAAATATGCAGTCGGCGCTGGTCTTTGGCTGCTGGTGCTGGCTTATCTGCTACTGGCTGGACGAGGTGCACATGCGCCTGACTGATGCCAGCGTCGCCATCCGCCCGCGGAGCGCCTGGGAAGCCGTCGACCTCGGCGTACTGCTGGCCAAACAGCATGCCGGTCTGTTGATGCTCAGTTGGGCCTTGGTCACCGTGCCGATTTTCGCCCTGATGTGCCTGCTGCTGTGGGATTACCCAAGCATCGCCGTGCTGGTTTTCTGGTGGCTGAAACCGGCCTTTGAGCGCCTGCCGCTGTATATCCTCTCGCATGCCCTGTTCGGCGCCACACCGAGCCTCAAGCAGGCGCTAAAAGCCCTGCCCGGCTTGCTCAAACCGCAACTGCTGGCCAGCCTGACCTGGCGCCGGCTAAGCCCCACACGCAGCTTCGACCTGCCGGTGATGCAGCTGGAAGGCCTGTCCGGCAAGGCGCGCAGCCAACGCCTGATCGTCCTCGGCCAGCGCGATGCCGGTGGCGCCAGCTGGCTCACCATCGTCGGCGTACACCTGGAAATGGCGCTGTGGTTCGGCATCATCAGCTTCGTCTACATGCTGCTGCCGGCGCAGATGGAGCTGGACTGGACCTGGGACAGCCTGATCAATGCGGCGTCTGGCGAGTGGCTGTGGCTGGAACATCTGTCCAACCTGACCTACGTTCTACTGCTGATCCTCTGGGAGCCGATCTACGTCGCCTGCGGCTTCACCCTCTACCTGAATCGCCGCACCGCTCTGGAAGCCTGGGACATCGAACTGGTCTTCCGTCAGCTACGCCAGCGCCTGACGGGCGTAGCCTATGCCCTGCTGCTGGGCTGCGGCCTGCTGTTGATGCAGCTGCCAAACAGCGCCATGGCCTCCGATACTGCAACCGCAAGTAGCTGCCCGCTGCCGGTTGAAGACCCCATGGGGCCAGAGGCCGAACGACTGCTCAAGCAGCCATTGACCAGTGCCGAAGCGCAAAAGAGCATCGGCCAACTGCTCGATCAGCCGCCCTTCGAGCACCGCGAAACCGTCACCCGTTGGCGCTTCGGCGAAGAACCCAAGGAGCCGAGCGAGGAAGACGCCAAAGCCCTGCTCGAACTGCTGGAAAAGTTCTTCAAACTTACCGAATTCTGGAAAAGCGTCGATGCTGTGGCGCTGTTCTTCGAGGTGCTGCTGTGGGCGGCACTGTTCAGCCTGATCGCCTGGTTGCTGTGGCGCTACCGCGACTGGCTGAGCGCCTTTGCCGTTCGCCTGCGTTTGCCGCAAGCCCGCACCTATCAGCCACCTGAGCAGCTGTTTGGCCTGGAAGTGGCGCCACAAAGCCTGCCAGCGGATATCCCCGGTGAAGTCGAACGACTCTGGGATGAACAGCCACGCGCCGCCCTCGGCCTGCTGTACCGCGCCCTGCTCAGCCGCATGTTGCACGAACAGCGCCTGCCGCTGAAAAGCTCGCACACCGAAGCCGAAGTGCTGCAACTGGTGCAGGCGCTGCAACAAAAAGACCTCAGCCACTTCAGCCAGGCCCTGACCCGCCACTGGCAGAACCTCGCCTACGGTCATCGACTGCCGCCCGCGGCACTTAAACAGGGCCTGTGCAATGCCTGGCGACGCCTGTTCGAACAAGGGGCGCAGGCATGAACCGGCGTCTCCAGTTCCTCCTCGGTGCCGGCCTATTGCTGATGCTCGGCCTGCTCGGCATCTACCTGCTGGGCAAACTCACACCCTATGAGGAAACCCTCGAGCACGGCCCCGCACCCGAGGCCCGGGCCAACCCTTATCTCGCTGCCGAGCATTTCCTGCGCAAACAGGGTCTGCAGGTACAACGTGCCGATGGCCTGGAGGTCATGAAGGATCTGCCGAGCGCCGGACAAACCCTGCTGCTGCTCGGCGACCGCAACCGCATGACGCCCAAGCAGGCCGAACGCCTGCTGGCCTGGACGGCCAAAGGCGGCCACCTGCTGTTTGTCGCCGAGCGGCTGTGGGATGAAGAGGAAGGCAAAAGCGGCGATCTGCTGCTCGACAGCCTGGGCATCCAGCAATACGAAAGCGAAGAACTCGACGAAGATGCCAGCGAAGCAGCGGAAGAAGACGCCTCGATTGAGGACACGGCCGACGCTGAGCCGCAGGCTGAAGCGGAAGCTGCGGCAGATGCAGCGACAGGTTCAGACAATGCCTACCCGGAATTGACCCAGCTGTATCTGGAAAACGAAGAGGCGCCGGCCTACTTCAACTTCGACACCGACTTTCACCTCTACGACTCCGAGAACCGTGCCCACGCCTGGGCCAACAGCGACGCCGCCACCCACCTGCTGCAGCTCTATCATGGCGACGGCCTGATCAGCGTGGTCAGCGACAGCTGGATCTGGCAAAACCAGGGCATCGGCGAATACGACAACGCCTGGTTGCTCTGGTACATGACACAGGACAGCCAGGTCACCCTGCTCTACCGCGCCGACCGCGATGACCTGTTCAGCCTGCTGCTTGAGCATTTCCCCCAGGCATTGGTTGCACTCGTGCTGTTGCTGGCATTCGGCCTGTGGCATCTGGGCATGCGCCAAGGCCCGCTGCTGTTGCCCGCCAGCCGCAATCGCCGCCAGCTGCAGGAACACCTGCGCGGTAGCGCTGACTTCCTGCTGCGCCACAACGGCCAGCACAGCCTGCTGCAAGGCTTGCAACAAGACATCCAGCGCCGCGCGCGGCATCGTCACCCCGGTTTCGAACGCCTCGCCGTGGCCGAGCAGTGGCAGGTGCTTAGCCGCCTGACCCGCCAGCCTTCTAGCGTTATCAGCCAAGCCATGCGGCCGTTGCCCAAGCAGCGCCTGGCCGCCGCCGACTTCACCCGCCAGGTCGCCAACCTGCAAACCCTCAGGAATGCCCTATGACGAGCGAACACACACCCGAACAGCCGGACAGCGATATCGAGCCAGCCCCTGTCGCCGCTGAAACCGTCGAAGCGGCGGCCAGCGAAACGCCTGTACCGGCCCCAGCACCAGCTGCCCCGGCAGCCGCAGCGGCGAATCCAAATGCGCAGCGCCAGCGCGCCAGCCAGCTAGCTCAGGCACTGCGTGGTGAACTGCAGAAAGCCCTGATCGGCCAGACGGCGGTGATTGACGATGTACTCAGCGCCCTGATCGCCGGCGGCCATGTGCTGGTCGAAGGCGTTCCTGGCCTCGGCAAGACCCTGCTGGTGCGCGCCCTGGCGCGCTGCTTTGGCGGCGAGTTCGCGCGCATCCAGTTCACCCCGGACCTGATGCCCAGCGACGTCACCGGCCATGCCGTGTACGACCTGCAGAGCGAGCAGTTCAAGCTGCGCAAGGGCCCGGTGTTCACCAACCTGCTGCTGGCGGATGAAATCAACCGCGCCCCGGCCAAGACCCAGGCCGCGCTGCTGGAAGTTATGCAGGAACGCCAGGTCACCCTGGAAGGCCGCGCGCTGAATGTGCCGCTGCCGTTTATGGTGCTGGCCACGCAGAACCCGATTGAGCAGGAAGGCACCTACCCGCTGCCGGAAGCTGAACTTGACCGCTTTATGCTCAAGCTGCGCATGGATTATCCCGAGCAGAGTGAAGAGCTGAACATGGTTCGCCAGGTGGCGCGCTCAAGCAAAGCCGACATGCTCGAAGTCACCCCGCTGCGCACACTGCTGCAGGCCCGCGATGTACTCGCGTTGCAGAAGATCGCCAGCGACCTGCCGATTGATGAGCAGGTGCTCGACTACGCCGTGCGCATCGCCCGTGCCACCCGCACCTGGCCTGGTTTGGCCATCGGCGCCGGGCCGCGCGCCTCGATTGCCCTGGTACGCTGCGGCCGCGCCCGTGCGCTGCTGCGCGGCGGTGATTTCGTGCTGCCAGATGACATCAAGGGCTGCGCCCTGGCTGTACTGCGCCACCGCGTGCGGCTCTCACCAGAGCTGGATATCGAAGGCCTGTCGGTGGATCAGGTGCTGCAACAGCTACTCGACCAGGTTCCGGCACCGCGCCTATGACCCGTCCCTGGCAAAAAACCGCACTTAAAGGTGCCCCTGCATGAAGCCCTCACGCGCGCTGCTGGCGCTGCTCGCCGGTCTGTTCGTGCTCGGCATTGTGCTGGGTATCTGCAGCGCCCTGGGCGTTGCCGTGCCGCGCAGCTTCACCCCGATTTACTGGGGCCTGCTGCTGGTGCTGCTTGGCCTGACGCTGATCGACGCTCTGCTGCTACGCCAAGTACCTTCGCCGCGCCTCGAACGCCAGCTACCCGGCAACTTGCCGCTGGGTCGCTGGAGCGAAGTGCGGCTGAATCTGCACCACAGCTACCCCCGTGCGCTGCAAGTGGAGGTATTCGACCATCTGCCCGGCGATATGGCCTTCGAGCACCTGCCGCTCAAGGTTGATCTGCACCCGGGCGAGCAGACGCAGGTCAGCTACCGCGTGCGCCCGCTGCTGCGCGGGCATTTCCACTTCCCGCAGTGCGAAGTCAGCCTGCCCAGCCCCATGGGGCTGTGGCGCGCCCGGCGTTATCTGCCGGTGGCCGGTGAAACCCGCGTCTACCCGGATTTCGCCCGGCTTTACGGCGCGCAACTGATGGCGGTGGATGACTGGCTCAGCCAGCTGGGCGTACGCCAGCAGCAACGCCGCGGCCTGGGTCAGGAATTTCACCAACTGCGCGAATTTCGCGACGGCGACACCCTGCGGCAGATCGACTGGAAGGCCACCGCGCGCAAACGCACACCGATTGCCCGCGAGTATCAGGACGAGCGCGACCAGCAGATTGTCTTCCTGCTCGACTGCGGCCGACGCATGCGCAGCCAGGACGGCGAGCTGTCGCACTTCGATCACGCCCTCAACGCTTGCCTGCTGCTCAGCTACGTGGCGCTGCGTCAGGGTGATGCGGTGGGCCTGTCGACCTTTGCCGGCGAGCAAAACCGCTTCCTCGCCCCGGTCAAAGGCCAGGCACAGCTGAATGTGCTGCTCAATGCCCTGTACGACCTGCGCAGCACCCAGCAACCGGCGGACTTCACCGCCGCCGTGGAAAACCTGCTCAGCCGTCAGCGCCGCCGCGCCCTGGTGGTGCTGGTAACCAACCTGCGCGATGAGGATGATCAGGCGCTGCTCGGCGCGGTCAAACGCCTGGGCCGCCAACATCGTGTGTTGGTCGCCAGCCTGCGCGAGGAAGTGCTGGATACCCTGCGCCACACACCGGTGCAGGACCTGTCCAGCGCTCTTGATTACTGCGGCACCCTGGATTACCTGAACGCCCGCGCCGGCCTGCACGAACGCCTAATTGCCAACAAGGTGCCGGTGCTGGATGCGCGGCCGAGCGAGCTGGGACCGCAGCTGGTGAGCAGTTATCTAGCCTGGAAAAAAGCCGGCGTTCTCTAGCACTGGCCACGCCAACGCCAACGCCGACGTAGGTTGGCGTTAAGCGCCCCGCCCCGACTTACGGCTATAGCCACGTCACGTGCTGTTCCAGCGGAAAGCGCAGACGTGGGTTGTACACGCCCTTCTCGTCCTGCTTGCCCACCGCCAGCAGCATGATCGGTAGCGCCTGACGCGGAATATCCAGGGTCTTGCGCAGGCGCACCTCATCGAAGCCTTCCATCGGGCAGGTGGCATAGCCATGGCTCTGGAAGGCCAGCATCAGGTTCTGCGCCGCCAGCGCGGTGGATTTCACCGCCCAGATGCGCATCTGCGCCTGGCTGTTGGGCGCGCGCATTAGCGGTTTGCGCCAGGCTGCCACCCGCAACAGCTGACGTTTGAACAGCCCAAACAGACCGAATGGCCCCTGGTTGTACTGAAAGGGTGCGGTCTTGTTGTAGAAGCTGCGAATCCGCGCCGGCACTTCCGGCTCCGGCCAATAGTCGATGATGTTCTGGCAAGCCTGCTTCCAGGTATCCGGCCGCGCCAGTACGGCAATAATCAGCGGCGCCTTGGCCGCATTCTGACTCATGCAAACCGGGTGCAAACGGGCCAGCAACGCCGGGTCGCGAATCACCTGGAAACTCCAGGGCTGCAGATTGCAGGAGTTGGGCGCGAGCACCGCCAGTTCTAGGCAATCACGCACCACCTCATCAGGCACCGCTTCGGCGGTAAAGCGGCGGACTGCGCGGCGGCTTTCGATCAGCTCACGCAGTGCGGCGGGGGTCGCGGGAGAAATGGCGGTATCAGCGGGAAACAGGCTCATCAGGGGCATCCTCGGCAGGTTGCCCGATTAAGCCGCGATGCCCAGCCACGAACAAGCCGTATACCGGCTTAGTCCGCAGCCTTGGCGCAAATGGCCTTAACCCAGCGCCTTTTCGATCGCCTGGATCAGGCTCGGGTCATCAGGCGTGGTGCGCGGGGAGAAACGCGCCAGCACACGGCCATCGTGACCGACGAGGAACTTCTCGAAATTCCAGGTAATGTCACCCGGGAACTCGGCGCCCTCGCCTGCCAGCAGACGATACAGCGGATGGCGGTCCGGCCCATTCACCTCAAGCTTGCTGCCTAACGGGAAGGTCACGCCGTAGTTGAGGCTGCAGAACGCGCGAATGGCGTCCTCGCTGTCGGGCTCCTGCTCGGCAAACTGATTGCACGGCAGCCCCAGCACGCTGAAACCCTGTCCTTTGTATTGCTGATAGAGCTTTTCCAGGCCCGCGTACTGCGGTGTCAGGCCACATTTGGAAGCCACATTGACCACCAACACCACCTGCCCCTTGAAGGGTGCCAGCGGCAGCTCTTGGCCATCCAGTGCACGCAGGTTGAGGTCGTGAAAGGCACTCATGGTCTAACTCCTTGAGAACACACAGGTTACGTGTAGCAGACAAAAAATGGCCGGGAGCCATTTTTAACGTCGCACCGCGACGGCCCGCAGGGTGAGCCGCCAAGGATGGTGGCTCATAAAAAAGGCGCCTATTTGAAGGCGCCTTTCTTCTGTTGCAGCTTAGCAGTCAAGCCAACGGTTGATACGACCATAAGTCGACTCGTGGCGACCACATAAGGCTAAACCATTAATGATGGTGACCGCCTTCGCCGTGGATATGGCCATGCGCAACTTCTTCTTCACTGGCATCACGCACGCTGACAACCTTGACCTTGAAGTGCAGGCGCTGGCCAGCCAGTGGGTGGTTGCCGTCAACGATTACGTCGTCGCCATCCAGTTCGCGGATGGTGACGATCTGCATGCCGCCGTCCGGCCCGGAGGCGTGGAACTGCATGCCGACTTCCAACTCATCCACACCTTCGAACATCGAACGGTTGAGGGTGGCTACCAGCTCGGCGCTGTATTCGCCGTAAGCGTCTTCCGGCTCAACGGCAACTTCCAGCTCGTCGCCAGCTTGCTTGCCCAGCAGGGCTTTTTCCAGGCCGCCGATGATGTTGCCGGCACCGTGCAGATAAGCCAGCGGCGCGCCGCCTGCGGAACTGTCGATCACCTCACCGGCATCGTTAGTCAGGGTATAGTCGATGGAGACGGCCTTATTGGCGGCGATCAGCATGGGGCGAGACCTTTTGCTTGGAAATAAAGAGCGGGCAAGTTTACCCAAGGGCACGCGCGAAAGCGAACCGGACACAGACGGACGGCCAAGCGCGGCCTCAGTGCGCGTGCTTGATTTTCGTCAGGATGAGCACGGCCATTGGGTGGCAGTATTGTCCTGCGGCCATACTCAGCACCTGCGCCACCAGCCGCCCTGGCAGAATCGCGCGTGGGTGCTGGATGCTCAACAACGCCAGGCGCACGTTGGCGAACCTTTCCTGTGCGGCTGGTGCGCGGCTGAAAAAGGCGCAAGCGAGGCGACGACAGAACGCCCGAACCACGATTTGAACAAGGAGCGGTAAATGCCCGCACGCAATATTCTGGTGATCAACTGCGGCAGCTCATCAATCAAGTTTGCCCTGATCAACGAAGACCAAGATGCCTTTATCCTCAGCGGCCTGGCCGAGCGCCTGGGTAGCCCGGATGCACAAGTCCACTGGCAACAGGGCGACAACCAAGACAGCCTGATTCTGCCTCATGCCGATCACCGTGCCGCCCTCGCCCAGGTGTTGCCCCTGGTGCAGGCCGCCGCTGGCGGTCAGTTGCACGGTATTGGCCACCGCGTGGTGCATGGCGGCGAGCATTTCACTGCTGCCTGTCGATTGGATGCGCTGAGCCTTGCGGCGATTCGCGCCACCGCTCCGCTGGCACCGCTGCATAACCCGGCCAACCTGCTGGGCATCGAAGCGGCGATCAAGCTGTTCCCCGACCTGACTCAGGTGGCGGTGTTCGACACGGCCTTTCACCAGACCCTGCCCGAACACGCCTACCGCTACGCCCTGCCCGAACACCTGTACCGTGAGCATGGGGTGCGCCGCTATGGCTTCCACGGCACCAGCCACCGGTTTGTCAGCCAGCGCGCTGCAGAAATGGCCGGGCTGCAGGTCAATGCCAGCAGCTGGCTGGTGGCACACCTGGGTAATGGCTGTTCAACCTGCGCCATCGTCGATGGGCAAAGCCGCGACACCAGCATGGGCCTGACGCCACTGGAAGGCGTGGTGATGGGCACGCGCAGCGGCGATGTCGACCCCAACCTGCACAGCCACCTGGCGTGCACCCTGGGCTGGAGCCTGGAGCAGATCGAAGCCATGCTCAATAAAGACAGCGGTCTGCAGGGACTGTCTGGTTTATCCAACGACATGCGCACCCTCGAACAAGCCCGCGAGCAGGGCCATGCTGGCGCCACCCTGGCCATCGAGGTGTTCTGCTACCGCCTTGCCAAATCCCTGGCAGCCATGAGCTGCGCACTGCCACAACTCGACGGGCTGGTCTTCACCGGCGGTATTGGCGAGAACTCGGCACTAATCCGCAGCAAAACCGTCACTCACCTGAAATTGCTCAACCTGGCCCTCGACGAACCGGCCAACGCCCGCACCGTGCGCGGCGCGGCCGGACCGATCCAGGCGCCCGGCCACCCGCGCGTGATGGTCGTACCGACCAATGAAGAACGACAGATTGCCCTCGACACCCTGGCGCTAATCGAAGCCTGATCGTCACCTGACTACTACGGAGCGCGAATGCACACTTTCTTTATTGCCCCCACCGGTTTTGGTGTCGGCCTTACCTCTATCAGCCTGGGCCTGGTCGGCGCCCTGGAGCGGTCCGGCCTCAAGGTCGGCTTTTTCAAACCCATCGCCCAACCGCACCAAGGCGACATCGGCCCGGAGCGTTCCAGCGAGCTGATCGCCCGTACCCATGGCCTACACTCGCCAAAACCACTAGCCCTGGCGCATGTCGAGCGCATGCTTGGCGACGGCCAGCTGGATGAATTGCTGGAAGAAATCATCAGCCTCTATCAGCAGGCCGCTGCCGGCAAAGACGTGGTGATCGTCGAAGGCATGGTGCCGACGCGTCAGGCCAGTTACGCCGCGCGGGTCAACTTTCACCTGGCCAAGAGCCTGGATGCCGAGGTGATTCTGGTTTCCGCGCCGGAACAGGAAAGCCTCAGCGAACTGAGCGACCGAGTGGAAATTCAGGCCCAGCTGTTTGGCGGGCCAAAAGACGAGAAAGTGCTCGGGGTGATCCTCAACAAGGTACGCAGTGACGATGGCATCGAAGCCTTCGCCAATCGCCTGAAAGAACTCTCACCATTGCTCAAGGGCGATGACTTCCGCCTTCTCGGCTGCATCCCCTGGCAGGAAGAACTGAACGCCCCGCGTACCCGCGACATCGCCGACCTGCTCGGCGCGCGGGTGCTGAATGCCGGCGATTACGAGCAGCGGCGCATGCTGAAGATCGTGCTCTGCGCCCGCGCGGTGGCCAACACCGTGCAACTGCTCAAGCCTGGCACCTTGGTGGTGACGCCAGGGGACCGCGACGACATCATCCTCGCCGCCAGCCTGGCCGCGATGAACGGCATGCCGCTGGCCGGTCTGCTGCTGTGCAGCGACTTTGCTCCCGACCCACGGATCATGGAACTGTGCCGCGGCGCGTTGCAGGGCGGCTTGCCGGTGATGACGGTGAGCACCGGTTCCTACGACACCGCGACCAACCTCAACAGGTTGAACAAAGAAATCCCAGTCGACGACAAGGAGCGCGCGGAAAAGGTCGCCGACTTCGTCGCCAGTCATATCGACCACGAATGGCTGTTCGCCCGCTGCGGCACACCACGCGAGCTGCGCATGTCGCCACCGGCGTTCCGCTACCAGCTGGTGCAACGCGCCAAGGCGGCGAACAAACGCATCGTCCTGCCGGAAGGCAGCGAGCCACGCACCGTGCAGGCAGCGGCCATCTGCCAGGCGCGCGGCATCGCTCGTTGTGTACTGCTTGCCAAGCCGGAAGATGTTCACGCCGTGGCCCACGCCCACGGTATCGAACTGCCGGAAGGGCTGGAAATCCTCGACCCGGACCTGATTCGCGAGCGCTATGTCGAGCCTATGGTTGAACTGCGCAAAGGCAAAGGGCTGAACGCCCCCATGGCCGCCGCACAACTGGAAGACACCGTGGTGCTGGGCACCATGATGCTGGCCCTGGATGAAGTCGACGGCCTGGTTTCTGGCGCGATCAACACCACTGCCAACACCATCCGCCCCGCCTTGCAGCTGATCAAGACGGCACCGGGCTACAAGCTGGTGTCGTCGGTGTTCTTTATGCTGCTGCCCGACCAGGTGCTGGTCTACGGTGATTGCGCGGTAAACCCTGACCCGACAGCGGTGGAGTTGGCGGAAATCGCCCTACAAAGCGCCGCCTCGGCCAGCGCCTTCGGCATCACCCCACGGGTGGCGATGCTCAGTTACTCAACTGGCGATTCCGGCAGCGGCGAGGAAGTCGAGAAAGTCCGCGAAGCCACCCGCCTGGCAAAGTCCATCGACCCACAACTGCTGCTCGACGGCCCGCTGCAATACGACGCAGCAGCGATTGAAAGTGTCGGCCGGCAGAAGGCCCCCGGCAGCCCGGTCGCAGGCCGTGCCACGGTGTTTATCTTCCCTGACCTGAATACCGGCAACACCACTTACAAGGCAGTACAACGCAGCGCCGATTGCGTCAGCGTCGGACCGATGCTGCAGGGCCTGCGCAAGCCGGTAAATGACCTGTCGCGCGGGGCACTGGTCGACGACATCGTCTACACCATTGCCCTGACCGCGATCCAGGCCGCCAACCTGCCGCAGTAACGCGCAGCCAGGGCCGCTCAACAGCGGCCCCGGCCAGAAAAAGCGCTAAAAATCCGCGAAACGCAGCGATCACCAACGTTTCGAAAGGCTTGCAGTTCGATGCACAGGCGTTAACCTGTGCGCCGACCGATCTGCGGTGGAAAACCGCAGGCGTAGATAAGTCGGGGATCAAGTCGCTTGAGCGCCACAGCAGTGGCCCGCAACCAGCCTGGCCCCATTTTCTGGAGGCACCTGCCCCAATGCTGCATTTCCTGCCTGCTCCACTGCGCGGCCTGCTTGCCGGCCTGATGCTCGCCCTGAATACCCTGATCTGCTGCTGGCCGCTGTTTGCCGTGGCCTTGCTCAAACTGCTGCTGCCCATTCCAGTGATCCAGCGTGGATTGCGTTCTGTCATGCATGGGATTGCCGAGTTCTGGATCAGTACTAACAAGTTCTGGATGAACCTGGTTGGCCGCACACATTGGGATGTGTCGGGCCTCACCGGTTTCGACAAACAACACTCCTACCTGGTGACCAGCAATCATCAGAGCTGGGTGGATATTCTGGTGCTGCAGTACCTGCTTAACAGGCGCATGCCGCTGCTGAAGTTCTTCCTCAAGCAGGAGCTGATCTGGGTACCGGTGATCGGCCTGTGCTGGTGGGCGCTGGAATTCCCGTTTATGAAGCGCTTCAGCAAGGAGTACCTGGCCAAGCACCCGGAAAAACGCGGCCAGGATCTGGCCACCACGCGCAAGGCCTGCGAGCGCTACAAGACCAACCCGGTGTCGGTGTTCAATTTCCTCGAAGGCACGCGTCTGTCACCGGCCAAGCACGCGCAGCAGCAGTCACCGTTCAAGCACCTACTCAAACCCAAGGCCGGCGGTATTGCCTTTGTGCTGGACGCCATGGGGGAGCAATTGCATAGCCTGGTCAATGTCACCATCCATTACCCACAGGGTAACCCCGGTTTCTGGGACCTATTGTGCGGACGGATTGATCAGGTAGTCGTGCGCTTCGATCAGCTGCAGATTCCCAAGGAATTTATTGGCGGCAACTACGATCAGGACGAAGCCTACCGCCTGCAGTTCCAGCAATGGGTCAACCAGCTGTGGCTGGACAAGGATGCGCAGCTCGACGAGCTGAAGAAGCGCTATCCCGCGCGCTAGGCCGCTAGCGCTGCACTCTCAAGCCCGCCTAGCCAGCGGGCTTTTCATTGCGTAACGGCAAATTGTGCCAATCCAGCTGCACGGGGAAGGTTTTGATCTGCTCGGCGTTTAGCCCTGGCGCAACCAGAAAGCCCTGCATGATTGCGCAGTCGTGCGCCGCCAGCCAATCACGCTGAGCCATGGTTTCCACACCCTCGGCGATCACCTCCAATCCCAGGTTGCGGCCCAGGTCGATGATGGTGCTGACCACCGCAGCATCACGCGGCGAGTCGAGCATATTGGCGATAAACAGCCGGTCGATCTTCAGCGTATCCAGCTCGAAATGACGCAGGTAAGCCAGTGACGAATAACCGGTGCCGAAATCATCGATGGCGATCTTCACCCCGAGCTTACGCAACTGACGCAGCTGCTCCTGGCTGGTTTCCAGATCCTGCATCAACGCGCTTTCGGTAACTTCCACTTCCAGCTGTCGAGGGTTCAACTGGTGCTCTTCAAGCACCCGGCGCAGGTCATCGACCAGCTGCGGCATGCCGAACTGCACCGGGCTGACATTCAGGCTGAGCACCAGATCGTTGCCGAACTGCTGGCTCAGCTGTTGGCACTTTTCGATCCCAGCCTGGAAGATCCAGCCACCCAGGCGATTGATCAGACGAGTCTCCTCCAGCAGCGGAATAAACACCCCCGGCGCCACGGTGCCGGCAACCCGATGCTGCCAACGCAACAAAGCTTCGAAGCCACGCAGGCATCCGCTCTCCAGGTAGATCTGCGGCTGGTAGACCAGGACGAAATCATCATTCTCGATGGCGTTGCGCAGGCTTTCCTCAAGCATCAACCGTGAGCGCGCGCGGCCGTTCATTTCCTGTGAGAAAAAGCGGTACTGCTGACGACCGGTGCGCTTGGCCTCATACATGGCCATGTCAGCGGCGCGCAGCAAGCCTTCCACGGTTTGCCCACACTCAGGGAAACAGGCAATGCCCACACTCGCGCCCAGAGTCACCTCGATACCGTCAAGGTTATGCCGCACCGACACCTGCTCGATCAGCTTTTCGGCGATGCGCGCGGCGTCTTCCGTGTGCTCCAGGCTGTCGAGCAGGGCAGTGAACTCATCGCCGCCAATCCGCGCCAGGCTGTCATAGGAACGTAGGCTGGCCTTTAGCTGTTCACCGACCAGTTTGAGCAAGCGGTCGCCCACGTCGTGGCCGAGGGAGTCATTGATCCGTTTGAAGCCATCCAGATCGAGATAAAGCACCGCCATACGCTGGCCGCTGCGTTCGATCCGCGACAAAGCCGACTCCAGCGCCTGATAGAAACCACGCCGGTTGAGCAGACCAGTCAGGGCATCAGTAATCGCCTGTGACTCCAGTTGCTGATGCAGGTGGCGCACAACCGACATATCCAGTGCCATCACTACCATGGCGTGCTGCAGACGTGGCAAGGGTGAACAGGACAGCGCCACCGGCACCTGTCCGCCGTTCAGCGTGCGCAGGTTAGCGTCATGCAGGCGATAGGCCTCACCGCGCCGCCAGCGCAGGTAAAACTCGGACAGCCGCCAGTCGCTGGTCACTTGCGGGCTGACCAGATAGGAGAGCATTTCACTGCCTTCCAGATCACTGATCGAGCCTTCCAGCATCCGCGCCATGGCCGGGTTGGCGAAATTGATACGGCCATCTTCACCCACCACCATGATGCCTTCGGCGGCGTTGTCCAGCACCGAGGCATTGAAGGCCCGGGCGGTGTCCAGCTGCTGGGTCAGCTGCAGCAGCTCGCTGCGGTTGCGCTCATGCTCGAGCAGGGCGTGAATCTTGTGGCGTAATACGCTGGGATCGAACGGCTTGAGCATAAAATCCACCGCACCGGTGGAGTAACCCTTGATCACCGAATCCTGGGTCTGTGCGATGGCGGAAACGAAAATGATCGGGGTATAGCGCGTACGCGGGTTGCCACGCATCAGCCGCGCGACTTCAAAGCCGTCCATGTGCGGCATCTGCACATCCAGCAGTACCAGGCCAACGTCTTCTTCAAGCATGCACTGCAGAGCGCTCTCGCCCGAGTCGACACAGCGCAGTTGCCAGTCGCCCTCTTCCAGCAGAGCCTGCATAGCCACCAGGTTTTCCGGGCGGTCATCCACCACCAGCAGAATCTGCGTGCTGGGCACGATCTTCAGCTGTACATGTGCCATATATCCTCCCTTGTCCCTGGCGAGCGTCTTGCGGCTCCTGTTGCGGTAGAGGTTAGCAGGCCGCAGCAAAACTACTGTGGCGGTGCCGCCGATGCCTCGAGCGAGCCCGTGCGTGGATCAGCTGCGCCCAGCCAACGCACCAGCAGCTCGAGCAAGGCCTCGCGGCTGACAGGTTTGGCCAGGTAATCATCGGCGCCAGCGGTTATGCACTTTTCCCGGTCGCCTTTCATCGCATGGGCGGTCAGGGCGATGATTGGAATGCGGCAGCCATGCTCGGTCTTGAGCAGGCGAGTGGCGGTGTAACCGTCCATGGTCGGCATGGCCATGTCCATCAGAATCAAATCGAACGGCCCACGCTCGTAACTGTTGATGGCCTCCTGACCGTCCTTGGCCGAACTGATGATCAGCCCGACTTCATCGAGCAGAGCCGTAAGGGCATAGACATTGCGCACGTCATCATCGACCAACAACACGCGCCGGCCTTCCAGTGGATTGTCGATTCTTGAGGTTACCGCCCGTACAGGGTCGCGCACGCTGCCCAGAAAGCCCTGCACGGCCTCGCTCAGCTCCTGCATATTCTCGCCGTGTTTGTGCACCACCACCGCGCTGTAACGACGTAGGCGCTGCAGGGTCTGGCGGGTGACATCGACACCGGTATTGATCACCACCCGCGTACCATTCAGCGGGCGTTGTCGGTCGAGGGTTTCCAGCAATTCGAAGCCGTCCTGATCAGGCAGATCAAGGTCGATCACCAATGCGCTGAACATCCCGCCAGAGTATGCCCGCTGCGCTTCATCGGCACGCGAGCAGGCCTGCACGTCAAAGCCCAGCTGCTGCAGATGCTCACGGTAATGCTCACGCTCAACCTCGACATCCTCGACCAATAGCAGGCGTTGCGCTGGCGACTGGTCGAGCTGCTGTAGGTCGACAAATACCTGCTCCAGATCCGCGCGCTGAATCGGCTTGACCAGGTAACGCGTACCGTCATCGTTCCAGTCTGCCGGTTGCGGTACGCAGGAGATGATGTGCACCGGCGTAATGCGGTGGCTGGCCTGGCTGCGCAGGCGGCGGAACAGCTGCCAGCCGCTGATATCCGGCAGCAGAATATCCAGGATTACCGCACTGAAACGCTCGCTTTGCAGCAGGTTGAGCGCCTGCACCCCGGAGCGGCAATGCACGCTGGCAAAGCCATGGGCGTGCGCCTCTTCGGCCAGCACCGCGGCAAAATTCACGTCGTCTTCAACAATCAGTACCGCTGGGCCTTCACCACTGCGCTGCGGCGCGTCCACGGCCGACTCCACCTGAGTCTGCGCAACCACTCGCACCGGCAGTAGCACGGTAAAGCAGGAGCCCTCGCCTAAGGTGCTTTGCAGGTTGATCTCGCCGTCCATCGCCAGCACCAGCTGGCGGGTAATCGCCAGACCCAGCCCGGTGCCGCCGAAGCGTCGACTGGTGGAGCCGTCAATCTGCTGGAAGGCCTGAAATATCTGCTCATGCTGCTCGGCAGGGATACCAATACCGCTGTCGCGCACGCTGAAGTTGAGCCGCTCATAGCCCTCCTCCGGCTCACCACTGGCGCAGGATACGGTCAGGCTGACCTCACCATGCTCGGTAAACTTCAGGGCGTTGGACAGCAGGTTACGCAGAATCTGCTGCAGGCGGACGCGGTCCGTGTGAATCACCCGCGGCACTCCGGCCTCCAGTTGCGTGTGCAGGCGCAGGCCCTTGATCTCGGCCATCGGCCGCAGGCTGGCATCCAGCTCGACAAGAACATCCTGCATGTTCAGCGGCTCGAGCTTGAGCTGCATACGCCCGGACTCGACCTTGGCCAGATCAAGCACATCGTTGATCAACTGCAGCAGGTCGCTGCCGGCACGGTGCACGATATCGGCATGCTTGGCCTGTTTCTCGGTCAGGTTGCCGGCACTGTTCAAGCGCAGCTGGTCGCTGAGGATCAGGATGCTGTTGAGCGGCGTGCGCAGCTCGTGGGACATATTGGCGAGAAATTCCGACTTGTAGCGATTGGCCAGAATCAGCTGCTCGGCCTGATCGCGCAGGCGCTGCTCGGCGGCTTTGCGCTCGCTGATGTCGATGATCACCGCCTGTACCAGCGCCCCCTCACCCCCACTGATCGGCGACAGCCCCACCTCCAGTGGAATCTGCCGGCCATCGCGATGCTGGCCGAACAGCTCGCGGTTATTGCCCATGCGCCGCGGTTCCGGATTGCGCTGATAGCCCTGGCGCATCGGCACATGGCTGCCACGCAAAGCAGTGGGCAGCAGGATCTCCACCGGTTGCGCCAGCAAGGCCTCACGGTCATACCCAAACAACTGCTCGGTCTGCCGATTGACCATGGCGATACAGCCGTTCTCGTCGATCAGCACAATGGCGTTGGGAGAGGCCTCGACCACCAAGCGAAAGCGCTCTTCGGCGCCTTTACGGGCGCGCAGATCAATCAGGTTGATCAGGTAATTGACACCACCCGAATCGCCCAACACGCTCAGACTGAGCGCCACCGGCACTTCTTCCCCAAGGTCGCGGCGTGCTTGATACTCGTTGGACAACTCAGCGCTGTCACGATCAATCGCCAGCGAACTGAGCTGCTCAATACTGGGCAAAAAGCGTTTGACCCGCTCCCCGACCAATCCTTCGGGTGTTGAGTCGAGTAAGTCGGCGGCGCTGCGGTTGGCCATTTCGATCCGCCCCTGGGCGTTGCACAGCAAGGTGGCCACGGGCAGGCGCTCAATCAATACACGGAAGCGCTCTTCACGCTCCCGTAACTGGTTGGTCGCCAAGTGGTTGGCATGCAACTCACGTTCGCGCAGATACAGGTAGCCGCCAACCAGCAAGGCCAGCAAGGCGGCAGCCACCAGCCCCAGCCACAGGCTGGCATGCCCCTCTGGGTTGGCCTGCTCGGCGTTATAGACGGCCGTGCTGCTAACCTCCAACAACCAATTACGCCCGTACAAGGGCAGCTCGATGGCATGACGGAACGAGGCGTCCGCGTCAGCGCCTTCTATCCCACCGCTGAGCAACAGCATTTCGGGAGCCTGCTGATCCCTCAAGGTGATAGCAAAACGGCTGGACTGGGCGCCCAGAATCCCTTCCATCAAATCATGGCTGCGAAAGACAGCGTGGAGCGTGCCGAGCACAGCAGCGCGCCGCTCCTCGGGGGTACTCAGCGGCCTACCAGGCTGATACACCGGCAGGTACAACAGTACGCCGGCCTGCACATTTTCTTCGGTTTCCTGCAGCAGAGTGACCGGCGCGCTCAGAGTTGCAACGCCACTGTCCATGGCTTGATCAACCGCCGCTCGGCGTACGGCCTCGCTGAGCATGTCAAAACCCAGAGCCCTTCGATTGCGCCAGTCCAAGGGGCTGATGTAATCGATCAACAGGTAGTGTTCACGCTGACCCGACGGAAACACGCGGAAGCTCTCACGCCCAGCCGCATGTTCCGCGGCGAGGAACGTTTCAAGCTGTTCATGAGCCACATAGCGGGCCCACGCCAGCCCCTGAATACCGGGGTATCGATCCTGCAACTGCAGCTGATCAATCGCGCGTTCCCATTCTTCACGCGACACATGGTCGCTGCCCGCCATCAAGCCCGACGTACCGCGCAACACCATTTCATACGCCTGCATGCGACTGACGACGCGCTGGCTGATATCCAGCGCTTCCACCTCAAACCGTTGCTGACGTTGTTGATGGTCACGCTGAGCCAAAGCCTGCCATTGCCAGAGCGACACGCTGCCAAGGCTGATCAGCACAAATAGGGTGGCCCACAAGGGTAGCCAGGGTTTACGGGCGAGAAATATGAGTCGATCGTCCATGCGCTCTCCAGTCATCGTCCATGTCGGCGCAGTTTAGGCACTGCGGCAGCAGGGTTTAAATGAACCACTGCCAGCAGTCTAGTCACGATTTGAACGGCTGACCGAGCTTGAATCGCAGGCACAAAAAAGCCGCGCACTCGACCGAGTACACGGCTTTTTTACAGCCTGCAGTTACAGTGGACGCAGGTTGATTTCTACCCGGCGGTTCTGTGCGCGACCGGCTTCATTGGCATTGCTGGCTATCGGCTGATTCGGGCCGGCGCCATAAGACGACAACCGCGACGCCGCAACGCCATTGGCGCTCAGGTAAGAGGCGACGCTTTGCGCACGGCGGTTGGAGAGGTTCTGGTTCAACTCCAACGAGCCGGTGCTGTCGGTATGGCCGACGATGTCCACACCGTTCTTATCGAACTCCTTGAACACCGTAACCAGAGAATTGAGGGTTGGATAAAAGCTGCTGGAAATATCCGCCGAGTTGCTGGCGAAGGTGATATTGCCCGGCATGATCAGCTTCAAATCATCGCCATTGCGCTGCACTTGCACGCCAGTGCCCTGCAGGGTCTGGCGCAACTTGGCTTCCTGGGTGTCGACGTAATAGCCGTAGCCACCACCGGCCGCACCACCGACTGCAGCGCCGATCAAGGCACCTTTGCCGCGATCCTTCTTGCTCGATGTGGCCGCACCAATCACCGCACCAGTCACTGCGCCAACACCACCATAGATGCCCGCTTTGCCTGCCTCGCGCTCACCGGTATAGGGGTTGGTGGTACAGCCGGCGAGTACGCCAAGACCGAGGGTAACAACAGCCAGATTTCGCCACAGCTTCATGCGTACTTCCTTTGAATATCGGATCGGGACAGGTTTGCACCTGGGTTTTCGAGCCCGATACGTAGCTAAAGTTCATTTTCAGGAGTGATTGAGCAGGCAAACACATGGCCTGCTAGGCGCGGACAAACGGGTTCTCGCGCATTTCATCACCCAGGCGCGTATCGGCGCCATGGCCGGTAACCACCGTGGCGTCTTCGTCCAGGCTGTACAGGCGCTGCTTGATCGAACGCTCAATGGTCGAGTAATCGCCGCCCCACAAATCGGTACGGCCGATACCTCGCTTGAACAGCGTGTCGCCAGCGATCAACAGCTTGTCCTGGGGGAACCAGAAGCTCATCGACCCCGGCGTATGTCCAGGCGTGTGCAGCGCCACACCGCAACCGCAGGCCAACTCCTCATCATCACTCAACCACTGATCCGGTGCAGGCACTGGCGTGTAAGGCACGCCGAACATGCGGCACTGCATCTCCAGGTTGTCCCAGAGGAACTGATCCTCTTTATGCAGATGCAGGGTCGCCCCGGTCTTCTCCTTCATCTGCCCCGAGGCGAGAAAGTGATCCAGATGGGCGTGGGTATGAATGATGCTCACCACCTTCAGGCCATAAGCCTCCAGACGCGCCATGATCAGATCAGGATTGCCCCCCGGATCGACCACGATGGCCTTCTTGGTCACAGGGTCACCGATGATTGTGCAGTTGCACTGCAAAGGCCCGACGGGGAATGTTTCCCGTATTAGCTGGGGTTTTGCGGCTTCCATGGGTGCTCCTGTATGATTGATGGCACAATTTTGGCACAGTGCGGTTGAAGATGGCGACGTTCAGGAAGAAAGGCCCATACCAGTGGCACGCCCAAATCAGGCGTAAAGGGTGGCCCCAACAGACCCGCACATTCAATACCCAGGCAGAGGCAAAAACCTGGGCGACCATGATCGAACGCGAAATGGATGCCGGCGTATTCGTCAGTCGCAACGAAGCCGAGGCCACCTCGTTCTCCAGCGCACTGGAGTTGTACGCCAAAGAGGTGACTAGCAAGAAGCGCAGCAGCGCCTCCGAGCTATCGCGCATACAGGCCATGCAACGCCACCCTCTCGCGCTTCGCTCGCTTGCGAGCATTCGCGGCTCCGACATGGCCACTTACCGCGACATGCGTCTCGAAGAAGGCATGGCCCCCTCCACCGTGCGCCGTGAGCTGGCCCTGATCTCTCACGTCTTCACCATCGCCCGCAAAGAGTGGCGCATGGAGTCACTGAGCAACCCCGTCGAATTGATCCGCCAACCGAGCGTTGACGACGCCCGTGAACGACGAATCCTCAGTGCTGATGTATGGACGCGCAAAGACGGGAAGCTGGTATGTGAGCACCTGGACGAACTGGAAATGATCAGCCGCCACTCGCGCTCGACCGAGCTGCCGAAGATCGTCGCCTTCGCCGTGGAAACGGCGATGCGCCGCAGTGAGATAACCGGCCTGCTACGCGCCAACGTAAACCGGGGCAAGCGGGTCGCCCTGCTGCCCATGACCAAGAATGGCTCTGCTCGGGGCGTCCCTCTTTCCAGCAAAGCTGTGGAGATACTGGAAAGTCTCGCCGAGCGTGACGATGGCCGCTGCTTTAAAAGCCGGCCAGACTCAATCACCAAGGCATTCGCGGATGCCATCGCCGATGCTCGCAGCGCCTACACGGATGGGCTAAGCCTTCACCTCAAACAGAAAAAGCTTTCCCAGGGCAAGATCGACCAACACATCAGCGATGACCCGTTTCTGATGGACTTACGCTTTCATGACCTGCGCCATGAAGCCACCTCGCGCCTAGCCGAAATCTTCCCGCTGCACGAACTGACCAAAATCACCGGGCACCAGGACACACGCATGCTGATGCGCTACTACCACCCGAGGACAGAAGACCTTGCCAAAAAACTTCAGTGACAGCGGCCCTCGAAGGTTGAGCGCCGAGGAAATTGATGAGCTGCGCCAAGATATGCAGGCCGCAAGCGCCTGGGTGCGCGCAGAGCTAAAACGTCGACGCGTGCAACGGGAGCAACCCGAACAGCAGCCCGAGGTGCCAAATTTTAGCCGCTAAAATTTTCGACCGTTCTCTGCCATCAATGCAGCAGGTCTGTAGAAAACACCAAGACCAATAACTTCTTTAAACTGCCCGCATTCTGCCTGGCACTACCAAGGCAACGGACAATCACTGATTCAGCAACGGACTACCGCACCATGGCCCAATTGGAAAACATCGAGGCAATCGAAAAGCGCCTCTGGTCTGCCGCCGACACCCTGCGCGCCAACTCCAACTACGCGGCCAATGAATACTTCATGCCCGTCATGGGCCTGATCTTTCTGCGCCATGCTTACAGCCGCTACCTGGCTGTGAAGGATGACATCATTGCCAGCCTGCCCAGCCGGGGCGGCAAAACGCGAGAAGTCACCAAAGAAGACTTTTCTCAGCGCGGCGCAATTTATCTGCAACCCCACGCCCAGTTCGACACCCTGGTTGGCTTGCCGGATAGCGCAGACCGTGCCCAAGCCCTTATCAGCGCGATGGAAAGCATCGAGGCCGACTACAGCTCCTTGGCTGGCGTTTTGCCCAAAGCGGAATACCAGCAGTTGGAAAATAGCGTGCTTGGCCAGCTGCTACGCACCCTCAACCCAGAGGAACTGAAAAAGGCTACCGGCGACATCTTCGGCCGCATCTACGAATACTTCCTCACGGCCTTTGCTGACGTAGGTGCACACGATGGTGGTGAGTTTTTCACCCCTGTATCCCTAGTTCGTATGATCACCAACATCATCGAGCCCGACCACGGCAAGGTGCTCGACCCCGCCTGCGGCTCTGGCGGCATGTTTGTGCAGAGCGCGCATTTCGTAGAGCGCTTGAAGCAGAACCCCAGCGAGCTGTTGACCTTCTACGGCGCAGAGAAAAACGCCACCACCATCCGCCTGGCCAAGATGAACCTGGCCGTGCATGGCCTGAGTGGTGATATTCAGAAAGCCATCAGCTACTACGAAGACCCGCACGAACTGCTACACAAGGCCGACTTCGTAATGGCCAACCCGCCGTTCAACGTTGATGAGGTGGACGCCGAGGCAGTCAAGAATGACCCGCGCCTGCCCTTCGGCTTACCCGGTGTAAACAAGGGCAGCAAGGTCAGTAACGGTAACTACTTGTGGATTTCCTATTTCTACAGCTACCTAAACGACAAGGGCCGGGCCGGCTTTGTGATGTCATCCCAGGCCTCCAGCGCAGGCCGCGACGAGGCCCGTGTACGGCAGAATCTGGTGGAAACTGGCCATGTCGACGCCATGGTCGCCATTCGCTCTAATTTCTTTTACACCCGTACCGTACCGTGCGAGCTGTGGTTCTTTGATAAAGCCAAGCCCGCAGAGCACAAAGACCATGTGTTAATGCTCGATGCGCGCAACACCTATCGAAAGGTCACTCGCAAGATCTACGACTTCGCCCCAGAACAGCTGGCCAATCTCACAGCCATCGTCTGGCTGTATCGGGGCGAGCAACAACGCTTCCTCGACCTGGTTGCAGAACACCTTGGCGAAACCATTGCCGCAGCCAATGACTGCAACGAGCACCTAATCGCCCTGCGCAATGCCATCGACGCCCTGACAGAACAAATCAAGCCTGCCATCCACTCGGCAGGCAATGCAGATCTGAGTCAGTCCTTGGTCGATCTGGAAGCAGCCACCGCCGACTACTGCGCCGAAGCAGCAGCTTTCGATAATGATGTGAAAGCCTGCAACAGCTTCTGGCAGGGCGTAACCCCTACCAATGCCTTGCTACTTGCCGCTGGAAACAAGTTCAAAAGCCTGGCTGAACATAGTCGCGACCTGATCAAAGATGCCGACCTGCTCTACAAACTCGCTAGCCGACTGACTGGGGACTTCGAACAACAAGCCCACGAAGCAGGCTATCCAGTTGGTCGCGAGCTTAACCGCAGCCGCAAAACTGCCGAAGAGTCGCGTATGGCCTTAGTGGAAGCACTGAAACAAGTACGACACCTTTGGAAAGCCGCCCACTGGCTCCAAGAAAAATTCCCATCTGCGGAATTGCGCGATGTACCTGGACTGGTCAAGCGCGTCAGCCTGATGGAAATCGCCCAAAACGACTGGTCACTTACCCCTGGCCGCTATGTGGGTATAACACCGGAAGAGCAGGACGAGGATTTCGACTTCGAACAAGCGCTGAGTGATATCCATATAGAGCTACGGGGCCTGAATGAAGAGGCCGCGGAGCTTGCGAAGAAGATCGCACACAACTTTGAGGGTTTGGGTGCATGATCTGGCATCAGTATCATCTTCGAGACATCTTAAAGCTCAAGTATGGGAAGTCTCTACCAGAGCGCGATAGAGAGAGCGGGGATATCCCTGTCTATGGCTCTGGGGGGATAGGTGGGTTCCATAACTTAGAATTAGTTAAGGGGCCAGGAGTAATTGTTGGCCGAAAGGGAACTGTTGGCTCAGTATTCTTTGAGCAGAAAGACTTCTTCCCAATTGATACCGTTTACTATGTAGATGTATCCCCCGATAAAATTCAGCTAAAATTCTCCTACTATCTTCTAAAATCACTTCCATTATCATCACTAAATACTGACGCTGCTGTTCCAGGGCTTAATAGAGAACGAGCACTATCGCTCCAAGTAAAAATCCCATCTATCGAAACTCAGAGCGACATATCCAACCTTTTGGAAAGTTACGACGACCTGATCAAAAATAACACCCGACGCATTGAGCTACTTGAAGAGTCAGGTCGCCTGCTCTACCGCGAATGGTTCGTCCACTTACGCTTCCCTGGACATGAGCATGCCGTCATTACGAATGGCGCACCCGAAGGCTGGGAGCAAACCTCGCTTGGCCAATACAGTAAGCTCAACTACGGCAAAGCTCTTAAAGCAGAAAACCGCACTGAAGGGGATTTCGCGGTTTATGGCTCTAGCGGAGTCGTAGGTTCTCATAATGCCGGGCTGGCAAAAGGGCCGACCATTATTGTTGGCCGTAAAGGCAATGTCGGTAGCGTGTACTGGTCCAGTCGAGATTGCTGGCCTATCGATACGGTTTATTTCATCGACCCTGACAAAGCAAACCTCTACCTTTACTACGCCCTGCAATTCATGCAATTCATCAATACCGACGTTGCGGTGCCCGGGCTTAATCGAGATCTGGCCCATAGCCGCCCACTCATGATACCTAGCCCCAAAATACTGAATGAATTTTTACTAGCTGCCGCTCCCATACGCCTGCAGATTGAAAAGCTCGAAGAGCTCAACCAAAAGCTTGCCCAAGCTCGAGACATCCTTCTTCCTCGCCTAATGAACGGCGAGTTGGCAGTATGATGTCCCACCTTAATACAACAGCCTCAGCACGGAGCCGCCCATGATCACCGAATTGCTGCTCGAAAATTGGAAGAGCTACGAGAAAGCCACCCTTTTTATCGATCCGCTTTCAGTACTGGTAGGCACCAACGCCAGTGGTAAATCAAATGCGCTAGATGCCTTGCTACTGCTAAATCGAGCAGCGTCCGGGATCATGCTGACCTCAGCATTGCAAGGCGATGGCGTGCAGATTCCTTTGCGTGGCGGTATCGAGTGGGCCGCCAGGCGACCAGGATCAATCTTCGCCCTGGCCGTTACCTGCCGCGCCGATGACCTAACAGACTACGAGTACCGACTAGAAGGTAGCATCCGGGAAAACCGTTGTGATTTACACGCAGAACAGCTAACCCGAGTCAAATACCGCCTGGGTAAGGATGGCATTCGAAAATCGCAAGCCGGCAACATAAAGTTATTCCGCACCGATGCTTGCACAGATGACTCACCAACAATCGTCGCCCGTCTTTACAATGAAAAACAGGGCTCTCCACGCCAATTGAGCCGAGCACATTCAGTTTTATTCCAGCTGGTTGGCCAGAAGTTGCGCCAAGAAATTCAAGACGGCGTCAATTTAGTTATCGCAGCTCTGCGTGACATATTTATCCTCGACCCTATTCCATCACACATGCGGGGTTACTCCCCTCTTTCTGAACGACTGGAGTCCGACGCACGAAATATCGCTGGCGTATTAGCTGCACTTCCCAAGGGAAAACAACTAGAAATTGAAGCTGTTTTGACTCGCTACGCCAGCAAACTGCCAGAACGAGATATTCGACGGGTTTACGCGGAAACAGTTGGAAAATTCAACTCGGACGCAATGCTCTACTGCGAAGAGTATTGGCGGGATGAAGGTGAGACGCCTACGGTAGATGCGCGCGGCATGTCCGACGGCACTCTACGATTTCTTGCCATTCTTACGGCGCTGTTAACTCGCCCAAAATCTAGCTTGCTAGTGATTGAGGAAGTGGACAATGGCTTGCACCCTTCTAGGGCTCGCCTACTTCTAGACATGCTAAAAACCGTAGGCATACAGCGTGGTGTGGATGTTCTTGTGACAACCCACAATCCAGCATTATTGGATGCAATGGGGAACGAGATGGTGCCCTTTATCACCGTAGCTAACCGCGATCCATCTACTGGGCATAGCGTACTGACACTACTAGAAAGTGTTGCTCAACTACCAAAGTTACTAGCACAGGGCCCCCTTGGACGCCTCTCTAGCCAAGGGCTCATTGAGCAAAGTATTACAAGTGCACAGACCGCAGCGGCAGAAGGTATTGCCGAATGAGTCAACGCATTTTGATACTAGACACCTCAGTACTGTGTTGTTGGTTACAAGTCCCTGGAAAAGAAGAAGCAGGGCCGCTGGAGGACCGCTGGAATCACGAACGGATTAGCCAGTTGCTTGAACTGGAACTGGCGAGAAAAAGCACACTGGTATTACCCCTCGCAACACTGATCGAAACGGGTAACCACATAGCCCAAGCACCTGCAAGTCGTTTTGAGTGCGCCAACGCTTTAGCTGGATACCTTCGTGAAGCAGCTAATGCCACGTCGCCATGGGTAGCGTTCACAGAACAAACGGAGCTATGGCAATCGACCAGCCTCCATGCCCTTGCTGACACATGGCCAGAGCTTGCCGCACAAAAACTGACTATTGGCGACGCCACCATCAAAGACGTGGCCGAATACTATGCCAAGGCTGGCTATGCCGTCGAAATTCTGACCGGAGATGCAGGACTGAAAGCACATGAACCTGTGCAACCAACAAGCATCCCTCGACGCCGCCTCTGAACATCCAACCCAAATAAAAGACAAAGCCGGGGCAATCCTGCCCACTTCTATCGGCTTTGTCTTTTAGGGCAACCCCAATGCCCCGAGAATTATACTTCCCGCTAATGGACACCTGTTGATGCGCGCCTGGCTATGTCCGATAGGAATGCCAAGCAATGCCCTCCCTGGCCCCTCCATGCCAAATGCCTTGTTATGCAAAAGAGTGCCAATCAGTGCACATTTGGGCGAAGATTAGGCCCAAGGATGAGCCCCGCAGGCTCAAGCACTGAAATGGGTTTCCTCCGGGGAATCGACCAGCCAATGGTCTGCTGCACACAGGGGAAGGGACTTAGTGAGCTACAACGAAGACACTTTGGTTCAGCAAACCACTGCTGACTATCTGCGTTACGAGCTTGGCTGGCAGTCTGTGCTGGCCTACAACGAAGAAACCTTTGGCCCCGAAGGCACCCTGGGGCGCTTGAGCGACCGCGAGATTGTGCTGACCCGCTACCTGGGCGAAGCCTTGCTTGACCTCAACCCAGGGCTTCCAACGACTGCGTATCGCGAAGCCATACGCATCATCGCCGAGCGCACTGCTACCCAATCTCAGATGCTCACCAATCGTGATAAGCATCATCAGCTGCTCGATGGCGTGCAGGTGAGTTTTCACAACGACAAGGGCGAGCTGAAAAAACAGCGCCTGCGCGTATTCAATTTCGACGAACCAGAGAAAAACCACTTTTTGGTGGTGCGAGAACTGTGGATACGTGGCGATCTCTACCGACGCCGCGCCGACATCGTGGGCTTTGTGAATGGCATCCCGTTGCTCTTCATGGAGCTAAAAAATCTCAACAAAGATATTCGGGCGGCTTACGAGCAAAACCTGGCCGACTACCAGGACACCGTGCCGCATCTGTTCGACCACAACGCCCTCATCGTGCTGGCCAACGGGGTGGACGCCAAGATTGGTTCACTGGGTAGCAAATTCGAGTACTTCCATGAATGGAAGCGCCTGGACGAATCAGAGCCTGGTGCGGTGGATATGGAAACCCTGCTCAAGGGGGTCTGTAGCAAGCGCAACCTGCTCGATCTGTTCGAGAACTACATTCTGTTCGATGAGTCATCGGGCAAGCTGATCAAAATCGTCGCTCGCAACCATCAATTCCTCGGCGTGAACAAAGCGATTCTAGCGGTGCATAACCGTGAAGAACTGGAGCGACGACTGGGGGTTTTCTGGCATACCCAAGGGTCGGGCAAGAGTTATTCAATTGTCTTTTTCGTGCGCAAGGTACACCGCCTACTGGGCGGCAATTTCACCTTCCTGGTCTGCACTGATCGCGATGACCTGGACAGCCAGATCTACAAAACCTTTGCCGGCTGCGGGCTAGCGGACCACGACAAAGATCCCTGCCGCGCTGAAAGTGGCGACCACTTACAGGCACTGCTTGGCCAGCACAAATCAGTGCTGTTCACCCTCATCCAGAAATTCAACAAAGATGTCGATCCGAGTAAGCCTTACTCGACCCGTGACGACATCATTGTGGTGACCGACGAGGCTCATCGCACCCAATACGGTCGCCTGTCCCTGAACCTGCGCAATGCCCTCCCCAATGCCAGCTTTATCGGCTTCACCGGCACCCCGCTGTTCAAGGACGACGAAATTACCCGGCGCGTATTTGGCGAGTACCTGTCGACCTATGACTTCAAGCGTGCGGTCGACGATAAAGCCACCGTGCCCCTGTTCTATGACGCCAGGGGCGAAAAGTTACAGATCGCCACCACTGACCTGAACGAGCGCATCGCCGCCAAGCTAGAAGAGCTTGAGATTGATGACATTGACGTTCAGCAGCGGCTGGAGCGCGAGCTAAAGCGCGAGTATCACATCATCACCGACGGCCATCGCCTGGAGCGCATAGCCACCGACTTTGTAGAACATTACTCAACGGGCTGGGAAACCGGCAAAGCCATGCTGGTGTGTATCGACAAAGTCACCTGTGCCCGCATGCACGCGCTGATTGCCGACCGCTGGCAGGAACGCATCACTCAGCTAGAAAAGCAGCTGAGCAGTGCGAGCGATGAACAAGAACTGATCTTCCGCGAGCGGCAATTAGCCTGGATGCGCGAAACCTTGATGGCCGTAGTGGTCAGCGAAGAACAAGGTGAGGTCGACAAGTTCAGCAAGTGGGGCATCGACATCAAGCCCCACCGCAAGCTGATGAAAGAAGGCTTTGAACTGGACGACGGCAAACGCCTGGATATGGAGTCTGCCTTCAAGCGTGAGGCCCACCCATTCCGCGTCGCTATAGTCTGTGCCATGTGGCTCACCGGCTTCGACGTGCCAAGCCTTTCCACGCTGTATCTGGACAAGCCTTTAAAAGCCCACACGCTGATGCAAGCCATTGCCCGCGCCAACCGGATCAATGAGGGCAAAAACAACGGTCTGATCGTCGACTACTGCGGCATCCTCAAGAACTTGCGCAAAGCACTCGCCACCTTCGCTACAGGCTCGGATGATGATGGCACTGAAGATGATCCCGCCCGCCCCAACGAAGAGTTATTAGCTGAGATGGCTGAGGCGATAGACCTGGCCAGAGACTACCTCAGTGAGCATGACTTCAAGCTAGCTGACATCACCGAGAAAACCGGCTTCTCCCGCAACGCCGCGATTATTGCCGCCAAGGAAGCGATCAACGATAACGACCAGACTCGCAAGCGCTTTGAAATCCAAGCGCGTGAGGTCTTCAAGAAATTCAAAGCCTGTCTGACCATTCCCGGCGTTAACGACTTTCGCAACGATGTGGGTGCCATCAACATCATCTACAAAAGCCTGCAAAAAGACCGCGACCAGGCAGATATATCTGACCTTATCCGCCAGCTGCACGAGGCTATGGATGGAGCTATCGCTAGCCAAGGCATGCCGCAGAAGGAAGACCATACGGTCTACGACATCAGCAGCATCGACTTTGACCTGCTCCGTCGCGAGTTCGAACGAACCCCTGCGAAGAAGACCACAGTACAGAACCTAAAACAGGTCATCGAAAACAAGCTGGCCAAGCTGCTCGCCCAGAACCCGCTGCGTACCAACTTCCAGCAGCACTATGAAGAAATTGTCGCCGCGTACAACAGCGAGAAAGATCAGCAGACCATTGAGCACAGCTTCAACGTGCTCATGAAGTTTGTAGAAGCGCTCAGCGAAGAAGAACACCGCGCCGTGCGCGAAGGGTTAGACCAAGAGTCTCTTGCACTATTTGATTTACTCAAAAAACCAGAATTAGATAAGGGTGCAATCAAGCAGATCAAAAAAATCTCTAGCGACCTGCTTACAACTCTAAAACAAGAGAAACTACGTATCGAAAATTGGCGCGAAAAAGAAAGCACCCGAGACGCCGTACAAGTTGCAATCCGCAATTTCTTATGGGATGACAGTACAGGCTTGCCAGTAGCGGTATACAGTGAAGACGAAGTACTATTGAAAGCAGCGGATGTTTACCGTCACATATTCACAGCCTACCCAAGACTGCCATCACCCACATACAAATAAATTAAAAAATAAAACTAATCAATTAGAAGCATTGATGCTAGGGAATAAATAATGAGCGGCTTCATAGAAAACCTTTCACCAAAGGAATGGGAAAATTTTTGTGAAGTAATGCTTAGACAGCACTATGGTGCAAAAAATTTCTACACAGTCCCTGATCAAGATGGCGGAGATCATGGGTTAGAATTTTATACCGCCGATGGAACAATATTTCAGTGCTACTATCCAGAGAAAGGCATTGAGATGGCAGTTTATAAAAAAAGAATTCAAAAAAAGATAAATGACGATCTAAAAAAGCTCAAAGATAACGAGCAAGAAATACTAAAAATCCTTGACGATATAAAAATAAACCAATGGATTCTCTTAACTCCTGAATTTAAGTCAAAGGATCTACTCGTCTACTGCAACAAAAAGAAAAAAGAAACAATATCAAAAAACATCTGCTACATCGACAACGCCTCGTTCAAAGTAAAAATAGAGACCGCCGCAAGTTATCCCGCTGGAAAACTTTACGCCCAAGGGGTTTATAACTCATCAATAAATATACCCCTACTAACGATCAGCGAAGATCTAAAAAATAACTGGCTATCGAGCCATTCTGAGTTCTCGTCAAACATAGTAAGAAAATCGTCCAAATTAATGGGCGCACAAAGTGAAGACTTCCAGAGCACTGTAGTATCAAAATACATACAAATTGATAAATTTCTTGAGCAGCTACGAGACGACCATCCTGATCTCCATGCGCTCATTGAAGACAGTGCTAGAGCACAGCTAGAAAGCATAAAAGAAAACTCACTATTCCGTTCAAGCCTAGACTCCGATTTCGTCAAAACAATCGTCGACAATAATAAATCAGCATTTTTCAAGCACTCAAAATTCATGTCCGACACAAACGTTCAATCTTTAAGTTTCGGATACCTATCAAAATGGATAGCCGAGTGCTACATGGACTTCAAAAAAAATGAATAATGAAAGAAACATCACACCACTGATAAGCGATAAGCCCTACCCTGTACCTATAGAAATGAGGCCACTCTGGAGAATAGGGCTAATCATCATTAGCATCATCCGAGTGGGGGGAGACAAAAAATACCTCGACACAAAAAAACTAAACATATTGGTCTGGATGCTGATAAGAAAAAACAGATGGCCTGAATATGAAAGCTACTTAAAAGAGCAAACAGTCGATATTCCGTTAATTTCTGTCGACACTGCAACTTACAAGGCCACCGAGCTTTGTATGGCCAAGTCACTCGTCAGCCTAAGCGAAGGCAGGCTTCACATTACAGACACTGGGGAAAGCGTCTACAAAATCATTCTTGAAAGCGCAGTAATGCAAGAAGAATTAGAATTCCTCGACGAGCTCGGAAAAAAACTTACCGATGCAAAAGTCAAAGGGCTTACAGGCGGACTCATATAATGCTTGGTTTAAAAATCAAAGAGTTGGAAATTTCCGTAGTCACTGCAGGCGGCACATTTTCAACCTTAATACCCTTTCAGGACGGTCTGAATATTATTCGCGCCAACAACTCCTCAGGAAAATCGACCTGTATAAATGCAATAGCCTACGGCCTTGGCTTAGAGGCAATTCTTGGCCCAAGCAGAAAGAGACCTTTTCCAAAATCGCTGTACGAAGTGATCTACAAAAGCAAAAAAGATGAAACTCCATATCTCGTAAAAAGCTCGAATGTAAGGCTGGTAGTTAGAAACAGCAATGCAAAAGAAGCTACGTTCATAAGGGACATTGAAGGCAATAGCAAAAAGATCACTATTATCTCCGATACCAAAAGAGAGGATTACTTCTTAGGTTCAGCAGGAGAGGTAGGCTCTGCCAAAAGTGAACTTGGCTTTCATCATTGGCTTGCTGATTTTATTGGCTGGACTCTGCCCGACGTAGTCACATTTGAAGGAAAGGAAACAAAACTCTACCTTGAGTGCATATTCCCCTTATTTTTTATTGAGCAAAAGCGTGGCTGGTCGGAAATACAAGCAAACATACCAGCTAATTATGGAATCAGAAACGTAAAGAAAAGTGCAGCCGAATTCTGTTTGGGCTTTGACAGCTTCGAACAAGAAAAGAAAATATTCCTCTTAAAAGCCAAAGTAGAAGCTGCAGAAATTGAGTGGGACAAGACAAGATCCTCCGCTGAAAGCATCGCAGACTTCAATACCGTACGAGTAAACAAACTCCCTGAAATTGAAAAAACAAAAGAAAAGGCATACATCAACTTCTCGTATCTAGAGAATGACATATTTATAAGCCTTCCAAACCAAGAGGCTTCTCTAAAAAAACTCATTACCGGCCTCAACAAAGAAATTACCGAAAAGCAACCAAACAGTGAGCAAATAGAGGCACAAAACAGCATAATCAGAACCCTCCAGAGAGAATCTGAGAAGACCTCAAGGAACATTGAAAACTCTCTACTATCCCTATCAGAAACCGACAAAAAAATATCAACACTGAAACACGATCTTGACCAATACCAACAGCTACGCAGGCTCAAGTCTGTAGGTAGTGACATTGAGAAACTTCTAGACACCTCGAAGTGTCCAATTTGCGATACCGCGATGTATGACACATTAGGGGGCAGTTCAACTCAAAGATCCCCAATGACTCTTGAGGAAAACACAGAATTCCTTAAGAACCAGATTGATTTTTTCAGCTCTATAAAAAACAAAACCATTGCAGAAATTCAGAACTTACAAGCAAGCTCAAAGCTAATCACGTCTCGACTTAACGTAGAGCAAGAAAAACTTAACGAGCTACGATCTGATTTTGAAGATATTCATGGAGCAACCAAATCAATCCTAAGAGAAAAAATACAAGCAGAAATACTCCTTAAAGAAGTCGAGAAACTTCGAGCTTCGGAAAATAATATAAATGAGCAGCTTGAAAGAATTCAGAACACCTGGAACACAGCGTCAGACGCATTGAAACTAGCCAGAAGAAATATCTCCGCTTCAAACAAATACGCAACAATAAACAAGCTTGAAGGGATTATTCGAAACAACCTAGAATCCTTTCAATTTAACCATGCGGCAATAAACACAATAACCGTCTCGCAACAGACCCTTCGCCCCGAGCAAGAGGGATATGACATCGTTGCGGAAACATCAGCCAGCGACTATATCCGTGTAATCTGGGCCTACACGCTTGGGCTACTGGAGCTTGCCGGATCTGAGGAAGAGATAAAACATGGCGGTTTCGTGGTATTTGACGAACCCAGACAGCATGAAGCAAGTAAAATAAGCTTTGTGTCTCTTATTGAAAAAGCAGCCGAAAGCAAAACTTATGGAGGTCAAGTAATTTTTGCCACTAGCATGGAAAAGAATGAGCTGGAAGAAGCATGTAATGAGCGCGACTTGAGCGTGCATTTTTTTGAAGACTATATACTCCAGCCTTCAAATACATCTATTGAAGAAACCTAAATATAAAAAACCGACACAAGAATAATTTATCACTATACGATTTATCTGCCCCTATATCCAATGGGGGCAGACTTATTGCACCCTCTATCGCTTGCTTAACCAGATCCTTGGTCAATTACCACACCGCGCTGAGGAGCCCGCAGTACCTTGGCAGCTAAGTCACTCATAGATTTTTCACCTTCTCCAACATCCCATCCTGAATTGAGCGGATCTGCACAAGCGCATCCAAGATAGAATGTTGAATCTGATCCTGCTTGAACACCGCCAGCCGTTCATCATTGGAAAGCCACATTTTCAACAAGCCGCCAAGCCGCCCCAAATCGCCATTAATCTTCGAAAGCTCAATCACCGCGTGTTGATCTAAAACGCCGCGGACGGTCAGACCCAAGCCTATATTCCGCAGGTATGCCGAAGCACTTAGCCCGACCCTTCTGGCGCTCTCTTCGATTCCTTCTTTCTCTTCAGGAAGGAGCCAGACCTTGATAGGCGGACTCCCCTTTCTGGTGTTCCTGGCCATTTTGCCTTTCCTTGTTTTTGGTGGTGGCAGCCGCTTTGCCATCGGAAGGCAGAATCATGTTGAGCACGTAGTGCGAATAATTACAACGTGAGGTAGGCCTACCTCACACATCCTGCCCTGAAAAAACTAGCACACATACGCAATCAGCTAGACACCAGACGATTATATCCTGCAACTTGAGTGCACCAAGTCTGCAACTAACACGAATCGAACGTGCACCTGCCAGTCACAGCAAGTAAATAAATCTATTGCTCACAGATGCAGTCCGAATAAACTACAAGGTAATTGGATTAACCATTTATTACCGCCCCATGCCCGCACGTAACACAAGAGAACTTCAAAGAAACCAGATACGCTCATCTGCTCTAATGCACGAGCTGATGCATCGATCAGGCAGCACAAACCCCCATCAATTTGCTGGCTGGTATGACCAGATAACACACGGCCATACCCAGGACTCTGGAAAATGGCGTGCGAACTTTGCAGGGAGTCGGCCTCTGTCGAACAAGCAACTCGACGCGCTAGCTCAGATCTTCGCTGACACCCATAGCTATTATCAAAATGGGCCATATGGCCTCTGGCGTGCGATTTGGGGGGAAGCGACCGACCTTATTGCCTGTGTCCGCAGCCACCCAAAGTCTTCCCCTCAGATGCCTTTCGCGGTAAGTGAGCGCGCTGTACAGCTATCAATACTCGCCGCAGCAGAAGATGAGATTTCGTTTAACGACTTCGTCCGTGCGATTGCTCTATACCGCCTACGAAAGGAAACTGAGCCATTTTGTCGCGTGGACGGTATTGGCTTGAATCAAACCGGCACTGTTTGGCGAAACATCCAGATGTGCCTGAATGAAAACAAGGTGAATACCGAACTCGACAGACTGGGTCTGAGGCGGGTCATAACTGAAGAGCTGGAGCAACTGGAAATTGAGCGCAAAAAGGCCAATCCAAAGGCGCGATTTTTCGACTAGCAGGTTGAACGCCAGATGAGGTTGCCGCTGATGCTTCCAGCGTTTATTCCCCCCCCCCGGTTATCCACAGACCGCATCTGGTAGTTATAAGGTAGAGAAAAGGTAGGGAGCGCCATTGCCTCTTGAAAGCCCCGCCAACCGTGGCCCTCAGCGCCAAGGGTGGAACGCTACCCCGATGAAGCGGAATGCAACCCCGACGAAGCGGAACGCTACCCCGATACAGGCGGAACGCTACCCCGACGCCCAGACAGGGGATCCACAATCTTGTGCCAGGTCGCTTGCTGCTTCCCCTTGGTACTGAGCTCAATCCGCCCCCCCGATATGACCTCCACCCGTTCGAGCTCGCGCATGGCATTCATCAGCGCCTCCTTGAACTTTCGCATCGGGCTGGAGTACTGCAGCTTCTCCTTGAGCCAGTTCAACTGATACCGCTGAACCGTGTCACTCGTTGTGGCAACCAGCCGCTGCAGAGACTTGGCCATATCCTGCCCCTGCCGAATCCTCAGACGCTTATCCCAGTCGATCAGCGCGTACTCCTGGTTGGCATAAAGGCCACGCCACCTAGGATCGACACGCACGCTGTACTCCTCCAACTCATCGTCGTAGTCGAATCCATCGATCATGTGCAGCACACGGGTGCGGCCGACCGACAGCTTTGGCTTTCCATCCTTGGCGGCTTCTGCAACCAGCATGGCAAACGATAGGGTCTTCATCGTTCGATGCAGCCATGTGTACTCGTACCTGCCGGTGTGACGCCCAATCGCACGGAGAAATTTGGCCCGGTTAATGGGAACGAGATCACCCAATGGATATTTCAGCGCCTCATGCATAATCTGCATCCACACGTCAGCCTGAGACTCGTCCAGCTGCTCGCCCCAGTATGTGATGACTGCATCAGCACGGCTCACCAGCACGGCCTCCCTGTGCAGTTTCTTTCGCCCCCTGGCGATAGGTGCGAACAGGCTGGATCGCGCAATGTGGTTCGGCATCGCACGACCGAGCTCCCCCACTCCAGGAAGAAAAAGCGGCTTGGGAACTTCGACAATCGAAGGACGCTTTTCGATAGCCGCCGATTGCAATCGCTCAAGGCGTGACAGCAAGCTCAGCGAGGTCAGAGAAGCATCCTGACTCATGACGCAGAACGTCGAGACCTGGTGACCTGCTCAGCCTTGGTCGGACGCCCACGCTTCGGAACAACAGGGGCCGCTAAAGGTGGAATGCCTGTGGTCGAGGTCACATGCTCAGCCAGCCATTGCTCAACATCCACAACGCGCCAGAGAAGCCGCTTGGTTCCTGGTAACCGGCAGATAGGTGGTAGGGACTGCGGATTACGTGTTGCATCACTCCGGATGCTAGCAACTGATTTCTGCAGGTATTCCGAAAGCTGTTCGACTGTGAGCAAAGCTTGCATGGACTGACTCTCGCCACAGCCATGACATTGTTGTGCTCACGGCTGCATTGGTTAGCTGATGCCGTCAGGTTTGCTCAATGTGAAATCAGACTCCCGGTAGGTTCTTCGAAAGTTTTTTACCGGCTAGGCTCCACGTCTCATCAGCAGCCAAAATCTAGAGTTGCGTCAGCCAGATCGTACAAACCCCTGCTACGAATACGGCCAACCAGAGAAAAGTATTCTCCCGATCAATTACTGCCAGAAAGCGAGCGAAGTGAATGGGTAAGGCAATTGCAAGCACCGACGCAATCAGCAAAGGGGTGGTGATGATCCAGGTCATGAGGTAGTAGAGCAAAAAGAAAACTAGGCAAATGGCTGAATAAAGTGCGCCGATGGCCATAGGGTGAAGGTCGAGCACCACAGCATGTAGCTCACCTGATAGGGGCTCAAGCGACAGGGCCAGAGCTTGGGTAAACGGCGTGTGCAGGAATGTGTCAGAAACCCCCATCAGCAGAGGGCCAAAAATCAGCAACGAATGCGTTTTCCAGTGATCACTCAGAGTGGCTTTGTGATCGATCGCCCACTTGATCGAGAACCAGCCAAGGAATGTCAGCAAGAACAGCTGAAAAACAACTAGGAAGGCCCCCGCACTACCAGGTAACACCTTCATGATCACGAAGACAAAACCGAACAGTGCGATGCTAGTCCAGCCATAAATCTTGCGCAGAAGCCTCAGGCCAGAGAGCACAGTCGAGCTCTCCAGGTGTTCATTGATCCGTGTATAGCTGCCTTCAAGAGCACCCAAAAACGCGTCGATTTTTGCGTTGCGTCGGACTTTTTCACCGATGAAGTAGATGCCGCAAAGGAATGTGATGCTGGTCAGTACTATCTTGAGCATGCTGTTAGAACCAATAGAAGGGAATTAGCCGAAGGCGACACGGTTAAAGTAGCGGAGCGGGCTGGCAACGTGCTGTCTACAGGCTATCCCAAACCCTTTCTCGAAGTGATCGCATGGCACAAATTTGGCACATCGGCAGTGCAAAATCATGCATATCACTGCTAAATAATGCCGCATATAGCAGATACGCAACCATCTGATTTAAAAGGACATAACCAAGGAAAGCACTATAAATCAGAGAGTTATGAGCTTAGAAGAGATGGCAGTTGCACTGCAAAGGCCCGACGGGGAAGGTTTCGCGGATCAGGGTCGGGGTTGCGGCAGAACTCATGGTTATTCCTCAGCGCGGTAATCGCTGGGCAGTTTACCCGTCCATTTCTTGAACGCACGGCGAAAATTCGACGGGTCGCTGAAGCCCAGCAGGTAGGCGATTTCGTAGAGCGGCAGGTGGGTGGTGGTGAGGTATTGCAGGGCCAGGCTCTTGCGGACTTCATCGAGTACCTGCTGGTAGCTGGTGCCCATGTTCGACAGGTGCCGGCGCAGGCTGCGGCCGCTGGTGTGCAGGGCTTCAGCGGCGCTGGCAAGGTCGGGAAAATCACCGGGCCGCGCCAGCAGTAAGCGACGCACACGGGTCAGCAGCCCGTCCTGTACATCCAGGCTGGCCAACAGGGCTTCGCATTGCTGCTCGCACATCTGCACCGTGGCCGGGTTGGCCAAGGCCATGGGTCGGTCCAGATAGCTGATCGGCATGCTCAGCCGGTGGTAAGGCTGCTCAAACGCCACCGGTACGCCAAACAGGCGCTCGTAGCGCTCGGCATAATGCGGCGCGGTATGGGCAAAGCCCACCTCCACCTCCTGCAAGCGTTCACCCACCAGAAACCGCGCAATGGTGTAGAGGCTGGTCAGCAAACCTTCTGCGGCAAAACGACTGAGCGGGCCCAGCGGCATGGTTTCGCTGGCGCGCAGTTCGATCCGCGCGCCCAGCTCGACCATTTCCAGTTCGTAGGTCAGGCCCAGTACGCGGTAATACTTGAGGGCGAACTGCATGGCCTTGCCCAGGTTGGCGCTGGACAGCACCGCATAACCGAGGATGCCGTGGGTCGAAACATTCAGCCGTTGCCCGAGCAGCAAGCCCAGCGCCGGCTCGTCACACAAGCGCAATGCGCTGCTAGTGAGCTGGGTGAAATCAATAAAGGACAACCGCCCCTGCGGATTGCCCAGCACTTCGGCGCGCACCCGCGCCTCGGCAAACAGCTGCGCGCGCGGTACGCCCAGCTCCTCGACCAGGTCGAGCAAGGCAGCGGCGTAGGCAACAGGAACCAGTTCTGCAGAGAAATTCAGTGATGGCTTCATGGTTTTCTTATTATCTGGCCAGATATGACCACCGATAGCGACGATAACCCTGTTCGACAAAAGCCGACAAGGGCCGCCCTGCGGCACAGCCATCGCCTTACTCAGTCTGTGCAGTCGCGCATGGCCCGCTCCATACTCAGGGCTTGTTCAGGCAATCACCACAACCGAAGGTTGGGCGCATGCAGGGCACGGCCGTCACAGGAGCTGATTTTCTTTACCGCATGGCTCTAGCGTGGGCAATAGAGCATGCCGATGGTGCTCAGAAGGCTTCACAGCGCTTGGCACGCTTGTGCAATATTGGCCATATATGACCGAAACATTGGCTGTTGTGAACCTTTGCCGAGCCGCCTGGTGAATCCATAGTGAGACCACGCTTCAGTCACAGACTCAGGGAGTCAGCATGGTTAGCACTACCCCGGAAGGTTTGCAGATTCGCCCACGGCATATGGATTTCGATTTCCCCAATCCACTGCCCCGCCACTGGCACAGCGGCGATGCCTTCAAGACCCATTTGTTTGATGCCATGTCGGTGCTGTTCCCCGATGGCGAGCGCTTCTTTATCGACTCGGTGCGGCACTTCCGCGACCAGATCGATGACCCGGTTCTGAAAGAGCAGATCCGTGGTTTTATCGGCCAGGAAGGCCACCACAGCCGCGAGCATCTGGAATACAGCAATCGCCTGCGTGACCTGGGTTACAACATCACCCGTATCGAGAAACGCGCCCGGGCGCGGATTCGCTACACCCAGAAAAAGTTCTCGCCGCAAAGGCAACTGGCGGCCACCGCCGCGCTGGAACACATCACCGCGATCATGGCCGATGGCCTGCTCAAGGACCCGAAACATCTGGAGGGCGCCCACCCCACCATGGTGCGGCTGTGGCGCTGGCACGCGCTGGAGGAAACCGAGCACAAGGCGGTAGCCTTCGACGTGTACAACCAGGTCTGCGGCAGCCGCAAACTGCTGCGCAGGGCGATGATGATGGGCACCTTCTTCTTCGTGCTCGACACCACCCGCGGCCTGGCGCACATGCTGAAACAGGACGGTCTGCTGTGGAACTGGCGCGTATGGCGCGATGGCATCCAGTGGATGTGGGGTAAGGAAGGCGTGTTCCGTCCGCTGATCAGCACTTATCGCGACTTCTTCAAGCCCAACTTCCACCCCTGGGAGCACAACAACCTGGAGTTGCTCTACCAGACCCGTACGGAGTTCGATCTGCCTGTACAAAGCCAGGCGGCCTGAGGCGGACGCTGCAGCCAAACAACAAGGGAGCCAGATGGCTCCCTTTTTTATTCCTCTGTTGTTCACCGACTGCGGCAGCTGTTGCCACCGCAATCGGCTTCTGTTCGATCAGCCCTGAAGAAAACGCAGGGCATCGGCCGCGCTTTGCTGCGGGATTTCTTCCATCGGAATATGCCCAACGCCCGGATAGGTTTTCACCTGAATCCCCGGCAGATCGCGCTGCCAAAGAGGCACGTGCTTGGGCGAAATCCAGCGATCACGTTCGCCCCACAGCAGCAGCGTCGGTGCCTGAATCTGCGCCACCCTTGCCGGCGTGGTGTGCAGCTCTTCCTTGTTGACCTTGAGCAGCACGCGGAAGATATCCATCATCGCCCGGCGATTGCCCGGCCGGCGCGTCAGATCGTTGTAGCGGTCCACCACACCCGGCTTGATCCGTGCCGGCTCGCCGTAGACTTCCTTGATGCCCTGGGCAATCAACGCGCGCGGCATCCACAGCGGCATGGCCACGGTGGCACCCGGTAAAGCAGCGGCGGCAATCATCCACGGCACCTTGTGCATGTGATAACCGGCCGGGTCGATCAGCACCAGTTTCTCCACCCGTTGTGGCTGCGCCAGGGCAAAATTCCAGGCGATATAGCCGCCCAGGGAATTGCCAACAATCGAGGCTTTATTCACGCCGAGGTAGTCGAGCAACAGACCGAATACCTTGATCATCCGCTCGGCGGAATACACACCATCGCGGGCCGGGCCGGTGAGGCCGAAGCCCGGCACATCGAAACGAATCACTCGATAATCCGCCGCAAAGGCTGGCAACCAGTCATCCCAGGTGTTCAGCGAGGCCACCACGCCGTGGATCAAGACCAGCACCGGCTTGTCGCGACTGCCCTCATCGCGGTAGTGCAGATTGAAACCATCGAGTTCGATATAGCGCGAGCCATTGGCGGCATTGCCATAGCGCGTTTTGAGACGTTCCAGCGGCAAGGCACCGAAACCCAGGCGGGCAAAACCGGCCGCCAGCGGTGGCGTCAGCGGGAGACTGGAAGCAGACATGCAGGCACCTCTAGATTGTTGTTATGGGAAAGACGCATCCGGTCTATCAGAGCATGTACGCCCAGAGCTGACGCCTAACCTAGGTTGAGCCGGGTGTAGGACACAGCGAGGCGATCAAAAGCTCACTGAGCACACGCTTGGCCTGTTCGATTTCTTCGCGTTTGGCGGCGCGGCCAAGCAGCTCCAGCGAGGCCGCCTCCATGGCCCAGATCAGCGCCCGGTAGGTCAGTGGGTCCGCCGCGCGGGTCGCGCCATGCAGGCGCTCGGCCAGCAACCGTGCCATCTCCGTGTGCGCCCGCTGACGGTGTGCGGCCAGCGGGGAATCGGCGCGCAGAGCTTCTTCCTGCATCAAGCGGATAATCGGCCCGACCGCCAGGTGATAGTCGAAGTAGCGCCCGACCATGCCCTCTAACCAGGCCTGTGGGCTGCCGGCGATGCTCTGCATTTCACTGAAGCGCGACAGCAGCAGGGATACTGCCGTCTGATAGATGCCTTCGAGCACCTGCATCTTGTTCTCGAAGTATTTGTAGAAGGTGCGGCGCGACACATTGGCCGCCGCCAGCAGGTCATTCACCGTGGTGTCCGCCAAACCCTTGCGGGCAAATACCGGAATTGCCGCCAGTTGGATATTGGTGCGCTGCAGATGACCGATCAGTGGCCCTTCGCCATCCTGCTCCTGCTGCTGGGCCACCGCGCCGTAACCGCCCAGGTCTTCAAATACCGCGCGAACGGCACCCAGTTCTGCCAACGCCTGCTGCATCGCACACTTCCCAACCAAGGCGCGGGTGACGCGAGCCGCCAAGCTGGTTACGCTGGGCCACGCCTACTCCGCAGGATTGTTCTTGTGCCGCTCACGCTACCATCACGCCGCACCCTACCGCTGGCCATCCTTTTGCTGGTTCTGCTAACACCCGTACAGGCCACTGAGCTGTTCTACCTCGGGCAGAAGATTCCCGATATCCACAAGCCCTGGAACAGTGCCGACTACCAGCAACTGCTGGAAGCGCTGAACAAGGTCGACAACACCCAGCTCAACGCCCTGCCCCGCCGTAGCGGCGAATTCACCGGGCCGATCTACCAGCGCATGGTCAGCGAAGAGAACTTCCGCCCGCAGCTGAATATCTACGCCCCGCTGGAGCTGCGGCAGAACGAAGCCCGCGAAGCGTTATTCCGCCTCAAGGAGCTGATGCGCCTGTATTTTGATTTTCGCGCGGTACAACAACCCTATGCTGCTGAAGCACTGGGCCTGATGAGTTATTCGCTGCGCCAGCAAGCCGTGCTGTTCACCCTGACCACCGAATTCTGGATGACCCTCTCGGAAAGCGAGCAAAGCAACCCGGTGCGCCTGCAAGGCCTGCATGAAACCAAGGCGGCGGCGGCCATGCTCACCTCCAGCGCTCTGGACTATCTGGGCCTGACCAAACAGTTTGGCCGCGAAGAACTGGTGCTCTACAGCGCCGAACTGAGCAAGCAGTTGCCCGAGCTGTTTATCCATTTGAGCGGTGAGGTGCGTGAAACCCTGCTGCAACGCGTCGAACAACTGGCGCAGCAGCATGCTTATGCCGAGGTGCAGCAGAACATGCGCGAGCTGCAGCCGGTGCTGCTGAGCATCCAGCAGGATGTACAGGCCAAACTGGCCGCTGCAGCGGCGCAACCACGCAAAGCGCCGACGCGCAGTCTGGACCTATCGGTGCCGGCAGAATCAGCGCAGTAGGCCGAGGCTCTTGGCCCGCGCCACCGCCTGGGTACGCCGCTCCACACCAAGTTTGCTGTTGATATGGCGGGCGTGGGTCTTGACCGTGTGCAGGGAGATAAACAGGCTGTCGCTGATCTCCTGATTGGAGCAGCCCTGGGCGATCAGTTGCAGCACAGCCAATTCCCGCGAGCTGAGGGCATCGACCACAGCGGCATAGTCATCCTGACTGACCAGCGGCTGCGCCTGCGGCAGATGCTGTTGCAAGGCCTCGATCAGCGGGCTGGCTTCCTGCCCCAGCAACTGCTCGCGTAGCCATTCGGGCTGTCGCGTGAGCAGACCATGGAACGGCAGCAAGCCACCGCCGGCCGCCGCTTGCAGGGCGCTGCGCAACTGCTGCTGGGCCTCGCGTTCGCGCCCGGCGTCACGCAGCAGCTCCGTCAGTTGCATCTGCGCAATCGCCCCCAGCAGTTGACCGCCGGCGTTCTGCGCCAGCTGACTCAAGCCGCGCAAACGCCGCTCGGCCTGTTCATCCTCGCCCTGCAAACGCTCGTAAGTGGCCAGGTGCAGCTGCACATGCAACGGCAGCTGTGGATGAAACTCCGGCGCGGCAGCCGCCTGTTCACCGCCATAGGCATCCAGCAAACGACTCAGCCAGACGCCGGCCAGCTCGGTCTGCCCCTGACGCAGCCACAACTCGCATTTGGTCAGGGTGATCATCGCCAGGTAGTAGATCGGCGGAATGTCCCAGATATGCATCAGCCGCTCGGCCTCGGCCAGTTGGGCAAAGGCCTCCGGCAGGTTGCCGCAGCGTCCTTCCAGGCTGGCCAGCACGCAGTAACCGATCAGCACGCTGATATCTCGGCAGCCACGCGCCTCGGCAATCCCGGCTAGCAGACGCTGGCGAGCCTGTTCTGGTTGCAGACGCAGACTCAGCAGATAGCCTTCATAAAGAGTCAGCCGTCCGCGTGCAGCGTACTGCCGCTGGGCCGGTAGCTTGACCAGGCGCTGCTGGCCCTGACGCACCTCATCCAGCGCCCGCAGCACTTCGCCACGGGCTTGCAACACCCGCGCGCGATCGTAATGGGCCAGGGCTTCAAACAACGGATTACCGACCCGTTGTGCCAGCTCCAACGCTTCGCGATTAAGCCCACGCGCACGCCACAGATCACCGTGCACAATCGCCAGGTTGGCCAGGCTGGACAGGCACATCAGACGCTGCCCATAACGGTCCTGCGGCAAGCAGCTCAGCGCTTCACTGCAATAGGCCTGAGCCTTGGCGCTGTCACCGCGACCGCGGGCAATCACCCCGTTCAGCGCCAGCCACTGGGCCAGCAAACCTTCCTGCTCACTGCGCTCGCGGGCCGGCAGAAAGCGCCCCAGTTCAGCCAGCAGTTCTTCGGCGGCGTCCAGCTGACAGGCCAGCGCCAGCGCCCAGCCATAAAGCAGAATCAGGCGTGGCGTGCTGGTCAGCAGGCTGTCCGGCAAGTCCATCTTCCAGCGCAGCAAGGTGGCGACATTCTGCTCGGCCAGCAATTGTTCTTCGGAAAGGTTCTGCACCAGATTCGCCGCCACGTCCGGCTGACCGGCGCGCAACGCCTGCTCGATGGCTTCATCCAGCAGGCCCTCGGCGCTGAACCAGCGACACGCCCGCAGATGCAGGCCTGGGGTTGGCTGCGGCCGGCTACGGAGCAGGTCGGAAAACAGGTGGTGATAGCGAAACCACTTGCCCTGCTCATCCAGCGGCACCAGAAATACCTGATGCGCCTGCAGGTGGCGAAGTATGGCAGCGCTGTCATGGGCATCACGCAGGGCATCACACAGCTCGGCGCAGAAGCGCTCCTGGCTGGCCGTTTCATAGAGAAAGGCCTGCACATCAGCCGGCTGGCGTTCGATCACTTCTTCCAGCAGGTAATCATGAATCAGACCGTCACCACCCTGTACCAACGCGGGTAACGTCGCCGACTCCTGCGCTTCACTGACGGCCAGCGACCACAAGCGCAGCCCCGCCACCCAGCCCTCGCTGCGTTGCAACAGCGCGGCCAGCGCGTCTGCCGACAGCTCGGCGCCTTGCAACCTGAGCAACGCGGTGCTTTCGCTATCCGAGAGGCGCAGATCCTGCTCGTGCAATTCCAGCAACTGACGCGACAGGCGCAGGCGTGCCAGATGCCAGTCCGGACGCTGACGACTGGTCACCAACATCACCAAACCGGGCGGTAGGTGGCTCAAAAAAAACTGTAAACAGCGGTCAAGTACCGCGCCCTGGGCCAGGTGATAATCATCCAACACCAGCAGCAAGGGCTGCTGAGGATCGAGGCGCAGCGCCAGCTCATCGAGCAGACCATCGAGCCACTCTTCAAAGGCAAAAGGCTGATGCCGTTGGCGCAGGCGCAACAAGCCAAGCGCCTCCTGGCCAACGCCCGGGAAAAACTGTTGCAGCCCACTGAGCAATCGCTCGAGAAAGCGCCCCGGATCACTGTCACGCAAACTCAAACCCAGCCACAAGCTCTGCCACTGTTCGGGCAGATGCTCGCAGAACTCGATGGCCAATGAGCTTTTACCGAAACCGGCCGGCGCACTGACCAGCAACAGACGCCCCGCCAGGCCGCCCAGTAGGCGCTCACACAACCCAGGTCGCGGCACATAACTGGCCGGCAGCGGGGGGCGATAGAAATGCCCACCCAGTACATTGGGTGCGGCAACCAAGCCAGGAATTCGGGACAGATCAGTCATCAGCCAGTTTCTTGTAGTAGTCAGGCAGAGGCACTACCAATGCCCCGCAGACTAGCCTCTTGATGCCTGCATTTGAAGCCCTAGCGGCCATCAGGTAGCAAACGGCAATGATTGCGCCCCCTTATTGAACATTTCCCGGGCTTTATCACAGGGATAAAAATGGCCGGAAGCGACTTTTTAACGTCGCGCAGCGATGGCCCGAAGGATGGCAACCATGGATCCCGGCCATAAAAAAACCGGCCCTTGCGGACCGGTTCTTTATGCAGCGTTACTGCGGTTTAGCGTACGCCAGCCTGGCGCAGGGCCGCTGGGGTGTAATCGCTTTCCTTCGCCGGGTAGTCGAACTCGTAAGCACTCTTCTCTTCGTTCTTCATACCCAGAGCCAGGTAACGACCGGACAGCAGGTCATACAGGGTCTCTACGCTGTACCACGGCACTTGCTTGTCGTAGTAGTACTGAGCATGGGCTTCAGCCACACGCCACAGGGTACCGCGACCGTCGTAGTGGTCGATGGCAGCAGCTTGCCAGGTATCTTCATCGAGGTAGAAGTCACGCTTGGCATAGATATGACGCTCGCCCGATTTCAGGGTTGCAGTCACATGCCATACGCGGTGCAGCTCGTAACGGGTCAAGTCCTGGTTGATATGGCCAGCTTTGATGATCTCGTCATACTTCAGCTTCGGCGAGTCCAGACGGTAGCTGTTGTAAGGAATGTAGATTTCCTTCTTACCGTTGAGCTTCCACTCGTAACGGTCAGGAGCACCGTTGTACATGTCGAAGTTGTCGGACGTACGCAGACCGTCAGCGGCGGTACCTGGACCGTCATAAGACACCTGCGGAGCACGACGCACACGACGCTGACCGGCGTTGTACAGCCACGCCAAACGCGGCTCTTTCACTTGGTTAAGGGTTTCGTGTACCAGCAGCACGTTACCTGCCAGACGCGAAGGAGCAGTTACCCGCTGTTTGAAGTAGAACAATACGTTGCTTGGCTTGCTTGTATCGGCATCCTTCAGCGCACCACGGAAGGTGAACTCATCCTGGAAGTAAACCAGGCTGTAAGAGCCATTCGGCTGTGGAGTCGCCTGAGTTACCAGGCGCTTCACGCTGCCACCACGGTAGCGAGTGATGTGGTTCCAGATCGCTTCCAGGCCGTCTTTCGGAATCGGGAAAGGGTTAGCCTGCTCGAAGTTCTCCAGACCGTTACCGCCTTCGACCATCTTGGTGTTGACTGCGTTGTTCTTCGCAGCCGCCAGGATAAAGTCTGGCATGGTCGCCGTACGGTGAGTGGCGAACACCGGCATTTTGTAGCTTTCCGGATAACGCTTGAACATCGCCAGCTGGCCAGGGGTCAGCTTGTCTTTGTACTGATCAACGTTTTGCGCGGTGATGGTGAACAGCGGCTGCTCGCTCGGGAACGGATCCGACAGGAAGCCTGCGGAATCCGCAGTACCCGCGCTGGCTGGCAGACCGCCAGTCCAGGCAGGGATCGAACCATCAGCATTGCCCGCCATTTCCGCACCGATTGGTGTCAGCGTAGTACCCAGTTTGGCAGCTTCATCCGGCGATACCGCCGCCATCACACCGCTCGCCAACAGCGAGAGAGTCAGGGCGCCAGTTTGCAGCAGACTTTTTGTTGTTTTCATAGTCATAGTCGTCCTCAAAAATCTCGTCCGCTTACTTAGAAGTTCACGCCAAAGCTGAGCGCAACAAAGTCGCGGTCAATTGAAGTGTTGTATTTACCGCCGAAGAAATCGGTGTATGCCAGGCTGGCGGTGTAGGTGTTCTGGTAGTCAGCATCCAGACCCAGGCTGACAGCCTTGGCACCTTCAGTGAACAGGCCATTTGGACCGTAGCCGTCAACGTCATGCGACCAGGAAACACTTGGCTTCAGGTTCACACCGGCGAAGACATCCGGGTAGTCCCAAATAGCACGAGCACGATAGCCCCAAGCAGTGGAAGTAACAAAACCGTCATCCTCGCAATACTTGGACTGATTTTCGCGACTTGCAGTACCAAGGGTGCTTCCGTTCAACGTGCTGCACGTATCCAATGCGCCTGTTGCCGGCAGAGGACCTGGACCATAAATCGGATCACGGCCGTAGCGAATTTCGCTGGAGTTTTCAAGTCCGCCCACATGTACGATGCCGACCTCACCGACCAAGGTAAGGCGGCTGGCGCCCATTACCTGATCAAAGAAGTGAGTAAAGGTGGTCTGGAATTGAGTGACCTCTTTGCGCCGATAACCATTTACTTCCTGACCAGGTTGCCCATCAATCAGGGAAGCATTACCGAACAAGCCACCCAGCGGGTTTACACCAGCAAACAATATATCCGTGGTGTTAAACAGCACTGGAGCATTCGGGCGATAACTCACTTCGCCGCTCATTGCTGTGCCGGTAGGCAGTGTTGTGGAGAAGCTCAAACCATAGAGTCGTATATCTTCTGGATATTCCAGGAAATAACTCGAATTACCCGCCACAACCAGTGGTTGCAACTGAGCATTGCCACCGGTAAAGGCCGCCTGTGCAGTTGCATAAACATTCGCAGCAGGACCGGCAGCACTGAAGGCTGGAGTACGGCTGTGATAGTTCATGAAATATGCGCCGAATTCAGTGTCCAGTGCCTGGGAAAAGTAGCGGAACGCAGTACCCCACTGACCATCATCACGCGCATCACGATCGCCTACACGGCGGACAAGAACACCTTCGCTATTCTGGTCAATCACCAGATCAGGTCGGTTTGGCAGCGCACCACCGCTCAGCGCGTTCAAATTACGCAGAGTGTTGTTCACACCTGCACCCGCCAGGGGATTGTTACTCAGAACACGGAGGTTGTTGTTGCAACCGTCAGCAATGATATCGGGCTGAGCGAAGAACGTGCCGCAGTTATCAACTACGGTCTGATCCCACTCAAGCTGATAAAAAGCCTCCATTGAAAGATTTTCGGTCAGGCTCTGAGATACATAGAACATATTGACCGGAATCAAACCCTCTTTGATTTCAGCACCTGGACGACGAAACGCAGAAGCATCAACAGGGTTAATCGAGTTGATACTGTTCTGAATGAAAGTACTTTCACCCCAACTTACAACTTGTTTACCCAAGCGAACCGAGCCTGGCTGATCACCGATAGCATAATTGTGGTAGACAAACGCATCGAGAATCTGTGAGCCAGAGGATTGTGCACCCTCTTTGCGGTTGCTATCGCTGATATCTTTAAACAGGCGGCTTTCATCTTTAAGCTCGAAGTCATACCAGTACTTACCGCGGACGAACACGCCGGTATCACCGTACTTAAGCTCCAGATCATGAATGCCTTTGAAGATTTTGGAGAAGGTCTCACCGCGTTTAAAATTCTGACGCGAATCATCAGTGGTCTGCGATAGGCCGTCACCACCATTGTTAGAACCAATCAGATCAGGATCCGCACCACGCACCGACCAGCTCGCGCCAACCGACAGGGACGAGTCGAACTGACCTTCGATTTCACCGATATTGAAAGTAACGCCGAATGCAGGTGCGGCGAGGGTGGATGCGAGGCTGACAGCCAATGGCAGTTTTGCCAGGCGCCAGGTTTGTTTTGTTTTTGTCATCGACGCTACTCCATGTGTTTTTTGTTATGGATGGTGCGGACTATAGCCAGCGGGTACTTCTGCTTGATCCCTCTAAAGTGTGATTTGCAGCCCCCAGGCACTCTGGCTCGCAGGTTTCGGCGTGTTTGGCACAGCCGGCAGAGCCAAGAATGGCTTGGAATGAGCAATTAGCAAGCCAAACGCTTGTTTGACTGACCAGTCACCAAAAACGACCTGACTTGGCGCGAATCGAACAGCCCAGAGAGTTTCGCCAAACACTCCAGAAAAACCCTACGGAATCAGCTGAAAGGCTCTAATCATCCGGCTTTAGCGGTACTGCAAGGCAAGCATGCAAAGAGGCGAGGCTTGCGCCTCACCCGCAGCACAACACCTTAGACAGTCGACAGAAACGGGCTGCCCGCAGTCTGCCACTGGACGATATCCAGGCGAATGCGTTTCTTATCCAGCTTGCCGACGCTGGTCTTGGGAACTTCGGTAACAAGGGCGATCTGCGACGGTATCGCCCACTTGTTGATGCTGCCCTGATCGACAAAAGGCTTGAGGTGTTCCTTGAGGCCCTTGGCATCCAGGCTCTGGCCTTCGCGCAATACCAACAGGGCAAACGGCCGCTCGCCCCACTGCGGGTCAACCACACCGACCACCGCAACTTCACGTACAGCCGGGTGACGGCTGATCAGGTCCTCCAGCTCCAGAGAGGAAATCCATTCGCCGCCGGTCTTGATCACGTCTTTGATACGGTCGCGGATATCGATAAAGCCGAAATCGTCGATGGTCGCCACATCACCAGTGTGCAGCCAGCCGTGTTCCCACAGCTCGGCGCCCTTCTCCGGTTCGCGGAAGTAACCCTGGGTCAGCCACGGCGCACGCAGCACCAGTTCGCCCTGGCTTTCACCATCGGCCGGTAACAGGGTGCCATCAGCGGACATAATCGCCGCTTCCACCAGCGGCACCGGCACGCCAGCCTTGATGCGGTAGGTGGTACGTTCATCTTCGCTGCCGGCCATCAGCTCATCGTTGATGTGCGCGCAGGAGATCAGCGGGCAGGTTTCCGACATGCCGTAGGCGGCGGTCAGCTGAATGCCGCGCGCCTTGGCCGCTTCGTACAGCGAACGATTGAGCGCGCTGCCGCCGATTATCATCTTCAGGCCACCAAAGTCGTGGCCCTGAGCACCAGGGGCAGCCAATACCATCTGCAGAATGGTTGGCACGCAGTGGGAGAAGGTCACCTTCTCCTCTTTGATCAGGCGGCAAAGCATGTCCGGCTCGTAACGGCCGGGGTAGACCTGTTTGATCCCCAGCATGGTGGCCACATATGGAATGCCCCAGGCATGCACGTGGAACATTGGGGTAATCGGCATATACACGTCGTTGGTGCCCAGCAGGCGGATGCTGTCCAGGCTGCCCAGCACGCTAGCTTCGGCCATGGTGTGCAGCACCAGCTGGCGATGGCTGAAGTACACGCCCTTGGGGTTGCCGGTGGTGCCAGTGGTGTAGAAGGTTGTGGCGACCGAGTTCTCATCGAAATCAGGGAAGTCGTAGCGTGGGCTGGCGGCGGCCAGCAGGTTTTCGTATTCACCGACCAGGCCACCCAGGTCGGCGGTTTTCTCGGTTGCATCGGTCAGCAGAATGGTCTTTTCCACCGTAGTCAGCTGGCTTTCGATGCCCTTGTACAGCGACACAAACTCGCTGTTGACCAGCACAAACTTATCGTCGGCATGGTTCATGGTGTAGAGAATCTGATCGGCCGATAGGCGGATATTGATGGTATGCAATACCGCGCCGATCATCGGAATGGCGAACATGCACTCTAGGTAACGGTGGCTGTCCCAGTCCATCACCGCCACAGTGTCACCAGCCTTGACCCCGGCTTCGGTGAGCACATTGGCCAGGCGCGCCACACGTTCGTTGAGGGTCGCGTAGCTGTAACGCAGCTGATCGCGGTAGACGATTTCGCGGGTTTTCTCGTAACGAATGCCGGACAGCAGCAGACGCTTGATCAACAGCGGCGCTTGGTGTGCGTTGTCGGCGGGAGCAATCAGACGGGTCTGCAGCATGGCGGTACCTATTGTTGGTTTTTTCAGTGGGCCCAATCTAGAGGCCCCACAGCCCGGTCAAATCAGCCCAAAGAATGATTTTTTGTGTGACTCTTTGGGCATTTTTAGTCACGCAGTAGAATCGAACGCTCGCATTCGATTTGTTTGGCCTGCGACCTACTACAAAAACGAGGAGTTTCCCGATGTCCGATATCGTCATCGTCAGCGGCGCACGTACGCCGATGGGTGGTTTTCAAGGCAGCCTGTCGAGCATTGCTGCGGTTGACCTGGGTGCGGCCGCCATTCGCGCGGCAGTTGAGCGCTCCGGCATTGCTGCTGCCGACGTGCAGGAAGTGATCATGGGCTGCGTGCTGCCGGCTGGTCTGAAGCAGGGCCCGGCCCGCCAGGCATCGCTGAACGCTGGCCTGCCCGCTGCCACCGGCTGCACCACAATCAACAAGCTCTGCGGTTCGGGCATGAAAGCCGTGATGATGGCGTTTGATTCGCTCAAGGCCGGCAGCAATACCGTGATGATCGCCGGCGGCATGGAAAGCATGTCCAACGCGCCCTACATCATGACCAAGGCACGCGCGGGCCTGCGCATGGGTCACGGCGAGATCAAGGACCACATGTTCCTCGACGGCCTGGAAGATGCGCGCACCGGGCGCCTGATGGGCTCTTTTGCCCAGGAAACCGCTGATCAGTACGGCATCACCCGTGAGCAGATGGACGCCTACGCCATCGAGTCGCTGAAACGCGCCCAGGCCGCCATCGCCAGCGGTGCGCTGGATGCGGAAATCGTCCCGATCACCGTCAGCGGCCGCAAGGGCGATGTCGTGGTCAAGGATGACGAGCAACCGCTGAACGCTAACCTGGAGAAAATCCCCGGCCTGAAGCCAGCGTTCCGCAAGGACGGCAGCATCACTGCGGCTAACGCCAGCTCGATCTCCGACGGCGCCTCGGCGCTGCTGCTGATGACCGCTGAAGAAGCCGCCAAGCGTGGCCTCCAGCCACTGGCGAAGATCGTTGCGCATGCCACGCAGAGCCAGGACCCGAGCGAGTTCACCATCGCGCCGATTGGCTCGATCACTAACCTGCTGAAGAAAACCGGCTGGGACAAGGCCGAGGTAGACCTGTACGAGATCAACGAAGCCTTCGCCATGGTCACCATGCTGGCTATTCGCGAACACGGTTTGGATCACGCCAAGGTCAACGTCTACGGCGGCGCCTGTGCCCAGGGCCATCCGGTCGGCTCTACCGGCTCGCGGATTATCCTGACCCTGATCAACGCGCTGAAAAACACTGGCGGCAAACGCGGCATCGCTTCGCTGTGCATTGGTGGCGGCGAAGCTACAGCTGTAGCGGTCGAGCTGATTTAAGAACCTGCTTACGATCTGCTGCGCGTCGGCCCTGCGGCGTTAAAAACAGGCTCGGAATGCTCATGTACAACAGTACACTCCGCTTCCTCGCCTGTTTTTGCCTTGCAGGGCTCTAGCTCGCGAAATCGTAAACAGCTTCTACGAGGACAAGAATATTAACGGGCCAGCCTTGCGCTGGCCCGTTGCGTTTTAGATACCGATCTTGTCCAGCGACTTGCCGACTTTGCGCCAGAAGCTGCGCTGCATGCGCTCGGTTTCGCCGCTGGCAGCAATGCGCTCAAAAGGCTGGATCTCACGGGTAGTGCCGATTTCCGCTGCAGCCACTTCACGGGACACCAATTGCAGCGGGCCATCACCCTGGCTGGGGACCTGCTCATTGACTGGCGGCGGGTTGAGTTCGTCATAGCGCAGGTAGTAAATGCCACCAGCCGCGGCGTCCAGGGTGAAGCTGCTGATCAGGGTGAAGTCCAGCGGGCCGTCAGCGAAGAAGGTCCAGTGCGTGCCAAACAAAGGCCGGCGCATTTCCAGCTGATAACTGGCGATATCAAACTCCAGCACCATATAGGCATTGCTCGGCAAGCTGCCGATACGCGCGTTGTTCAGAAACAGCGCCGGAGCCTCCAGCTCCTGATCCGCCCAATCGCTTTGCGGGCGGTAGAGGTAAACCAGCGCGTGATTGTCATCGCTGAGCACGTGCTCACGAAACGCTTCGCCCTCGGTTGCGCCAAAAAATGCCCCAGGGGTCGAGCAACCACTCAAGGCGACCAACAACAGCACTGCAAGCCAGGGCAGACCACGCATCGACAGCATCCTTATTCGAGTTATGTAGCGAGCATAGCGGCGCCCTGCCCGGCCTACACCAGACAAAAGTGCGGGCCGAAAAAGTGCGGGTTAGCGGCGATGATCAAGCAGGTTGACCAGCAACTGATCCAGCGCGCCCCAGATGGACTGCTGCAGCCGCCGCCACCAGGGCCGCGCGCGCCAGTCGGCAAGGGTGATTTCCTGGCTATCGGCAAAATCCGCCTGAAAGCTTGCCGCCACGCTGGCGGTAAACTGCGGATCCAACGCCTCAAGATTGGCGTCCAGATTGAAGCGCAGGTTCCAGTGGTCGAAGTTGCAGGAACCGACACTGACCCAGTCATCCACCAGCACCATCTTCAGGTGCAGAAAGCGCGGCTGGTACTCGAAGATGCGCACCCCAGCCTTGAGCAGGCTGGCGTAATAGCGCTGGCCAGCAAAGCGCACCGGCGGATGATCGGTATTCTGTCCGGCCAGCAACAGATGCACCTCAACGCCACGTCTGGCGGCTTGACGCAGGGTGCGGCGTACCCGCCAGGTCGGCAGAAAGTAGGGCGTCGCCAGCCAGATGCGCTGCTTGGAGCCGCGCAGTGCGCGCACCAGTGAAAGCAGGATGTCGCGATATTGTGAAGCATCGGCAAAGGCCACACGGCCCAAGCCCTGGCCCAATGCAGGCAATGCCGGCAGGTTTTTCAGGCGCAGTGGCATACGCGGTCTCCAGGCGATCCAGGCCTGAGACGCCTGCCACTGACGCTCGAACAGCTGCTGCCAGTCGGCCACCAGTGGCCCGCTGATTTCCACCATGACCTCATGCCAACGGCTGCTGTTTTGCTCCGGCTGCCAGAATTCATCGGTCGCGCCAGTACCGCCGACAAAGGCGAATTGCCCATCGACCAACAGCAGCTTGCGATGATCACGGTGAAAGTTGCGCACGCCATGCTTCCAGCGCAGAGGGTTGTACCACTGCACCTGCACGCCAGCGGCCTGCAGCAGCTGCCGGTCCACCGCATGCAGGCCTTGCGCACCGAAGGCATCCAGCAAACAGCGCACGGCAACTCCACGCTGCGCCGCCGCGCACAACGACGCCAGCAAGGCGCGGCCGCAGGTTCCGCTTTCCACCAGATAGAGCTCCAGTTCGACCTGCCGCTGGGCAGCGTCGATGCGCGCCAACATCTGCACGAAAAACTGCGGCCCGTCGATCAGCAACGTCAGCGTGTTGCCACGCCGCCAGGGAAAGACGTTATGCGGCATGACAGTTCAGGTTGCAGTTGATTCTGCGCATTGCGTCTCACGCATGGGAAATGGAGACGCCACCATAGCCGCCCAGCAGGGCCTTGCAAACCCTGCCGGCGGAACGACCAGATCGCCACCTTGTTACGGCAGCGGCGCAGCCTGCGGCAACAACTGGCAACCCTGACGCGGGCCCAACCACTGCGCACTCTGGGTGCTGCCCAGGCCATGCGCGGTCACGCGCTTGTTGGCCGAGTCATCAAAGAAGCCGGAGAGCGAAACATACTGCGCTACATACGCCTCGCAGTAGTCGGCCGGGTTGTTCGCCACATAGCGGCACGAACAATATTCCTTGGCCGAGTAGGCGCCGATGATGCCTGGGAAGGCTTGCAGGTGTGCACGGTTCTGCCAGGCCAGGGCGGCGAGCAACAGCACAATCAGCAACAACAGGCTGCTGAACGGGCGACGACGAATCATGGCTGCACCTCATCGGCCAACGCGGCAAGAACCAGTTTGAGGAAATGGTTGCGATCAAAGCTGCCATCGCGGTCATCGGCGTAGCGCACGATCACCAGGTTCTCGCTGGCGATCACATACAGCCCCTGCCCCCAGTGCCCGGACGCCACCAGGGTGTCTTCCGGCGCATCCGGCCACGGCCTGCTCGCACCTGCTACCGCCGCATTCAGCCACCACTGGCCGCCGGGCACGGCTTCACCCGGCTTTTCGGCCTGCGGTTGGTAATTGGCAAACGGCGTGCGGTTGAACTCGACCCAGGCCTTGGGCAGCAACTGCTGCTCGCCCCAGCGGCCATCACGCTGCATTAGCAGGCCAACACGGGCCAGATCACGAGCACTCATGTAGACGTATGAGGAACCGACAAAGGTGCCGGCAGCATCGCGTTCCCACACAGCGGTGGTGATACCGAGCGGGTCGAACAGTGCGGTCCAGGGATAATCGGCATAAGCCGATTCGCCCACCATGTTCTTCAGTGCCGCAGCCAACACGTTGGTATCGCCACTGGAATAGCGGAAGCGCTCGCCCGGCTCGGCATCGGCACTGTGCGCAGCGGTAAACGCCGCCATATCACTGCGGCCACGGGTGTAGAGCATCGCCACCACCGAGGACTTCAGCGGCGCGTATTCATAATCTTCCTGCCAGTCCAGGCCCGAGGCCCAGTTGAGCAGGTGACCGACCTTGACCTGCGGATGCGCGGCAAACGGCGGGTAGTAATCTGCCACCGGCGCATCCAGACGGAAGCGACCCTGGCCATAGGCCACGCCCATCGTAGTAGCCAGCAGACTCTTGGCCATCGACCAGGTCAGATGCGGCGTGGCGGCGGTGGTCGGTGCGGCATAGCGCTCATAAACCACCTGGCCATCGCGGATCACCAGCAGGGCATCGGTGCGCACACCTTTGCGGGTGGCGTCATCACGGGCGTGAAAGGCGTAGCTTTCCAGCTCGCTGAGCGCGCTGCTCGGCGCGGCCAACTGGCTGTCCCAGTCGCTGCCAGGCCAGTTCTCGGCCTGCGCTGTGGCGCAGCCCAGAGCGAAGACGCACGCCAGCATCAGCCGCCGCACGGGAAAGGGAGTGAAGGACATGGAGCCGCCTCTGCTGGGATCGAAGGCGGCACCCTAGCATGGCGCTGATGACGACAAAAAGCGCCGAACACGCCGGTTTAGCCGGCAATTCGGCGCGAAAAGTCAGTGCATGGAAAGCCACTACTTCGGCAGGCGGTAATCCTCCGGCCCCATCAGATCCATGCCGCACTCCAGGTTCTCGATCCAGTAAAGAAAGGCATTGATCATTTCCGCGCCGACAAAGGGCCGGCCGTGCTGCGGCACAATCATCGCCACATCCATCTCGCGGACCATCGCCGCCCACAGCCGGCAGGCTTTGTTGCCAGCCATATAGCGCCGGTGAAAACCGAGCATGTTCGGCACATGGTTGACGAAGTCGGTCACCGGGTGTGCGTCATCGACCATCGAGGCGCCCATATCGCCGGAAAACAGAATTTTGCTTACCGGGTCATACAGCTGGAAGTTGCCCACCGAGTGGAGAAAATGCGCAGGCACCGCCTTGAGCGTGCACTTGCCCAGGGCAAACGACTGACCGCGATCGGGCAGCGCGATGATCCGGTCAAAGGTGTTGATGCCACGGCTGAGTGCCAGGTAGTTGGCCGTCAGGTGCGGCAAAAAGCGCGCCCAGAGTTTGGAGCAGATCACCCGTGCACGGGTGTGCAGCAGCCATTTGTCCAGCGAGGCAATGATGTCAGGGTCCTGGTGCGAGGCGAAGATATAGGTCAGGTCCTGCACCGGGATGTGCTTGGACAGCTCAAGCGATAACGGCGTGTAAGTCAGATCGCCGCCCGGGTCGAGCAGCAGGTATTGCTCGTTGTCGGTGATCAGAAACTGGTTGGACTGCACGCCCTCCCCGCTGACCAGATCATCGAACATCATGCACTGATGCTCGCCGTTATCGAACAGCACTATGGGCTCGCGTCGCATGGCAGGCTCTCTCCCGAAAGCCCGCGAGCTTACTGGCGCAGCGGCTCGGCCTTACTGATCTGGATCAAACCAACGCGCCATGCTGGCTTACAGCTTGATGCCGAGCACCGCCTGCGCCTTCTGCAGGCGTTTGCTGCGCGCGCTGCCGGCAATCGCCAACAGGCCTTTGTCGCGCTGCCAGAGCTGCGCCCACTGCGCATCACCGGCGGCAAAGGCGTTGTCCAGATCACTGCGCAGGCTGTCGAACTGGGCAAACAGCCCAGCCAGCATCACGTGACTACCCGCCGCACTTGGGCATTGCCGCGCCACTTCCGCGCAGCCGGCCAGCAAACCCAGCAGGCGTAATTGCAGGGCCTGCGGCCAGGCCGATTCCTGGCCTACGCCGAACAACCAGGCCGTCAGCGCCGCCAGCACGTGAGTGTCTTCCAGGGTGCGGAAGGGCTTTACGTAGGCATCCCAACCGTCACCGGGCAGTCGCTCGCAATGCGCGCCTTGCAGATGCAGACGGCCATGGCTGACATCCGGCATCAGCGGCAATGCCGGCAGCGTCTCGATCTGTACCCCCGGCGCGCCATTGCGCACCACACCAAGCGCAAGCTGCACCGGCGCGCCACCAGCTTCCTCACGCGCAGCCACCAAGAGCCAGTCGGCGGCTTCAGCTGCGGTGACGAAATCCTTGCGGCCATCGAGGGTCAGGGCGTTGATCCGCGTACTCATGTCCGCAGGACGGGTACTGCGGTTCTCGGTCACGCACAGCGCGCCCAGGGTCCAGGGCGCAGCAGGCCAGAGTGCACGCAATGCGCCCTGATAACCGGCGAGAAACGCCAGCCCTGGTGTCGCTGCCAGCCGACCACCGAGCAAAGCCAGCTGCAACGGGGTTGGGTTGCCGATGCGTTCCAGCAGACTGGCGTACCACTCCTCCAGCCCCGCGACCGGCAGACGCGCTTGCGGGCTCAACAGCTGTTGCCAGGGCATGCATTGCTCCTTATTGGAATTATCGAAGTCACTGTCACACAAGCATCACCAAAGATTCACGGAGGTGACACCGCCGCTACCTAGCCTGAGCTTGCCCAACAAGATCGACCGGCTGCAAGGCAAAAAGCCGGCTAACTAGGCCAAGTGAAAACGTCGCGAGCGAAGGTTAGGCAAGGCGAAAGCAAGCGAGGAAGCGGAGTGTACGAGTTGTACATGAGCATTCCGAGGTTGCTTTCAACGCGGCATAACCGAGCGCAGTAGTTTTCACACGGCCGAAATGGAGATGACGGCATGACCCAAATGGCAATCACCCGCGACCGCACCACCCCAGCTCGTCGCCTGCAGGCCGAGCGCTTACACGGCGCTGCCGCCCTGCGCGAAGCCCAGGCGCTGCGCTTTCGCGTATTCAGCGCCGAATTCGATGCCAAGCTCAAGGGTGCCGAACTGGGCCTGGACATGGATGACTACGATATTCACTGCCAACACATCGGCGTGCGTGATCTGAACAGTGGTGAGCTGGTGGCCACTACTCGCTTGCTCGACCACCGCGCAGCGGCCAGCCTGGGGCGCTTCTACAGCGAAGAAGAATTCAGCCTGCACGGCCTGCCGCACCTCGAAGGCCCGGTGCTGGAAATCGGCCGCACCTGCGTCGACGCTGCCTACCGCAACGGCGCAACCATCGCCGTGCTCTGGGGCGAGTTGGCCGAAGTGCTCAACGAAGGCGGTTACCGCTATCTGATGGGCTGCGCCAGCATCTCCATGCAGGACGGCGGCATCCAGGCCCAGGCGATCATGCAGCGCCTGCGCGAACGCTACCTGTGCACCGAGCATTTGCGCGCCGAACCGAAAACTCCGCTGCCGGCGCTGGACGTGCCGAGCAACGTGATCGCCGAAATGCCGCCGCTGCTCAAGGCCTATATGCGCCTGGGCGCGAAAATCTGCGGCGAGCCGTGCTGGGACCAGGATTTCCAGGTCGCCGACGTGTTTATCCTGCTCAAGCGTGACGAGCTGTGTCCGCGCTATGCCCGACACTTCAAGGCAGCCGTCTGAGTTAGGTTGCACAAGTCGCCGGCACTCTGTAGACAGTGCCGGCGTTTGTGTTTTTGCAGCGAGAGAGTTCGATGAAGAAAGTGCGTTTATACCTGCGCCTGGCGCGCCTGCTGCTGGTGATCAGCCTCGGCACCCTGCTGGCCGGAGGCATCACTTTGCTTGAACGTCTGGTCCGGCATGATCTGATGCCGACCCGTCAGCGCCTGACCCGTTGGTTTCTCGCGCGTCTGGCAGGAGCGCTGCCATTTCGCTTGCAGGTGCAGGGCGAGCTGCCGCGTCAGCCGATGCTGTGGGTCAGTAATCACGTGTCCTGGACCGATATTCCGCTGCTCGGCATGCTCACTCCGCTGTCCTTCCTGTCCAAGGCCGAAGTGCGCACCTGGCCGGTGGCCGGCTGGCTGGCGCACAAGGCCGGCACCCTGTTTATCCGCCGCGGCTCGGGTGATAGCGGCCTGCTCAGCCAGCAACTGGGCAACCATTTGCAACGCGGGCGTAACCTGCTGATCTTCCCCGAAGGCACCACCACCGATGGGCTGGGGCTGCGCACCTTCCACGGCCGCCTGCTGAGCAGTGCGATCGACAGCGGGGTTTACATACAGCCAGTGGCCATCCGCTACCTGCGTGATGGCAAGCCGTGCAGCGTGGCGCCGTTTATCGGCGATGACGACATGCTCTCGCACCTGCTGCGTTTGCTCGGCAGCGAGCTGGGTGAAGTGCAGATCCAGCTACTGACACCGATTGCCAGCAGTGAGCTGAACCGCAATGCCTTGGCCCGCGCGGCGCAGCAGGCAATCAGCCAGGCGCTGTTTGGTACCGCTGAGCCCACTGAAACAGCCAGTACGGAAACAGAAAGCCAGGCTGCCTAACCGGCGAGTCCACGTTCGCGCGCCACAAAGGCCTGCAATTCGGGATAGAACTGGCGAAAGTCCTCTAGCAGCGGCTGATACAGCCGCTCCAACTCGGCCGCACCGCCGGCCAGCAAGCCTGGCCGAGATAGCCGCCGATCAATCCCCGCGACCACCTGCTCCAACACGGCAAATTCACGGTAACTGCCCAGCCAGTCCTGCGCCGCCATACGCGGCGCAATGTGCGCCAGACGCTCAGGCAGACGCGGCTCGGCGGCCAGCACCTGATACACCCGCCCGGTAAAACGCGACAGCGGCTCACTGGCATAGTCAGCCCAGCTCAGCGCCAAGCAATGATCGAAAAACACATCGAGCAAGATGCCGCTGTAGCGTCGCCGCTCTAGGGCGAAGCGCGCCCGTGCCTGCGCTTGCAGCGGATGGCTGTCGGTGAACGCATCGATACGCCGATGCAGACGGATCGCCGCTTCGATATCCGCCGGCCACTGCCCGGCCAGCGGCCCCTTGACGAAATCGCCATACAGGCTGCCCAGCAGCTCCGCCGGCGCATCACCGCCGAGATGTAAATGTGCGAGGTAATTCATGCCCACAGCTTACACATCAGCCGTCGTGATGATGACTATCGCCACGAACGATCTGTATATCGTCTTCAGTCGATATAAAGTTCGCCCCATCGCGATACAGCGTTACAGCGCACAGGGGATAACCCGTATGCAACTCGACATCGATGAAGTGATCAAGGCTCTGGCCCACCCGGTACGGCGCGACATCCTGCACTGGCTGAAAGATCCACAGGCGTACTTCGCCGACCAGGATCACCCGCTGGAGATCGGCGTATGTGCCGGCAAGATCGACCAGCGCACCGGGCTGTCGCAATCAACAGTCTCTGCGCATCTGGCCACCCTGCAGCGCGCCGGCCTGATCAGCAGCAAGAAGGTCGGCCAGTGGAACTTCTTCAAACGCAATGAAGAAACCATCCAGGCGTTCCTCAACCACATGAGCCAAGCGCTCTAAAACTCATTGTTCATTCACCTTTTTTCAGGAGCTGACGGCATGCCTGCAGCGCTTCTCGTCCTCGCTTTATCCGCGTTTGCCATCGGCACCACGGAATTCGTCATCATGGGTCTGCTGCCGGAAGTGGCGGGCGACCTCGGTGTGTCGATTCCCGGCGCCGGCTGGCTGGTCACCGGTTACGCCCTGGGCGTGGCCATCGGCGCGCCCTTTATGGCCCTGGCCACCGCCAGCTGGCCGCGTAAAGCCTCACTGCTGACGCTGATGAGCATCTTTATCGCCGGCAACCTGTTCTGCGCGCTGGCCAGCGATTACCAGATGCTGATGCTCGCCCGAGTGATCACCGCCCTCTGCCACGGCGCGTTCTTCGGTATCGGCTCGGTGGTGGCCGCCAGCCTGGTGCCGGCCAATCGCCGCGCCTCGGCCGTGGCTTTGATGTTTACCGGCCTGACCCTAGCCAACGTGCTGGGTGTGCCGCTGGGCACCGCCCTCGGTCAGTACGCCGGCTGGCGCTCGACCTTCTGGGCCGTGACCCTGATTGGCGTGATCGCCCTGATCGGCCTGTGGCGCGTATTACCGAGCAAAACCGATGAAACCAAGGCCGACTTCGCCAGTGAAGTGCGCGCCCTGCGCGGGGCCGGCCTGTGGTTGGCGCTGAGCACCACGGTGTTGTTCTCTGCGGCGATGTTTGCCCTGTTCACCTATATCGCGCCGCTGCTTGGCGAAGTGACTGGCGTGTCGCCCAACGGCGTGACCTGGACCCTGCTGTTGATCGGCCTTGGCTTGACCCTGGGCAACGTGCTCGGCGGGCGCCTGGCCGACCGCAGCCTGAAAGCCACCCTGATCGGCGTATTCGTCGCCATGGCGGTGGTTTCCACCCTGTTCAGCTGGACCAGCCAGGCGCTGATCCCCGCCGAAATCACTCTATTCCTCTGGGCCACCGCCGCCTTCGCTGCGGTGCCGGCCTTGCAGGTCAATGTGGTGGCCTTTGGCAGCGGCGCACCGAACCTGGTGTCGACCCTGAATATTGGTGCCTTCAACCTCGGCAACGCCCTCGGCGCCTGGGTGGGCGGCCTGGTGATCGCCGAAGGCTTCGGCCTGACCCGCGTACCCCTGGCCGCTGCCGCCCTGGCTGTACTGGCGTTGCTGGCCACCCTGCTGACCTTCAGTACCCGTAGCCCTGAACCGCAACTTGCACTCAACGAATAACCTGAGAGGACCGTCCCATGACTACGCTTTTCGACCCGATCCAAATTGGCGATCTGCAACTCAACAACCGCATCATCATGGCCCCGCTGACCCGCTGCCGCGCCGATGAAGGCCGCGTGCCCAACGCGCTGATGGCCGAGTACTACGTGCAGCGCGCCAGCGCCGGCCTGATCATCAGTGAAGCCACCGCCGTGACCCCAATGGGCGTCGGCTACCCGGACACCCCCGGTATCTGGTCGGATGAGCAGGTACGTGGCTGGAGCAATGTGACCAAGGCCGTGCACGCTGCAGGCGGCAAAATCGTTCTGCAGCTGTGGCACGTCGGGCGCATTTCCGACCCGATCTACCTGAACGGTCAACTGCCGGTCGCGCCGAGCGCCATCCAACCGGCGGGTCACGTCAGCCTGGTACGCCCGATGAAGGACTTCGTCACCCCGCGCGCCCTGGAAACTGAAGAAATCGCCGATATCGTCGAGGCCTATCGCATGGGCGCGGAAAACGCCAAGGCCGCCGGCTTTGACGGCGTGGAAATCCACGGCGCGAACGGTTACCTGCTCGACCAGTTCCTGCAGAGCAGTACCAACCAGCGCACTGACCGTTACGGCGGCAGCCTGGAAAACCGCGCGCGTCTGCTGCTGGAAGTCACCGATGCGGCAATCGAAGTCTGGGGCGCTGGCCGCGTGGGCGTGCACCTGGCACCGCGCGCCGACAGTCATGACATGGGCGACGCCAACCGCGCCGAGACCTTCACCTATGTCGCTCGTGAACTGGGCAAACGCGGCATCGCCTTTATCTGCGCCCGTGAAAAGGAAGCCGACGACAGCCTGTCGCCAAGCCTGAAACAAGCCTTCGGCGGCGTGTTTATCGCCAACGAACGCTTCACCAAGGATCAAGCCAATGCCTGGCTGGCTGAAGGCAAAGCCGATGCAGTGGCCTTTGGCATTCCGTTTATCGCCAACCCGGACCTGCCGGCACGCCTGGCACAGGATGCCGAGCTGAATACGCCGCACCCGGAAACCTTCTACGGCCAAGGCCCGGTCGGCTACCTCGACTACCCAACGCTGTAAGCCTGACGCCCCCCTCTACCGTAGGAGGGGCTTTAGCCGCGATGGCATGCCCCAGCATTCGCCGCTAAAGCGCCTCCCACAGGGGCTCGCCAGCATTTAAGTGAGGTTTTAAATGCCTCAAAAAGAAGCCCGCCAATTGGCGGGCTTTTCCGTTGCGACTCACTCAGCGTGCGTCGATCTGCTGCTGCAGGTTCAGTACCTGCGCCTGCAGGGTGCTGATATTGCGGGTCATCTGCGCACGGAAGGCGTCAAACTCAGCCGTGCTGCTGCCAGCGGTACGGGTTTCCAGATCGCTTTTCAGCACCAGCAGGTCCTGCTCGACACGGGCAATGGCCTGGTTGGGGTTGCCCTGTTTCTTCAGCGCATCAATTTCGCCGCTCAACCCGGCCAGTTTCTCGTCGAGTTTGCTTTGCCCGGCCAGCGCGCTTTTCAGGGTGGCTTGCTCATTTTTCAGCACCGCCTGTTCGGCGCTGAGTTTGTTGAGGATGCCTTCCAGCTTGGCATCCCCACCTTCCTGGCCTTTCAGCTGCGCGGCCAGCTGCTCAAGGCGCTTGCTCTGCTCGCTATTCTGCCCACTGACGCCCTGCTGTTGCTTGCTCAGCTCGGCCAGTTTGCTTTCCAGCTGCTTGACCTGCAGCTTCAGCGCTTCACTGCCGCTGGTGACCGAGGATTCGGTGGCCACCACCTTGCCGGAAATGTCCTGAATACGACCGGCGGCTTCCTCGCTGATGCGCGCAAAGCTTTCCTGGGTCGCCACCAGTTGCTGCTCCATCAGGCTGATCTGCTGAAAGCTCCACCAGCCGAGCCCGCCCAGGGCGATCATCAAGGCGCCAACCAGGGCCCAGAGTGGGCCGGTACTGGCCGTCTTCACCGGTGCGGCAGCCGCCGCACGACCATAGCCAGGGCTGCGCGCTGGCTCCGCCTGCTCGGCGGCATAGTCATCGTGATCGCGGTGGTCAGCCCGCAGGCTGGGCACGTGATCGAGTTCGTCGTGGGCATCGTTACGCATGGGTCAACCTTCAAGAAAGCGCGGGGTGAGGAGCCTGTCGGATTTAACACTGCTCTGCTGCGGAAAAGCCCGACAGGCTCCATGCAAATTGCCGCGCAGTATAACGGTTCGCGCGCAGCGCTTCAGTGTCGCGCTATGCCAGTGCGAAACGCACCGACGAAGGGCACGGCACTTGCCATCGACTCGCTGCAGGCCGCGCAGTTCCACAGAGTGTGAACTGGTATGCGCTTTGCAATTGTCTATTTGCGACGTTATCGCCGCGCCAGGAAGCAAGGGCGCTGCAGACGCGATCCGCACGCGGGAAACGCGGCGAGACCAGGCCGGTGGCATTGCGGATGGGTGACACCCAGCCCACTTGCCCACTTGTAATAGCTAGGGGGGGAAGATCCATGGAGCTGAACAGAGAAGTACTGGATTGCATGATGAGCCTGCGCCGCAGGCTGCGCGAAGAACTGACGGTGGACATCCGCATGAGCCAGCCTGATGCGATCAACAGCATGCTCAGCGCCTGTCTCACCTCAAGCAGCGAGGAAACCCGCCAACTCGGGCAACTGCTGGCCCAATATAGCGACCGCCCCTTCGGTGAGCCCGTGAGCACACCACGCATGCAGGCCGGCCACCCGCTGCTGGTGGAAGAAAGCGCGCACCGCCCGTCTAGCGCCTCGGTGCGCATGTATCGCGGGCAGCGCGTTTACGCCTGAGAACCTGCATACGATCTGCTGTGCGTCGGCCCTGCTGCGTTAAAAACAGGTGCTAAAGAGTTAGCTCGGATGATGCGCCTGCCACCAGGCGCAAAACTCATCCAGTGCCGTCCACAGGCTGGTCTTGGGTTCGTACTCCAGATACTGCTGCGCGCGGCTGATATCCAGGGAAAAGTCCTTGGCCATCACCGCCACACCCAGGCGGAACAGCGTCGGCTCCGGGCGACCAGGCAGAAGCTTGCACACGCCTTCATTCAGCGCCGCCGCGCCATAGGCCAGGCCGTAGGGCAGATGGCGAGTGACCGGGGGCAGGTCGAGTTTGCGCAGCACATAGTTGACCACGTCCCACAGCGGCACGGGCGCGCCGTTGCTGATGTTGTACACCTGCCCCAGCGCTGACCCTGCGGCCAGCAGGCAGCTCATCAGCGCTTCGTTGAGGTTGTGCACGCTGGTGAAATCGACCTTGTTCAGGCCGTTGCCGATGATCGACAAGCGCCCCTTGCGCTGCATATTGATCAAGCGTGGGAAGATGCTGGTATCGCCCGCCCCGGTGACAAAACGCGGACGCAGCGCCAGCACCTCCAGGCCGAATTCCTGGGCAGCAAACACCTGCTGCTCGGCGAGAAACTTGGTTTTGCCGTAGTGATCGGAAAAGCGCTTGGGCAGCTGTTCTTCACGCAGGCCAACATGCGCCTGGCCATCGAAATACACCGACGGCGACGACAAATGCACCAAACGGCGCACCTTCTGTTTCAGGCAGGCGTCGACCACGTTTTCGGTGACCGTGACGTTGGCCTGATAGAAATGCTCGTAAGATCCCCACACACCAACCGCGCCCGCGCAATGCACCACCGCATCAACATCCCGACACAGTTGCTGCACCAGCTCAGGGTCGGACAGATCGCCCTGAATAAACTCCGCGCCACGCGAACAGAGATGCTCAACGCCCTCGGCACGCCGTCCATTGACCCGCACACTCAAGCCCTGCTCCAAGGCAAAGCGGGCGAAACGCCCACCGATAAAGCCGCTGGCCCCGGTTACCAGAATCTTCATTGCCGCCCCCTTTGCCGTGATTGCAGGCCACTCTAGCAGCGCATGTAAGCCGCTGCCGTGGCATTGCAAGCCAGAACAGCGACTGCACACACCCTGCGATAGGCAACAGCTCCGTTCACAGCGGCTAAGCTGCCAGACGCAAACCAATAACAACTTAGGAGCACGGGATGGCCACGCACTGGATGATCTACGGAGCCAACGGTTACACCGGCCACCTGCTGGCCGCCGAAGCCAAGCGCCAGGGCCTTACGCCCATTCTGGCTGGGCGCAACCCGGCCGCCGTACACGCTCTCGGCAGCCTGCTGGGCCTGGAATGCCGGATATTCGATATCCACCAACTGGATCGCGCCAAGGAAGCCCTGGCCGATGTTGCCGTGGTTGCTCACTGCGCGGGGCCATTTTCTGCCACCAGCGCACCGCTGCTCGATGCCTGCCTGGCCAGCGCCACCCACTATGTCGATATCACTGGCGAGATCAGCGTGTTCGAAGCCGCTCATCAGCGTGATCAGCAGGCTCGCGAACTTGGCGTGGTGGCCTGCCCCGGCGTGGGCTTCGATGTAATCCCCAGCGATTGCCTGGCCGCCTGCTTACACCAGGCTCTGCCCGATGCCACCCACCTGGCGCTGGGTTTCGACTCTGGCAGCGGGCTGTCGCCAGGCACGGCGAAGACCTCAGTGGAAGGTCTGAAGTTTGGCGGCAAGGTACGTCGCGCAGGCGTGATCACCGATGTGCCGCTGGGCTATAAACGCCGTGCCATCAACTTTGGCCGCGGTGAAAAGCCGGCGGTCACCATTCCCTGGGGCGATGTCTCCACCGCCTACCACTCCACGGGCATCGACAATATCGAGGTGTACCTGCCGACACCGACGGCGGCAGCGATTGTCATGCGCCTGATCGACCCGCTGCGCGCCCTGCTGGGCCTGGATGCGGTACAGAACTGGCTCAAGCGGCTGATCGAAAAACGCGTCAGCGGCCCGGACGAAGCCAGCCGTGCCCGTCAGCGCACCTGGCTGTGGGGCGAGGCGCGCAATGCCGCAGGCGTGGTGAAAACCGCGCGGTTGGAAACCGCCAACGGCTATGACGTCACCGTGCATGGCGCCTTGCTGGCCGTGCGGCACTTGCTGAACTACAGCGGCCCTGGCGGCTATTTCACCCCGTCAAGACTGCTCGGTGCACGCTGCGTGGAACAGCTGCCAGGCTCGGGCAAGATCAACATCAGCTAGCGGCCCGCTGCCAAACCGGTGTGCTGCAACTTGGTTACCTTCCGTCCCATAAGCGCAAGGTAACGCACCATTCTGCACCAGATTCAACCTGCCCCATTGTCGCCCCGCCCTTCGCCTGTCACGCGGCCAAGCGTTGCCACACACCCTCAGTACGCGGCTTTCGAGCCGCCCTTGGCTTGCGATCGATTTTATTTACGCAGCCGTCAAGCAATTCGCACGATCCTTGCAGAATAATCAACACAACCATCCGTTCACGCCTTCTGCCTGGAGCCTCTGGATATGCCGCTACGCCTAAAACTTGCCCTTAGCTACTTGTTTATCGGGCTTTTCCCTGTACTGGCGATGGCCTTTACGGTGTACTGGCAAGCCAGCAAGGCGCTACAGGAACAGACGCTGAACGCCCTGGACGCTGTAGCAAATATCAAACAGGCACAACTACTGGACAACCTGCAGGCGCGCCGCGACCAACTCAGCACCCTGGCCAACAACCTGGGCACTAGTTACGGCGGGCTGACTGGAATGGCGCTGGTCAGCGCGTCCAATTACGACCGGCCGATCTACGAGAACTTTATCCAGACGTACGGCTACCGCGAGCTGAAATTGATCGCCAGCGACGGCACGGTGATCTTCAGCGTCCTGCGCGGCGATGATTACCAGCAGAACCTCACGCAGGGCGCATGGCGTGAACTGCCCATGGGCCAGTTGGCCAGCGCCGGACTGAGCCGTCAGGCCAGCCTGATCAGCGACCTGGCGATCAATCCGCAAACCGGTGAGCCCAGCCAATTTCTGATCAGCCCAGTGATCAGCGAAGGTGAGCTGATTGCGTTGTTGATGCTCGAACTGCCAATTGCCCCGCTCAATAGCGTCATGCAAACCCGCCAGGGCCTCGGCGACGCCGGCGAAACCTACCTGGTCGGCGCCGACGGTCTGCTGCGTTCGGACTCCGCGCGTTTCAGTGAGCATCAGGTGCAGCGCTCCGAACAGCGCCCCAGCGCGCTGCAGGGCGACGCCATCACCCGCGCACTGAACGGCGAGCAAGGACAACTGGCAGAAACGGGGCTGAACGGTCAGCCCGCACTGAAGGCCTTTGTGCCCCTGGAATTTGATGGCCAGCACTGGGCGCTGATCGCCGAAATGGATCAGGCTCAGGCGTTTGCTCCGGTGCATGAATTGATGTGGCAAATCCTCCTGCTCGGCCTGCTGACCATCGGCGCCGTGCTGTTCGCTACCTGGCTGGTCAGTCGCAGCGTGATGCGCCCACTGGGCGGCGAGCCGGGCACCATGGCCCAGCTGGCACAACGCCTGGCCGCCGGCGAGCTGCGCATCAGTCAGCAGCCCGGCCAGGGCAATGGCCTGATGCACGCCCTGCACGATATGGCCAACGCCTGGCGCGTGGTGATCGAACAACTGCGCCAGGCCAGCAATGCCGTGGGTCATGCCAGCGGCGATATTCTCAATGCCGCCGGGCAGACCAGCCAACGCCTTGACCAACAGCAGGAAGCTCTGGAAATGGTGGTCAGTGCGGTCGATCAGATGGCCGCCACCGTGCAGGAAATCGCCACCAGCGCCAGCCAGAGTGCCGACAACAGTGAAGCCGCGCGCCATGCCTTTACCACCATGCAGGACACCCTACAGCGCATGATAGGCCGCCAGGACCAACTGCTTGGTGGTCTGCGCGAGGCCGATCAGGTGGTGCAAACCCTGGCCGGCAATAGCCAACAGATCGCCTCAGTACTGGAGGTGATTCGCGCCATCGCCGAGCAGACCAATCTATTGGCCCTCAATGCCGCCATTGAAGCGGCGCGCGCTGGCGAACAGGGCCGTGGCTTTGCCGTGGTTGCCGATGAGGTGCGCAGTCTGGCCATGCGCACCCGCACTGCCACCGAAGAGGTGGTGCAGATCATCGGCACCCTTGGCAACTCGTCTGCGCAAGCATTGGCCAGCATGCAAGGCTCTACCGCCCAAGCCCGCGCCTTGGAAGATGAGACCCAAGCCGTACTGGGCTCACTCGGCCACCTGGATCACTCACTGCAGGCCGTGCATGACCTGGCCTTCCAGATCGCCGCAGCTGCCGAACAGCAGGCGGCCACCACCCAGGAGGTCAACCAGCACATGCATCAGCTCAGCGCCATGACCGCAGACAACCGGGAAAACGCTGCCAATACCCGCCAATGCGGCGAGCATCTGCAAAATGTCGCCGGCAACCAGCAGCATCTGTTGGCGCATTTTCAGCTCTGACCTTTTAGTCCGTAGCGGTCACCAGCCAGGTGGCCGCGTGTCGCTGCAAATGGCGGGTCAGCTCGCCCAGCAGCTCGCCGCCATTGCGCCAATGGTGCCAGTAGAGCGGCACATCAATTGGCCGGTCGCTGATCAACTCGACCAGCTCGCCACGGGCCATCTCACCCTGCACCTGCAGTTCGGGGATCAAGCCCCAGCCAAACCCGGCCTGCGCCAGGCGGATAAAGCCCTCGGATGACGGACACAGGTGATGGGCAAACCCGCCCTCCACACCGAGGCCGGACAGGTAGCGGTGCTGCAGCAGATCATCCGGGCCGAACACGATGGCAGGCGCGTGGGCCAACGCCTGTGCCGTCACGCCTGTCGGGAAGTGCCTGGCGATAAATGCCGGGCTGGCCATGGCGCGATAACGCATTGCCCCGAGCAACACGGCACGGGCACCGGCGACGGGGCGCTCGCTGGCGCACACGCAGGCCGCCACGTCTCCGGCACGCATGCGCTTAAGGCCGACCTCCTGATCCTCCACAACCAGATCCAGCAGCAGACGCTGCTCGGTACAGAACGCGCCCACCGCGCCGGCCCACCAGGTGGCCAGGCTGTCGGCGTTCAGCGCAATGCGCAGGCGCTCCGGCAAACCGCCCTCATCCAGTCCCGGCACCTGCGCCTGAATATCGCGCTCCAGCAACCGCACCTGCTGCACATGGTTAAGCAGACGTCGGCCGATTTCCGTCGGCGCCGGCGGCACCGCGCGCACCAGCACCGGCTGACCGACCCGCGCCTCAAGCAGCTTGATCCGCTGTGACACCGCTGATTGCGACAAGCCCAGCACCTGCGCCGCACGCTCGAAGCCGGCCTGTTCGACAACCGCAGCCAGGGCGGCGAGTAGTTTGTAATCCAACAAAATCAGATTTCCTAATGAGTGATCAGGATTATTGGTTTCTCTTATATACCCAGCCGCAGCAGACTGGCCAGCATCCCACCCTGAACAAGGCAATCCGCATGGCCGGCGAAACCTCACTGAAAACCCTACTGCGCAGCATGAGCCCGCAGTTGAACGATGGCGCATACGTGTTTTGCTGTTTAAGCGATGCCTCACAACTGAAGGGCTTACAACCGCTGGGCAGCTTTCAAGAAGCAGAAGGGCTCACGGTGATCGTGCAGCGCCAGCAAGCCGAGCATCTCGGCTTGTCCTTTAGCTACGTGGCCGCCTGGCTGACACTGCATGTGCATTCGGCACTCGAAGCCGTCGGTTTGACGGCTGCCGTCGCCAGCGCACTGGCGCAAGCAGGGATTAGCTGCAACGTGATTGCCGGCTTCTACCACGACCACCTGTTCGTCGCCCACGCCGATGGACCGCGCGCACTGGCCGTTCTGCAACAGCTCAGTGCACGGACGGAGTAACCGAGATGTGGCAAAGCTACAGCAACGGATTACTGATCGCCGCCGGGCTGATCATCGCCCTCGGCGCGCAAAACGCCTTCGTCCTCGCACAAAGCCTGCGCCGCGAGCATCACCTGCCGGTGGCGCTGCTCTGTGTGGTCTGCGATGCCCTTTTGGTGGCCGCTGGGGTCTTTGGCCTGGCCGCCGTGCTGGCGCAAAGCCCGATTCTGCTGGGAGTAGCGCGCTGGGGAGGCGCGGCCTTTCTGCTCTGGTATGGCGCCCAGGCGCTGGTCCGTGCCAGCAGCCCACAGGCACTGAATCAGGCCAGTGAAAGCGGCCCGCGCTCACGTAAGGCAGTACTACTGGCGGCACTGGCGGTGACCCTACTCAACCCGCATGTGTACCTCGACACCGTGTTGCTGATCGGCTCACTCGGCGCGCAACAGCCGGTGCCCGGCGCCTATGCCCTGGGCGCAGCCAGCGCTTCATTGATGTGGTTCTTCTGCCTGGCCCTTGGCGCGGCCTGGCTTGCACCCTGGTTGGCGCGCCCGAGCACCTGGCGCTTTATTGACCTGGGCGTGGCCTTGATGATGTTCAGCATTGCCTGGCAGCTATTGAGCAACCCCGGCATGCTCTAAAACGGCCCTGATGCAACATGCCGAGGTGGTTTTCCACACAGTTGTCGCGTGTTTAAGGCGCAGTGCCGGTGCTATGATCAAGGGCTTGCGGCGCAAAGAGATAACTCACGCCGCTGAGATGGCCGCCCGTGATCGGCCTCGCGCACACCGCACCTGACCTGATTAGGAGATAGACAATGGCTTTCGAATTGCCGCCGCTGCCCTACGCACATGACGCCCTGCAGCCGCACATTTCCAAGGAAACCTTGGAATTCCACCACGACAAGCACCACAACACCTATGTCGTGAACCTGAACAACCTGGTCCCAGGC
>Ga0247831_1000514_pt1 | contig 83474 bp, 50 predicted proteins | sample LaCruzMarch2015__9_FD_192406 | JGI IMG/M metagenome (GOLD analysis project Ga0247831, IMG submission 192406) | Freshwater microbial communities from meromictic Lake La Cruz, Castile-La Mancha, Spain - LaCruzMarch2015_1m | ecosystem: Environmental > Aquatic > Freshwater > Lake | place: Spain...
CTGCGATTTGACAGAGCGCGTAACGATTGAATTGTGGGGCGAAGACTTCTACGGCAACCGCAACTTCTGCTGGGATGACGTGTTGATCGAAGACAAAGTGGCTCCAACTTGTTTGGCTCCATGGGCGCTCACTGTAGATTGTGATGAGAAATGTTTGGAGAAAATTGACGATAAAAATGCTTCTGCACTTTGCTTTGGCGACATCACCATCCCTTCAGGCAACGATTGTGCTGCTCTGGATACCGTTTACAAGACTGACAAGAAATTGAAGTGTGGTTATGGCTACATCGACCGGATCTGGACTTTGACTAAGCAAACGGTTAAAGGCCCAATCAGCATCACTTGTACGCAGCGGATCACCATCCGTCCGATCCACCAATACAACATTTGTTTCCCTAAAGACATCAGCTCTGATTGTAAGACTCCAATCATTGATACCGTTATCACTGACGAACTGGCTTGTGACATCTTGTCTGTAAACGTAACCGACAAGCGTTACGATGCATCTGACGATGAGTGCTACAAAATCTTCCGTACTTACTCAGTAATCAACTGGTGTACTTACGATGACCGTTGTGGTGACCCACTGGAGCAAACCAACATCTCAATCATCAATCGTGCAACGTTTGACAACTACGGCAAAGCACCACTTTATGTATTGGTACGTGATGCCAACCGTAACCTGGACGAAGAATTCTGGGTTTCTAAGGACTTGATTGCTGGCAACGCTGATGACATCGACTTCACCAATGAGGTTCGTTATTGCGATATAGCTAATGAATACATCCACAGCTTCATCTATACCCAGATCATCAAGGTATACGACGACGTACGTCCAGTTGTAACTGGTGACCCAGGTAAATTCTGTATCCGCGAAGGAGCAGATTGTTTGGCTAACCTGAAAATGGTGATCACTGGAAAGGACAACTGTTCTAACGAAGTAACTTTGGAAACTCAGTACTTGATGATTGCTCCTGGTCAGACTTTGGATGCCAGCAAAATGATCATGTACGCTACACCACGCTGGAGCACCAAGGATTTGGGCAACGGCCAGTTCGAGATCAACGTAGTTAACCTTCCACAAGGCAAGCATGACCTGATCGTAGTAGTACGTGATGAGTGTGGCAACTTGAGTGTACCAACCCGCATTCCATTCACAGTTGAAGATTGCAAAGGACCAGCTCCGATCTGTATCAATGGCTTGAGCACTGAACTGATGCCTGATGGCGCTGGTGGTGGTATGATGGCAGTATGGGCTTCTGACTTTGTTGCTTCCAAGATTTACGATTGCAACGGTCAAGGACCAGAAACACAAGGTGCTTCTAAACTGGTAACCAAGTACTCGATCAACCGCGTAGGTGGTACAGTGGATAAAAACCAAACAGGTTTGAACCTGACTTGTGCTGACGCTGGTAAAGTAGTATTGGTTGAATTGCACGCTTGGGATGAAGCTGGCAACCAAGACTTCTGCGTAACTTATATTGAAGTTCAAGACAACCGTAAAGTATGTCCTGGATCTGTAGGTGGCTCTATTGCTGGTACGATCTCAACTGAAGGTGCTGCTAACCTGCAAGGTGCAACCATCACTTTGAGTGGTGCTGCTTCTCAGACTGCAACTTCTACTGCCAACGGTGGTTACTCTTTCGTTAGCCTGGCTAAAGGAAGTGACTTCACAGTAACGCCACAATTGGACAAAAACCACCTGAACGGTGTATCTACTTTTGACTTGGTCTTGATCCAGAAGCACATCCTGAATGTACAGGCCCTGAACAGCCCATACAAAATGATTGCTGCTGACGTAAACAACTCTAAGTCAATCACTACTTTGGACTTGATTGCATTGCGCAAGTTGATCCTGAACATCGATCAATCTTTCCAAAACAACACTTCCTGGAGATTCGTTGACGCTGCTTACAAGTTCCCAACTGCTAGCAACCCATGGGCTGCTACCTTCCCAGAAGTTGCCAACATCAACAACTTGGCTGGAACTGTAAACGCAGGTTTCATCGCTGTAAAAGTGGGTGACGTTAACGCAAGCGCAACGGTAAGCGCAGCAACTGCTGCTGAAGTACGTACTGCTGGTACATTGGACATCAACGCTGCTGAAGCTGCCCTGAAGGCTGGCCAGGAGTACAGTGTTGAATTCAACGCTGCTGACCTGAAGAATGTACAAGGTTACCAGTTCGCATTGAACCTGGACAAGAGCAAAGTAGAATTGGTTGACATCGTTTACGGTGTTGCTAAAGCTGAAAACTTCGGTGTATTCACCAACGAAGGTATCATCACTACTTCCTGGAACGGTGAAGCGAAGCAGGGTGCATTGTTCACTTTGGTTCTGCGTGCGAAGGCTGATGCTCAACTGAGCAGCGCACTGAGCTTGAACCGCGTAGTAAGTGCTGAAGCTTACAATGGCAACAACGATCAATTAAACGTTGCGTTGAAATTCAACAATGCTGCTGTAGCAACTGGTTTCGAATTGAAGCAAAACACGCCTAACCCATTCAACGGTGAGACGCTGATCAACTTCAACCTGCCAAAAGCAACTGCTGCAACTTTGACCATCAGCGATGTAACTGGCCGTATCCTGAAAAGCGTTCGTGCAAACTACGCTAAAGGTATGAACCAGGTTACTTTGAAGGCTAGCGATCTGAATGCTACTGGTGTATTGTACTACACTTTGGAAGCTGATGATTTCACTGCTACCAAGAAGATGATTATTGTTGAGTAAGTTATAGCCCATGAATTCATTCATGGGGCATGACGGTAGAGACGCGATTCATCGCGTCTCTATCATATTGATGGAGAGGGCGGTGCATTTGCATCGCCCTTTTCTGTTTTTATTCTTTTCAATTTAGTTTTTTTTTCAAATTTTCATTACCTTCGCCTTGGTTTAAAGTTTCTCGTTTAGGAGCTTATATAATCCCATGATATGAAAAAAATTATTCAAGTACTCCTTTGCTGGGCAGTGACATTCCTATGCCTGCCATCCGGTAATGCGCAAACGCTTACCCGCATTTCTGCAAGTCGTGATACCCTTCCCATTGGTTCCAAAACTTATGTTGCCAACGTTAAAGTCGCAGGCTTCAAAAGAATTATTGGAGCATCGTTTGCGGTAGCATGGGACTCTGCAGTGATTCGCTTTGATTCCATTGGTAACTTTGGTATTCCTTTAAGTAAAAATGACCATTTTGGGTACATAAACTCCCGAAAAGGAGTGTTGCGCTTTCTTTGGCAAGAAGGAATTACGGGGGTTACTGTAAAGGACAACACTACCCTTTTTTCCATTTATTACAAGGTGGTTGGAAATCCAGGATCCAAAAGCGCTATTTCGTTCGTTGATATTTCAGAGTCGCCTACTCTTGAAAGAGAAATCATCGATACCACCTTTGCTACGGTTAAGACCGAATACAAAGATGGATTGATAATGGTTAAACCGCAGTCTACTGCTTCAGTTTTTGCCAATGACCCAAAAAAACTAAGGGTAACCCGGGCATATCCGAATCCTTTTAGTGATCGTATTACAATGGAATTCACCCTTCGTGAAGCAGGTCTGTTGCGGATTGAAGTGGTTGATGTACTTGGAAAAATAGTCCACAAAGAACAAAGAACTTATTTAGCCGGTAAACAAGAGTTGTTATTGCCAAAATCAGTCTTTCCTGCTCAGGGCAATTACTTTGTCCGTATGTACCAGGGAACATCATTTACTTTGCAACCTGTGATTTTATTGCAGTAATCATTAACTCACTTTATCCCAAATTCCGACAAAGATGAAACCGATTATTACACACCTGCTTAGTGGGGTGAAGATGGGGTCAATATTTTTTGTTTTACTGGCCACTTTCACACCATTTAAAGCTTTTTCAAGCAATTCGCCTGCAACAATTGGCGACAATGAGGCACCTGTGAAAATCGTTGCTGCCAACGAATCACTAATGGGCTTCTCTCTTTCTATCAGCAATGTAACCGTACAAAAAGCCGGTGAGTTTTGTGCTCAGGTAAAAGTTTCGGGCTTCGTTGATATTCTTGGACTTGAGTTTCTACTCAAGTTTGACTCTACTCGCTTGACCTTTAAAGAAGTCAAAAACTTTAACCTCGCAGGATTGTCCGCTGCAACCATGGGACTACCCGGAGCTGGAAGCAACCCTACCGGAACATTGAAAGTTTCTTGGCTCGACAACAACGTTGCGGGTGTTACGGTGGTTGATGGTACTGCAATTTTTGACATTTGCTTTACTGCGGTCAACCTTGATGCAACCACGAATCTCAGATTTGTTTACAAGGAAGTTGTAGACAAGAACGAGAAAAATGTTGTTGTAAATACGACGACTCCTCAAACCGTGGTCACCATCGGTGCAGGAGGAACCAATACCGGTGGTTCTGGAGGTACTTTAGCACTGGATATTACCGACGCTACTGCTACTGCAGCCAACCAGGAAGTTTGTGTTAAGGTCAACACGGTTTCAGGGTTTACCAACCTGAAAGGGATGCAATTCTCCATTGCCTACAATTCAACGCAGCTGGATTACGTCTCGGTCAAAAACTTCAATCTTGCAGGATTGACGGTTGCCAACTTTACCCAACCTGGTGTTGGTGCCAATCCGGCAGGTACTTTAGGAATAACCTGGACGAGTACAACTCCAACCACAGGAACAACTGTTGCTGCCGCCACCGCAATTTTTGAGGTTTGTTTTAAAGGAAAATCGGCAGGAATAACCTCTACCGTCTCTTTTGGAACAACCGCAACGATTCAGAATAAAGACAACCAGGCGGTTACCTTAAATGGAACTACTGGAGTCATTACCGTAAATGGTGCACCAACTACAGGCCCAGCTACATTTGATATTGGGGATGCTACGGCGACCACCGTTGGTCAGGAGGTATGCCAAAAAGTAACGGTTACCAATTTTACCAGCTTATTGAGTACGGAATACATCCTTACGTATAATTCAACCCAACTGGAATTTTCGGCCATCAAAAACCTTAATTTAGTTGGTTTGACTGATGCCAGTTTCAGTAAGCCTGGGGTCGGTGGCACGCCATTGGGTTCAATTAAGTTGTCCTGGAACGACCCACAAGTCAGTGCTGGGGTTTCAGTGCCCAACGGTACTGCTATTTTTGAAGTATGTTTTAAACCGAAATTAAACAACATCACGTCTACGGTGACATTTGGAGCTACCTCTGAAATCATCAATAAAGATGGACAACCTGTTACTTTTACCGGTTTACCTGGAAGCATTACCGTAGGAACAGGAACGGGCGGTTTATCTGGATTCACCCTCGATCTTACTGATGCAACGGTTCCCGCTACCAACCAGGAAGTATGCATCAAGGTCAATACGGGCAACGGTTTTACCAACATGGTCGGGATGGAATTTACCATCGCCTACAACTCGACTCAACTGGATTTTTCAGCGGTAAAAAACTTTACATTGGCTGGTTTGACCGAAGCTTCATTTGGTTTGCCGGGAGTTGGCACCAACCCGATTGGGAGCATCAAGGTATCCTGGAGCGACCCCAATGTAACCGGCATCACCCTCGCCAATGGAACTGCGCTGTTAGATGTCTGTTTTAAAGCCAAGCTCACCAACATCGTTTCAAGCGTTACGTTTGCAACAACACCCCCTCCAGAGGCAATTGACAAAGACAATACCCAGCTACAGTTTACGGGTTTGCCTGGTCAAATTACAGTTGGAAGTGTAGTCACTACGCCAGATGTTCAATTGAATGTTGGCAGTCAATCTGGCACAGTAGGGCAGGATGTTTGCGTTAAAGTAAATGCTGTTGATTTCACCAACATTTCAGCAGTTGCTGGGATTTTGACTTATGATGTATCAGCGCTTCAATTCAAGAGTGTTACCAATCTTAATTTATCTGGCCTTACCCAAGCTTCATTTACTACTCCAGGTAACGGTGGGGTCACAGCCGGCACATTGAAGCTGAATTGGAGTACCGCAACTGTTGGCGGCGTTTCAGTTGGCAACAATACGGCCATTTTTGAGGTGTGCTTTACGGCATTAAAAGCGGTATCGTCACAGGTAAGCTTTAGTTCTACCGGACTTATCGTTACCCGATCCAATACTCAGACCGCTGTTGTCCAGCGGGGTGTGGGAACTATTTCTGCAAATTTAGCCAACACCACTGATTTGACACTTAAAGTAGGCAGTGCATCGGGTACAACCAATACGGATGTCTGCCTCGAATTAACGACTACCAATTTTAAAAATGTAATCGGGATGCAATATGCGATTAAGTTCGACCCTGCATTCTTAACGCATAAAACTTTCGACAACTTCAATGCAGGTTTAAGAGGTTTTTCCTCTGGTAGTGTAAACGCCAACAATACCACTGGATTCATTTCCTTATCCTGGGTGGATGATCAAATCGCAGGTGTTACCCTGCCTGATAATGCAGTGATCATGCGCATGTGCTTCACCATCAAAGGCACTACCGGTTCTTCAAATGTGGGGATTGATAAAACCAAAGTTGTAGAACTTACGGATGTCAATGAAAAAGCCATCAAAACACAAACCCAGGATGGTACAGTAACCATTGGCGTAGCCAATGCACCTACCATTGTATCTCCTGCTGTAATTACAAATGTTCCTTGTTTTGGAGAAAGCAAAGGTGCGATCAATATAGAGATAAGTGGTGGAACAGGAACGTATACCTACCGCTGGAGCAACAATGCCACAACTCAAGATTTGAGCAATTTGGCAGCGGGTTCATACAACGTTACGGTTACTGATTCCGGCAATGCTGCCACCGTAACGGGTACTTTTTCAATCACACAGCCAAGTGCTGCGGTAACCATCACGGGCATCACCAAAACAGACGTGTCTTGTTTTGGTTTGAGTACCGGAGCTTTAAACGCGGCGGCTACTGGTGGCACTGCTCCACTTGCTTATGCCTGGAGTGGAAACCTGGCGGCAGTAGCCAACCCAACCAATGTACCTGTAGGCAGTTATACCTTGACGGTTACCGATGCCAATGGATGTCGCGCAGTATCTAATCCTACTGCTGTTACACAGCCTGCTGCAGCTTTGGCCGCTACCACCAATATAGTGGCCGCCAAATGTGACGGTACCCCTACTGGATCGGCAACAATTACTGCTACAGGAGGTGTTGGTCCTTATACTTACAAATGGGGGGGAAACAATCAAACCACCGCTCAATTGAGCAATATTGCTGCTGGGACTTACGCCTATACGGTTACCGACTCAAAAAGTTGTATATTCTCTTCCGCTGTTACCGTTACTCAAGAACAAACAGTTAGAATCACCTCAATAGATCCGGTTAACTTTGATCAAAATACGTCCAATGGTGCGGTAAATATCGCACTCAACGGTGGAGTCGCTCCGTATCGGTTCAGCTGGACTGGTCCAAGCCCTTTTACGGCAACGACAGAAGACATCAGCAATCTGGGGACTGCAGGTCAATATTGCGTAACGGTTACAGACAATGCTGGTTGTACTGCGACTATGTGTGCCTCAATCGTCCAACGACTAAAAGTGAATCCAACCATTACAGAAGCTTGTTTTGGCCAAAATACGGGTGGCGTAAGTTTGCAGGTAACGGGTGGTGTTGGACCTTACACCTATAAGTGGAGTACCAATAATGCAACCACTCAGAATATTACCAATATTGCAGCAGGAAACTACAACGTAACCGTAACGGATAGTCAGAACAATACGGTGACCGGGAATGCCTTGGTTCCTGCACTTACTGAAATCAAAATCGGCAAAACCATCACCGATGTCAATACCCCAGGAGGAACCAATGGAGGTATTACCCTTGCAGTTACTGGTGGAAAACCAGGATATACCTATCGCTGGAACAACAATAGTACGGCAGCTTCTTTGTCGGGATTGGTGGTTGGAGATTATTGTGTAACCGTAACCGATGTAGCGGGCTGTACTGCAACGGGTTGTTTCAAAATAGACCTCGTAACCGTTCCTTTGTCGGTAGCTCCCGACATAACCAGCAACCGTTGTAATGGAGAATCAAGCGGAAGCGCACGTTTGCAGGTCAATGGTGGTGTATCGCCATATATTTTGACCTTCAACAACGGACAACCTGAAAATCTTACGGGCAATACTTTTGAACGCAAAAACCTGGCTGCAGGAAACTATACCTACAAAATTACCGATTCCCGCAATACCGTAATCGATGGTTCAGTAGTGGTAACACAACCAGATCCATTGACAATTTCTTCCTTTGCTGTTCGTCATGATGCCGAAGATGCAGGGTGTACTGGTAGCATTGCCTTATCAATCACAGGTGGAACACCGGGGTATCAAGTATCCTGGAATGCACCCAACGTTGGTTTTCAAATCATTAACCTTTGCGAAGGAAACTTTATTCCTTCGGTGATTGATGCCAATGGCTGCCGTAAAACTTTCGAACCCATCGTACTTACTACGTTTACCTTGAGTGCAACCGTGAAAAATACCAGTTGCCCGGATGATAAAGATGGTGGAGTTGATCTTCGGGTTATTGGTGGCGCTGCGCCTTATCGCTTTGCCTGGTTGAGCGCCCGGGGAGATACGATAACCAAAACGGAAGATTTGGGTGATGTAACTGCTGGGGTATATCGCTTGGTGGTGAATGAAAAGTCTGGCAACCGCATCGAAAAACAATACACGGTTTCAACTGCCTCAAAATTAACGGCAAGCGTTCAGATTTTGTCCAGTTTTAATGGCTTCGCAGTTAGTTGTGCGGAAGCCAAGGATGGTTCTGCACGCGCAACCGGAGTAAACGGTGGAGGAACAGGATATGTTTACGAATGGTTGCTCAACAATACCCTGGTAGTAGCTGCCCAGAACCTCACCAATGCAGGTATTGGAAACTACGTAATTCGCATTACCGATGGCTTGGGTTGTAGCATTGAAGAGGAAGTGGAGCTAAAAGCACCGACCAAATTGGACGCCAATGCATTCATTACCGATGTTTCCTGTATTGGAAGCCTGGATGGTGAAATTGCAGCAGAGGTAGAAGGTGGTGTAACCGGAGGGAGATTTACCTACGCCTGGAGCAACGGACGCAGTACCCCACGGGTTACAAGTCTGGCCAAAGGATCTTACGCCCTTACCATTACCGACCGAAACAATTGTACGGTGACTAAAACCTTTGAAGTGAAAGAACCTGCTCCAATTATAGTAACCATACAGAGCATCAACGCTACCGAAGGTTGCAATGGTCAAGTACTTGCTCAGGCTAAAGGGGGCGTACGCCCTTATACTTACCGTTGGAATGCGCCCGTTACCAGCGGGGATTCACTGGTGAAAAGCCTTTGTCCTGGGGATTATTTTGTAAAAGTTACCGACTCCAGAGGCTGTAAGTCCATACCGGAATCCAGTGCAATTGAAGTAAAAGATCGCCGCTTACCTTGTATGGACATTCGTGCTGTAATCTCTCCGGATGGAGACGGCTCAAATGAAGAATTTCTGATCAACTGTATCCAGGAGTTTCCGGGCAACAAAATCACGATCTACAACCGTTGGGGACAATTGGTATACCAGGCAGAAAACTACAACAACGATTGGAAAGGAACCACCCAAAGCGGTGAGCCACTTCCAGAGGGCGCTTACTACTACGTTTTAGCATACAAAAACAGTGATGGAAAGGACATTCAGGCGAAAGGATCGATAACGATTGTACGAGAAGAATAATAATTTTATGCGCCGGGTTAAGGTAAATAACTCGGCGCTCCAACAACATTCCATGAACCAACAACCGATTTTTACCATGAAAAAACTAGTACACCTTATACTCCTGCTGTTGCCAACAGCAATGCTTTGGGCCCAAGAAGAGGCCGTATTTACCCATTACAACCTCGCTCCAATTCTCATCAATCCAGCGGCTGCTGGGTTTGAAGAATCCCACCAAATTCAGTTCAATGCACGTGGGCAGTGGATTGGTTTTCCAGACGCACCCAAAAACGTTGGCGTGCAATACCACGGCCCACTTGGCAATACGTTTGGATTTGGACTTGCCGTGATGGGCGAAAGCGCTGCGCGCCTTTCAAGAGTTCGGGCACGATTGAACTCCGCTTTCCGATTTAAAATCAATAATGACATCAAATTTGCACTTGGGTTTTCTACTGAATTTAGCCAAGCTTCTATTGGCAACAATGTACTGGGCGAACCTGATCCAATCTATCAGCAGGGGGACAACCTCATCGAAGGCATCGTAAACGGTCGCCAGAATTTTGACGCATCGTTGGGACTTTTTGCCAGAATTCACGAAAATACCTTTGTCAGTTTGAGCTTCACCAACTTGATTGCTCAACGGTTGAACAATATCGTATCCAACTCCTCAAACGGGGGCATTTTTCAGCACTACGCATTTTTGGTAGGTCACAAATTTAAATTGGCCAATAACCAATTTAGCCTGGAGCCTTCCTTGTTGGTGCGTCAAATCAAAGACACGCCTTTTAACCTTGACATCAACGTTAAAGCTGGGTTGCTCAATGATAAATTGATTGCTGGATTGTCGTATCGTTCCCTAAAAACAATCGGAGCTTTACTCGGAACAGAAATTTCGCAAAGTTTCAGGTTTTTCTACACCTTCGATTTGTCTATGCAGGATTTGCAGCAATATTCCTCAGGCTCACATGAAGTAACTTTGATCTTCGGATTTAAAGGCGCACAAAGCAAAACAAATAGCCTTTACGGCAAAAGATAGAAAACGATCATTTTGGCAAAATTGACTTCCTTTGCAAAATAGAAGTCAATTTTGCCAAAATAATATATTTAAAATCAAAATACCAACAACGGGGTATTGTTATAGGTGAATAAAATTTTGATATTTGTTTCTGATTAATATCTTGTCAACACATATGTTCCCTCCTGGTGTTGGTTGAGTAACCTAAAAGGCTACCACTTATTCCCTGATCTAAAAAATCTATTAAAACTGCTTTCTAGCAAGGGTTTGTTGCCCTATGCAGAATTAAAGAATATACTTAAATCGGTTTTTGGGATGGCCTCCTTCTTTTGCGAAGGGGGCTTTTTTTTTAAAATAAAGAAAAAAATTCTCAGAAAAGCACTTTGGCACGGTATTGGATTTTATAATAGAAATTTTTAATCCGAAACCGTCAAAAACATAGTGCCATGAATGAGAAAACACTGTACATGCCAAATTTTATGGGATGGGTGCGATGGCTTCCGATCTTAATACCGGTTCTGTTATTCTGGAGCCTATCGGGGGCAGCACAATGCCAATTGGTTTGTAAAGCAATCCGACCAGAATCTCCGGTGCGCATAAGCGCAGGAGCAAATGGATTCGTTACCATCGGAAGTAATTTAATTGTAGATGCTACTTCTACTTGCGCAGGACCGAAAACGATTACTGTAGTTGATGATGCTGCTACATTTATTGCAAATGGGACAGATTCTGTTACGATTAGTGTAAGAGGGAAAATAGGAAAGATACTTACTGTGTATGTCCGTGACAATACTTCTGGATTTGATTGTTTTGGATACTTACAAGTGTTTGACAATCAAGCGCCACAGATTTTTTGCAGGGATACCTCCCTTTTCTGTTCGGCAGATACAAGTGCAGCAGTATTGGGACGCCCAATAGTTACCGACAACATCAATAGAACTGTACGTGTGCGCTATGAGGATCTATTCTTACGCGGAAGTTGTGGCAGTGATACAGCAGTATACATTCGCCGCAGTTGGATTGCTCGGGATTCTTCTGGAAATGCCGATACTTGCATACAAAATATCCTTCTGCGCAGAATAGGAGTAGGGGATGTAACCATTCCGGGTTTGGTTAACCTACCCTGTGACCGGCCGAACGCCGATACCTCTATTACCGGAGTACCAACGATACAGGGTCGCAAGCTAAAGAGCAATGGATTTTGCGAAATTATTGTGACCTACCGCGATGACACCACTTTAATATGCAATGGATTGGGTAAACTGATTTCCCGCCGCTGGACGCTTCTTGATCGTTGTACCAACAACTTTAATGATATTGTTCAAATCATTCAAATTAAAGATGAGGTTGCACCTACCCTGACTTGTCCAGCACCAATACGCCAAAGAACAGACCCTGGACAATGTACTGCCGTTGTATTATTGCCCAAACCAGGTGCAGTAGACAATTGTGATCCAAGTCCTGCAGTTTCTGTGCGGGCATCATATGGTAGCTCAGGATTCAACCGCCATTTCAATGTTCCAATCGGGACACACACCATTACTTACAATGCCATCGATTTGTGTGGCAATCCTGCCGTTTGTACTACCACGCTTACCATTGTAGACGAAGAAGTACCAACTGTTATTTGCCGCAAAAACGACATCGTTTCTCTTCCCGAAGGAGGTGTTGCTTTCGTACAAGCCAAAAGTTTTGATGAAGGCAGTAAAGACAACTGCAAAACGAGATTGTACTATAAGGCTCGCCGCTTGTCTCCAGGAGCTTGCAACAAAATCAATGGCGATGATAGTCCTGGTACAACCTTGTACGAGGAGTTTTATGACGACTATGTCGTGTTTTGCTGCGGAGATGTAGACAGCCAAAGCGTAAAAGTAACCCTGCGGGTTTATGAAATTGATCCCGGTTCAGGGCCAGTTGATCCGGCTCGTGAGCGCCAGGGTGGTGACTTGTACGGAAGATTCAACGATTGCGATTTTACGGTCATTATTCGCGACGAACTTGGGCCACGTATCCTTTGTCCATCCAGCGTTACCGTAGAATGCAACACGGATGTGACCAAGTTGAATAAATTTGGCTCACCGATTGTACTCGAAAACTGCTCCTTTACGCTTGATTCTTCCAGCGTTTACGAACGAGCAGAATGCAACCGGGGTAAAATCACCCGAACCTTTACCGCCAAAGACTGGAAAGGACGCACTTCAACTTGTAGCCAAACCATCACCATCGTCAACAACAATAAATTGATTGACACGATGATCACCTGGCCAAAAGATTATACCATCGTTGGTTGTGGTGGAAAAACCGACCCACAGGATTTGCCTTTGGCAAACCGAGAACCAATTGTTAAATACCCGATTTGTGGAACCATAGGGATCAATCATGAAGACAAGCGGTTTGACTCCCAGACTGAAACTTGTTTCAAAGTTTTCCGAAAATGGTCGGTAATCGATTGGTGTAACTTTGATCCGAATGATCCAGCAAAGTCCACTTTTTACCATACTCAAATCGTTAAAGTAGAAGACCGAACAGCACCAACTTTGACCGTGCCAAAGGATACTACGATCGGCATCAAAGATAATTGCACCAAGATTAAAGTAACGGTGGCAGCGGCCATCGGCAACGATTGCGGCGGTATCGTAACCATTACCAATGATGGAAAATACGCAGACGCAAAAGGGGCTGTAGTAACGGGTACTTATCCGATTGGAAAACACCTTATTCAATTCCGCGCTGTTGACCAATGTGGAAACGTAACTCAAGGATCGATGACCATTACTGTACTAGACAAGAAAGCGCCAACGCCTCAATGTCTCAACGGCCTTTCAACTACCCTTGACAGCAAAAATGGACAGACCTTGACCGTCGTAGATGCCAAATTGTTTGATGCAGGAAGTTTCGACGATTGTGGCGGTAAACTGGCCAAGATTGCCATCCGCCGAGGATCTGCGGGATCATTGCAAACTACGCCTACCGATCAACTGACCTTTACCTGTGCAGACATTGGTCGCCAGCCTATTCAACTTTGGGTTTACGATTCATTGGGGAATGGTGGCTTCTGTACTACGTTTATCGATATCCAGGACAACGGAAAACTGTGCCCACCAACTGGAGAAACGGTTGGCAAGATCGCAGGTAGCATCCGAACTGAAACTGGGCAGCAAGTGGAGTCTGTAGCCATCAAAGCCAGCAGCAAATTGGGAGATACCAAAACCGGCCCCGATGGTACTTTTACCCTTAGTTCAGTACCACTTGGTGGCGACTATACCATTGTGCCTCAAAAAGTTGAAGACCCCATCAATGGGGTAACCACGATAGATTTAGTGATCATTCAAAAGCACATCCTCGGATTGGCTGATTTGAAAACACCTTACCAACACATCGCTGCGGATGTGGATAAGTCGGGCAATATTTCTACTCTTGACCTTATTCGCTTGCGCAAGTTGATCCTGAACATGGAAACCAACCTCCCGAACGGCAACACGTCCTGGCGCTTCATTGATGCCAACTACAAGTTTCCAAGTGGAGTGGATCCGCTCAAAGCACCCTACCCTGAAGCAAAAAACCTCAACAATTTCTTGTCGAAAGAAGGCAGAGCGGATTTCATTGGGATCAAAATTGGTGACGTCAACATGAGCGCCAAACCCAATAGCCTCATCAATACCGATGGACGAACCACCAATGGTGAGCTCATCGTAGAAACCAACAACCAAACTTTTGCAGCAGGTGAAGAAGTCAGCGTTGAATTTACCGCTGAACAAGTAGCCAAAATACAGGGCTTCCAATTTACCCTCGATTTTGACCGCCACCTCTTGCAATTGCTGGATTCTGAAAACGGAGAATTGCCCCTTTGGACTCAGGCCAACCTCGGTACTGCCAACCTGAAAGATGGATTGATCAGCACCAGTTGGGACAACAAGGGCGAAAATGTACAGGACGGACGTCGAAAACTATTCAAACTGCGTTTTAAAGCCTTGCGTGCTGCTAATTTGGCCACCGCGCTTTCGATCAAGGAAGCGCCCACTCCATCCGAAGCGTACAACCAGGCTGGTGAATTGATGCAAGTTTTGCTGAAAGTGAATGAATCTGCAAATCAAGCTGGCGGCGGGGTGTATTTGTACCAAAACTACCCCAACCCCTTCAGCGCTGAAACGTCGATCGGATTTACCTTACCGCAAAGTATGAACGCCAAGATCAGTATTGTAGACGCGGCAGGCCGTTTGGTCTTCCAACAGACAAGCAAATACGAAAAAGGTTACAATGAATTGAAAGTACCCGCAGAGCATCTCCCCGCTCAAGGTTTGTACTACTACCAATTGTCGACCGATACTTTTACAGCAACCAAGCGAATGATTTATACTGCGTATAAATGATGATATAAAAGATCTATGTTTTTGAACGGTATTACGAGGCAGACTCAAAAAGTCTGCCTCTTTTTTTTGTTTTTAATAAAAAAAGTTTATTTTGTATCGAAATAAACACTAAAGCATGACAGACAACATCGTTTTGGGACAAAAAGGGGAATTATTGGCCCATCAGCATTTGGAAGCGCAAGGCTTGACCATCCGGGCACAAAATTGGCGCACTGGTCACGCTGAGGTCGACATCATCGCTCAGGAAGGCAACATCATCGTATTTGTAGAAGTAAAAACCCGTAGCTCGGATCGTTTTGGGCCGCCCGAATTCTTTATCACCCCCCAAAAAAAACGCATGCTGGCAGGCGCAGCTTCGGTGTATTGCGAAAAAATAGAACACCCCGGAGAAATTCGTTTCGATGTGGTCAGCATCATTTTAAGAGACGATGGCAAAACCAAACTGGAATACCTCCGGGATGCCTTTTGGCCGGGTTTATAGTAGGGCAAGCCCTACGTGGCTTGCTCACATGGCATTAGAAGCCGCAAGGGCTTCGGCAACTAGTTATACAACCATTCTTCCCACCTTTTGTACAACACATTTTCTTTTTGCTTGCTCAGCAATGGCGCCAACTGTGCCATGTACCCATCGCGTTTTTGGGCGTAGCGGTCGTTTTCCTGCTCAAACCAGCGCTTTAGATCATTGTTGGTATTGGCATAGCCAAAAACCTTGAGCAAGCCGTAAATGTGGTCAAGTTCATCCAACCAGGACTTCAGGGCAGCCAATTGCGACATCACGAAATAGGTTTGGATATCGGCTCGCTCGGGGATTTCTTTTTTGGCTTGGTCTATTACGGACAAAGCTTTTTCAATTCTTCCCGTACCGCTTGAATGGACAATGTTTTCTTCGTAGTGTTTCTTGATCTTTTCCATCAAGCTCATCGCTTCTGCCGCACTGGGGCTGGTGCTGCGGTTTTGATTTTCCAGCTTGAGCTTTTGAATGGCGGCATAAGCTTGATCGGCGAGGATCAAACCTTCTAGCGCCGTCATCATGGCCGATTCTCGGGGGAGGGGTACATCGGCGTCTTTGAGCGCAATTTTAGCGGCCAGAGCGCTTTCTGTAGCTTGTTGGTAGAGCCCAAGTTTCCATGCACTCAATGCACGCAGGGAATGGGCATTGCCCAAAACCCCATCGGCTTTGAGTTTGCTTTCGCTTTCGAGGGCTTTGTTGACTTGCGCAAATGCTTGCTGGTAAAACAAGTCGGGTGTAGCAAAACTCATGGCCTGAGCGCCCGCAGCATTGGGTTGATCCAGTACAGCTTGTTCTCCAAAAACGCGGTTGCTTTCCAGCGCCGCACCTTGAGAAAAAGCATTTTGGGCTTGGTCGAGGTAATTCAATTGAGCGCAACTGTGCAACATCAACCCGATGATGAACAGGAGGAATAGATTGTTTTTCATGGCTAAAGGATTGTAGAAATATTCTAATGGTTGATATAAGTGATTATTGCAGGTTGAATTAGCGGATCAAAGTCACAAAGCCTCGGTATTCTTTTCGCTCTTCTTTAGGATCCAGGTAAGTCACCAACACGGTGTAAACGCCCACTGGTAGAGGTATTCCTTGATTGAATTTTTGACCATTCCAGGTCTCCTCAGGATTGATAGACTGGTACACCATTTCGCCCCAGCGGTTCCACACGTTGATGTTGAAACTGCGCATGCCTTCAAAAATCCCTACCGCGCGCAATTCGTCATTGACCGAATCGCCATTGGGTGTAAACGCATTGGGCAAAAAATACCGCACTTCGGGATAGGTTTTGAGAATTTTTACCACACTGTCCTGACACCCAAAATTGTTGTACGCAAATTGGGTAATGGAAAGTGTACCCAATTCAGGTGCCGAAGCCGAGGGATTGTGATCGGTGTATTCCCGCCCATCGCCAAACTGCCACAGCCAGCTTACGGCATCTTTGGATTGGTCTACCAGCTGAAAATCAGGAAATACATTGCTTACCTCCGGTGGATCAATAACAAAGGCTGCTTTGGGCGTAGGTTTGACGAGGATCAAATTTTTAAACAAGGTATCGGTCAGGCAACCAATCGGGGATACCAGCTTGAGCGATACCGAATACAAGCCATCATTGTTGTACACATGGGTTGGACTGATCTGTCTGGAAACGCCCCCATCTCCAAATTTCCATTCAATCTTGTAAGTTGTATCGATAGGGGAGGACAGGTTTTTAAAAACAACCCGCCCGGGTTCACAAAGCTCGACTTCATCTGGCGCAATCACCAATAAGGGTGGAACAGGGAAATACCGCAGGGGTTTGCTCAATGTAGAAACACACTGGTTGGTGTCGCGCACCGTCAAGCTGACCACTTTCACCCCTGGACTAAGAAAGCGATAGCTGGGATTGGGGACTTTGCTGCTGGCTTTGTCGTCCAGGTTCCAGGTCCATTCGCGAATGAATTTTGAATTGGCGATAGATCGATCGGTAAATTTGACTGCACTGGCGGTGCAGGTATCGTAAGCAAAACTGAAATCAGCCTTCAATAAAGGCAAAACATGCACCCAGATTTTGGCCGAATCGGCGCATTCAAAACCTTGATTCAGAATTAGTTTGCCTTGGTAACGGCCAGTGTCTGGAAACTGAATAAATGGGTTCCAATCAAAGCTTTGGGCGGTTTTGCCGGTTTTTAAATCAAAATTCCAGCGCACTTGCTTGATCACTTCTACGGGGGTACTTTCGTTGATGAGGTGCACCAACTTGCTGCCACAAGAGCGAACCAGGAATTCTTTCTCGTCTATTTTCAAATCTTCCTTCACATCAGGGCTGAGCTTTGGACTACACCCATTGGTGATGTTGAATTGAAAATCGCGGAAAATTTTTCCCAATAAAACGCCTTTTCGATACTCTCGTACACATACCCCTACCGCAAAACGTCCGATGGCGCTGGGATACAGCGTGATGAGTCCGGTTTGAGGATCGATGATCAAAGGCGGATCACCAGCTACCGGGGACTGTGCTGAGTAGGGAAAACGATAATTCAACGCTGCATAAGGAGGAGGACAAGCTGGCCGAGGGGAGGTGCCAGAACAAGAAAATGCACCCTGCCCGTTGGTATTACCCGCCCCTGCCAATGGTGCACAAAGCTCATAAACAAGGCTATCGCCATCGGTTTCTGTTGCCTTGTGTTCGTAGTACAAAGTGACATTGGAGCAGATTACAGTGGGCGGGATTATGGAGAATTCGGGACTATTGTTGCATACCTTTTGGGCTTCAGGCGTAATTTCTATGGTGTAGGTTACGCCAGTTGATCCAGCCAAACTGATGTTGGTCATGGTTTCGTCCCGACAGCAACGCTGATAAGATACATGATAGCTGAGATCAGATAAGGGAAGATTGAATCTGAAAATGTAAATTCCTTCTTCTACGCATACATCAGGAGGTACCAAACAAGGGTATTCCGGTGGCGGGATATTGCGAATGCTGGTTCTGGGTACGTTCAAACTGCCAATGGCGCTGGCTTGGGTACCACACTGCTCCGGACTATTGCAGCGGTAAATGCCGATGTATGCCTCAACGTCCAGCGGCGGACAACCAATGCAATTGCAATCCCGGTACATGCGCAGCGTAAACTCGTAATCCCCCTTGCCCAGGCATTTGTAACTCATGGCGCCCCCAATGATGTGGCGGGCTTCCAGGGAGAGGAATCCGAAGCAGGTTAAAAGTAGGAGTAGTGTATTTTTAGCCATGAATTTACTTTTTACATTTCCACTACCACCAGCTCTTTTCCTTCAAACTCCTCCACCGTCCATTTGATCCGATCTTCCCACGAGATTTCAGTTGACGGTTTTAGTTCAAACAATACCAGATAGCCCCGTTGTTGACCGAGCGTATCCAGGTAACGTTTCAGTTGAGTGCGGCCTTTGGGCAGGGCTTGGGAGTTGCGTTTGAGCTTCATTTCGATGACGTGAACTTCGTTTTTCCAGTAGACAGCCAGATCGGTACGCCCACTGCCCACGGCCATTTCGCGTTCGATGCGGCCGCCACCGCTTGCGGTGAGCGAAGTCGAACCGTTGATAATGCGTTGTAAAAAAGCCATCAACAACAATTGATGACCAGCTTCCTTGTACTGGAAACGCCCCAACCAATGCTCGGAGTTTTCGCGGTAAAATTGTTGGAAGGCGCGGAGCAATTTGTCCATGTCAAGCGATCCATTTGCGCTAACAAAAAATGGCGCAGTGTATTCTTCTTTGCCAGTAAAACCGCCTTGAAAGCTACTGTTAAGTACCCGCGTGATGATTTCGCGGTAAATGGGGTTGGCAAAAGTGATGTTGCCATTTTCGGCTTTGACGATGCCCAAATCGAGGCAATAACGCATGTTGTCGTCCCAGTCATCGCTAAACAAGTCATCTCCGCCTACAATCGCCGTAACGATCTTGCGCACCCGATCTTCTTTGAGCTTATCGGCCAAACTATCAAGATGCGTTTGGCGAGCTGCAATGAGGTTTTCTTTAGCAGTTTCAACCAAATTCAGGGTGATCGGTTTGGTGTAATCGTCATTGAGGATTCCACTCACAATTTCATTGGCCAGTGCATTGGTCAACCAGGGTTGGCCGCCAGAAAATTCATACAACTTGGTCTGTACCTCTGCTGGAAACACCTGCCCTGTAATTTCCGTATGTTGTTCCAACAAGTTTGTTACATCTGCTTTAGAAAAAACGGGCAACAAGAAAGACCTGGCTTTGACATTGAACGGAGAGCCACTGCCGATGGAAGGATTGTCTCCCCGGGCTTTTTGCTTGTACTCCCGAATGTCGCGTAGGCCTACTAAAGCAATGGATTGAGGGAAGCCAGTAGGACGTGTTTGAAAACCATCGCGCAACTGGCGTAAAACAGAAACGAGTACATCATCGTACAGTGAATCAATTTCATCAATGAGCAAAACAATCGGCTTGCTTTGCGCAGCTGCCCAATCCGATAGGTATTCTCTGAAAAGGTTTGCGCTGGCAGTATAGTTTTTTGGATTTGGGGGCATCTCGCTACCGGTTAAAAAAACCTTAGCTGTTAGATACATGGAGCTAATTAAAGCTTCACCGGCAGCTTCTACTCCGATGCTTTGGTAGCTTGCACCTTCCAGAGAACAAACTGTAGTCAAGTACTTGCCTTCCCGATTGAGTCGATGCGCCAACTGGTGCAAAAAGGTCGTTTTCCCGGTTTGTCGTGGAGCATGGATGACAAAATATTGTTGTTTCTCAATCAGATCGTACACTTTATCGTAAATGCCCCGAAAGGGATCAACCATGTAGTGATCCCTAGGGTTGCATAATCCGGTCGTGTTGAAAAACTTTCTCATGGGGCTAATTTACGAAATGTTGGCAGGAAAATGTGTTTTTCAGTTGTGTTGAAGTGCCACAGGTAACTTTAGTTTGGTGATAAAAAAATGGACAGTACGGTTGGAAGTTGTTTTTTGCACTACATTTGCATACATAACAGTGTTGTAACAAAATCAATAAAATTAGGAGGGACTTAAAGTGTGTTGTGTAGTGTTATTGTGTGTGTCAATAACACCTTATAATGTCCTGCATTATTCATAATTACTTAATTTATAGAACGCTTATGAAATTGATAGAGCAACTGCAACTACTGGATCGGCTTGACAGCCTGATTCGCCGCAAAGGGACTGGAAATTACCAGGCTTTGGCATCAAGATTGGGAACATCACCTCGCAACGTTTACAATTTACTAGAGAATCTTAAAGAATTTGGTGCGAAAATTGAGTACTGTAAGCTTCGAAGCAGCTATTTCTACGCAAATGAGATTGAATTAGATTTCAAAAATTTACTTCAGGCCAATAAATACGAAAACTGAAATTAGTTTAAGAAAAACGTTGTGATTGCAGAATTTTTGCAAGTCCTCAAAGTAATTTTGAAACATCATTAATGATCATGTCACTGCTTTTATTGGGCCCATAAAGGCAGTGACAAAATTACAGCACAGGTTTTGGCCTTTTCTGCATGCGAATTCATCCAACCGAAATATACATCAATCTTTCGTACAAAATTCAAATGCAATGAAAAAGGTCATTCCAACGACATGGCTCAAGGCCATTATTACTCTGTATTTTCTGTTGATAACCCTTTTCACTTCCAGTGCACAACAAGGCAATTGGGAGATTGGAATTGGTTTGCGTCCACTGAACTTGAAGGATGAACCCTACAACCTAAGCGTAAAAAAGCGTTTTAGCTCTAATTTTACATTGCGTTTGGGCTTGGGAGTATTATACAATGAACACAGTGAATTTATTTCATATACACATCCTTACATTGTGATTAGTGACACTACTCATATGTTCAGCTACGAATACACCAAAGTAGAAAAAAAACTTTACGCCAATTTTTTCGTAGGTGTGCAGTACTTAGGAACCAAGTTTAAGAATCTGGACAGACCACATGATTTTGACTGGTATGTTATGAGTGATTTTTTACTGAAATACCGAAGAGAAGAGATTGACCTTCCAAAAGGCATCTATTATCCAGGTTACTCTAGTCTCCGACGGGGTGAGTTATTTACTACTGCTGTATTTGGCACAAACAAGGATTTTATCATTGGCCTTAGACAGGGTATAGGCATCCAGTATTGGGTAAACCGAAACCTTTCCATTGTTTTGGAGAGTGGCGCATACTATGCAAAAGTATTTTCCAGCGTACAGAAGTATACTTATGAAACTGGTAGAACAGAGCCTCCTCATGAAGATGGAACTCCCTTTGGTTTTACCACGTATGTCCCTCAAAAAAGTAAAAATGATCAATGGGGAATAAGCCCTGTAATGTTCTTGTCTTTTAACCACCATTTTTAAAAAACAAAAACAAAAACATGAAAAATCAATTTCTTTTATTGATATCGCTTTTTACTTGCACTTTGGTATTTAGTCAAAACCCAACAGTATCTATAAGTTGCGGATCAAGCAATTGCTATTCAACCGATCCTGCTCCCATCAGTTCCAGTTATTCAGCAACTATAGCTGATGGCGCTTATACAACATCCAATGGTTGGGCAAGAGCCATTCAATGGAATCCAACCCTAAACACTTTTTGCTGTCGGAGTGGTGACGGTACTACATTTTTTTCACTTCAGTGGAATAATGCTCCCAATTCCCCTACTAGAACCATCAAAGTGACCGTTACTTATACTAAGTCTGGCCAACCCAATAAGATTGTTTCAGATGAAGATGTAGTAGTAGTCAAGCACATTGGGTCAATTACTTCAATGACCATCCCCGGAGCTAGCCCAAGTAGTCCTAGCAATGGAGGGACAACCTTATTGCCATGCGGAACAAGTGGGCTTACTATCAGTGTACCAACGCCTACTACTGATCCTGGGGTGGGAGTATCCTATGTATGGTCTTTGCCAAATGGTTGGACAGGCTCATCTACCACCAATTCGATTTCAGTTACTCCAAATTCGGGAGCAAATGATGGGGTGATTTCAGTTTCAGCGAAAAGAACGGATGGGAATGTTGCTCGAAGTTATTCCGTGAACATCACACGGCCAAGGGTTACAGATGCAATCATTACCAGTGTAAGTTGGTCGCCGGATGACAAACCACTTTGCAACAGTGAAACCAGACAATTGTCAGGAACTTCTACAACAAATGCTACCATTTATAGCTGGAGTACTACCGGAGGTACGGCTATTACTGGTGCAAGTAATCAGTCTATAGTAACAGTTAGTGGTTCTTCTAATGGAACTCTGACGCTTGTAGCATCTAATGCTTGTGGTGTTTCTAAAAATCGAACCTGGAACATTTATGCTAATGTGCCACAAGTGGCTGGCTCAGAGGTTTTGGTGGATGGGCATCCCAACTATTACCCCAATTATACCAGTGGTAGTTCCTACATCAGCGTACAAGGTGGGGGCTCTTGCCAATCCTACAAATGGGAGCTTTTTGGGGGCAGTGGTTATTTTTATCCAGGCTATTGCAGTTGTGGCTACTCCTACAATGGCATCACCTTTGACAATTGTAACTCAGGCAACGCTTCTACCAGTAGCTCAATGGCCATTCGGATACGTACGGCCAATCGCTGTGGTCAAGGCAATGATGTGATTATTCCTCTGCAAGTATCTGGTGGCGGAGGTTATTACCGCATGAGTAGCCCGAACCCGGCTACTACCACCATTTCCATTGAATTGGACAAAGAAAAAGCCTCAAGCCTCAACTCACTGAACCTCATCAGTGCTACTCGTTCAAAGGTCGCACGGAGTTTTGATGTGGGGAACGCAAAAAGCACCAATTATTTCAAGACCAGCAATGTCGTTTCTTTTGATGTAAGCAATTTAGACCGTGGTTTGTACTACGTAGTACTGAATTTTGGAGAGAACAATCAAAGTTTTAGCGAGTTGGTCATGCTTCACTGACAAATTTTACCGAATCGTTTTTTGATGAAAAAGGCTAATGCCGCGCTAGCAACACGACGGCAAAAGCCCATTTATTAACTATATTAATTGTACAAACGTATGAAAAATCTTCGAGTTTTGGGCTGTCTAGCCCTCGTTTTTTTGCTTGGCAGTTGTGCAAAAGAGCAACTGGAGCAAAAAACACTAAAAACACCAGCCTTTAAAGTCCAGGATGGTCGTTTGGTATTTGCCGCTGAAAAAGATTATTTTGAACTTCGTAATCTTTTTGTAGCAGATCAGGCGCAAGCACAGGAACTACTGGATGAAACCAAAGGGTTCATTTCTATCCGAAAATTATTTGATCAAATTGACTTTGAACAGTACGGTCAGCTTCCAGTGGATCAAGTACTGAATGCTTACCCAGGCATTGTCACTTTGGAAAGAGATGGAAAAGACACTTATGTTGAAGAAAACGCCTTTGGTTTTATGTATCCACGCGTGAATAACCGAGATGGAATATTCCAGATTGGCGATACGATCTACAAGTCAACCCGTACGATGCTTTATAAGTTTCATGTGCGGCACTTGGGTGAGGTTGCCAATTTGAATACTATTCCAGGAATTTACTCCCAAGAACTGAAATACGAGTCTTCTAACTCTAGGTTGAGGAACCTCCAAGAAGATTGTGAGAGTTACTATGATAGCAACAAGTACAAATTAAAAGGCCGCAATGGTAGATCTGGATCGAGTACTAATTTTTACATGTTTGCCGAGTCTGTACATTACAAAAGAGGAGCTTTTAGCATTTGGTTCAGAGAACAGGCGGATCAAATAAGCGTTTCGACTTCAGGAACTTCTAGTAACCCTTTGGTTCAAAATGTTGATTCATGGAATTTTCCAACAACTACCAATAATTTTGATAGTAAAGTTGATATAATTGCTTTGGAGAGAACTGTGCCGAGCATCAATCGGCAAGTTAGTTTTTTGATGAATTCAGATCATGACATGGTTGATGGTGTAAGGGAGCCTAGTTGCTCGATTACAAACGGTTGGTCTGAATAATTCTTTCAATTAAATTAAACAAAATATTGACGGAGAGAGATTATAGACCAACCATCTATAACTTTCTCCGCTCTTTTTCTTAAACCCTCTATTCATGCAAAAACTTCGACACCCGCACTTCCTATTGCCGTTATTTTTAATCTTCAGTTTTGGTATATTTGCCCAGAAGGCCACATTCAACCTCAGTGGCTACATCAAAGAACAAGGGAGCAAAGAACCCCTGGTAGGAGCCAATATTTGGCTAAAAAAACTCCAAGGTGGCACATCTACCAATGCAGATGGATATTTTATCATAACGGTACCTGGCGGGCAGTTGGATACCTTGTTTGTAAGCTTTGTAGGCTATCAGCCACACAAACTTCCATTGCACATTAGGCAAGATACCTTGCTGACGATTCAATTGAACTTATCCGTCTCCTTGGATGAAGTAACCATCGTTGCTGATGCACCTACGCTGGCCCAAGAGCAATTTGGCATCACTACACTTAGTGGTCAACAGATCGAAAGTATACCAGCGCTGTTGGGTGAAAGCGACGTCATGCGCGCCCTGCAATTGACGCCAGGAGTACAGGGTGGGGCAGAAGGTTCCACGGGTTTATTCGTACGCGGAGGCACGCCGGGGCAAAACCTGATCTTACTGGATGGCACTACCATTTACAATACATCCCATTTATTTGGATTCCTGTCGGCATTCAATCCTGATGCGGTGAAAAGTGTCAACCTGATCCGCGATGGTTTCCCGGCTCGGTATGCCGGTCGTTTGTCCTCGGTAGTGGATGTCACCATGAAAGATGGCAACCAGGAAAAACACCGCAAAGAATTATCGATTGGAATAATTAGCTCTCGTTTTTTTGCTGAAGGCCCCCTTAAAAAGCAAAAGACCTCATACATGGCGGCCGTACGTACTTCCTATCTGAGTTTGATTGCTTTACCTGCTGCCATCCAATACCGCAGTGGAAAACGGGACGAACTCAACTCTTACTGGATGTACGATGTCAACCTGAAATTGACCCATGAAATCAGCGAGCGGGAAAAAATTTCCTTGAGTTTTTTTAATGGGTATGATACCTGGGCGGTGCGCCAACGCGCTTCAGAAGACAGTTATGACTTTGGATTGGACTGGGGCAATGCCACGCTCGCCTTACGCCATACCAAAGCACTGGGCAAGTCCCTGTTTCTGCAAAACGTAGTCAATTACAATTACTACAATTACCGCTTGATCAATCGTTTCAATAGCAGTGATGGCAAATCAAGTTTCATCAATGCCTCTTCAGTGCGGGATTTTGCGGGGCGAAGTGATTTGAATTGGCATGTTTCACCAGTTTTTAGTTTCAATGCAGGCATTGATTTGAACAATCAATACCTGCGTCCTGGAAGAACCAATTACAGCGGCGAAAGCCAATTTTTAGGTGCAGACAGTACAACTCAAAGAGGGACTCAACTGAATAATTTGGGTGCTTATTTGAGCCAACAGTTTCGACCTTTTAAAGGACTGATGCTGGAAACTGGCATTCGTTTCAATCAATATTTCACCCAAGAAAAACAATATTCATACCTTGAACCGCGCCTCAAGTTGAATTACAGTTGGCGCAGCAGCCAGGAGGCGGTTCAACTTTCGTTCAGCCGCATGAGTCAACCTATTCATTTGCTTTCTACCAATGGAGCGGGCTTGCCCAACGATGTGTGGATCCCGGCCACAGCCCGATTTGGCCCCGAGCAAAGCTGGCAAGTGGGCGGAGGCTACCGCTGGCAGCATCGCCGATTGGGTTTGGAGTTGGGTTTGGAGGGGTACTACAAGGAAATGCAAAACCTGATCGACTACCGCCAAGGTTTGGATTATTTTGAAGTGAGTGGCCAGCCTTGGCAAAACCTGGTGAATGGCGAAGGCCGGGGGCGCTCTTATGGCGCAGAGTTTTCGTTGAACAAAACCAAAGGAAAACTGACCGGATCATTGAGCTACACCTGGTCTAAAACAGATCGCCAAACTCCGGGAGTAAACCAAAATCAGTGGTACCCTTTTCGTTATGATCGGCGGCATGATTTTGCCCTTACTGCACAGTATCAACTCAACAATGGCTGGAAAATTGCCGGTACTTTTGAGTACCAAACTGGAGCAGCAGTGACTTTGCCAGTGGCGATTCAACTTACCCAAAATGAAGCACTTTTATCTCGTTTTGTTTTTGGCGGACGCAACAATCGGCGTATGCCAGACTACCATCGCCTGGACATTGGCCTCAGCCATACTACCGAAAACAAACGGAGTGGCGAGGCTCAAACTTGGTCTTTCGGGATATACAATGCTTATGGAAGGCTCAATCCGTATTACATTGATTATGAAACCTACTCTTTTCGTCAGGATGGTGGGCGTGTGGTTGGAGGAGGTTTTAACCAACGCACATTATTTCGATTTGTACCTTATTTAACCTGGGAGAAAAAATTCTAATCCGATGAAAAACAATCTGTTTGTCGTAGGTCTGTTGCTGTTTTGGGCTTTTGCCTTCTTTTCTTGTGATAAGGATTATGAATACACCTTCGATGGATTTGAACCCAAAATGACGGTCAATGCTGAAATCAGCCCTCAGGAAGGTTTAGTGGTGCAGGTATCTCATGCCATTGCGCCAAATGCTCAAGTTGTTCCTCCTGAACAATTGTGGATTGCAGACGCTGTGGTAATCGTTTTTGAAGAAGATCAATTGCTAGGTAGTTTGAGTTATCAAGGGCAGGGACTTTACAAGCCAGCGTTCGGCCTTCAGCCAAAGCCAGGTTTGAGTTATCGTTTAGAGGTCAGGCAGAAGACTTATGGTTTGGTGAAATCAGCATCGGTAAGCGTTCCACTTGCTCCCAAAGTTGAAAACGCCAGTATTGCTCTGCTGGATCGAAAATCAATCAATAACCTTCCTTTGTACGCCATTCGATTTACCTTGCAAGATGAAAAAGTGGTGAATTTCTATAAAGTACAGGCCATTTTTCATTCTAGGCTGACCACTGCAATAGGTCAACCGTTTGTAGAGCTTCATGACGATAAACTAAGAGAGCTGTGTGAAACACTAAACGCCGGACAATCCCTCTATTTAAAGGATGTTTGCTTCAATGGCCAAAAAGTACTTTTTGATTTTGAAGTAGAACTTAGAGATATATCGTTATTATTTGAAACTGGAGATCGTACCAAATATCCTGTTGATTTTATACAAACCAGACTGTATAGCGTCACGGAAGATTACTTTCTTTATCAACGCACCGGCAACATCCCAGAAGACTTCTCTCTTGCTTTTTCTGATCCAGAACCCCTTCATTCCAATATCCAAGGTGGCTATGGCATATTCAAAGCGTTTAACTACGCGAAATATGTTTTTGCGATTCGTTGAGAAGCTTAGTTTTGTAGATGCCTATACGCAAAACTTGGCAGTGGGCAGTGTAACTCAAAAATTAGCATTGATGAAAACCTCAACCCTTTTATGCTTATTCGCGCTAACATTCCCATTCCAGATCATTGCTCAGGTGACTAAACCCTTAAAAAACACCATCCTGTTTGAAGGCGGAGCGGTGATCTTTGGCAGAGGAGATTATCGGGGCTTTGGCACAGCAGTGGTATACACGCGCGATTTATCCAAATGGTTGGATTTTAATGTAGGTTCTGGTGTTACACATGCCAGTAATTTTTCAACACCCATTGATCCCCTTGGTAAATACAGTGTCACCGTGTTTTATTCGCTTGCGGGTATTGGCGTCAAGCCTATTCGTATTGGAGAAAAATTTGCCTTGAAGTTAGAAGGAGGTTTAGCGCCTAAATACATATCTAGTGCTCGAGATAGGTATCGAAGGGATTATACAACCAAAGAAGGAACCCAGATATTCGTAATTTATCAAGAAACGTATAAAGGATTCAAACTAAGTTCTTTTATCAGTGCAAAACTTCAACTCAGCTTGGATCGATACCATTTTGCTACCGGGATTCGAATGATTAGTGAGCCTGACCCGAATTCCATTTTTTTCGGGCAGATAGGTCTGAGATTTTGAAAAACAAAAGGAAACAGCGCAACGTTTAATCATTTAACCTTCAGTTAATCCTCTTTTGCTATTTTTATGCACTTAAATAAAGTTCATCAATTTCAACTCTGCTCATGCGCACCCAATTCCTTATTTACATCCTGGCTGCCTTTGCCCTTACCTTCCTTTTGGGGTTTGTCGTTTCGCCACATTTTTTTTGGTTATTGGTTTTAATCGCACCACTTGCGGTGATAGGCTTCCGCGATATGTTCCAACCGAGTCATGCCATTTTGCGGAACTTTCCTTTGATTGGCCATGGCCGCTATATGGCAGATTGGATGCGCCCCAAAATTTACCAATATTTTATTGAGTCCGACACCGATGGTACCCCCATCAACCGAGACAAACGCTCTCTGGTTTATCAACGTGCCAAAAAAGAGATAGATACCGCTCCTTTTGGCACCCAGCTGGATGTATATGCCGAAGGCTACGAATGGATGGCCCACAGCCTTAGGCCCAAAGATTCACACGTGCTCAATCACGACCCTCGGGTGCGCATAGGTGGGCCGCAGTGCAGTCAACCCTACGACTTGAGTATATTCAACATCAGTGCAATGAGCTACGGTTCCTTGAGCAAAGCTGCGGTGCTCGCCCTCAATTATGGCGCACAAATGGGTGGCTTTGCGCACAATACGGGTGAGGGCGGCATCAGTCCATACCACCTCGAAGGCGGAGGAGATTTGATCTATCAAGTAGGTACCGGTTATTTTGGCTGTCGTTCTGATGACGGTGGTTTTTCACCGGAATTGTTCCGGCAAACTGTAGCTCATCCACAGATCAAAATGATTGAATTAAAGCTCAGCCAAGGGGCTAAACCTGGGCATGGGGGAATTTTGCCTGCTGAAAAAAATACCCCTGAAATCGCTGCTATCCGAAAAGTTACACCTTACACTCAAGTTGATTCTCCTCCCTACCATCGGGCATTCGACACCTACGAAGGTATGCTGGAACTCATCCAGCAAATGCGCGAACTGTCAAATGGTCGGCCAGTTGGGTTCAAGCTCTGTGTTGGGCACCTGGAAGAGTTTAAAGATATTTGTAGAACCATTCGTCAAGTTGGTATTTATCCCGACTTTATCACAGTAGACGGAGGAGAGGGAGGTACTGGAGCAGCGCCATTGGAGTTTACCGATCACGTTGGCATGCCATTCCGTGACGCGCTGGCTGGCATTGACAACATCTTGCGTGGCTTTGATTTGCGCAAGGATATCCGTATCATTGGTTCAAGCAAAATCCTCAGTGGGTTCAGTATTTTCCGGGCTTTGTCTCTTGGAGCTGATGCCTGTTACAGTGCAAGGGGCATGATGCTGGCCTTGGGATGCATTCAGGCGCTGGAATGCAATAAGAATACTTGCCCTACCGGAGTTGCTACTCAAGATCCGCAATTGATGAAAGGGTTAGTCGTAGACAGTAAAAAATTCCGGGTTGCCAATTACCACCGCAAAACAGTAGAGGCATTCGTTGAGCTACTTGGTGCCGCCGGCCTGGAACACCCCAGCCAGTTGCACCGGGGCCTGGTATTTCGCAGGGTTTTGATGCACGAGGTAAAGCGGTACGACGAAATTTACCCTTATGTAGAAACGGGGAGTCTAATTTGAAACCAGTTCACAAGTGCAATAGGCCCTAAAACGCCGCCTTCACCAAGTCCTCCAACAAACCCCTTACCTCTTCCACATTGGCCAGGGTGTACCTGGCTGCGCTTTGCTCCAGTCCCACTTTGACGGTGTATGCATTTTCCTCCGGCAAAACCCGAAACATGTCCTCATCGGTGCGGTCGTCGCCTATGGCCAGGATGAAATCCCATTTTTGCTCGTTGAGCCAGCCCAGGGTAGCCTTGCCTTTGCTCACGCTGGCATGTTTGACTTCCACCACCTTGTTGCCCTCCATTACTTGCAGGTCGAGGTTGGCGGTGATGTACAAGAGGCCATCGCGAATTTCGCGCACCCGTTTTTCGCCCAGGTCGCGGTCGATGCGGCGGTAGTGCCAGGCCAGAGAGTAGTCTTTTTCTTCCACAAACGAACCTGGAGTACGTTCCACCAAATGCTCCAGTACCGGGCGGATATCGGCTTTCCAGGTATTGGACAAGCCTGGATTGATTTTCCATTGCCCGTCGCGTTTGATCCATACCCCATGCTCACCGGCCATGTCGATGCCCAATGGCCCCAGCCAGGTCTGTAGCGTCTGGTGATCCCGACCACTATTGATGATCAGTTTGTTGCCTACGATGCCGCTCAACTGGCTCAAAACCTGCATCAATTCGGTATCCGGGGCAACAGCTTGCGGATCGGGATGAAACGACATCAATGTGCCGTCGTAATCCAGGATGATCAGTCGATGTTGTGCATTCCGATAGGATTCCAGCAAGTTGTGCCGGTGGGTGCCTTGCAGCAGTACCATATTGTTGAAAGCTTGTTGTTGTTCCATAAGACTCTTTTGTTCGGTCACAAAGGAATTGGCCCAGTGGCGTACATTGTAACGTTTGAGGTGTTGTTGCATGGTTTCCATGCGCCAGATCTGCTCATTTTCGTTCATTTCCAGGGCTTGCTTGATCGCATCCGCCATCTTTTTGATATCATGCGGGTTGACCAGCAAGGCCGAGCTGAGTTCGTTGGCAGCGCCAGCCATCTCGCTCAGGATGAGCACGCCTTTTTTATTGTCATTTCTGGCCGCAACGTACTCTTTGGCCACCAGATTCATCCCATCGCGCAGCGGAGTGATCATGGCAATATCGGCGACCTGATACAAGGTACTCAGTTCATTGAAGTTCAAAGAACGGTACAGGTACTGAATGGGCATCCAGTCAAACGATCCGTAGGCACTGTTGATTTTGCCCACCAGGGTATCTACACTTTGTTTGAGTTTGCGGTAATTGTCTACATTTGAGCGGGAAGGCACTGCAATGAGCACCAGCGAGACTTTGCCCTGGTACTCCGGGTAACGCTCAATAAACTGCTCAAATGCCTTAATGCGCTGGGGAATGCCCTTGGTGTAATCCAGTCTGTCGATGGAAATGATGATGCGCCGATTTTTGGCCAACTGTTTGATCTTGAAGGAATCGTCATTGGCGTACAAATTGATTTCGGGATGGGCGTATTTTTCGTAATCAATCCCCATTGGAAACACGTCTACATTGATCAGGCGGTGGCCTACCCGCAACTTGCCATACAGGTGCTCGTATCCACCAATGCGGTAGGCGGCGCTCAAGAAGTGGCGCATGTAACCAAAAGTATGAAAACCAATTTGATCGGCGCCCAACACGCCTTTGAGCAAGGCTTCGCGCCAGGGCAGTACCCGAAAAATTTCGTAAGAGGGAAAAGGGATGTGCAGAAAGAACCCGATCGAGTTTTCGGGGGCAAATTCCCGGATCATGGCCGGGAGGAGCATCAATTGGTAATCGTGCACCCAAATTAGGTCATCGGCACGCAGGATTGGGCGGAGCGCATCCGCAAATTTTTGATTGACCAGGCAATAAGCTTCCCAATAATCGTCCTGATAAGTGGTATACTGCGTAAAATAATGGAAATGTGGCCAAATGGTTTTGTTGCTGAACCCTTCGTAGTACAGCTCGATTTCTTTTTTGCTCAAAAAAACCGGGATCAATCCATCCTTAGTCAATTCTTCGCGTACTTGCGCCTGTACTTCAAGAGTGGTGATCTCTTCGCCTGGCCAACCTACCCATACCCGTTCCAGGGAACGATCCAGAGAGTTCAGCCCCGTTGCCAGTCCCCCAGCACTGGGCTTGTAACTCAAACCATTGCCACTTTGTTGAATGGTGATCGGAAGCCGATTGGATATGATGACGATGCGGCTCATAAAGAGTTGGAATGGTTAAAGTTGAAAAGCCTAGTAACGCAGAAAAAATTACTTCCCGCTCAAAAAATCGGGAAGTAATTTTTTGCATCATACTTGGAGTTGTAGACAAGCACAGCACTTTGAGGTGGTCTGCATCTTATCAACCCTTCAACTCTCAACTTTTCAACTATTCAGTCTTTTTCTTCCGTCGGGTTTTGAACATTTCTACGATTTCTTTTTCCTTCAGGAATCCAAAATCTACGAAGGCCGAAGAGACAAATTTCTTGATGTCCTGGTAATCTTTTCCACGTTTGTCCACAAAACGAGTGAGCGCCTGGGTAACAAAAGCCATGGAGAGGTCTTTTAAGCCCTGGTTGAATTGCTCATTCACAAAAATGCGCATGTAAATCGCAAATTGCTTCGAAATGTCGAACAAATCTGGATAATTGCGTTCTTCCAGATTGCTGATGAAACGATTGAAATATTGGAAGATTGTTTGGCGTACACATTCATTGATGGTAGACATCCCTTCGTGTTTGTTGTAAAACACTTTGACGGCTTCGTGCGCTTCATCACTGATGTAGCCGCTGTCGTGAATGATGTCCAACAGTTGGTAGTATTCGCTCAGCTTGTCGTTGTAGGTCTTGTCTACGATGGCCGACATTTTTTTGTCGGATTCAGGCAATACCTGCAAAACCGGATGGTGGTGCAATTCCATCAAAAAGTTCAGAAAGCGCTCACCGAATCCAGGGGTTTTTTCCCGGATTTTATTGAAGATGTTGCTCAATTGCTTGCGGCTGGCATCATTGAGGTCATAAAACATGGCATAAATCACCATTACCTGCATGTGCTCGGGGGTACCCTGCAAGTCATCATTGGCAATGAATGCATCCAGAGGCTCCAACAAACTGGCGTTGTTGGCCTTGATCGATGCACGGTGAATCAAGAACAGCTTGAGGGGATTGAAAAACACCGGCAAATCAGTAGTAGCAGTAGGGAAATCGGCAGTTTGGTAAAAATCGTTGCGAAACTGGTTGTGGTAACGCGCCAATCCCACTGCCCGATCGCTGTCGCGGCGGTAGCGATCCAGCTTTTGCCCTTGCAGGTAGTACCGGATGCGTTTGTTGGTGATGCTATTGATCAAGTTGGTGATCCAGATGTCGCTGCTCAGTGCAAAGCCAATCTGGATGGTTTGTCCAATCCGTTTTTTGAGGATTTCAAAATTGGTGGATTGGCAAATCGCCAGCAAAATATCTTTGAAGTGCTCCTGTGGGCGCACGTATTTGACCTCCTCGTTGACCTCGCCGCGCAAAACGGAGTAACCGAGGATTTTGGGTAAAAACAGTCCTTCAAACACAGAATCGAGTACAACCAATTCGAAGGGAATGATTTGCAGCGGATTGTCTTTGGCCACCGTTTCGTAGAGGTGGGCGATGCGTGGCTCATACAACTCCTTCAAGCGCGTGAAATCTTCTTCCTCCTCACTGTCCAGGTAGCGAGCCAGTTCGTCAGATTCTTGAATTTCAGAGGCGATGGTTTCCAGTTCTTCCAAGTATTGCTGATCGAGTTCGTACATATGCCTGCTCTTTTTAAAGGCAAACCTGATAGTGCAACTTAAAGCACTACCAGGTCCGCGATATATTAATGATTAAGTATAGCCTTGTTCGGTTGGACAAATTTTCTTGTCCTTTCTTTACAATAATGCAAAGATAATTTTTCTAAAGCGAAACTCCAAGCGAATAGCGCTAGTCTGACGCAAAAAATTGCTTAGCGCTTGGTTAAAATTTTGATGCAGGGTTCAGCTATTGAAACTGAACCCTGTACCTACTGCTTATTCGGCAGTTTCTTCGCTGGTTTCTTCAGATGGAGTTTCCTCTGCTGGTGCATTGGTTGCTTCTTCTTCCGCAACTGGTTCTTCCACTACGGCAACTGGCTTGGCTTTTGCTACGCCAGATACAGCAAGACGGAATGCTTCTTTTTCCGCAGCAGTTTGCTCTACGCGAGCAGCTGTTTTGGTTTCTTTGGCATCAATCCAGGCCTGGTATTTCACCATTGCCTCTTCTACGGTCATGGATCCTTTTTCCACACCACGCATCAAGTGTTTGCGGTAATACACCCCTTTGAAACGCAAGATGGCGCGAACGGTATCGGTTGGTTGAGCACCTTTGGTCACCCAATCATAAGCGCGGTCACGATCGATCTCGATGGTGGCAGGCTTGGTCATGGGGTTATAAGAACCCAGGTTGTCGATGAAACGTCCGTCGCGAGGAGAACGAGAGTCGGCGACTACGATTTGATAGAATGGGCGTTTTCTGCGGCCCATGCGCTGCAATCTAATTTTAACAGCCATTGTTGGTTAACAATTACAAGGTTAAACCATAACCCACTTACCTTGATCATCAAGCGGTGGGTTTTGAGCGGGGCAAATGTACGTGGAGTTTTGGGATTTTGCAAAAGTTTTTTTAGAATTGTTGCTTTATATGGTAGAAGTTTAGTTTGGCCGTTCAATCGTGTAATTTCTTCCCTCGTAAGTACGTCAGTAGCTGTTGTGGTCGGTTCGTTTCCAGTATGGTAAATCCTTCCCGGATCAGCCAGCCCCAGCCCGCTTCGGGATTGTTGCGTGAAACTTGATCGTCGTGTCCAATGGTATGCTCGGGCCAGGTAGCGGCCACGAAGGCTTTGCTGGAGGTAGGGAGTACTTTTTTCAAAAGGGGATAAGCGGCGCCATCGGCACTTTTCATGCGAAACTGAAAAGCCCGGGGCTGCAACTTGCTCAGGTATTCGCTTACGTACTTGTCCAAGTCTTTCATCCCGTCGGCTACGGCCGGAATGTAGATGACTTGAGACAGGTAGGAGCCAAACTGCGCCTTTGCTTTAGCGTATGGAAAATCCAGCACAAAAACAGCTTGCTTGAGCGTGCCCGTTTTTTCCAGGATGGGCAATACCTGCGCTACTTTATCCACAGATTTGTCGAGGTAAATCAAGATTTTGCTTTTGGTCAGGTTCATTGCTTCTTCCAGCGTGGGGATGCGTTCTGGAGTCAGCACCCCGGTGGCATCTTTGAGGTAAAGGGTTTTGAGCGAATCGAGTGGCCAGTCCGATACGTTGCCCTGGCCATTGGTCGTGCGCTCAAGCGTGAGGTCATGGATGATAACCGGAACCCTGTCTTTGGACAGGCGTACATCCAGCTCGATGATGTCCACTCCCATCTCGATGCAGTTTTGAAACCCACGCAGGGAATTTTCGGGTGCCCAGTACCAATCCCCTCGGTGGGCAGCTACCATGACATAGTTGCTGCGCGGATTGTTCAGGTGAATGAGTAGGTCGTCTACCCGATCCGTTTTTTGGGCCATCCCCGCTTGGAAATACGACAATAAAATCATGGTCACTAAGGAGAACTTAGTTGATGAGTAGATTCCAAATTGCATGGGTTGCTTTTTAAAAGCTGCTGACCACAAGCAGGGTGCGGGTCAGCAGCAAGTGTGAAAGGTAAATCAATAGCCCGGATTCTGGCTTAGCTTTCCAGCACTGGCATCAATCTGTGTCAAGGGCAGAGGAAACAAAACCTGATGCGCTTTCATAGTAAAAGGAAAAGATGAAGCCGCATTGGGTGAAGTCCCCCCCAGGTTGGCTGCGTTCAATACCTCCAGCGCTCTGTTGGTACGTACGAGGTCAAACCAGCGGTGGTTCTCAAATGCCAATTCCAGTCTTCGTTCTTTGTCAATTGCCTGTCGAAAACTGGCTTGATTCGGTAATTGGTTGACCGTATAGGGCGTTGCTTTTGCGCGGGTGCGCACAGCATTCAGGTAGTCGAAAGCTTTGCCGTTGGGCTGGTAACCTATTTCATTGAGTGCCTCGGCAGCCATCAACAATACGTCAGCATAACGCAACACCATGGCATTGAAGCCAAATGTAGCATCACTGCCCAGGTCATCCAAACGTTTTTTGGAATAAGGGGGGGCGCCAGCGGGTAAAGCGATGGATGCTTCAAAACGAACATCTGGGTTCTCTCTGAAAAGTTTGATGATGTCATTGGAAGGACGATTGTTTACATCGGATTTGTTGGTAGGTGGGGTAGTAGAAATGCCCTCTCCGTTGGTGCCACTTTTGAATTGGACTTCAAAAATGGACTCCGCGTTGTTTTTGTTTTTAGAGCTAAAAACATCGGCAAAATTGGGCAGCAATTTGTACGTCCCCGCAGCAATGACTTGTTCCAATAGGGTTGCGGCTGGTTGATGTTGTTTGCGTGTCAAGTGGACTTTGCCAAGTAGGGCCTGTGCCGCGCCTTTGGTGGCACGTCCCACATCCGGTGCTTTAAAACGAAGCGGCAAATCAGCGATTGCCTCTTCCAAGTCCCTGATGATTTGTGCGTATACTGCGTCCGTTGAATTGCGGGTATGCTCAAACGCTTCGAATGGATTTTCTACTTCATTCAAAACCAAGGGTACATCGCCCCAAATGCGCACTAAATTAAAGCAGGTAAGGGCCCGAATGAATTTCACTTCACCCTTGCGTACCGCTTTGGTACTGTCCGGGATTTCAATTTTGTCTATTCGATTCAATACGATGTTGCAGCGCTGAATCCCCCGGTAGCAAGAATTCCAGGTACTGTTGAGTACGGTATTGTTGGCCGTCAAGTTGAAGTTGTCAAAATTAGCCAACTGCCCTCCATTTTGCGTGGTGTTGTCGTTGAACGTATTGTCAGCGATCACTTCCATAAAATGGTCAAAACCATTTACACCATATTGTGCCCCGTCTTGCAGGGCATCATAGGCGGCAACGACAGCTTGCTCCAAATCGGTCTGATTTTTGTAGAAATTGGCGGCGCTTTGCTCAGAAATGGGCGCCAGATTGATGAACTCTTCACTACAAGCGCAGAGTAAAAAAATCAAGGCAAAAAAGGAAATGGTATGTTTCATGATTGTTTTTTTGTCCCACTACTGGGTTTAAAAAGAAGCATTTAGGCCAAAAATGAAGGACTTGGCAACCGGGTAATTGCCAAATTCTTCTCCTGCACGGATGGCATCACCAAAATTGTTGGATACCTCTGGATTGTAACCGGAATAATCCGTAAAGGTGAAGGGGTTAAGTGCCGATACGTACATGCGCAGGTTGCTCAATGACGTTTTTTTGGCCAAACCCACCGGAAGTGAATACCCTACAGTGATGTTGCGCACCCGAATGAATGAGCCGTCCTCAACATGCCAGGAGGAGGGGCGGGTATGGCTAGCGCTGCCTACGCCCCAAACTGGACGGGGCGCGTTTTCATCGAGGTATACCGCCAGGTTGTTGCCCCAGGCTTCAGCAGTATAGCGGTGCATGGCGTTGAAGAGCTCAAAACCCTGTTTTGACTGTACGTTGAAGCTTAAATCGAAGTTTTTAAAACCAAAGCTGCTTTGGAAACCCATGGTATAGTCCGCGTTGTTGTCACCCAAAATGGTACGGTCATCGGTGTTGACTTTGCCATCGCCATTTACATCGGCATAAATAAAATCACCAACTTTTTGATTGGCGTTTTCCAGGTGTGGGGTAGCATCAAATTCTTGTTGGGTTTTGAAAACGCCCAGCACTTTGTAGCCATAATAAGCACTAATTGGTTCGCCTACCCGCACGATGAAAGCAGGGTCGTTTAAGCCACCATTGGTAACAAATTGCTGCTGCCCGGGAGCCAAAGCCACTACTTTGTTTTTATTGGTCGAAAAGTTAAATGAGCCACTCCAGGTGAATTGCCCAATTTTTTGGTTGGTTGAAAGCGTTAGCTCAATGCCGGTATTGTGCATCTCCCCAACGTTTTGCAAAGAGGACTGGAAGCCGGATGAGCTTGGAATGGTGACATTGAGCAGTAAATCCTCGGTTTTAGACTGGTAATAATCGGCAGTAACGGAAAATTTGTTGTTGAAAAAACTGGCATCAATGCCAAAGTCTAAGGTTTTGGTAGCTTCCCAGGATAGATTTGGGTTGGGCGAAGTAGTTGGCGATAAGCCATTTACCACTTGATCACTCAATACGTACCCGGACAAACCCAGCAGCGCTGTTCCGCCATAGAAAGGAATTTCGGTATTACCGGTCAAGCCATAGCTGCCCCGGATTTTCAGGTCAGAAATGATGCTGTTGTTGGCAAAGAAGCTTTCTTCACTCAAACGCCAACCTGCCGAAATCGAAGGAAACCAACCCCATTTGCTATTGGCTCCAAAACGCGAAGAACCATCGCGGCGTACTGAAGCACTCAGCAGGTATTTCCCCGCATAATTGTACTGAACCCGGCCCAAATAAGACAACAATGACCATTCGCGTTCTTCACTTAAACCTGTGCGGGTTTGGGCTGCATTGAGCGTGATGATGTTGTCGTTGGGGAAGTTACGCCCTTCCAGATATTGGTGGCGATTGTTCTCTTTTTGAGATGTGTAGCCAATCAATCCAGAAAAATTGTGCTTGCCGAACGACTTCGTGTAATCCAAGGTGTTTTCACTCAGCCAGTTATAAATTGTAGAATTATTAGCCCAGGCGTAGTTGAAGGTAGTGGTTGGAGCATATTCCGTGCGCCAGTTCAAGGTTTTTGGACGGTAGTAAAAGCGATCCATAAAGTTCAGATCGAGACCAAAAGAAGACCTGAATTTCAGATTGGGAAGCAGATTGATTTCCAAAAAAGTATTGCCCAACAAGCGGGTATGGGTTAACGAATTATCAATCACCTCTGCCAGTGCAACCGGGTTTTCGATTTGGGCTACCGCCGCATCTCCGTTGCGACTGGTGCGAATCATGGTACCCAAGTCATAATCGCCCGCAGAATTGTATACCGGAAGATTGGGGTGATACATTAAAGCCGAGATGATGACCCCTTCGCGAAACCAGTTTTGCTCAGTTTGTACAATTTTATGGTCAGCGAAGGAAGGATTGAAATTGATGCCGAATCTAATTTTATCCGACAGCTTCGCCTTCAAATTCAAACGTGCTCCGTACCGTTGCATTCCTGAGTTGATTACAATGCCCTGCTGATTGAAATAATTACCTGATACATAATAGCTCAACCATTCGTTGCCACCATTTGCGGACAGCTCATAATTTTGCATTGGTGCAGTCCGAAAAATCTCGTCTTGCCAGTCGGTATTGGTCAACCCTTGTTCTCCATTGATGTAGGGCAGGAGATAGGGTGCAACTCTTTCATTGGCCGTTCGGATAGATTGTAGATCATTAGCGGTATTTTTTGCCGGGCTTTTGGCAATCCAGGCCAAATCGCGCGATAATTTGTGGTATTCCGCAAATTCATACGCATCCATCACCTCTACTTTTTTCGTCACTTCTTGCAAACCACCATAAACATTGAGGCTAATGGTTGGTTTTTTACCCAATTGACCACTTTTGGTGGTAATTAGAATAACCCCATTTGTACCTCTAGAGCCATAGATGGCTGCGGAAGCTGCATCCTTTAAAATTTCAATAGAGGCAATATCGTTTGGATTGATGGCACTCAAGGGATTGATTCGATAGCCCACATTGAAATTGCCGTCGGCAGACAGGCCCTGGGAAAATGCATCATTGGTACTGCTGGAAAGGGGGACTCCATCTACGACAATGAGCGGATTGTTTCCTCCTGTAATGGACGAAGTACCCCGGATGTTGATGGCCACACTTGCCCCTGGTGCTCCGTTTGTTTGCGAAATATCCACCCCGGCAACGCGTCCAGCCAATGCTTGGTCAAAACTGGCCACAGGTTGATCCTTGAGGTCTTTTTCGCTGAGTTTAGAGATAGAAGTACTGATGTTGCCTCGGGATTCAGTGCCGTAGCCGATCACCACCACTTCATCCATAGCCGTAGCATCAGTTGCCAATTCAATTTGGAAATTGGTTTGATTGCCGATGTTGAGTTCTATTTTGGTATAGCCGATAAAGGACACGACCAGTTGTTGGGCATCATTGGGTACAGACAATGAAAAATTGCCCTCCACATCGGTAATGGTGCCAATAGCGCTGCCTTTAAGCTGTACGGTAGCGCCAACCAGCGGCTCCCCAGTATTGGCATCTTTTACGTTTCCATTGATCTTTCGGTCGAGCGAAGGGGCTGGGCGTGATTCTTTTTTTGGCGTGGCTGTCGATTTGGTAATCGAAATTGTGTTACCCAGCTGCTTGTAATTTAGCCCACTGTCTTTGGTGATCAGTTGCAAGATGGCCGCAACACTGATGCGGTTGTCTTTTAGGGTAAAGCGCAGTGGGTTTTTAGAAACGGCCTCATCGTAAGCAAAAAGAAACGAGGTTTGTTTTTCAATGCTTGTCAATACTCCCTGAAAAGAAGCATTGCGGAAATTTGCTTTTACAAAGACTTGCTCTGTTCCTGTCTGAGTAAAGGCTTGGGCTTGCAAGCTGGGAATCAATGCCAAAAACAAGGACATGATTCCACAAATACTCGGTCTGGTCACCCAACCGAGTAGGTTAAGTAAATTAGATTTCATAAATTTGTGTGTTTTAATTCGAAAAAATCGTTTGTGCCTGCTTTTGAATGAGTTTGAAAGCAGGTTTTTTTATTGAATCACTTTGAAACGCAGGGCTGACCGGACAAGATCACGCTACTGCTGGTTTCAAAACGATAGTCAATTCCTTTGATGAATTTGATGCTCTCCAGGACAGTTTTTAAATCATCCGTAGGGTATTTGCCACTCAGTTGGCACTTTGCCAGCTTTGGATTGGCGAGTGCGAAGTCTACCTTGTACCATTTTTTGAGTACAATGATGGCCTCTTGAAGTGGGGTATTGTTGAATTGGATGAAACCGGCCTTCCATGCGGTATAATCTGCAATATCTATATCTCGGCGGTACTCCAAACGGGGATTGTCTACATGGTAAATAACCTGTTGATTCGGTATCAACACCACCCTTGGCTGGTTTGCTGCCTTGGGCAAACTCACCGCTACCTTACCCGTAGCCACACTGACCACAATGTTTTCTTTTTCAAAAGCCTGGATGTTGAATGAGGTGCCGAGTACAGTTGTGCGCACTTCGCGGGTCGCCACTTCAAAAGGTTGCTTTGGATTGGGGGCTACCTCAAAGAATGCCTCGCCTACTAAGCTGACTTCTCTTTTTTGTCTGCTAAACTTTGCAGGAAACCGAATTCGGCTGGCTGCACTCAGGTAAATCTTTGAGCCATCGGCCAAAAGAACGGTATCGCGTTGTCCTAAATCGGTGGAAACGGTGATGTACTGTATGGGTTGATTGAAGATAAAATAGGCACTGACCATCACTAAAACAGCTATTGAAGCCGCTACCCGCAACCAGATGGGCAATCGCCGTACTTTGGCAGTTGGAGAGATCGAGGGGCCCTGGATTTGTTCTTTTATTTTGGCATAAATCTCCAGTTTGACGCGTTCACGTTCGTCCAATTGCCAACTTTGGGGTTGTTCGCTCATTTTGCTTACAAAACGATCAAAAAGTTCGTTCTCCTCAGCGGTGCTGTTGCCCTGGGTATAGCGATCCAATAGTGCGGTAAATTCTGCTTTGGTCATTTCCTGCATTTTGACTGTAAGTACCAAAGCAGTTGACTAGCACCCAAGCGACCACAAAAAAAAGAATGGAATTAATCTTGAGTTAACAATAGGTAGCTAAAAGTAGCTCGGTAGAGCATTCAAAATTGAGCCAATGGCACAGCAAAATAAAGGAAAGTGCATTGTCCAGATTGGAACGCAGCGATTTGAGGGCGATATGGATTTGGTTTTCCACGGTGCTCAGGGAGATGTTGAGGCGTTGGGCAATTTCCTTGTTAGTGAGGTTTTCAAAGCGACTGAGGCGGAAGATTTCCTGGCAGCGCGGTGGCAATGCAGTGATGACTTGCTCAATTTGCTCGTTCAGCTCGGCAAAATGCAAGGAGGCATCGGCGCTTTGGGTGCTTTTGAGTTCGGCAATCACCTCCAAGTGAATGGGATTCAACGGGCGTTTGCGCAGTTGTTTGGCAATTTGAAACTTGACGGCTTGGTATAAAAAAGCGTTTAGGTTTTGAATTTGCAGGGTAGCCCGGCGGTTCCAAATGTCAATAAATATTTCTTGGACAATGTCTTTGCTGGTTTCTTCGTCTTCCAACACCCGATTGGCGGCAACGTAGAGCCGCTCCCAGAAACGCTGGTAGATCTCCTCAAACGCTCGGATGTCGTCTTGGCGAAGGAGGGAGAGGAGGGTTTGATCGTCTTGGTTAGAAAGGGAGTGGGAGGGCATGGTTGATCTTTACCGAATTTTCCCAAATATAGGGTTATATACAAGGTGCTCTAGGGTGAAGGGGGTAAAATTTTTATTAAGTTTTACAAAAACAGGGTGCCTCATAAATGAATGAGACACCCTGTTAAATTGGGTGAGGAGACTGCTAACGAAAATCTCCTATATTATGGCTTAATATCCGGGATTCTGCTGTAATTTCGGATTCAGATCAAGCTCACTTTGGGGAATTGGGAAGAGTTCTTGTTTGTTGGGTACAAAAGCGCGATCTAATTCTTTAATTCCATTGATTGCTTTATCGGCGATACCGGATGTAACCAAATCATACCAGCGATGCCCTTCAAACGCCAATTCTACGCGCCGTTCGTGTAATACTTCCGCACGGAATGCTTCTTTGGCCAAATTAGCTGGCACATTTGGCATTTTGACCCGCGCTCGTACTTTATTGATGGCATTATAAGCTGAGATGGTTGGTCCATTCACTTCATTTTCCGCCTCGGCAAGTAGCAGCAACAGATCGGCATAGCGCAGTACGATGGCGTCTAATTCACCTCGATTCGGGGTAAGCCCATCAAGCGTGACGCCTTTACGAACCGCAAAATTCGTTTGCAAACGGGCATTGGCGATTCTACCATTAAAGACAACCTGTTGAAGTCCGTTAGAATAGGTAGTTCCGGACACCATTATGGAAGCCTGAAGGCGAGGGTCTCGATTGGCGTAAGGCGTTGCCGCAGTATAGATAGAAGCGGGATTAGTAATCGATAAACCATCGTTGGTATAAAAGTCGTTTACTAAATTGGTATGAACGGAGATTTCTAAATTACCACCGGCAGGACTGTAAAAGTTGTAAAGGCTTTTGAGGGGGTCCGCTTGATTGGATTTTACAGCAAATAAAATCTCGGTGTTGTTCTCTCCTTTCAAGCTGAACAAGGTTTCAAAGTTCACTTGCCCGTTTGTGCCGTCGCCAGTGGTGAATAGCTTAACGCCGTTTGCATCAGCAAGGGTGGTCACTTCTTTCAAAGCGGTGAGTGCCTCACTCCAAGGTTTTTTTCCTTTTCTGGCTTCAAAAACGAGGACTTTGGCGCTAAACGCCAATGCTGCAATTTTGGTGAAACGCCCGACTTGGTTGTTGTAGGGCTTAACCGTTAATTTAGCAGCAACTTCAGCTAATTCTTTTAAAACAAAATCAATCATGTCCGCATTAGAGTCAGTGGTAAGTGATACCGCGTCCGTTCTATTGAGGGGCACCGTAACCAAGGGTACATTTCCAAATAAATAACCCAAACGCATGTAAGCCAAAGCCCTCAACCCCCGAGCTTCATACTCGACAGTGGTTCTTATCGCTGGTGTAATACTGCCAGGATTATTTACGTTCGCGATCAATAAATTGGCTCGCTGAATAACTTGATAAGCCGATTGATATATCTCAGGGATTTTCGGTTGGGAGCTTGCAGTTACGATACCCTTACCAAAGTTGATAAAGTCTGCTAATTCAGCCGTACCGCCAGGAATCCCATTGTCGGTAATGCCATCTAATTCGGGCAAGCTACCAAAGAAGGCGCGGTCTTGTAGTGCGTCATATATTCCAGCCAAACCGGTTTCAAGATTGACAGCGTCTGTATAAAATACTTCTGGAGACAAAGCGTCCTGGGGTGTCTTTTCCAAGAAATCTTTGTTGCAAGAGCTAATGAAAAAGGCCAGAAAGACTATGGTTGAAATTTTGATTTTCATGATTTTATCCTTTAATCGTTGGTGCAAAAAATTAAAAAGTGACGTTTACACCAGCAGTGTAAATTTTGGAATGGGGCAAACTAGTGGTTACGTGCCGCTCCACCGGCAGACGCTCCGGGTCAAAATCTCCGCCTGCAAAATCGGTCAAGGTCCACAAATTTTGCCCGTTTAGAAAAATTCGGCCTTTCTGAAGCTTCATTTTTTCCAACCACTTATTGGGTAGGTTAAAGCCAACTTGCACATTTTTTAAGCGGAGATAAGCTCGGTTTTCCACCCAAAAGGAAGTAGGATTGTTTTGAACAGATTGCCCATTGAATCCACTGCGGTCGATCCATAATCGTGGGCGGTCTGGGCTGGGATTTTCTGGAGTCCAACGGTCGGTCCAAATCTCTCTCAATCCCGCGAAAGGAAAGGGACCTACCAGTCGAGCCACAAATTGGTCGGCTTGACCAATCCCTTGGAAAATAGCAGCTACGTCAATAATGCCTTTAAAATTTGCTCCAAAATTGAAGCCATAAATCCACTCTGGCTGAGTATTGCCAATGACGGTTTGGTCCTCTGGGGTGATTTTATTATCGCCATTGATGTCCCTATAACGCATATCGCCCGGAGCAGGCTTCCCGATGAGCGAATGGTTAGGTGCTGCATCAATCTCTGCTTGAGATTGAAAAATACCCTCATGTACATAGCCATACAATGCCCCAATGGGTTGTCCTCGAATGATAAATACCTGATTGAAAGGTTCTACGCCCAATAGAGTGGAAGTCGCTCTGTCTTCACCAGCAGCCAAAGCAGGATTGATCGCTGTGACCTTGTTTTTGATGTTGGAAATGTTTCCGCCCAATTCAAAATTAAAATTTCCGATATTATCGCGGTATCGTAGTGCCGCTTCCCAGCCTTTATTTTCTACTGCGCCAGCATTGACAATGGTGGCGGTTGGAGTACCCATGACCAAGGGATTTGCAATTGGCGTTAGAATGTTATCAGTTTCTCGCAAAAACACATCCGCTTCGACAACGACTCTCGAATTCAGGAACTCCATATTCACCCCAAAATTTGAAAGAGTTGTTTCCTCCCACTTGAGGTCAGGATTGCCCAATCGAGTGAGTGCCCCACCAGCTATAGCAACATCATTGAAAACATAGCCGCGCTGCAACGAGAATGCCGAAGCATACGGATATAAGCTGGTGTTTTGATTTCCCAATTTACCCCATGAAGCGCGTATTTTGAATAGATTTATTACTTCGCTCAAGTTACCCCAGAAGTTTTCATTGGAAACAATGTAGCCCGCAGAGAAGGAAGGAAAAGTTGCCCAACGGTTGTTATCACCAAAACGGGACGAGCCGTCTCGGCGTAGGTTCGCTTCTAAAAGATACTTACCAGCGAAATCATAACTTATGCGCCCGAAAAAGGACTGAAGTGCCCATTCGCCCGGACTTGTTGTAGCAATAGTAGTATTGGTGCCATCCCCCAGTTTAATTAGACTAGAACTACCAAACGCGGTTTGATCCACTCTCAGATTATTGACGGTAGCTGATTCCTGATTCACACCCGCCAAAAACTTTACATTGTGCTTTCCAAAATTAACATCATAAGTTGTTTGTAGCCAGGATGTGACATTCAAAGAGTTATTTCTAAACTCCGAGATGCGGTTGCCCTGATAATTGATGACAGCGAGCCTTCCAGTAACCCAGTCATAATAGTTGTGTTCTTTGGCAGTCTCGGTTACTTGTTCATTTTGATAATTGGCAGCCACTGTTCCTTTTATGGATAGCCCTTTTAATACTTCAAATTCAACATAGGCATTTCCTAAAAAGTCATTTGAAAAAGAGGCTTGTTTTACATTGTCAAATAAGGCCTGTGCATTGTTTCTGTTGGTAACTACGCCCAAAGCTTGTTCCAAGACAGCATACCTTCCCAAAGAATCAAAAACGGGATTGATTGGATGCTGGGAAATAGCCGATTCGAAAGCTAAATAACCTTTTCCACTTAGGTTGTTGAGTCGCTCTTTGGTGGCCAAATTTGCTTTATCATGGACATAAGATAGAGAAGCACCTGCTCGCAGTCGTTTATTTAGTTTGCCATCTACATTCAATCGTGCATTGTATCGGTTAAACTGTTGTTCCCCACCGATGATACCTTCTTGGTTCAAATACCCCAAAGAAAGTCGATACGCTACACTGCTCGCCCCGCCACTCAGCGACAAATTATGCTGAGCAATCGGAACATTCTCACGGAATACTACATCGACCCAATCTGTACCCTGAATATTATCATACCTTTGGATATCGGCATCGCTGAAGTTAAAAGCACGACCACTATTTCTTGAAGCTTCTCGGTAGAGTTCCAGGTAAGTGCGCGGGTCATTTACCATTTTAGGAAGAATGGTAGGATTCGCAACTCCCACATAAAAAGTATAATCAACCGAAGACTTTTTCTCAAAATCTCCCCGTTTCGTAGTAATCAAAACTACCCCATTGGCAGCTCTTGAGCCATATATTGCGGCAGATGCTGCGTCTTTGAGGATATTGATGGATTGAATGTCATCGGGGCTAATGTTATTCAGTGGCGCTTCAATCCCATCTACCAAAATAAGTGGATTGGCATCGTTTAAGGTGCCGACGCCTCTAATCCTGATGGTCACTTCATCGTTTCCTGCTTCACCGGAATTGGAATTGACAATGACACCTGGTGAAATTCCATACAAAGCTTGAGAAGCCTGGGTAATCGGGCGGTTTTGAATTTGTTTGCTGTCAATAACCGTCACCGCGCCCGTCAAATTAATTTTTTTCTGCGTGCCATAACCCACCACTACCATCTCGTTCAGGTTTGTGGAGGATTCTTTTAGAACGATGTCAATTTTTGACTCGCCATTTACCCTGATTTCGGCGGTTTGATACCCGACGTAAGATACCACCAAAGTCATGTCGCCAGCATCGGGGATAGACAAGCGAAAGGCACCTTTTTCGTCAGCGGTAGTACCTTGTCCGGTTTCTTTCACCAAGATGGTTGCACCAATCAAGGGTTCGTTCTCCTTGGCCGAACGAATTGTACCACTCAGAATTCTCTCGATGGGCAAATCAAGCGTAGATACTTCGTAGATGACTCGGTAGTCGGTACGGGTGGTTAGGGCTTGTAAGATGTCAATAGTGGGGACATTGATTTTAATCGCCTCCGTGTTGGGCTGCCGCAGTTCCTCCCCTTTGAGTACGTAAACGGTGTTTTGAAAAATGGAAAACTTAAGCCCGGTTTGATTGGAAATGTATTTCAGCAAATCGAGCAGGGGAACTTTGGCGTTTCCTTTTGAAATCGAGATTTTTTGAATGAGCCGATAATCGTAGGTAAAAAAGAAATCGGATTGTTGCTGGATGTTCAAAAATGCTTTTTCCAGATTCAGCTCACTCCAATCTCCACTTACAAAGGTGTTTTCAATGGATTGCGCCTTACTGGTTTCGGCCAATGCCAGGGTAGCAAAAAAGCTCTGTAGCAAAGCCATGTAAAAAAAGAATTTTGACATTGCCAAAATTTTACTTAATGAATTAAGTTTCATAAGTTTGAGTTTAAGATGATAGAAAGTCTTTCTCTTACGCTTACCACTTGGATGAAGACCCTCCGCTTCCAACTGGTGGTCAACATTTAATGGTAGGTAATAAGCAAAGATTTAAAGTCTGACTTTGCCAGCCGATTTATTGGCTGGCATTTTTTTAACTGCTCAGTCGGGTTTTACAATAAAAGTGGTGTTGGTTATTTTTTTAAATTGATAATCGGTTACCTGGTCAATACCGTCCAACACTTGGTCAAGCGTCAACTTATCCAGATCAATTCGGTGTACCAGTAAACTCTGGATCATCGGTTCGTTTTCTACAGTAATGGTCACTCCATATTGATGTTGTAATCTGGACACGACTTCGCGTACCGAAGCCTTTTGGAAATAGATGATTCCTTCCCGCCAGGCATAGGGCATGTCCGCTGTGAATTGGTCCGTATGGTAAGCTTGATCTGATTTGTGGTAGGTCAGAATTTGTCCGGGGCTAAGGATGGTTGCTTGGCTCAAGCGGGTGCGCCCAGCGGGCATTTTGACCTTAACTTTTCCACTTACTAGTGCAATTTCTACTCGATTAAGGTCTGGAAAAGCCATCACATTGAAGGACGTACCCAACACCTGTGTTTGAACGGTTCCAGTCTGAACCACAAAAGGTTTTGCCGGATTTTTAACTACCTCAAAAAATGCTTCTCCGCTCAAGGTCACTAAGCGCAAGCTGTCGCCAAAATGCCGAGGGTACTGGAGTGTGCTGCTTCCATTCAGCCAAACCGTGGTTCCATCGGCCAATTTCAGTTTCAGTACCTTATTGGAAGTATTGATGTGCTGCACAACAGCATCAGGGTTAGAGGATGGGTTCTGCAAAAACAACAGCCCAATCAGGGTGAGGCCGATCAGCAATGATGCAGCTATTGCACCCCATTGCACCCGTCGCAGGACTGAAAGTGGCCGGATTTTTGGTGTTTCCAACTGCTTGTTGAGGATGTTTTGCCAAATTTCCTCTTGATGAGGTTGTTTGGGAATGGCAGTGGCTTCGTTGAGTTCCTGCCATTCCACTTTCAGCGTATTGTGCAGTTCGGTTGGATCATTTGTCAAAAAATAATGATTTAGTGTGCTTAGCTCTTCCTCAGAGCACTCACCGCGGTGGTATTTGTCCAGTAATGCTGTGTCTATTTTCATCGTCAAAGTGCCAATGTGCAAAAAAGGTTTGCCCAATTGACGAAGAGGGAAAGTGATTTACTCACTCCCACGGAAAATATTTTTTGGGACAATCGATGAAGCTATTAAAACAGCGAGAAAAAAAGAAGGGACAATTGGTTTTTCAGACTTTTGATCGCTCGATATAAATGGTTTTCAACGGTACGTTTAGAAATGGAAAGTTGCTCGGCGATTTCTTCGCTGCTCAACCCATTGTATTTGTTGAGTTTAAAAATAATTTTCCTTTGCTCGGGAAGCGCTTCAACTGCTGCCTTGATAGAGTTCAAACGCAGGAGGGAAGGATCTTCGCCATCCTCGTCTGCTTCATCAAGATATTCGGCAGGGTAAAATGCGCTGATTGAAGGAAGACGATCATTAAACACTATTTTTTTTCGATAGGAATCAATAATCAAGTTTCGAGCAATGGTAAAAACAAGGGCATCAATATTGCTTTGTGCTTTGAAATCGATGGATTTTTCGAGCAACCTCAAAAAAACCTCTTGCACCAGGTCTTTTGCTTCTTCTGGGCTATGGCTTCTCCGCGAGATAAATAGATAGAGTCTATCGTAGAGTGTATCGTACAGTACCTTAAAACGTTGCAGGTTTTCTTTGTCTAAATGGTTCATAGATTGCCATACTTAACTCATCAGCTAGACTGAATAAGACGAAAGTAACAAAGCTTGCAAAGAAGGGAATGAGTTGGGGGTTAAGTTTGTGTAAAGATTAATCTTAGGTGGTGAAGCGTAGCGCGACGGGTGTGAGAATAGCAGCGAATCCATCAGTAGGCTCAGTAGATTTTTGGATTTTAACCTGAATGCCATTACCTACCCAAAATTCAGCTCAAACCCAGAAATTTTCGAAGCAATCGGGTCATTTGCATTCGTCTGCACAATCCCCATCTCCGCAGGCCCCGGGCCAATAAAATCTGTAACCTTTTCCTCCAGCCGAATCATGCCACGCTTTGGATCTATTTCCAAAAAAGTAAACAATGGGTCTTTGTAAGGGATCGTGTTGCGAAGCACCGGATATTGCTTGTCGATGGCCTCACTCAAGCGAACGCGTTGGTATTTTTCGCCCACCCAGCGGTAGGAGGCACTGTTGATCTGCACGTAATAAATGCCCTTGATTTGGGTATGGTAATTGGTGTGGTTGTGGCCGCTCAGACAAGCGATTATTTTGGTGAATCCGGCTTGTTTGTTTATGTTTTCCAGCATTTTTTGTACCTCTTTGGCATTGTGCACGCCATACAATGGATCCTCCAGGGTTTGGTGAGAAAAGATCAAAGTAGGTAACTTGGTTTTTTCTAAATCCGCTTGTAACCAGCTCAATTGCTCAGGGCCCAGGAGCCGGTTGTAGCCAGCCCAGGGTTTGGGATTTGGGTCGTTGCAGTCCAGAAACACAAAGTGAAAGCCTTTCAAATCAAAAGAATAATAACTCTGTTGGATGCCATAAAATGCCCTGGTTTGTTCACGGGTGGCACCGCCGTCCATGTCGTGGTTGCCCAGGAGGTGGTACTTTGCGCCGGGATAGGCATTCCAGATGTCCATAAAGCCCTGGTTGGCGGGGATGGGCTGGCAAAAATCGCCCATCTGAATCACGAAATCTGGTTTGCGCTTTTTGGCGATATTCAAGAAGGTTGCCAGGCGCTCATCTGCGTCATACATCGCGTCTTTGTGGATATCAGCGATGAGTCCAATGCGGATTTTTTGGGGTTTTTCCAGCGGGAAGCCCAGCAGAAAAGGGATGCTGATTGCGGCGGAGTTTTTGAGGAAGGTACGTCTTTGCATGGCAGAGGGATGAGGCGGTGGTAATTTTAATTTCAAAAGTAAAAATTCGGGAAGGGAAAAGGGGAGAATCGGAGTTTAAGTTATTGTGAAGATTGGGGATGTTAAAATGAGTTTCAATGTTGAGGGGGCTTTATACAATGAAGCCCCCTCAATGAATCAATATCCTGGATTTTGGGTTATTTTGCCCGGATTCACATCCACTTGACCTTGAGGAATTGGGAAGAGCAACTGATGTTCTTTTACCTTCAGAACCGTACGTAATTCCGGGTAGCTGTTCATCACTTCTAAGGCCCGGCCAGTGCGTACCAAATCAAACCAACGGTGGTTTTCCAAAGCCAGTTCAAGCCTTCTTTCTTTTTCGATGGCCAGTCGGAAGCTCGCTTGGTCAGCCAAATTAGCAGTGGTGTAAGGTTTTAATTTCGCCCGGGTACGTACCTGATTCAAGAGCGTAAATGCATCACCATTAGCGGTATACCCTAGCTCATTGAGGGCTTCGGCCAACATCAACAATACGTCGGCGTAACGAAGCACAATTACGTTTCGGCTGTCGTCATTGATGACAAAAGGTTTGTCCAGGTATTTTGTCGTATACAAGCGCTTGTCTGGCAGCCTTGCAATGGTGACGAATAAGCGTGCATCAGTAGAATCAAATTGAGACAGCAGATTTTTCGTAGGCAGGTTATCTCCAATTCCGTTGCCCACACTACCCGTCAAGGTTGCATTGCCAAGCGGAGCAGTAAGTCGGGCATGAATGCCCCCTTCTCCAATGCCTCCTTTCAGAAACTGAATCTCAAAGATAGATTCGGCACCGTTTTCTTTGGCTACATCAAATACTTCGGCGTAGTTGGGGAGTAGGGTATAGGTCCCCGCAGTAACTACCTGCTTCAGCGTAGTAACTGCCTCTTGGTAATTCTTCAGGGTCAAATACACCTTTCCTAGTAAGGTCAATGCCGCACCTTTGGTGACTCGGCCAGCTTCTGTTTTGGCGTAAGTGGGTGGTAAAGTCGTTGCTGCATCCAAGAGATCCTTGATGATGGTCGAATAAATAGCATCAATATTGTCTTTACCCAAAGCATACGCCTCATCGACGCTCTCCAATTCTTTGGTGATCAAAGGAACCTGACCCCAAATGCGTACCATATTGAAGTAGGTGAGCGCCCGGATGAATTTGACTTCACCAATGCGGTTGGCCTTTTCTTTTTCATCCATTGCCACGTTGGTGATGCGGTTCAACACTGCATTGCAGCGCTGGATACACGCATAACAACTGATCCAGGTATTATTGAGCAGCGGACTAGCGGGGATTTCGCGAAACAGGTCAATGTTTCCTTCATCCCCGGTTCCTTTTACAATGTCTTCTACTTCGGCATTGTCTCCTCGCGACTCCATGTAATACAAAAAGTTCTGGCCGTATTGCGCCCGATCTTGTAAGGCGTCATAAGCCGCTACCACGGCTTGATTGATGTCTTTAGCCGAAGTGTAAAAATTCGCGGTATTGGCATTGGAAATAGGTGCCAGGTTGAGTTCCTCTTCACTACACGCCACCAAAAAGCACAAGACGAATAGGCTGAGGGAGGTATGAATTTTCATGTTGGATAGATTTAAAAGGTTAGATTGATGCCCAAAACATAAGATTTTGCCAAGGGATAAGTACCATAGTCTTCACCCTGCGTGAGCGCGTCTTCAGGTCGTTGGTTTACTTCAGGATTGTACCCAGGGTATTTGGTGAACGTGAATGGATTCTGGGCCGTAAAGTAAATTCGGACTCGGTCAAAAGAAGCTTTACTCAGCAATTTTTTGGGTAGCGAATAGCCCAGTGTAATGTTGCGAACCCGGACGTAAGATCCGTCTTCGATCATGTAAGTTGAGACCTGATTGCTGAATCCTGTAGGGGTTCTACTTACGCGGTACAGCCCTCCACGGGGATCTTCTGGGGAGCGCCAGGTATTGTCGTACGCATACTGGGTGATGTTGCTAAATCCAAAAGCGGTTAGATAGCGTTGGTTGAGGTGAAGTACTTCCACTCCTTGTACGCCCTGGATGAAAAAGCTAAAATCAATGCCTTTGTAAGCGAAAGTGTTAGAAATGCCGTAAGTAAAATCGGGAAAAAAGTCACCGAGGATGGTGCGGTCATTCGCATCAATTTTTTTATCTCTATTGATGTCTTCAAACTTGAAATCCCCAATCAGGGTGTTGCTGTAGTGGGGATAATTGTCCAGTTCTTCCTTGCTGTTGAATACCCCCAATACCCGATGTCCGTAATAAGATCCAATGGGGCTACCAATTTGGGTAATATGCGTACCATTTACACCACCGTTGGCAATAATCGGGGTGCCATTTTGCCCCAAAGCAACTACTTCATTGCGGTTGGTTGAAAAATTTAGTGAAGCATTCCATTCTACTTTACCTGCAATTTTAGCCGTTGTAGAGAGGCCCAACTCTAAGCCATTGTTTTTCACTGCCCCAATGTTTTGCAGAGAGGTCGAAAAACCAGTAACTCCTGGAACGGGTACATTCAATAACAAGTCATTGGTATTTGCAATGTAATAATCGGCGGTCAGATTGAGGTGGTCATTGAACAATCCCAGGTCCAGTCCAATATTGATCATGTCTCTTTTTTCCCAAGACAAATCTGGGTTTGGAGAGGTAGCTGGAGCTAGTCCGTTGGAATTGGTATTGCCAACGGGGTAATTGGCTTGACCCAACAAAGCTGTAGCGCCATAGTTGGGGATTTCGAAATTCCCAGTCAAACCGTAGCTGGCTCGCAGCTTCAATTCGCTTAAAGTAGTAGATTTTGGGAAAAATGCTTCTTCGCTTACCCGCCAACCAACTGAAACAGATGGGAAATATCCCCACTTATTGTTGTTGCCAAAACGAGAGGAACCATCTCTGCGAATGGAAGCCGACAAGAGATACTTCTTTTTAAAATCATAAGTTGCTCTGCCTAGGTAAGAAATAAGCATCCATTCCTCAATATTGGTTGACCCGGAAGTAACCTGACCTGCATTGAGGGTCGTCACCAAGTCATTGGGGAAGTTGGTAGCAGCAAGGGCGCTGCGTTCAATGTTTTCCCTTTGTACGGAATAACCTGCCAGTAGAGATAGGCTGTGATTTTGAGCAAATGTTCTTGCATAAGTAAGCGTATTTTCACTCACCCAATTCAAGGTTCTGGAGGTAAAAGAGCGGGCAGTTGGTACAGTTGGAGCTGGTATAGCATTGTTACCAATACTTGAAGGACGGTAATAATTGCGTCGAAAATTATTCACATCTGCACCAAGGTAGGTTTTGAATTTGAGGTCTTTAAAGAGGTCAATTTCCAATGCTGCGCCACCGATGATGCGTGATTGTTCCAAGCGGTCTTCAATGAGTTTGGCCAGTGCCACTGGGTTTTCGGCAGGAACGGTGGATAAACCAAAGGTGTTTTGTTGGTTTACAGCTAGGCTACCATCTGCATTGTACACCGGGAATGATGGATAGGAAAGCAACGCATTATTGACAATCCCATCAACAAAGTAGGGGTTTTCAGCAGGTACCAGGTCGCTGTTGGAATAAGAAGGATTAAAATTGACGGAAAGTTTCACTCGTTCCGACAACTTACTCTCTAGGTTTAGCCTGAAGGCGTAACGCTTAAAACCAGATTCGATGACGATTCCTTTTTGATCAAAGTAATTGCCTGATAGGAAATACTTGACATTGTCATTGCCCCCCTTTACCGAAAGTTCATAGTTTTGAATGGGTGCCTTTTGGAAAATCGCATCTTGCCAATCGGTATTGGTTAAGCCCGGCTCTTTTCGTAGGTAAGGCTGAAAGGCATCAGGGATTTGCAGTGCAACTGGTCGTACACTATTTGGGTCATTTGCCGTTCGATTGGGACCACTTTCTATCCAGCTCGCATTTCTGGCCAAAACGGACAACTCGATGGCTTCGTAAGCATCGGCCATCGCGTAGGTCTTTGTGATCTCTTGACTGCCGTAGTAGGTATTCAGTTCAAATTGTGGTTTTCCTTTTTTACCTTTCTTGGTGGTAATCAAAATGACCCCATTTGATCCACGGGAGCCATAAATGGCAGCAGCAGCGGCATCTTTCAAGACCTCAATGGATTCAATGTCGTTGGGGTTGAGCGTACTCAATGGGTTTTGCGGACTCTCGCGTCGCGTAGCGTTGGAGGGTCTGGAACCTTGTATGCCCGAAGTGTTGTAGCTATTGGAGGTTGGAAATCCATCAATGACAATGAGCGGATCGTTGTTTGCTGAGATGGAGCCAATTCCACGCACCCGAATTGACATACTGCCTCCGGGTGTCCCTGTAGTTTGCAATACTTGCACGCCAGGTAGTTGTCCTGCCAAGCCTTGTTCAAAACTGGTAATTGGAAAATCCTTGACGTCACGTGATTTTAATTGCGCAACTGATCCGGTGACCGTGGCTTTGGATTGTGTTCCGTATCCTACCACCACTACTTCGCCAATGGCGGTTGCATCGGTTGCCAATAGAACATCAAAAGCACGGGTGGAGCCAATTGGAATTTCTTGTGCGGCAAATCCAATGAATGAAACCATCAAGAATTGGGCTGATTCAGGAATAGAAAAAGCGAAATAGCCGTCAGAATTTGTGGTTGTCCCTACCTCGGTCCCTTTCACCTGCACAGTAGCACCTACCAATGGCTCACCGGTAGCGGCATCAATTACCTTGCCTGTAATGATCAGATTGAGTAATTCTTCCTTAGGCGGATCATTGCGGCTGTTATTCATGCTGCGTTTGGCCGACACCACCTTCACCCCAATCGACTTATTCACCACCATAAATTCCAGATTCGCTTTGGCTTCCAGATAGCCGAGTACGGTCTTCAATTGCTCGCCCTTAAAAGATACTCGCTCCACCCGAATACCCGCAACCTGTTTTTTGTTGTAAGTGAATTTGAAATCGGTTTGTGCTTCAATCGTGGCAAATATTTTTGTCACCAGCACATTTTTGAAATCCAGGTTGACTTTAGGCTCGTCTTGAGCTTTGGCCGCTAAGGCGGCTACTGCGTTGAGCAAAAACAATAGTACAAGTGATGGCATTCGCCATTTTTGCAATAATCTATTGATTGTCAAGGTCATTTTCATAAAGCTAAGTTTAAGTGTTGAAATTTTATGGCAAAAGAATCTCCTGCTGGATCGCGATGCAGGTTGCACCGGTCTCAGTAAGTTGAGAGATATTCTTCCGTTTTGAGTTTGTTAGGTCTTAATCACAGCCTGCGCCAATCAGCATAAATTTCTTTTTGGACGGTGTAGCCAATTTGAGGTTATTCGAAAAGGCCAGGATCGATAACATATTGGTGATGCTTTCGGCTTTGTCGAAACTACTGTTCACGATGCAATTCCGAATATTGCGTTCATCGTACTGAATGTTGATTCGGTAATGCTTCTCAAGGAAAGTAAAAACATCAACAAGGGTCTCGTTTTCAAATACCCATTTTCCTTCGCGCCAATCCAGGATCAGTTGGGTATCAAACTTTTCAACCTCAAGAACCCGATCAGATAAGCGGTAACGCAATTGTTGACCAGGGTTGAGCAAGTAAGGTTTCCCAATAGGCTTTTTGTTGTTGTTCAATGCCCGAATCGACACTTTACCGGTGAGCAGCGCCACTTTCAGATCACTGCTATCGGCCAAGGCTCGGATGTTAAAAGATGTGCCCAGTGCTGTAGTGTTGAATCCACCTGCCTCGACGGTAAAAGGCCGCCGGGCATCTTTGGCTACTTCAAAATAAGCTTCACCCCGCAAAAGCAGGTCTCGCTTGCGCCGGGCAAAAGGTTGGCGGTATTCCAGTGTACTGCGCTCGTTGAGCCAAACGACCGATCCGTCCTCCAGCATAATTTTCAAAGGAGACTCGGAGGTATTGGTTTTTACAATCAACTGGGATGAATCGCCCCAACCTTTGATCAACCAAAAGGCACTAGCCGATGCTATGAGGAGCAAAACAGCGGCGGCAATGCTGCGCCAGGTGCTCCACATGGGGCGCAGGCGTGGCGCTAGAGGAACAATCGGTTGTTCGATTGAGTGCGTTAAACGTTGCCAAATGCGTCGCTCAGCACCAGTGGGTACTTCAGTGTTTTGGCTTGCCTGATTCCAGTCGTCTTGCAATTCATTTTCGAGATCCGCCAACTTCCCCGCCTTGAAGTAGGCTTGCAACTGGGCAAGCTCTTCCGGGGTGCAGGCACCTCTTTTCAGTTTTTCTAAAAGGAATTTGTTAAACATTCCTGTGTTTTACGGATTTGTTCAAATCAATTTACAGCAGGAAATACAAATGAGATCTTCAATACCTTTACTCGGAGTGGATTTTTTTTAAAAAAAGGCAGTAGCTAAAAAAAAGGCAGGCAGGAAAGGCGTTCACGCAAGAATTTAAAAGCTTTGACCATGTGGGATTCTACGGTATTTTTAGAGATGGAGAGTGCTTCCGCTATTTCTTCATAGGTCAAGCCTTCAAATTTGCTCATTCTGAAAATCTGTTGGCGTTTGGGGGGTAGCGCATCAATGGCTTTGTTGAGCTGGGTGAAAATTTCTTCATCGGGGATCGAGGCTTCTGCTGGTTCGTTTTGAGTAGCCAAATAATGTTGTACTTTTTGCTGGCGTACTTCTCTTTGGAAAAAATTGATCACTACCTGGCGGGTAGAGACAAACAATTGTGCTTCGATGGGGAGATCGGTGGATAGGCGAGACCTGTTTTCCCACAATTTTAAAAAAGCATCATGTACCAAATCTTCCCTCAGTGTGGTATTGTTCGTTTGTTTGGACACGAACCAGTAAACTTTTTGATGGTATTGTCGGTACAATGCCTCAAAAGCTATGGCGTCCCCGGCTTTTAATTTTTCTACCCAATCGGTCATGCACAGTTTTTATCCAAATTTTTTCAAAAGTAAAAATTTGAGATGTGCAATGACCTAAAGGTAGTTTAAGTTATTGTAAAGCTTCGGAGGATTCACGGTTTCACAAACCATAATTAATGATGAAGCCGCATCTTGCGCAAATAATTCAGCATCAGTTGCGGCCGATCGGTATTGAAAATGTTTACGCCCTTGCTTACATGCCAGCCCCAGTGCGCATCCGGATCGAGAAAAGCGCGGTCATCATCGTGGTTGGCGCTGACATAATCCCAGATCGTACTGACGCATACCCGCATTTTTTGCTTCTTGATCACCTGGATCAGATCTACCCTTGGTGAATCGGCTGCGGGCAAGCGCAGTTGAATGGCTACGGGTTTGAAGTTTTTCACATACTCGTCAATAAAGGTTTGGGGGTCTTCAATGCTCATTTCGATGCGCGGGATGAAGATGACCCGATTCAGGTAATCCCCAAATTTGCTTTTCGCTTCTGCATAAGTGTAGGGCAACATAAACACCGCGTGGTCAAGGGTCTGCGTTTTTTCAAGGAAGGCCAGAATTTCCGGCAGTTGGGTATCGGCTTTGTCCAGATAAATCATGGCTTTACCTCTGGCCAATAGCATGACTTCTTCCAGCGTAGGGATGGGGTGATTGGTAGGATTGGTCAGCCCACTGCGGATGCGAAGGGTTTTGAGCGAATCCAGCGTCCAGTCTCGCACATTCCCTTTGCCAGTCGTGGAACGGTCTAAAAATTTATCGTGCAGTAGCACAAGATGGCCGTCTTTGGTCTGTTGTACATCCACTTCGATGATGTCTACCCCCATGTCAATGCAGTTTTTTACGGCTTGCAGCGAGTTTTCAGGGGCATTGCGCCAATCGCCGCGGTGGGCACAGACCAGTACGGTTTTATCCGCGGGATTGCGGAGGATTTTGTTGATCTGGTCAACTTTGGACTGCGCTTGTAGGGTGACGAGGGCATGCAGCCCTAGTATTACAATGCCGGATAAAGATTTTTTCATTATTTATAATTGGTTTTTGGAAGACCAATTGCAGAGGTAATTGGTCTTCCAAAGGGTTAATAATGTTAGCGAGGAATCGCTGGATTGTTCGCTTTTTCTACGTTCGGTATGGGCCAGTACTCACTATTGGCAGGTAGGGTTTTGATGCCCGATTCAGCGATAATTTTGGCCAACCGTCCGGTGCGTTTCAAATCAAACCAGCGTTTCGCTTCAAAAAAGAACTCGTAGCCGCGCTCCCGGAAAACCAGATCATCGAAATCAGTTTTTGTAAGCCCCTGCGGAAGGTCGGACAGGGTATTGGGCATATTCACACTGACGCCATAACTGCGGCGACGTACCTGGTTGATGGCGTCATAGGCAGCAGCGGTGGGGCCATTGATTTGATTTTCTGCTTCGGCAAAAATAAGGAGTGCATCCGCATAACGATAAAGGTAAAAATCATTTCCGGCAGCGGTTTCTTCGGGAGCAGCACCATCGCGGTATTTTCCGAACAGGAAGTCACCGCTCAAGGGAATGTTGGCACGAATTTTTACATTGTTTATCCGGATCGTATCGTACAAATTCCAGGCTTTGCGCAGGTCGCGTGCATCCCAATCCCGAATCAGTGGAACTTTTTTATAGGCACTGAAGCGGGCCAATCCGCGGGCAGCCAATCCCGCTTCTTTTGCACGGGTATCGTGGGCGTAGGCAGCGAGGAAGTTGCCTTGGGCACGGACTTGAGCAAATTTGATGGCAAAAATTTCTTCTGCATTCGTTGCGGCAGTTGGCGAGAACAGGGTGGGCAGGGAAGTTTCTAAGTTATAACCGTAGGTCGCTTTGTTAGTCATCACTTCCAATGACTTCGTACGGGCACTTGGGTAATCTTTCAACGTCAGATACACATCCGCCAGCATGGTGCTGGCCGCTCCTTTGGTGGCACGTCCGGCACCGGTGGAAACAACCTTCGCCGGCAGGGTACTTTCTGCATACTGCAAATCGGCAATAATTTGCTTGTAAATGGCATCTATTTCTGCCAAAGGTTCAGCGGTGTTGTTGGCATCGGTTACGGGTAGGAGGCGCATCGGCACTTTGCCCCAGCTTCTTACGAGCTGATAATAACAAAGTGCACGAATGAACCGGGCTTCTCCAAGGGCTTTATTTTTGACATTGTCGGCAAGCGTAGAGTTTTTTTCTACACTTTCAATGAGAAAATTGGCCCGCCCAATGGCCTGGTAAAAAGTGGTCCAAACTGCTGCCAGTTCTGATTGAAGAATACCCGGAAAATTGAATGTAGCGCAAGCTGCAAAGCTACCACCACCCACTGATAGCGCGTATTCGCCTTGCAACTCAATGAAAGAACTATAAAGTGATTCCCACAAACGTCCGCGGCTGCGTGCCAAAGGCTCATAGGTACCCAACACCAAACTTTCCAGGACGTCGGCATTCACTCCCGTAAGGGCATAGTCACTTTTGGGCTCTTCCTGGATAAAATCCATTTCTTCGCAAGCCCAGATTGAAAAAACAGCAATGGTGAGGATGAAATATTTAAAAGTTTTCATGTTTTCGATGTTTGAAGTGGTTTTAGAATTTAACATTCAAGCCAAAGGTGTAAGATTTGGTGGAAGGGTAAGCACTGAGGTCTACGCCTTGAGTCAGGGTATTGCCATTCAAGGAGTTCACTTCAGGATCGTAGCCAGTGTAGTCCGTAATGGTGAAGAGGTTTTGGCCACTCAGGTAAAAGTCGATGCCTTTGATCAGCGATTTTTTGATCGGTAAATTGTAAGCCAGTCGCACCGTACGCAACCGGAAGTAGGAGGCATCCTCCAAATAGCGATCAGATGAGCGATGCACCAGATTGACATTTGGATTGGGATAGTAATCATAGATGTTGGCCATACGATTGGCGTCTACATCGTTGGGATCGGTCAGGAAATACTGCATGACGTTGTACACCTCATTGCCAGCCACACCTTGAAAATTGGCATGCAGGGAAATGTTTTTGTAATTCACAGTTGCATTGAGTCCATACAATACATCGGGAAAAGGACTACCGATGATCAAGAAATCGCTGGCATCCAATTTGCCGTCATTGTTTACATCTTGATATTGTGGGGTGCCGCGGTCGTCAAAACCGGTAAATTTGTACCCATAAAAAGAACCCAATTCTTCTCCTACCCGAATGGCGCTGTAGATATCACCACCGCCATTGCTGGAGGAAAGGGTTTCGATGATGTCCTGATTGTTTTTAGTTTTGGTTACTTCATTCCGGTTGTTGGATACATTGAAGCCAATGGAAAAATCAAATTTTTCCTTGTTTACCAAAATGGTATTCATACTCAATTCAAAACCTTGGTTTTCTACCTCACCGGTATTGTCAATGATGGTATTGAACCCAGCAGATGGTGCCAATTGCACGGTGGTCAAAGCCCCAGCCGTTTTTTTGAGGTAATAATCAAAAGTGCCTGTAATGCGGTTGTTGAAAAAGCCAAAATCCAGGCCCGCGTTGGTTTGGGTGGTGGTTTCCCAGGTGAGGTTGCGGTTGGGCAGGTTCGGGGCCAAACCCACGGCTAATCCTGTGCCAGCCCCTTGGCTGGTGCTGAGCAAAACCCCCAGTGGTAAGGATTGGTAGGGTTGAATGGCTGGATTTCCGGATTCGCCCCAGCTTGCTCTGAGCTTTAAGCTGGAAATTTGTTGGATTCCTTTCAAGAAGTTCTCCTGATGTATTTTCCAAGCGAAAGACACCGATGGGAAAGTAGCAATTTTGTTGGTGGCACTAAAAACAGAAGCACCGTCGCGGCGCATGCTTGCCGCCAAAATGTACTTGTCTTTAAAAAGAAAACGAATGCGCCCAAACAAAGAAGCAATGCTTTGCTGGGTGACATTAGTGGTAGGGATAGCGGTTGTTTGGGCAGCTTGAATGGCGTTGTTTTGCAAATCATCGGAGATGAAGGTAGTGCCCTCGATATTGGAAAATTTGGTCGTTTCCCTTTGTATCGATGCGCCCAGGATACCTTCTACTATGAATTGATTGGAAATACGGTTTTTGTATTCCAAGAAATCTTCAATGACATAATTCAGGTTCTCCCGGTTTTGGAGGATTGCTGCGCCATTGCCGCCCAAAAGGAACCGCATGGTGCGCGGAAAATACTGGTCTTTGCGCAGATTGGTGTAATCAATGCCCACCCGGGTGTTGTTGGACAACCCATTGAGGATGTTCACTTTGATGGTGCTGCTACCCAACCATTTGTTTACGGTACTGCGGTCTAAAACTTCATTGACATACAAGACTGGATTTTCCACAAAATCGTTGATGGCATTGTATTGCCCCGCAGCATCCCGGATCGGGATGGTGGGTATAGCCCATAGAGAGGACCCAATTGCCGTTTTTGAAACGCTAAAGGTATTGTTGTTTTGAGCAGGGACAACCCCGTTCTGAATGCCCTGGTTGCCAAAAATGGTGGTTTGGATGGAAACGGACTTGCTCAAATAATTATTCATATTGGCCCGCAGGGAATACCGTTCAAAGTTGCTGTTTTTGACCACCCCATCCTGATTGAGGTAGCCAAGTGCAAAATAATAACGGGTATAGTCGTTGCCACCACTGAAATTCAAATTGTGGTTTTGCGAGAAAGCCTGGCCCATGATCTCGTTTTGCCAGTCGGTATCTCCGCCCAGGAAGATTCGATCCGGATTGGGGATGGCTCGGCCCGAATTTTTTGACCAAAGATCGCCGTAAGCCTTAAACTCCGCGGCGTTCATGACGCCGATCCGGGTAACTGGCTTCTCCAAACTCAACCAGGAATTGTATTGGATTGAGGGGGAATTGCTCTTGCCGGTTTTGGTCGTGATCATTACCACTCCGTTGCCACCGCGCGAACCATAAATTGCCGTTGAAGCGGCATCTTTCAAAATTTCTACGGATTCAATGTCATTGGGATTGAGGCTGGACAATCCATTCAAGCCCCGCACATCGCTATTGAAAAACGGGATTCCATCGATTACGTATAATGGCTCATTGCCGCCGGCAATTGAGGTGACTCCCCTTACCCGCACGCTAATCCCGGCGCCGGGTGCACCCGAGCTTTTTACAAAATTTACGCCGGGTACATTTCCGATCAAACTTTGCTCTACGGAGGAAGCAGGGAAATTCGCAATCGTATTGGAACTGATCGAGCTTACTGCTCCATCTACATCCGCTCGTTTTTGGATGCCATAACCTACGATGACTACTTCTTTGATGGCAGTGGCATCGGTTTGTAGTTGGATGTTGAGTTCAATTTGGTTGTTGACCGCCACTTCCTGGGTGCGGTAACCCAGGTAAGACACCAGCACCGTGCCGGTATTGCCGGGTATCGACAAGGCAAAACTACCGGTGGTGTTGGTTTGAGTTCCCAAGGTCGTACCTTTCACTTGCACCGTTGCTCCCACCAGTGGCTCGCCAGTTGCCGCGTCGCTTACTTTGCCCGTGATGGTGATATCGGGTAGCGCTTCTTGGCGTTGGTCCCCCGTACTCGGATTGTACATGCGCTTGGCTGGAGCAGCTTTGACTTTCACTCCGATCAAATTATTGATCACTTTAAATTGGACATTTGCCTTTTGCTCCAAAAAATCGAGCACAAGGCTGAGCTGCTCATTTTTAAACTTGATCCGTTGGATCTTGATGCCTTTTACTTCCTCTTCATTGAACGAAAACTTGTAATTGGTCTGTTTTTCAATTTGAGTGAATATTTTGGAGAGTGAAGGATTGGTCAAATCCAAGCTCACTTTGCCTGCTGGCTGCCCTTTGGAAGGGGTTGCCAGGATGACTTGCGCAAACGAAGTCAACACTGTAAAAAGCAGCAAGCGTTTAAAGAAACCAGTTAGTGCTACGGTTTTCATAAATTTGTGGTTGATTTTTTATGGTAAAGCGATCCCAGTCCACATGGCAGTGCCAACTGCCCGTGGTGGTCATCAGGACGTATAAAAAAAATTGATTTAACGCGGTTCTCTTCTGGATTCAGTACAGCTCAGACGGTATTAGATCACTCACAACCGACTCCTTTAATGGTGTAAATGGCACCTTTTTTCTGGTAGCTCAGGTTGCTGGAAAAAAGGATCACCGACAATACTTCATCAATGGGGTCCGCTTTATTGAAGGTAGAAGTGACAATGCATTTTTTGAGCAGTAGCGTATCAAAACGGAACTCAGCAGTATAAAGCCTTGAAATCTGATTTAAGGCCAGGTTGAGTGGCATTTTTTGCAAAACCAATTGCCCTTCGCGCCAGGCGGTTTCATCGGACGTTTGGAAACTGTTTTTAATCATTTTTCCACTGATGGTCTGGTAATGAACTTGTTCGCCAGGTTGGAGCAGTAGTTTTTTGTTGGAATTCCCTTCCTTTACCTCAATGGCAACTTTCCCGGTTACCAAAGAGACTTCCACCCGCTCGTCTTCAGGAAATGCATCAATGTTGAAGGAAGTCCCCAAAGCGGTTGTGCTCAGCTTGCCCGTTTGTACCACAAAGGGTCGCTTGGGGTCTTTAGTCACTTCAAAAAAAGCCTCTCCTGTGAGGGTAAGGATCCTTTTTTTAGCAGTCATCAGGTAGCTCAGTTCTGTCTCTTGATTGAGCCAAACCACTGAGCCATCTTCCAGCGTCACCTTTTTAATTTCTTTGGTATTGTTGGCCACAAGGGTGGGTTGAGCTTGGGCCAGGTTCCACAGAGTCGCAACCAACACGGTCAGCAAGGCAAACCCGGCCGCAATTTGCCAACTGCGGCGAGGAATTAGCTTGCGTACAGGTTGGTCTTGTCCAATTTGCTGTTTGATCTTGTGCAGCATTTCCTGGGATAGTTCGGTGCCAACCTCATCTTGCTGTACCAGGTTCGTTTCCCAGTCTTGAAGCATGAGTTGCTCCAACTCCTCTAACTTTTCCTGTGTGAGGTATTGTCGGAAGGATTCCAGTTCACTGCTCGACAATTGACCTTTCAGGTAACGTTCCAACTCTTTTTTATCCATCATAGGTACTTGCTTAATCTATACACCTTCAATACGATTGGCGAGTTGGGTTTTCCCTAATGGATGGTGAAAAAAGATGGAATTTTTTTGAAATCACAAAAAGAAGTGGAGCAATTCCGGGAGTTTACGGCGGAGGTATTTCAGGGCGTGTTGGAGGTGAGCATCTACCGTTTTTGGCGAAATGGAAAGTTCTTTGGCAATTTCGTCAAAGCTCAGCCCTTGTTCTTTGTTCATGCGGTACACCTGTTGGCGCTTGGGGGGTAAGGTCGCAATCAGTGCTTCTACTTTTTGTTGATAATCGGCGAGGATGACTTCGTCTTCGGTATTTTTATCCATTTCGGGTCTCAATAAACCGAAATTGACTTCAAGTTTTTTGTCCCGCGCTTGTTTGCGCAGGTTGTCAATGACGAGGTTGCGGGTGATGAGGAAAATTTGTCCGTCAATTGGTGTGGAGAGGGATAAGCTGGCGCGTTTTTCCCAAATGCGGATAAATACTTGTTGGGTTATTTCTTGCGCAAAGTGGTGGTCTCTGACATATTTTTGGGCAAATAAAAAGACTTTTGCATGATACAGGTTGTACACTTCTTCAAATGCGCCTTCTTCTCCGCGGATCAACCTTTGTATCAAGATGGTCATTTTGGTAACAAGATTTTATTCTATCTCCAAAGGTAAATGCTTTGACTTTGATTTAGTTGTGGCATTGGATTAAGTTATTGTAAAGATGCTGCATCGTTCACCGTTCCACCACTCTCGCCAGATTTTTGTATTTTTAACCCAAATACACCGCCAATGCGTTATTTCAACACTTCGGGGCCGAACTTCCCGGAGCAACACTATACGTTGTACCGGGAGGATCTTCTCCAAACAGGATTAAATCTGGTAGAAGGGGATCGGTATTTCACGATTTGGGCGCCACGTCAGACGGGGAAGAGTACTTATTTTATGCAACTCAAAAAAAAGCTGCAAAGTAAAGGTTATCGAGTTGCCCTGATCAATTTTGAAAATTTTCAAAAAAGTACCTTTGAAACATTTTCGCAGATTTTACGGTATGCTTTTGCTGAAGCAAACATTGAGCTTCCTGAAAAACTAACCAGTTTTGCAGACCTTTCGAATTTCATTCACTACGAACTCACTGCGTTTAAACTGGTCTTCATTTTAGATGAAATAGAGGGAATCAATACTGAGCTTTTCGGCCAATTCCTACACACCATTCGTAATTTGTACCATTCCCGCCAAGAACATTGTTTGAAGAGTGTGATTCTGGTGGGTGTAAGCAATATTGTAGGAGTAGCTGAAGACAATGCCAGCCCATTCAACATAACTGAGAACCTGAATGTGCCCTACTTTACGGATGCCGAAACAGCCGAACTCCTCCATCAACATGAGCTGGAAACTGAGCAGCAATTTGAGCCTCAGGTAATTCAAAAAATCAGCGACATCACTGCCAATCAACCAGGTTTGGTCAATGGTTTTGCGTATCAATTGGTGGCTAGAAATGCAAGTAAACCCATTATCGATTATCAGGATTATCTAAGGGTGGAAGACTGGTATTTGACCGAAGCCATCGACAAAAACTTTGCCAATATCCTCAAGCAAGCACGCGCTTTTCGACCATTCATTGAAAGTCTGCTGTTTACGGATACTGAAATTCCTTTTCGCATTGACCGGGAGGCCATCAAGGTATTGCATACCAATGGCCTGATTCGCAAAGACAAGAGTGGCAACGTGGAGTTTTGGGTGCCTTACTACAAAAAACGACTGCACGATGTGTTTTATCCTCATACCAATGGGGAAAAAGAGCGCATCAGTGGTACGATCTATGCCGCTGATTTTTTTCTGCCGGATGGCCAGCTCAACCTGGATTTGTTGATAGATTCCTACAAGGCTTATGCCAAAAGGCGGGGCTTCGGAATTTTTCGTGAAAAAGACGAACAGGGTAAATTTACCAGCATCAAAGAGGCAGGGCTGATTTACAGCTTTGAGACTTTTTTGGCAGCGTTTGTTCAACAAACTGGGGGCAAAAGTTACCGCGAGGCCAACACCGGATTGGGAAAAAGTGATTTGTTGTTGAATATCAAGGGAAGAGAGTTCATCGTAGAAGCCAAGAAGTATTATGGTTTTGTCCAGTTTGAAAAAGGCAAAAATCAATTGGCCTATTATGCCTCGCGCCTGGGGTTGACGCAAGCAGTATACCTCGTTTTTTGCCCCAATCACTTGCGCTACCCTCCGCCGGTATTCGAAGGCGTAGAGACTGTAAATGGGGTAGTTGTGCGGACTTATTTGGTGGATTATGATGAGGAGAAGGATTTTGATTGAAATCCCTACCGATGCGGATGCTCCAACATCTTCGTATCCTCCGACCGGTGCACAATCGGTACGCCCAGCTTATCCAAAATAAAAGAAACGATAATCAAGAGAATAAAGAAAATCAGCACCTTGCGCCCAAAGCTCATTTTAGCAGGGCCGCTAGGAGGGGAGGGAGGAGTATTTTTTTTTGCCATGTTTTTTGAATTAGCTTTCAGCTATCAGCCTTCAGCAGTAAGCGGCAGCACTGGCTGATAGCTGATCGCTGACGGCTGACTAAAAATCCATCCGCAATCTCAAATTAATCCGTCGGGACGTCAAGTAAGTCGGGATAGCATATTGTTGTTGAAAAACAGTTTTAATCCAGTTGTTGCCCGCCTGGTTTTGCACATCCAGCAGGTTGAATACTTCCAGACTCAACCAGGAATTGCGCGTAAAGCGGAGAAAATTATTGGGTCTCTTGGCGGCCATTTTCATGCGATCCCACAATTGTACCGAAAAACCGATGTCTACCCGGTGGTAAGGGTTGAAGCGGTAAGTATTGCGGTAAACGATGTTGTTGCCCCGCAAGCCATAGGGGAGACCTCCACCTACGGTAAGGTTCAGGTGCATCTTAAAGTTTTCGTTTTTCGGCAGGTAATCCTGAAAAAACATGGAGAGATTGAACAAGCGGTCGGTAGGGCGGGGTACATCCTTGACGGGCGTCGCTTCTTCTTTGCCCACTTCCCGCTCGAGGTGCTGTACACCCAAAATGCGCTCGCGGGCCCGCAGCAATGAGAAGTTGATGTAAGATTCCGCTCCGGGTACAAATTCTCCGTTGAGCCGCACGTCCACCCCGGTGATGTAGCCTTCCGAGTCGTTTTGACCAGAGTAGCGGATGCGCACGTTTTCAACATCATACGACACCAGATCCCACAGTGATTTGTAATACGCTTCTGTGATCAGGCGAAATTTCTTGGGATTTTTGCCCATGTAAAAATCATAGGTCAAGCCCGCTACAAAGTGCAAGGATTTCTGGGCTTTTAAATCCGTATTCACTGTGCCATCCGGCGCGCGCATTTCACGGTAAAAGGGAGGTTGCACATACAAGCCCGCTGCCAAACGGTAAGAGATATCCTTTTTGATGCCCAGGGGTTTGTACAACAATTGCGCCCGGGGAGAAAGCAACATTTCCTGGTTCAGGTCCCAATACGTTCCCCGAATCCCTGCCGAAATGCGCCATTCCCCCTTGGTGTTGTTGCGGAAAGTGTAGGTATCCTGGAAAAACCCATTGAAACGGGTAGAATTGAGGTTGTTGCGGGTTTTGAGTACGTTAAACAGGTAGATGTTGGCCGTATCATAAGGGATCGAATAGCCAGCCGAATCCAGTCGCTCCCATTCGTTGATGCGGTCACTGATGTTTTCTTGCTGTACTTTGAGCGCCCATTGCAAAAAATGGCTGCTGGTGATGTCGTTGTTCAGGTGCGTAGTTTGGAATTCAATCCCACCCCGATGCTCAAGATTGGTCACATCGATGTTGAGGAAGTTGCGCACATACAAATGCTGGGTACCGGTACCCAATTCAGAGATCACGTCACCAAAGTTGCCGCTGCCAAAATTGGATTCGATTTGCCGCAGGCTATAATCCCCAATGATGTCAAAGCGCTCGTTTTCGTCTGATCGGAAATGAGAACCCAACAGCTTCAAAAAAATCGGGTTGCGCTTGCGGTCGGGCAAGTAGGTCAGGGAAAGTCCCTGCATGGTTGTGGTGAAATCATCTACTTCGCGGCCCTCGAAAACGGTATAGAGTTGGAGGGCATAATTGATCAACCCAAAGGCACTGGAGCCCTCTTCGGGCACAAAAGTATATTTTGAACGGTTGTAGTTGCTCAGGAAACCCACCTGGATGTCTCGGGTAATGTCGTAAGTGAGGTAAGTTTGAATGTCGGCAAAGTTGGGGACGTATTCGCCTTTTACATCCAGCGTACTGAGCAAATAACGGTTGGTTTTGTAACGGGCACCTGCCAGGTAGCGAAACTTGCGAAAATCGTCTTTTCCGGTCTTGAAGCTGCCTTCAATGTGGGTAGAACCGCCCAAAAAACTGGCTGCTGCCGAAGCCCTCAAGCTATCCGGGCGTTTGTATTTGATGTCGAGTACCGAAGACTGCTTGTCGCCATAACGGGCTTCAAATCCCCCGGAGGAGAAGGACAGGTCGCGCATCAAATCGATGTTGGGAAAACTCAAGCCTTCCTGTTGCCCCGCCCGAATCAATTGGGGGCGGTAGATCTCAAAATCATTCACGTACACCAGGTTTTCGTCGTAATTCCCCCCGCGTACGTTGTATTGCGAGCTCAATTCCCCTCCCGTGCCGCTGCTGGTACCCAGGGCAATATGGGGCAGAATGCTTTCCAGGTTGCCCGTAGTGGTGGGCAATACTTTGAAACCTTCCACACTTTCGCGCACCATTCCGGCGGTTTCGAGCCTGCTTTCCCGCACCACGAATTCAATGTCTGAATCCATTGGGGCCAACTCAAGGTCTATTTGCTTGGAGCTGCGTGGGGGCATGGCCTTTACAAGCACGACCGATTCTTTGAAACCCACACGGGAAAACACCATTTCCAAATCGCGATTGGCGGGTACATCCAGGCTATACCGACCATTCTCAGCACTTGAGGTATTGATCTGGGTACCTTTGATGTAGATCGTGACCAACTCAACCATTTGGTTGTTAGAGCCGTCTTTGACCGTTCCAGTAATGCGCGCCAGGTTGTCTTCCTGAGCAAAGAGGGGCATCGACCAGAGCAATGCGATGGTGTATAGTATGGCTTGTTTCATGTTCAATATTGTGCAGCTGTCAGCGATGAGCCATCAGCCATCAGCCATCAGCTTTCAGCGATCAGCTTTCAGCATTTGGCTGATGGCTCAATGCTGATGGCTCATAGCTGATTGCTGACAGCTCATAGCTGATTGCTGATCGCTTAAAATTTGTAAATCTCCTCTCCAATCGCCTTCAATTGCGCGATAGTTGCCTCTGGGTCTTTTGCCCCAAAAACACTATTGCCTGCTACCAGTACATCGGCGCCGGCTTTGAGCAATTCTTCGGCATTTTGGAGGCCTACTCCGCCATCGATTTCAATCCATGGAGAGAGGTTTCGCTCTATCAAACGATCTTTCAGGCGGCGGATTTTAGGAATGGTGCGGTAAATAAATTTTTGTCCGCCAAAACCCGGATTGACCGACATCAGCAGGATGAGATCGAGATCTTCCAGTATGTCATCCAGCAATTCTACGGGTGTATGTGGATTCAGGGCCACTCCGGCCTTGGCACCACTGGCCTTGATTTCCTGGATGGTGCGGTGCAGATGGGTGCAAGCTTCGTAGTGCACAGTAATCACCTCAGCACCAGCGTCGCGGAAAGCTGAAATGTATTTTTCAGGTTCCAGGATCATCAAATGTACGTCGAGTGGTTTTTGGCACAGTTTTCGAACTGCATCGAGGATTGGAAAACCAAAGGAGATATTTGGTACAAAACGTCCGTCCATGACATCAAAGTGAAGCCAATCGGCTTGACTGCGATTGACTAAAGCCATTTCAGCGGCCAATTGAGTAAAATCAGCAGCTAAAAGCGACGGAGCAACAAGGTGTTGGCTCATTTAAGAAAATATTTTATGTATTGAGCTTGAAATATGCGAAGAAAAGCTGTACTTTGCACTTGCTTTGAGACAAAAATAAAAAAAACCGGTCGGGTAACCCAACCGGCTTTCCAAAAAGAGCTTTGAGAGGCTATCTACATACCAAGGACATCTCGTTTGACATCCTAAAAAATTCTTTATGAAACAATCTAAATTGTTTCGTTCATGGGATTATAAAATCGTCAAATCGTTTTAACTGAGGTTCTTGTTTTGCTTGTTCTGTTTGTTATTAGTTGATCGCTTATTTCCTTCTGACAATACAAATGTCATATCTTTTTCCCCCTTTGCTAAGTACATTATTTCAAATTACTGGGTTTTAAAAACCTTTGATTTTTAATTTAATTTATTGGTTTACAGTAGCTTATTCTCGCTTTTTTCTCGTTTTTCTAATGAAAACCCTATTTTAAATTATCTTGAAATTGTGCCTTTTAGGCCGTATTTTTTATTTCATCATGCGTGGAAAAATCATTTTTAGACAATCATCGAGATTATACCTTAATATATTAGAGGGACAATGTCGCTGAACTCAAATATGGGAATGAAAAATATCTATGGAAATACTTGACATTTCGCTGTTTAAGTTTTTACATTTGCATGCAATACACTGTTAATTTTGTTTTTCTGTTTTTGCAAATCGTTCTAGACACTGTAACCAACTATTTTTATCTCTTCTTTTGCTTGTTCCGTAACGTCACTACCTCCTACTGACCTTTTTACGTTCCTCAACTTACAGCTTGAGTTTTATCTAAATCGTTTCATGATCATTGATCTTATGAATAAGTATCGTTTTTTGGCTTGTTTAATGGTATTGACAGCTTGCGAATTTTCAAACTTACCCTTCCAAGAAGAAGGGACAACTTTGCTCCAAATCAGTAAGCAGCTAAATTGTACAGAAAAACGCTACGAATTCACGATTGATTCGCTTTGGGATGTGGTTTCTACTCGCCTTGAAAAAGTGTTGCCCGATACGATGCCTCCTGGTCGCAGGGAGAACATGATCAAAATTCGCAACGCTACCCTCTTGAAACAATTCAAAATTTTTTATACCACGCTGGATACGACTTCGCTTAACTTAATTGGCAGAAGTGGCAGCATTGATTCACTCACTGCACTCAAAGTAATGGCACTAAAGGTGCAGCGAGAAACCCATGAACGAAAAGTACTGGATTTTTTGATCCAGGTTGAAAATAAAGATCCTCTTGCCTCCAAAAAATGGAATGAAAAATTCCTGAAGGCGCTGAAAGAGGATTGCCAATAAACCGATTTTATACTAACAAGTTAACAACAATCCTATGAAAAATTGGGTACACTCTTTTCGAATTTTAGCCATGATGGCCCTCCTAGCCGCAGTAGTTTATTCCTGTAAACCGGATGATGCTACCGATGTAGTCAAAAACCTGGGAGGCAACCCCCTGGAAGAGTCATTTGAATTGGCTCAAACCTGGAACGAAGTTCAATTGGATGTTGAACGCTTTTCCACGGGTTACCGGCCTCCTATTGCAGCCCGTACCCTGGCTTACACAGGTTTGGCAGCATATGAGGCAATCGTAAATGGTATGTCTGATAAGTACAACTCTTTTGATGGCTATTTCAAGGGCTTGGATATTCCAGAACCCAATGCAGGAGAAGATTACCACTGGCCAACGGTATTGAACGCGACCTATGCACGTGCCATCACCAATTTTTATCCAACTGCCCCATCTGCGCAGCTGTTTAAAGTATATTCTACCGAACAGGATTTCAACGAAATATACCGTAGGGAAGTTCCCAATGCAATTTATGTGCGTTCCATCGACTATGGCCGCTCTGTAGCCGATGCTGTATTCAGCTGGTCTAGAACCGACAAGGAAGGGGACGGTGCATTTTTGCGCACCACTGATCCAAGCTACGTGCCGCCTACTGGCCTGGGTAAATGGCAGCCTACTTTCCCTGATTTTTCCAAAGCCTTGTTGCCCAATTGGGGAAAGGTACGCACCTTCGTAGCCGATGCCACCGACAAATGCCCCGAGCCATTGGCATACAGTACTGATCCTAACTCTGAAATTTACAAGCAAGCACTAGAGCCCTTCCGCCTGGTCAATCAAATCAAAGCTGGTGGTATGGCCAACGAGCATTGGATTGCTGATTTCTGGAGCGATGATTGTGCTACGCTGACCTTTACTCCAGCTGGTCGCTTCATTGCGGTCTCTAATCAGTTGATTGAAAAAGAAAAACTGAACCTTGGTCGTGCAGTTGAATTGTACGCCAAAATCGGCATGGGGCTTTGTGATGCAGGCATTCGGGCTTGGCACCAGAAATATACCTACAACTACCAGCGTCCGATTGACTACATCCGCCAGGTAGTACCTGACGCAGCCAACTGGAACTCGATAATGTGTCCAGATGGATCAGGCCGCTATTTTACACCACCTTTCCCTGCCTATCCTTCTGGCCATGCCACTTTTGGTGCGGTAGCTGCTGAAATTTTTGCCGATTTCTTTGGTGAAAACTACACCTTTACCGATCGTTGCCATGAGGGGCGTACCGAGTTTATTGGCAAGCCTCGTTCTTTCAATACTTTCCGTCAAATGGCGGAAGAAAATGGATATTCCCGTTTGCCAATTGGGGTGCATTTCCGGATGGATGCTACTTCTGGTATTGCGTTGGGATATGGTATTGGCAAAAAAGTGGCCAAGCTTCCTTGGCGCAAATAACCTTTGTAGTGGGCAAAATGATCACTTATTTTTTTATCGCCCCTTTGAGCGAAATCAATGAACAAGGCGATCTCATCAATCCGATGAGATCGCTTTCTTCATTACTGGATAGAAACAAAAAAGGGCATTGCCCCTAAAAGGTGGCATTGCCCAATAACATAATAAGGGAAAAAAAAGGGTAGATGGGTAGATGTCACCCAAGATTTTTTTCTTTTAAAAAAAGGGTTCCGCGATAGTATTCACGGAACCCTTCCAACGCACTCATGAGATTATAACTTCCCGATACAATGCGTCGGGACGCGCGAAAATTTTTACATTCAGTGGGAAAAACAATTTGTCAATGTTGGTCTTTGTCGTCGTCTAAAAAAAACAATTAGGTCGTCGTTGAATTATAATTTGCTAGCGTGAGCCGTGTTTTGCTTCAAGAGATGTTGTTTGTCTCTCTTCACAATACAAATGTATGACCACGATATTGTGAAATTAAGTACAATTAACTATCTTACTGGACGAAATGGGTAGTGGGTTGATCTCTTAAGATATTAAATGCTAATTGATTAGATCTTGTTTTTTGGGCAAAAATTAATTTTTTTCTTTTTTATGAACGACAGTAAGCTTGTAAAATACATCGCAGAATTGAGTCAACGAGACCGGGAACGCCTACGACAACTGGTGCATTCTCCCTTTTTTAATCAGCATAAGCCAACGATGGACTTGCTGGAACTCATCCTCAAGTCCATTGCAAAAGGGGACGGGCCATTGAATCGGGAAAAAGTGTACCAAAAGTTATTTCCCAAAAGTGACTTCGAAGAGCAAAAGCTACACAATGTCATGTCGAACCTCAAAAAACTGTTCCATCGGTTTTTAGCCATCGACTACGTTGAAAAGCAACCGCTTTTGGAAGACCTTTATACATTGGAAGCAACCTTTGAGCGCAACCAGTTTGAGCTGATGAACAATAGGGCAAAATTGCTCGAAAAACATTTGGCAGAGCAAAAATTCGAGGATTATTTTTTCCATTTTGCCCAATACCGCCTCAACAACAACCTCGGGTATTATGGCGGCCATTATGTGGACCGCACCAAGTCGGAAACGATGCAGGCCATGCTGGATCATTTTGATCGGTCTTATTTGATCGAAAAGCTCCGCAATTGTTGTCACCTCACGGCCAACTCCATGCAGGTCAATACCCATTATGATTTTGGGTTGCTCAATCCATTACTGGAATACATTCAGCGTACTTACATTGATGTCACTGAGGAGAAACAAGATTGGACAATCCGCTTGTATTGGTCGATTTTGCAAACCATGCGGGAGGAATCAAACGATGCGCATTACCAGGAGCTGAAAAAAATGTTGAATGAGTCTTTTGAGTACTTCAGCCCGATCGGTCAACAAGACCTGTATGGCTTTGCTAGCAACTATTGTATCCGGCGCACCATGATGGGCGATGAGGAATACAAACGAGAGTTGTTTGACCTGTACAAGCGAGGACTGGAAACCGGAGTACTCCTTAACAACGGCCTCATTACCGAATTCAACTACAAGAACATTGCGACTTTGGGAGGAAACTTGCGGGAATTCGACTGGACCGAGCGTTTTTTGCAGGAATACAAGGCCTTGCTGCCGGCTTCAAAACGCGAAAATGTATACAATTACAACCTGGCCTATCTGTTTTACAACAAAAAACAATACCATCAGGTACTTTCCAGTCTGCTACACGTCCAGTTTACGGATGTGATGTATTACCTGAACTCAAACTTCTTAATGCTCAGAACCTATTATGCGCTCAAGGATACCGAAACCTTGCTTTCCTTGATTGAGACTTTTCGAATTTTTGTGATGCGCAACAAAAAAATGTCGCCTACGCAACGGAAAGAATACACCAACTTTTTGCGTTTTGCTAAAAAACTGGTGGAATTGAAGCACCACTCTGGTACCTACACCCGCACGGCTCTGGAAGAGAAATTAAAGGCATTGCGGAGCAAAATAGAATCTACGGATAGTGTAATCAACCGCAGTTGGCTATTGGAAGAGGCGGTTGTGCCTGTATCGCCATTTGCGCGATGATCTTGCGGATACCTGGAGGGGCAGGGTCGATTGGTTTTAGTTTAGGAATATTTTGTATTGGGTTGCGCCCAATCGTTTTTTATAACCGCGACGACGCGACGGCGCGACGATTCATTTGGCTGTGCCAAATGCGCGACGTAAAACGACGAAAAAGTGTGCGAAGCGCACTTTTCGTCGCGCCGTCGCGTCGTCGCGGTTATTAAAAAACAAGCAGCGAAGCTGCTTCAACGAATAAAAATCAGAACCAATCGACCCTGCTGGAGGGGGTATCCGCAAGGAAATGCAAAAATATTAGTACGCCAATTCCGGGAATCTCCGTTTGGCCAATTCAAAAGAACCAAACATCAAGCCGCTGTACATCAGCGTGCCAGCCAAAAAATTGCGCATAAAAGGAAGTCCTTGCAGGTAGCACTGCACCAGGCCGTCCCAATTTTTGGCAAAAGGCAAATTGGTACGCAAATCCAGGCCCATCGGGCTAAAGAAAGACATCAGGTCAGTCAGCAACCAGTGGGCAAATGATGCCGCAACTGCCGCAATCAACACATTGGCAATGGTTACTTTTTTGAGCAATTGCTGCCCCAAAAATACGATCAGGGCAAAAACGGCGTACACGCCATACCAGCCTTGATACATGATGCCGTACTCTCCTTTCAACACGATCAGGTTTACGGCCAGGTCAGACAACAACAGAGCTGCCAATGGAAAAACATAAGCCTTCCAACGCTTGCTGAAATAAGCACCACCAAAAAGACCCATCGCGCCGATGGGGGTAAAAGCACTAATGGCAGATGCCTCCGCTGCATTGAACAGTCGAATCACTGCACCAAGGGCAATGATCAGCAGCAGCACGAGCAACCGAGGATTGATTTGGGTATTGTTCATTGTATATTGTTTTATAAGTTCAAAAATTTCACATTCCAAAGTCCCCAACGGTAGACCAATTTGCTGACCGATCCGTAGTCGATTTCAATTTGGAAAGCGTTGGACAAAGGTAAGCCGATTGCTTTGCAAATCATACTCCGAATCACGCCAGCATGGGCAATTATCACTACTGGAGATTGTGCTGATTGTGGCAAAGCGTCAAAAATACGCGCAGTTCGTGCCTGAAGTTCCGCAAAATTTTCTCCACCAGGTGGCCGCAAATGGACAAAATCTTCCATCCAGGGATTGACTTCCTCCGGGGGCAAATCTTTCCAGGCCTGCATTTCCCATTGCCCAAAGTTCAGCTCCCAAAGGGCAGGGTGGTATTCGGTCTCCTGACCGAGGTACTCCGCCAATTGTTTGCATCGCAAGGCCGGACTACTCAGGATTTTTGCGGCATGCAGCTCGCCAATTTGCTGCTTAAGTTTTTGCTCCAAGACAAGTGCGTCTGCTGCAAAAGTTTCTGCCAGCGGCACTTCTGATTGGCCATAACAAATGCCTTTGTCTACGGCCACCCGGGTGTGTCGGATCAGATAAACTTCCATAGTCCGCTCAGGTAAAGCAATACCAGCAATTCGGCCATTTGCTGGGTTGCCCCCAAACAATCGCCGGTATAGCCGCCAATCCATTTTTGGAAATACCTACCCAGGTACCATTGCAAAACCAACAGCGGCAACAATACCCCCAGGTACGCCCAGGCAAATTCCCAATACAGCAAAACCGCCAAGGGAATCAAGGCAAAACCCAAGGCAATCAGCAATTCTGAAAATTGCATCTGTTTGGCTACCGGCTTGACCTTGCTACTGGCATCTTCCCGGGCATATTCATGGGTGTAAATTAAGGTCAGGGCTGTAAAACGACTCAGTGGATGCGCCAGGCACAAAGCCACTATTGCTTGATTAAACGAAAAACTTTGCAACAAAGCAAACTTGAGTGCCAGCATCAAACCCAATCCTGCTGCGCCGTACACCCCAACCCGCGAATCTTTCATGATTTCGAGAATTTTCATCTTGGTCCAGCCTCCGCCAAATCCATCGCATACATCGGCAAATCCGTCTTCATGGAAAGCGCCAGTGAGGAAAATACTGACCACCATGCTCAACAAAACCGCCACGCTCCAGGGCCAGATGGTACTGAATGCCCACAAACTTAGGGCAGAAACGCCCGCTACAATCCATCCAATGAATGGAAAATAGATGGTGGCGCGATTGAGCATGTCTTCATCGTGCGTCATCCAACTGGGCACCGGAATGCGGGTGTAAAACATCACCGCGTTCAAAAAAATCATCATTTGTCGACGCATATGCTTTTGTTGTAACTCTAAACTCCCGCTAGCAGCGAGCTGTGAAAAGTAATGCCAAGAATTTTTTGCAGCTTCGCTGCTCTTTTTTTGTAACCGCGACGACGCGACGGCGCGACGATTCATTTGGCTGCGCCAAATGCGCGACGTAAAACGACGAAAAAGTGTGCGAAGCACTCTTTTCGTCGCGCCGTCGCGTCGTCGCGGTTACAAAACATTTGGCGGTAGCCAAATCAAAAAACATGCTCTTGCGAAAGAATGTATTCCATTTAGTGCTCGTTGCTATCGGGAATGAAAGTAGCTGAATAATTACACGAAAAAATCGTCTCTTTTATTCGTCACTTCCGCTTGCTCGAAACTGGCCATTTCGTTGAAAAACCGCAGGGCAGCATCCAGCAATGGAAAGGCCAGAGCAGCACCAGTACCTTCGCCTAAGCGCAGGCCCAGGTGGAGTAGGGGACTTGTCTTCAGGAATTCCAACATCCGCTTGTGGCCTTGCTCATCGCTTTGGTGACAAAAAACGGCGTAGTCCATCACATTGGGTTCCAGTGCGTGCGCCACCAGGAACGCAGCAGTGGCAATGAAACCATCTACCAGAATCAGCATTTGGTTTTCGGCAGCTTGCAAGATGGCCCCCACCATTTGAGCCATTTCAAAACCGCCAAAGGTTTGTAGGATCTCTAGCGGTGTTTTGCTTTGCTGATGAGCAGCCTGGGCTTTTTGCAAAATGTTCAATTTGTGCTGCAAGCCATCCTCGTCGAGCCCAGTGCCTTTGCCTACGCAAAAATACAAGGGCAATTGGCAAATTTCACTCATGATCAGCGCTGCCGCTGAGGTATTGCCAATGCCCATTTCCCCAAATCCGATCAGGTTGCAATTGGTGCTGAAACTGATTTTGGCCACCAAAAGAGAACCTGCCCGAATGGCTGCTTCCACCTGCTCCAGATTCATCGCGGGTTCGTGGATGAAGTTTTTGGTGCCATGGCCGATCTTTTGATGGATGATGGGCAATTCCGGCGAAAAATCAAAATTTACTCCCGCATCTACCACCCTCAAGTTGAGCTCATATTGGCGGCAAAACACATTGATGGCTGCACCGCCGCGCACAAAATTGAGTACCATCTGAGCGGTGACAGCTGGCGGATAGGGACTCACCCCTTCCTGGGTAATGCCATGATCTCCCGCAAAAACCAGGATATGCGGCGACTCCCAGGCTGGAGTCAGGGTTTCTTGAATGGCCACAGCTTGCAAGGCCAATTGTTCCAATGCTCCCAAAGCCCCAATGGGTTTGGTTTTTTGATCGATAATGGCCTGTATCGTTTCATCCATGTCCCGATTGCGCGGGAAGATCTGGAATTTTTTCATGGCTTAAAATTTGTTGGATAGCCCCAGGGTAAAATTGAATTTACGGGAATTGTATCCGTAAATGTCAAAGAAGGTAGCATTGCTCAGGTTGCGCAAATCCAAAAACACTTTCAGATTTGGCTTGATGCGGTACTCCTGGTACAAATCGAGAGTAAAATAGGGATTCAACTTCACTTCGCGAGACGAGTAAGTATTGCTGTCGAAATAACTGTCGATGCGCTTGCTGACTGCGCGGATGGCCAGTGAAGCGTCCCATTTTTTGGTAATCGGCAAGCCCAAATTGAAATTAAAGGCATGCTTGGGCCGGCGAATGAGGTTGAAATAACTGGTATCCTGGTTTGGACGCAAGGCCGTGGTTACTTTGCCATTGACAAAAGTATAGTTGAAACCTACTTTGAGTTTGCCCCATTGCGTTTGCCCGTCCAGTTCAAGACCCGCATCGTTTTGCTGGTCAAAATTTACGTATTGACCAAATGGAGGGCCGGAAGTAGAACGAAATATGATCACATCCTGAATTGAACGTACAAAGTAAACTGCCCGAAGCTGGCTGGATTGTTTTTTGCTGAACCACTGCGCACCCACTTCAAAATTGACGCCGACTTCTGGTTGCAAACCTTGATTGCCATAAATGGAAAACAACTGGTACTGCGTAGGTGCTTTGAAGCTGCTCGACCAATTGGCAAAAGCTTTCAACTGCCGATGGATGAATACAAAAGGATTCAGGTTGTAAGTAGTGTAGCTGCCAAAAGCAGAATGCTGATTGAACCGGCCACCTGCTTCAAATCCAAATACCCCCAAATTGGCAACGCTCAGGGACGCAAAAGAACTGAACAAGTTGGATTGGGTAAAATCTGCCGTCAGCTCTTCGCGGTAGTTGCCAAAATCGCTGATGGAATTGTACACCTGACTCATGTTTTGGTGCCGATTTTCAAGCCCCAGCAGCAGTTGCACTTTTTTCCCAAAATTCAAATGGCTGTATGCTTCAATGAAATTTGACTTGCCCTGGTAATCGGTGCGCGCGTATTTGGCAAAGGCATTGAGGGGCACCGAGGTAGAATCGTCTTGGAACACCCGCTCGGTTGCGTTGTAGGTGTAATTGACGGTCAGGCGCAAGTTCTTTTTGTCCAAGACAAAACCGCCGCTGCCCAACAGGTTTTTGCTGCTGAACGTGAAGTCTTTATCGTCCACAAATGCGCCCGCGTCAATATCGGCCTGGTAGGCATTGTAATTGCCCAGGCCTTTGAGCAAAAGCCCTTTCGCGATGCGGTGTTTGAATTGAGCGCTGAGGTTGTTTTCCACAAACCCATCGCGGTCGAAGTTGCCAAGTTTTTGCTCGTCATAAGCCGATGAAAAACCTTGCGACCCCAGGTGGCTGTATTGAACGCTATAGGAGCTGCGCTGGCTTTGTCCGCCCAAGCCAAAATGGCCTTTCCAGGTGCCATAACTGCCATAGGTTGCCAGGGCTTGACCCTCCAGAGCTTTGTCAAAGGTCTTTTTGCTGATGATGTTGATCACCCCGGCCAGTGCATCCGAGCCATACAGCGTGGACTGGCCGCCTTTCAGGATCTCAATGCGTTCGATTTGCTCGAGGGGAATGAGGTTGAGGTCAAAATTGTTGCTCAAGTTGGAGGGGTCGCATACCGGAATGCCGTCCAACAGAATCAGGGCGTAGCCAGCACCTGCGCCACGGATGTACACATCCTGGTTGGTACCCAGGTTGTTTTGCGCGCCATTGATGTTGAGTCCAACTTGCCGATTGAGCAATTCGGCCAGGCTTTGTCCCGAAGATCGGCGCAGCGTTTCGGAATTGATCACACTGAGTACCTTGCCCGTTTGGACTTGTTTGCGTTCGTTTTTAGTGGCCGTTACCACTACCTGATCCAGTAATTTGACGGCTGAAGAGTCACTGTTTAGGTCTTGGGAAAAAAGAGAAAGTGGACTGGTGATTAGGCACAATGCCAACACCAGCGTTTTGAATGCTGTGAACATGATTACAAACGTTAAGGCTTCGCCAAATGATTTCCGCTATCGACGGTAAATCAAGGCTTTGGCCAGAAAAAAATGGAATTTTCAGCACTCGACCGAAACCTGTCCTCCGCAGGTGTAGGCTAAGAATTATCGGCGGCAGGTCTCCTGGCTCGTTTCATTGTTGCCGGCCTTCCCAGAGTTGAGATTTGCTCCAGTGGCCAGAAATGGGCAACAATTGGTAAATGAAACTTACAGTTGCGGGAACAGCTCCAGATTTGCACCGGATTCCCTATTAAGCCAATTGCCTCCTGATGGAAGTATGGCACCGTAGATCGAAGGCAAAGGTAGGGACTGGTTTGGAGAAAAACAAGTGGGGGATTTTTTACGGCTGGGAATAAGCGTTGTCGGGATTAGTTTGAGAAAGACTGGTTATATCTGCCATGAGCGATTTGTTGTCAAGAAAATTAAGCCTTTGGAGATGTAAGTACGAGTTTTTTATCCCCGCTGCTGCGCAAAACTTATGCCAGCAGGTGGCTCCTATCTAGATGTAAAATATACAGAACTACAACAATTATTTACAAAGTTTGATAAATGACCCGCTGGCGCAAGTGTTCCACGAGCCTAAATTCTTTAAAATCAACCGCTGGCTCAAGTCTTCCTCGCCATAAAGGTTTGCTGGTTCAATGTCTCCGATGGAACCAAGGGTTTTGTAACCCCCACGCCCGGCACCGCCCAAGGCTACACCTACGACAACGCCGGCAACCTGACCCGCGACGAGCACAAAAAAATCACCATCACTTACAATGCCCTCAATCTGCCCCGCCGCATCCTGTTTGACAATGGCTCCCAACTCGACATCACCTATGACGCTGCGGGCAACAAACTCAAAAAACAAGTCATCTACCCCAATGGCGACCGCAGCATCAACAACCTGCCCATTTCCTCCGGCACCTACACCGCCAGTGGCACCATCACCTCCACTGGCCGGGTCGACAATGGCAGCAATGTGACCTTCAAAGCGGGCACGGCCGTACTACTTAACCCCGGCTTTGAGACCAAACAAGGTGGCACCTTCCTCGGCAAAACCGAAACGGGCCAAAACGCCAACTATACCCAGGACTACGTGATGGGCATTGAGTACCAAAACACCGTGATCCAGGCCATCTATAATTCTGAAGGCCGCTTGTACTTTGCGGGTTCTACTACACGTTATGAGTACACCATGACAGACCATTTGGGCAATGCCCGAGTCAGCTTTACGGATCAAAATGCGGATGGAACTCCAGAGATTATTCAGGAGAACCACTACTATCCTTTTGGCCTCGCCATGGAAGGCCCTTGGGTGAATGATCCGGCACAGGATAACAATTACCAGTACAATGGGAAAGAACTGAATGATGATTTTGGGCTGGGCTGGATGGATTATGGGGCAAGGTGGTATGATGCAAGTGTGGGAAGATGGAATGGGGTGGATCCGTTGGCGGAGAATTACTTTAATTTTTCCCCCTATAACTATACTCTTAATAACCCAGTGCTCTTTATCGATCCAGACGGAAATGCAGTGTATTATAGTTGGGACGGAAAGTACTTGGGGTCAGATGGCAAAGATGATAACATGGTTTACGCAGCGGATAAAGTCACAACGAATAAGAAAGGTAATTTGAAATTTCATAATGCCAAATCATTGGGAGTTAATCATGATCTGTTTCTTGCCTTTGCATCCACCGTATATAATGAGGCAAGTGGATCTACTGAAACCTACCCAATGGCAAACATTATAGTGAATTTGATAAATGGCGGAAAAAGTAGACTTGATAATTTAGAAGAAGCGGTAATGTATGATAATTCTAGTTTTCAGGGAGCTTCGCAGGAGCACTTAGACGACTATATTGATGAAGATCGTGCAAGTAAAAATGAAAAACATGAAATTGATGCAGTAATCAATGCTTTAGCCGGAAACAAATATCCTGAAGCTCGTGAAAAAGGCCATTTTAAAGATTACTCCAATGGAGCAAACGCATGGGATGGCATTGATCTAGTTGATACACACAAAAAAAACAGCCACAGATACTATAAATGGAGTTCCAGTTCCAAAGAACTATTACAAAAATACAGAGACAAGGTAAATGGTGGTGTAAAAGTTGAAAACTGGAAGTATGTTGAAAGTAATGCTGATATATCTGCAGTTTATATAAAAGGCAAAACACTTTTTGCATTTGTCCCAGGAGGAAGAGGTGGAAACGTATATGATAAGCTAGTAGTAAAAAAACCTAAGCCATGAAAAATTTTCTAACCGTTAAGTCAATTTGGTACATAATACTGTTTTTTCTTATCGTAGTATTGGTTCTTTCGTGTGAGAAGGAAAAAAATCCTACCGGAGAGAAAAAAAATGGAACCTCAAAGAAGAAAATCGACTTGATTTCACAGAACAAATCAATATTTATGCATCAGATGAAATCTGAGGCATCAAAACTGCTCTCAATTGATGCTAGAATAGACAAAAAGATTTCAATCAGAGTAGAAATAAACAATTCAGCTGGTTTAAAGGAAGAATTATTCTTAATTCATCATGAT